>Ga0209162_1001740_pt1 | contig 20578 bp, 18 predicted proteins | sample YNPNPMetaG_FD_187121 | JGI IMG/M metagenome (GOLD analysis project Ga0209162, IMG submission 187121) | Anoxygenic and chlorotrophic microbial mat microbial communities from Yellowstone National Park, USA - YNP NP MetaG (SPAdes) (version 2) ... | reverse complement strand
CGGGCGGCGGTGGTGGCGCCCAGGATGCGCAGCCACCAGATGTTGCCCAGCGCGCCCGCGCCCAGGCCCAGCAACAGCAACGCGATCCACGCGTCGGCCGGCAGATGGCGCAAGGCCTGCCATCCGACCGGGCCGCCCGCTTCCCACACCGTCAGCGGCAGGAGCAGCCCCGCGCCGACCAGCGCCACATCGGCCAGGACGACCTCGGCCGCATGCGCCTCCACCAGCTTCTTGCCGCCGATGCTGTAGAGCGCCGCGAAGAAGGTGGCGATGATCATCATGCCATCTCCCAGCCACCCCGCGCTGGCAATCGTCAGGTGGCCGGCGCCCTGGCTCACCAGCGCCGCGCCGGCGAACGCGGTCGCCATCGCGCCCCATTCGATCGCCTTCGGCCGTTCGCGCAGCCACAGCGCGGCGATGAGCACCATGAAGACCGACGTGAGGTTCGACAGCACGCCGGCGTTGGTGGCGGTGGTGAAGCGGAGCGCGGTATTCTCCAGAAAATAGAACAGAGTTATGCCCGTGAGCGCGACCCACAGCACCGAACCGGCTTGCGCGCGCAACAAGGCCCATGCCTCTTGAAGCCGGCCCTGCCGCGCCAGCCACGCCAGCAGCACGCCGGCCGAGATGCTCCAGCGCAGGAACGCGATGGCCGTAGGCCCCAACCATTCCAGGGCCGCTTTGGTCAGGGGAAAGCTGGCGCCCCATAACGTGACCGTGGCAAGCGCCATCAGGTAGAGCGAAGCGCGTCGGCTCATCGGTCAACCGATCTCGGCCGGGCCGGCCGGCACCACTTCGCGGCCATCCAATTTGAGGGAGAGGACCTGCGAAGTGTTGTCGGCGCCCATCGAGATGCCGTAGATCGTGTCGGCCACCTCGATGGTGCCCCGGTTGTGGGTGATCAAGATGAACTGCGTCTGCTTGCTGAGCGCCTTCAGCGCCTCGCGAAATCGGCCGACGTTGGCTTCGTCGAGCGCGGCGTCCACTTCGTCGAGCACGCAGAAGGGGGTGGGCCGTGCCTTGAGGATGCTGAAGATCAGCGCGGCCGCGGTCAGGGCGCGTTCGCCGCCCGAAAGCAGCGCCAGCCCCTGCTCGCGCTTGCCCGGCGGCCGGGCGATGATCTCTACTCCGGTCGTGGCCGGGTCGTCAGGGTCGGTCAACACCAGCCGGGCCGAGCCGCCGCCGAACAGGCTGGTGAACTCCTCCTTGAACTGCGCCGCCACCGCCTTGAACGTGCTCATGAACTCGCGCTTCATCACCGCGTCCAGGTCGGCGATCACCTGCTCCAGATCGGCTACGGCCTTTTCCAGGTCGGCCGCCTGCGTGGTGAGGAAGTTGTAGCGGGCCTCGACCTCGTTGTATTCGGAGAGGGCCTCCAGGTTGACCGGCCCCAGCCGGCTGAGCTGGCCGCGCAACTGGCGAACGCTCTCTTCCAGGTCGGCCGGCAGTTCCACCACCTCGGGCAGGTGGGTCACTACGCCGTTGAGCGGCAGCGGCGGCTGATCGCCGGCCAGGTCATCGCTCTCGAACGCAACCGGGCCCAGTTCCTTCTCGATCTCGGCGCGCAGGTGGGCCAGCTCGTCCTGGCGACGCTGATAGGCCAGCTCGGCCTGGCTCTGGCGCATCTGCGCCTGGCGCAGTTGTTCGCGCAGGTCGCGTTCCTGAGCCTCGGCCTCGTGCTGTTCCTGTTCCAGCCGGACCAGTCGGGCCTCGGCCGGGTTGATGAGGGCCGCGAAGGCCTCGATCTCGGCCGCGAGCGCCGTCGCCTGCGTTTCGTAGGCAGCGATCTCCTGAGTTGCCTGCGCCTGCAATTCGGCGAGGGCTTTCAGTCGGGCCTCCTTCGCGTTCAGCTCGTCGCGGCGCTGCTGCTGGAGCGCCTGCAGCTCAGTCACGCGTGCCTGATGGCTGCGCAGTTGCCCCGCGCTGACGGCCGCCTCGGCACGCAGCCGGGCCAGCTCGTTCAGCAGGTCGTCGGCCGCCAGCGCGGCCAGCCCTCGCCGCGCGGCTTCGACGGCTGCTTCCTGCGCGGCCAGCTTCGTGGTCAGCTCGCCGATGGCCTGCGCCAGGGTCGTTTCGGCCTGGTCCAGGCCGGCCAGCTCTTGCTGGATCTGGCGCATGCGTTCCTGGTGCCAGGCGATGGTCTGTCGGCTGCGGTCGCCGGCCAACCAGAGGCGATCGCGTTCGGCCGTCAGCTTCTGCTTTTCGCCGGCCAGCGCGTCGCGGCGGCCGCGCAGCCGATCCAGGGCGTTGCGGCTTGTTTCCTGCGCCTGGCGGGCCGCGGCGACTTCGGCTTCGTGCCGGGCCGTCAACCTGGCCGCGGCCTCGATCTGGCCGGGCAGCTCGCGCAAGGCCCGCGCCCGCGCCAGGAGGCCGCTGTCGCGGCCCCGGGCTTCGCTGCCGCCCGTGATGCTGCCGCCCGGCCGCACGATCTCGCCTTCCACGGTGACGAAGGTTGCGCGGCTCTCCGTCTTCAGCAGCCGACGGGCGGTCGGCAGATCGCGCACGACGATCACGTGGTTGAGGGCCAGTTCTACGGCCGGTCGGATGGCCGGGTCGTAGCCGATCAGCTCGCTGGCCAAACCCAGGACGCCGGGAGCCCTGGGCACTTCCAGCGGCCGGCCGGGCCGCAGGCTATCGAGGGGCAGGAAGGTGGCGCGGCCGGCCTGGGTTTGTTTGAGGAAGGCGACGGCGGCTTCGGCGTCTTCCCAGGTGCGCACGACGATGTCTTGCATGCGGCTGCCGAGCGCGGCTTCCAGCGCCCGGTCGAGTTCGGCCGGCACCTCGATCAGCTCGCCGAGCGCACCGATGACGCCGCTGAGGGACGCAGCATCGGTGCGGGAACGCGCCGGGCCGGCGCCGCCGGTTTCGCTGCGGCCGCGCGCGGCCGCCAGGACGGCCCGGCCGCCGGCGTTGAGCCCGGCGCCTTCGTCGCGCAGCCGCGTGAGCAGCTCTTGCTGATCTTGCAGTCGGGCCAAAGCCCGTTGCGCGGCCCCGAGCTGGCCGACGGCCTGACGCTCGGCCTCCTGGGCCTGTGCCAGGGCCTGGCCCTGGACCTGGCGGGCCTGCTCGATCTCGGCCAGATCGGCTTCTATCGCGGCCAGCTTCTTCTCCAGCTCCGCGATCTGGGTTTCCAGCCGGGCCAGCTCGGCCTGCGCGGCCTGGATCGCGCGCGCCTGTTCGTCCTGTTCCGCCGTCAGCTCGCGGCGCCGATCGCCGAGCTGGTCCAGCCGCGAGCGCCGCTCGGCCAGTTGCGTGCGCAACGCCAGCAGTGCATCTTCGGCCTGCGCCAATTGCGCGGCCCGCGTCCGGCGCTGTGCCTCCAGCACATCCAACTGCTTTTGGGCATCGGCCACCCGACCGGCGTGCGCCTCGTGGTCGGCGGCGGCTGCGGCCAGGGCGGCTTCGGCGCTGCGCAGGCGTTCGGCGCCATCCTCCAGGCCGGCGCGCAGGCGGACCAGCTCTTCCTCCAGGTCGGCCTGCTGTTGCCCCCACAGGCGAAGCTGTTCGGAGCGGACGGCCAGCTCGCGCTGGATCGCCTCGGCCTGGCGATGGAGCTGGCTGCTGGCGCGATGCCAGTCGCCGAGCTGATCGCGCAGGCTGGCGCGTTCGGCCTGGCGGCCGGCGGCCTGTTGCTGGAGCGCGCTCAGCGCCGCGCTCTGCTCCTCGACGATGCCGACATGGGCTTTCAGGCGCTGCTGGGCTTCGGCGAGCGCCAGGTTGGCCTGGCGCCATTTGTAGCCGTACCAGATGCGGAGCTGCGCGGCCAGGTCGGCCTTGATCTGCTGGTATTCCGTGGCGCGGCGCGCCTGGCCCTTCAGGTAGCGCAGCCGCGGGGTGAGCTCGTTGATGATGTCGCGCGCGCGGGTCAGGTTGGCGCGCGCCTCTTCCAGCTTCTGCCGCGCCTGGTCGCGCTTGCTCTGATGGACGGTGATGCCGGCGGCTTCCTCGAAGAGCTTGCGTCGCTCTTCCGGCCGCTGCGACAGGGCCTGATCTATCAGCCCCTGGCCGATGATGCTGTAGGTGCGCTCGCTCAGCCCCGATTTGCCGAGCAACTCGGTGATGTCGCGCAGTCGAACGCGATTGCCGTTGATGAAGTATTCGTTTTCGCCCGAACGGTAGGCCCGGCGGGCAATCTCCACTTCGCTGAAGTCTATCGGCAGCCAACCGGTGCTGTTGTCCAGGGTCAACGAGACGTAGGCCATGCCCAGCCGGGCGCGCTGTTCGCTGCCCGAGAAGATCATGTCTTCGGTGCGCTTGCCGCGCAGGGTATTGTAGCTCTGTTCGCCCAACACCCAGCGCAGGCCGTCGGCGATGTTCGACTTGCCGCTGCCGTTCGGGCCGACGATGGCCGTGATCCCCGCGTCGAAGACGAACTCGGTCTTCGACGCGAAGGTCTTGTAGCCATGCAGTTGCAGGGTCTTGAGGAACCGCATCAGTGTGCCATCATGTTTGACCGTTAGAACCGACCTGTTCCTTCAACCAGGCCTGGATGAACAGATCTATGTCGCCGTCCAGGACGGCGGTCGTGTTGCTGGTTTCCACGTTGGTGCGCAGGTCCTTCACCATCTGGTACGGTTGGAGGACGTAGGAACGGATCTGGTTGCCCCAGCCGGCCTCGACGTGTTTGCCTTTCAGCCGGGCCTCTTCCTCTTCCCGCTTCTGCAGCTCGATGTCGTAGAGCTTGCCGCGCAGCACCTTCATGGCCGACTCGCGGTTTTGCAACTGGCTGCGCTCGTTCTGGCATGTCACCACGATCCCCGTCGGGATGTGCGTCAGGCGCACCGCGGTGGAGTTCTTCTGCATGTGCTGGCCGCCCGCGCCGGCCGACCGGTAGACGTCCATCTTGATGTCTTCCGGCCGGATCTCGATGTTGATGTCGTCCTCCAGCATGGGCAGTACTTCGACCAGGGCGAACGATGTGTGGCGCCGGGCCGAGGCGTCGAACGGGCTGATGCGCACCAGGCGGTGAACCCCGCGCTCGGCCTTCAGGTAGCCGTAGGCCCACGGCCCGGTGATCTCCACCGTGGCCGTCTTGATGCCGGCCTCTTCGCCGTCGAGCAGGTTGGTGATCTCCACCTCGTAGCCGTGGCGCTCGGCCCAACGCAGGTACATGCGTAGCAGCATCTGCGCCCAATCCTGCGCCTCGGTGCCGCCGACGCCGGCGTGCACCGACAGGATGGCGGGGTTGTTGTCATACGGCCCGCTGAGCGCAAGCTGGAACTCCAGGTCGGCGTAGCGCTTCGCCAGCTTCTCGGCTTCGGCCGCCACTTCTTCCATGATTTGCTGGTCGTCGGCCTCGACCGCCATCTCCAGCAACGTCTGGGCGTCGGCCACTTCGGCGGCCAGCTTGTCCCAGGTGTTTACCTGTTCGCGCAGGCCGGCCAGCTTGCGCATGATCGTCTTGGCCGTGTTCGGGTCGGCCCAGATCTCCGGTTTGGCCGATTCTTCTTCGAGCCGGGCAATCTCTGCTTTTTTGCCGGCGATGTCAAAGACGCCTCCGCATCGTTTCGATTTGGTCGGCGAGGGTCTGGAGTTGTTCCTGGATGCTCATGGTTGGGTTCCTGTTCCTTGAAAGTAGGTATTAGGGATTGGGTATCAGGGCTTGAAGATGCCGTTCACGAAGGCGACCGGGTCGAACTCGGCGAGGTCGTCCAGCTTCTCGCCGGTGCCGACGAAGCGCACGGGCAAGCCCAGTTCCTGTTCGATGGCGAAGACGATGCCGCCCTTGGCCGTGCCGTCCAGCTTGGTCAGGATGATGCCGCTGACCTGGACGGAGTCTTTGAAGTGCTTCGCCTGGCTGATGGCGTTCTGGCCGGTGGTGGCGTCCAGCACCAACAGCGTTTCGTGGGGCGCGTTGTGCACCTGCCGCGCACAGACCGCGCGCACCTTCTCCAGCTCCTTCATCAGGTTGTACTTGGTGTGCAGCCGGCCGGCGGTGTCCACGATCAGCAGATCGGCCTTGCGGCTTTCCTGGCACGCCCGGATCGCGTCGTAGACGACCGCGCCCGGATCGGCGCCGGGCGCCTGTGCGATGACCTCGACGCCGGCGCGCTCGCCCCAGATCTTGAGCTGGTCTATGGCCGCGGCCCGAAACGTGTCGGCGGCCGCCAGTACGACCTTGCGCCCCCGGTTCTTGTAGTAGCGGGCCAGTTTGGCGATGCTGGTCGTCTTGCCCGAGCCGTTCACGCCGACGACCAGCACGACCGAGAGCATGCGCGGCTCGTCCAGGCTGGTGAAGGGCGGATGTTCCAGCAGGCGCACCAGCTCTTGTTTCAGCGCGGCGCGCACGTCTTCCATCCGCTTCAGGTTTTCTTTCTTGACGCGCGTCCGCAGGCGCTCCACCACCTGAAGCGCTGTGTTCACCCCCACGTCGGCCTGGACGAGCAGCTCTTCCAGCTCGGTCCAGGTGTCGTCGGTGATCTCGTTGGCCTGAAACAGTGTGGCGATGCGGCCCAGGAAGCCCTGCCGCGTTTTGGCCAGGCTTGCCTCGATCCGCGCCTGCTCTTGCGCCTGTTGTTCCGGTGATTTGCGAAATAGCCCGAACACGTGTTGCCTCTCGTTGCGTACATGGCGTAGGGCCGGATTCATCCGGCCCTACAGTGCGCTAAAAACCCCAGACCACATTCGTCTGGGGCTTGAAGATCGTGCCGACGGCGCCGAACGCCCGCATGGCGCCCTCGCGCCGGTTGTCAATTTCGATTATACATCAGACGCCGAGAATGACAAAGCGCCGCCGCTGTGCTATACTGGTGCTTGAGGCTGGAAGCTTGACGTTTTACGTTTTACGTTTCACGTTTCACGTTTCATGCCCAACTCTCTCTCAGGAGTCGCCGGACCTGTGGATGAAATGGCCGTTGTTCAGGCGTTTGCCGAGCGGAATGGGCTGGTGTTCAACGATCCGCAGCTTTTGCGCACGGCCCTTACCCATCGCTCCTACTTGAACGAGCATCCCGAAGTGGATTGGGACGATAACGAACGCCTGGAGTATCTGGGCGATGCGGTCCTCGATTTTCTGTTGGCCGATGTATTGTTCCGTCGCTTTCCCGAAGCGCGCGAGGGCGAGCTGACCAATCTGCGCGCGGCCCTGGTGCGCCGCGAGACCCTGGCGCGGCTGGCCGGACAGTTGGGCCTCGGCGAGGCGCTGTTGATGGGCCACGGCGAGGTGGACACGGGCGGCCGCACGCGGCCGGCCACCCTCTGCGCGGCCTTCGAGGCGTTGATCGGCGCGCTCTATCTGGATCGCGGACTGGTGGCCGTGGCCGATTTCGTGATGCCGCTTATGGAGCAGGAGCTGAGCAATGCCCAAACCGAGGTGGCCGATAAGGACCCCAAGAGCCGGCTTCAGGAGCTGGCGCAGGGGCTCCTGGGCGTTACGCCGCGCTACCGGACGGTGAAAGCCGAAGGCCCCGACCACGCGCGGATCTTCACCGTGGAGGTGTATCTGGGCGACGCTGTCTGCGGCGTAGGGGAGGGCCACGCCAAGCAGGTGGCCGCCCAGCGCGCCGCAGCCGACGCGCTGGCGCGCCAGGCCGAGTGGGCGCCGCTGCCGCCGTCCACGAATGAGGCACGAATGCACGAGTAGCGCGGCGTTTATTCCCCTTCGGGCCGCGGATCGGCGCAGACGAACGCGGATTCGGTCTTCATGGCGTGGGCCGCGGATCGGCGCAGACGAACGCGGATTCGGTCTTCATGGCGTGGGCCGCGGATCGGCGCAGACGAACGCGGATTCGGTCTTCATGGCGTGGGCCGCGGATCGGCGCAGACGAACGCGGATTCGGTCTTCATGGCGTGGGCCGCGGATCGGCGCAGACGAACGCGGATTCGGTCTTCATGGCGTGGGCCGCGGATCGGCGCAGACGAACGCGGATTCGGTTCCTATTCTTCTTATCCGCGTTCATCCGCGTTTATCCGCGGCCCGTTCTCAGGACAGGTCCTTTTCGTAGATGCGATGCGTCTTGTAGATCTGACCGCCCATCGTGCGGGTGTCGGCCAGCGTCAACACGTGCTCCTCGATCTGTACGATGTCGGCGTGTTCGAAATGGCCTGAGCGGATCGTCTTCTCCATCTCGGTGTAGAGGATGGCGTTGACCCCCAAACCGCGATAGGGCGCCAGGATGCCGGCGCCGTTCAGGTTGATCCAACGCGTGCGACGGAATTCGCGCAGCAGCCAGAACCAGCCGAACGGCCAGATGCGGCCCCGCGCCCGCCGGATCCCTTCGGAGATGTCGGGGAAGCCGAACAGGAAGCCGGCGATCTCGTCCCCCTTCATCACCAGCTTGATCAGCTTCGGATCCGCGATCATCAACAGCCGCTCGCCGATCACCTTTGCTTCGGCCTCGGTCACCGGGTTGAACTCCCAATTCTCCACGAACGTGTCGTTGTAGAGCCGGACGATGCGCGGAATCCAACGCCGCAGCTCGCGTTTGCTGGCGAACGTCTTGATCGTGAAGCCCCGCTGCGCCATCATCTTCTCGGCGATGCGATGCACGCGCTCCGGCAACCGGGTGTTGCCCGGCAAATAGGCCGAGTAGAAGTCGCGCTGCCGGCGATAGCCGCACCCCTCGATGAGCGCGGCGTAGTACGGATGATTGTAGGGAATGCCGACGGCCGGGTGGTGCTCGAAGCCGTCCACCAATATCCCCAGGCCATCGCCCTGGAGGAAGCCCTTCGCGCCGACCATCTTGGTCAAGCCCCGGCTGCGCGCCCACGCCTCGGCGGCCGCGAAGAGCCCGCGCGCGGCTTCGAGGTCGTCTTCCGCGTCGAAGAGGTAGAAGAAGGCGGTCCGGCTGCGCCAGTGCTCGTTGTAGTGCCGATTATCCAGCACCGCGATCCGGCCCACGTCCCGGCCGTCGCGTTCGGCCAGGAAGAAGGCCGCGTCGGAATGCTGGTAGAACGGATAGCGCCGGCGGTCGAGCATCAGCTTCACATCGTCCACCAGGGGCGGCACCCAGGGCCGACATCCCTCGTACAGGCGGAACGGGAGCATCACAAAGCGGTTGACGTCGCGGCGCGATTCGGTATTGACGGCGGTGATGGTGAGGGTCATAGCCTGGGATGCTCCGTGTTTGTGGCCGGGGCAAAGAAGCCGACCGCCAGGGCGCCCGGCCCGGCATGGGTGACGATGGCCGGCACCAGGTCCATGATCGGGATGTCGGCGCCGAAATCGGCTCGCAGCTCCGCGGCCAGGTGCGCGGCGTCTTCGGCCGCGGCGGTGTGCATGATGGTGATGTGCGCCTCTGGGCCCGGCGCGGCTTCCGCACGTACCAGCTCGAGCAGGCGGCCGAGCGCGCGCTTCTTGGTGCGTTCCTTCTCGAAGGGCTCGACCTTGCCGCCGGTGAAGGTGAGGATCGGCTTGACCTGGAGGATGCTCCCCACCAGGGCCGCCGCGCCGCCGATGCGCCCCCCGCGGCGCAGGTACTCCAGCGTGTCCACCAGGAAGTAGATGCGCGCGCGCGGCATCATCTCGCGCACGAGCGCCTCCACTTCATCGGCCGTCGCGCCGGCCTTTGCCGCGCGATGGGCGGCCAGGACGATGCTCGCCAGCGGACCGGCGATGGTGCGCGTGTCAATGACGCGGATGTCGGCCTCGGGGAACGACTCGCTGGCGGTGAGAGCCGAGCGCACGGTGCCGCTCACATCGGTCGAGGGGTGGATGCAGACGATGCTTTCGCCTGTCTTGACCAGCTCCGCGAAGACTGCGATGAAATCGCCGGGGTAGGGCGCGGCCGTCTTGGGCAGCTCCTTGCCGGCGCGCAGCCGGGCCATGAAGGCCGCATGGTCCATGTCAATGCCTTCTCGAAACGATTCCTGGCCGAAGATGATGATCTGCGAGATCAGCGGGATGCCCAGCTCACGGGCCGTCTCCAACGACAGGCCGCAGAGGGTATCGGCAACGATGCGGGTCATGAGTTCACTCTCCTTTGCGATGATGGATGAAGTTGCGTGGATGGACCTCGGTCGGGTTGGAGAGCAGGATCGGGCACGGCCAGGCGATAGCGACACTCGATCACCTGCGGGGGCGCGATCCTGAACTGCAACGCGGAGCCGCTGCGCTCATGGGGACAGGGAACGCCGTCCGTCCTCAGGTCATACTCTTCCAGTTCTGCGTCGCCGTACAGGCGCCCCGGATCGAACGTCACCTGGCCGGCGGCCGTGGCTCGAATGCGGACGAGATCGAAGGCGGGCCAGATGGCGAAGATCTGGCCCGGCCCGATCCCCTCCCAGCGCACCACGTCGTCGCCGGCCATGGCGTTGCCCCCGAAGAGGCGCGCCTGTTCTGTGACGAAGCTGTAGGATGGCACGTCGCCGGCGCCCAGGACGAGCGGGCCGCACGGCACGGGGCACGGCTCCAGTGCATCCCGCAGCGCGGAGAGGGCCAACGCACCCGGCTTGGGCACACCGTCCGCGGCGTAAAGGCCGAAGCTGCGCTCGCGCGGGTTGGGGCCGGGCGGCAGGTCCCACAGCATCCATTTGCCCACTCCGGACAATCCCAGCTCGCACGCACGCAACCATCCAATGCTTTCGTAGATGGCGGCCAGGGCAGGATCGAGATCGCTGGTCGGATAGCCGAACTCGGTCAACAGGACGGGCTTGCCGGGGAAAGCCTCGATCAGCGCGGTTGCCATGCGCAGATGATAGTCCAGCCAGCGCAACGCGGCCGGCGGATAGCGGTGCAGGCTCAGGAAATCGAGCTGCGCGTTGGCCGGCAGGCCGGCCAGGATCGGATCGCTCCAGCCGACCGTGATCAGGCGGCCGGGATCGGCCGAGCGGATGGCGGCCGCCTGCGGCGCAAGCCATGCCGCAAGGGTGGCATCCAGCGCATCCAGGAAGGGTTGCCAGGGTTGCGCCTCGGGCGCGCGCATGAAGTGCGCCACGGTCGCGGCCAGGTTGCGGCCGTTGGCCCAGGCCGATGCCGCGGCCAAAAAGTCTTTGTAGAGCGTGTAGGCATGGGCATAGCGGATCGCATCCGCGTCGGATACCCAGGCGGGCACCCGGCCCTCGCCGCGTGCCCAGGCCAGCGCCTCGGCCGGACTTTGTTTCGCCGGGTAGATGGCGGCCAGGTCGGCAGTCAGCAGCGGCACCGGTTGGGGATAGTGCAACAGCGCCAGGTTGTAGAAGCGCGGCTCGTTGTAGAGGTCGTAGCCGAGGATCGTGGGATCGCCCCTGAAGTGCTCGGCGATCAGCCGGGCATGGGCCGCCATGGATTGCACATAGGTCGGCCCGTAATCGGCCAGGGTCAAGAGCAGGTACACGTCGGCGCGGCGGCCGGCCTCGACCAGCGCGTCGAGCTTGCTCCAGTCGCCGCGCGTGAATTCGTTTTGCAGGGGCGCGGCAACGAACGTGCGAATCGTGTTGGCGCCCGCCCGGCGCGCCAGGCGGAAGTCGTCTTCGATCAACGCGGGGTCGAACCGGCCCGGCATGAATTGCGCCCAGGCGCGATCGCGGTGGCCGACGTAGTTCACGATGACGGCAAAGAAAGGTCGGCCATCGGCCGTCTGAAGCCGGTTGCCCTCCGGCGCAATCGAGATCGGAATAGTAGGCATGAACAGCCTCGTTTCGCTCAAGCGCGCGACAAGCTCGTCCTCCTTATTGTACCACACCTATCCTATCTTTCCAGCCACCAGTATCCCTGGATGTCCAGATTCGTCAGCCCCAGCTCCTGCGCTCTTCTGACCACCCGGCCATATTCTTCCCCTGTGATCCTTCGCGCGATTTCCGGATAGTCGTATGCTTTGAAGAGAGGGTTGTATTGAGCCATGATGTTGACATAGGTGTCTTTGGGCAGATGTTCCGCGATCCACTCCATGACTTGCTCGGAGCCGGCCACGTCGTTCGGCATGACCAGGTGCCGGATCATCAGGCCTCTGCGCATGATGCCGTCGCGCGGGGGCCTGGCGACCCCTACCTGACGATGCATTTCGAGGATGGCCTGTTTCGTCAGGTTCTCGCTCAGTTCGGCGATGCTCGTCTCGACGCCCCGGCCGAGCTGGCTGATCTCCCAGTTCTGGCAAAACACGCAGCGCAGATTGCAGTGGGTCAGGAAGATCGTCCCCGAGCCGCCGATCCCCACCAGCGGCCTTTCTTCGCCGAAGTGCGGATGGAACGATGAGACGACGAGCGTTGCGCCGGGGGCGCGACAGAAGCCGCTTGCCCCTTTCAGGCGATTGACGCCGCACCGCCTGGGGCAAAGCTGGCAGCTCTCCATGATGGCCCAGAGCTCTTCGGCACGCCTCTGCAGCTCGCCTGTCCTGTGAAGCTTCAGATAGGCCGGTTCGAAGTCAGAGCGCGTCGCGGTCATCTCGGCAACCTCCGTCTTCGGTTTCGCCATAATCGGGTCTCGGGGGTGAGAGAGGAAGTACAACGTAACGACAACGATACGCGGAGATGAACAAGCATGCCTCCAAGGGGATTCGAACCCCTGTACCAGGCTTGAAAGGCCTGTGTCCTGGTCCTCTAGACGATGGAGGCGAAGTTCGCGCGTGCGACAGGATGCATTCTACCAGGGATGGCCGAGACAGTCAAATCTTGGTGCTGGAAGCTGGAAGCCGGTGCTCCTGGGCGGACGCCCGGCCGGTGTAGAAAGATGTCGTGCCGATGGCGCGCGAAAAAGCCGGAAGAGGTGAATGGATTGCAAAAAAAGTAGAATAAGTGGAAAGAAAGCAAACAAAAACACTTTAAGGGGAGTATCTTCCTGAGAAAATACTCCCCTGCAACGCCACCCCGAACAGATATCCCTTCTTACTTGCCAGACGCTACTGCCGGCAGAAGCGTTGTCGTCGTCAGCACATAGCCGGCGTTGGTGTGCGTGATCGTCGCCTGGAAGCCGCTGGTGCCGCTGGAGGTCCCGTAGGAGACCTTGGCCTGCTCGAAGCTGAGCCCGGCCGTGGTGCTGGCCACGACGCCCGTAACTTCGGCCGTCAGGTCGAGCGGCTGAGACGCCAGGCTGATCGTATCCACTTTGACGCCACCCTCAATGGAGTTGATCCCATCCACGCGCACATTCCAGCCCGGAATCTGGAAGGTCATATTGCCCTTGCCCAGCGCGACGCCGGTCTGCCGCTTGGTCGGATCGTTCACGAAGTAGAGCTGCGCGTCCATCTGGGCGGCCTGTCCGCCGTTGACCTTCAACCGGGCCGAGCCAACGGTCGCGTAGTTGTTGGCCGGGCCGGCTACGGCGAGCTGCATCTCCGAGATGCTGGCTACATTCCCGAACTGTACCGCTGTATTGGGCGCGTTCGCTACATTGATCGCCTTCCATTCGGCCCGACCATTTTGCACCTTGTAATTGCTCAAGGTGACATTGGCGTTGGCCGCCGGCACATCCAACTTCATGGAGTCAATCGTGAGGCCGCCGTCCGTGCTGTTGATGCCGGTCAGCGAAAGCTTCACCGGATCGGTCGCGACGGTAACAGAAGCATTCTGCAGCGTAAACCCGCCCCGCTGCGACACGGCTTCGTAGCGGAAGCCCAGCTTGCCGGCCGCCTTCAAGGACGGATTGTCGGCTTTGACCATGACCGAGCCCTCGGAGTTGTACCCCTGATTTGCCCCCTGGACCGTGATCTTGCCTTCGGTGATGGTCGCTGCTCCGGCCAGGAGTGCTGGCTGTTTCTGGCTCACGGTCAACGTATCCCAGTTCAAATTCGGGCTGATCGTCAGACCGCTCACTGCGCCGATGGTGTTCAGCGAAGGCAAATCGAGTTCGGCATTGCCGGCTTTTTCGCCGAACTTCAGGACAAAAATGCCGGGAACCGCAAACGTGGGTTGAGTCGGCTGGTCCACCAGGATCGAGCCACTCGCAGGACGAAGCACAGCACTGCCGTCCGGAGCCGCGGCGGCAGTCCCAGGCAACGCCAATGCCAGGAACACCAACACGAATACCGCCAAGCATAGGTGCCATCGAAGTTGCTTCATGGGGGCTCTCCTTTGAGGAATGGATATATTTTGTAAACGATGCCGACAGTGACATATATAGTATAGCACACGATGAGGAAAAGCGCAAGTCAAACGCAAAGCGAAACGTACAGAAATTTTAAGGTTCATCTTCCCGGCATGCGCTGCCGTCATGCCGGCAAAATGTCAAAGGAGGCCGAACGCCTGCGCGATCTCCGCGGCCTGTCCGGGCCGCATGAGTCCGGCCCTTTCGCGCTTCGCCAACAGCTTTTGAAGCTCGGCCGGCGGGAAGGGAGTCTCGCGGCCCAGGAGCAGGAGCTTGTACGTGATCTCGGCCGCGTTTTCCAGCTTTTCCAGGTGGAGATAGGCTTCCCACAAGGTCTTGCCGACGGTGACCGAGCCGTGTCGTTGGAGGATCAGCGCGTCGTAGCGGCGGATCCAATCCCGGATGACGACCGCGCCCTCGGGACTGGCCGGCATGGCATAGTCGGTCGTCGGGATCATGCCCAGGTTGACGATGACCTCGGGAATCGGACAATGCGCCAGCGAGATGCCCGCGATGGAGAGGACGACGGCATGTACGGGATGGGCATGGACGACTGCGGCGATGTCCGGCCGCTGCCGGTAGGCCTCCAGATGCAGCAAGATCTCCGAGCTGGGCATCAGGTCGGGGCCGGTCGCGTCGCCTGTCCGGCCGACCGGACGCGCCTCCCAATCTATGACCACCAGTTGCTCCGGCGTCATATAGCCTTTGCTCAGTCCGCTGGGCGTGACGAGAAACCGCTCCTCATCGAGCCGAACCGAGATGTTGCCGTCGGTCGCGGTCACGTAGCCCCGCGCGTGCATGAGCCGGCCGATGCGGACGATCTCGCGACGCAGGTCGCGCTCTGCCATGCGCGGTCCGTTGGCCGTATGCCCGTCGTAGCTCAAGGCGCCTCCTGATCATCCCCGCGGGGCGAATTGGGATCGGCCCGACGCTGTGGTAGAATCAAGCCTTGTCGGGCCTGAAGAGATTGGCCACCTGTCGGACGAGCGTCACCAGCGAGACGGCGATCTGCACGTAGTCGGAAGGTGAAGGCTCGAAGCGGAGGTGATTGGCCGGCAGGGAAGCCCGGGCGGCCTTCAGCTCGCTTTGGCTCTGCCGGGCCTGCGAGAAGGCCCAGGCGGCCGTGCCGGCGACGACCGCTCCGACGATGCTGCTGATCAAGACCAGGCGAAATCGTTGAGACACGAGCGGCTACTCCTTTGTTTCGATTCAGTGGCGAATGGTTGAACGCAAGGCGACCAGCCAGGATCGGACCTGGGCGCCGGTGGCCGCCGCGTGGATGATGGGCGCGGCCGCCCTGGTGCTGATCTGCTCGCTGACATCGGCTACCTGACGAAGCCGCGCCTGCACGACGGGCGCGTAGCGCTTGACGGCTCCGCGCAGGCTTGCCATGCCGCGGTTCAGCAGATAGAGCGCGGCCCCGACCACGATGACCAGGACGAGCGTCTGGATCGCGAGCAGGATGACGGCAACATCTCTCCAGGCGGCAAGTTTCACGATGGGCCTCCGGCGATGTGATGAGCGAACAAATTTATTCTAGCAGAAAATCTTCCCATCTGCAAAGCGGGAGAGGCGAGCAGATTTACGGTCGGGCGATGGCCATGCTGCTGCTCGTCGGCCTGTTGGTCGGCCGATCCTATCGGCATTGGGTCGCGTTCGGCCCGCCCCAACAGGTGGTGACCAGCAACCCCAAGATGGGAGTCCATACCCGCCTCACCGACGAGGTGGAGCCGTGGAAGATACAGCGCACGTTGGCCATGGTGCGCGAGATGGGCGCGCCCTGGATCGTGGAGTATTTTCTGTGGGCCGCGCACGAGCCGTCTCGCGGGGTCTTCGACTGGAGCCACGCCGACCTGGTGGTGGATCATGCCGTCAATCAGGGGTTGACCGTGATCGCCCGGCTGGGCTACGTGCCGGAATGGGCCCGACCGCCCCGCTCGAACCATCTGTACCTGGATGAGGCCGGCTACGACGACTTTGCCCGTTTCGCGGCGGCCTTTGCCGATCATTTTCGCGGCCGCGTGCGCTATCTGATCATCTGGAACGAGCCGAACCTGAGCCAGGAGTGGGGCTTCCGGCCGGTGGATCCGGCCGGCTACGCGGCCATGCTGAAGGCCGTCTATCCCGCGGTCAAGGCCGCTGATCCCGACATGCAGGTCCTGGCCGGCGCGCTGGCGCCCACCCTGGCCCCGCCGGGCACCGAATGGGGCATGGACGATCTGGTCTATCTCCAGCGCATGTACGATGCCGGCGCCGCGCCGTATTTCGACATCCTGGCCGTCCATGCCTACGGCTGGACCTTCCCGCCGGATGCGGCCGCGAGCCCCGATGCAATCAACTTCCGCCGGGTCGAGTTGCAACGGGAGATCATGGTGCGCAACGGCGATGCGGCCAAGCATGTGATCATCACGGAGGGCGGCTGGAACGACCACCCGCGGTGGACGAAGGCGGTGCGGCCGGCGCAGCGCGCGGCATACACCATCCGGGCTTATGAGATCGCCCTGCGCGAATGGCCCTGGGTGGATGCGTTGTGCCTGTGGGCTTTCCGCTACCCGCGGCCGGCCGCCACCTACCAGGATTATTACACGTTCGTCGGCGTGGACTTTCAGCCGAAGCCGATCTATCAGGCCGTGCAGCGCTATGCCGCGGGCGATCGGACGGGGTTGCCATGATGGAGAGAGGTGTTCTTCGGCCGGTGCTCGCGCGCGCCAGGAGCCTGGCGCGTCGAACGCTTGCCGGCCGCGTGGCGCGTCACCTGGCGGCCGGGCTGCTTGCCGCGGCGCTCATCGCCGTGGTGGGATGGGTGCTCGCGCGCGCCGGCATCCTGGGCCGGGATCGCGTCTGGACGCGCATCCAGGAGACGGGCGTCTGGCGGGTGGGCATGGACCCCAGCTTCCCGCCGTTCGAGAACCTGGATGCGGCGACGGGCCGGCCGGTCGGATTCGATGTGGATCTGGCCCAGGCCGTTGCCGGGCGCTGGGGCGTGCGGCCGGAGTTCGTCGGCGTGGGCTTCGATCAGCTCCTCGACGCGGTTGCCGCGCATCGGGTGGACAGCGCGCTCTCGGCCCTGCCGATCATGCCCCATCGCACGCGCGAGGTGCGTTTCTCCGAGCCGTACATCGAGGCCGGCCTGGTGTTGGCGGCGCCCGTCGAGAAGGCGTCGGAGCTGGCCGCGGCGCCGCGCCGGGGCGAGATCGGCGCCTGGCTGGGCGAGGTTCTGGCCGGCCGGCGGGTGGCCGTCGAATGGGGCAGCGAAGGGGATGCGCTGGCGCGCGCGGCGCAGGCGCAGGCCAGAAGCCCCGTGCAACTGGTGTTGCGCGATTCGGCCGAGGCCGCGCTCGCAGCGGTGGCCGCGGCCGAGGCCGACGCGGCCATCGTGGATGCGATCAGCCTGGCGCTCTTCAACCGGCCGCACCGGCGCCTGGCCATCGTCGGCCCGCCGTTGCGCAGCGACCCGTATGCGATCATCGTGCCGGCCGATGCGCCCGACTTGTTGCGCCAGGTGAACGAGGCGCTGGCCGCTCTCCGCTCCGATGGCTCTTTGGCCGAGCTCAAGGCGCGTTGGCTGGAAGCCGAGGCGCCCTGAGTTTTCAGACATATCTGCAAAATCCGGTTGAGGCGTTATGGCCATGTTGCATTTCGACATCTTCACATTGTTTCCCGGCATGTTCGCCGGCATCTTCGACGATAGCATCCTCAAGCGGGCGCGCGAGGCGGGCATCATCAGCGTGGCCCTGCACAACATCCGGGACTATGCATTGGGTCGGCACCGGGTGACCGACGACACGCCCTACGGCGGTGGCGGGGGCATGGTCATGAAGCCCGAGCCGATCTTCCGGGCGGTCGAGACGGTGTTGAGCCACGAGCCCGGCTGGCGACTGCCCGAGCGGCCCGCGGCCGAGGAAGGCGGCGGAGTGGAAGGCCCGGAAGATGAACCGCCCATCGGCGAAGCTGCCATTCCTTTGCCTGCCGACGTGCCGATCATCCTGCTTTCGCCGCAGGGCCGCACGTTCACGCAGGCGGTGGCCCAGGAGCTGGCCGGCTATCGGCGCATCGCGCTGATCTGCGGCCGCTACGAAGGGGTGGACGAGCGCGTGCGCACCGGCCTGGCGACCGACGAGATCTCCATCGGCGATTTCGTGATCTCGGGCGGCGAGCTGGCTGCGGCGATCATCGTGGATGCCGTGACGCGGCTTCTGCCGGGCGCGCTGGGCTGCGAGCTGGCTGCGTACGAGGATTCGTTTGCGACCGGCCTGCTCGAATATCCGCAGTACACGCGGCCGGCCGTTTTCCGCGGCCAGGGCATCCCGGAGATCCTCACGTCGGGCGATCATGCCCGCGTGGCCCGTTGGCGCCGCGAGCAGGCGTTGCGCCGCACGTGGGAACGCCGGCCCGATCTGCTGCGCTCGGCCCCGCTGAGCGACGCCGATCGGGCCTTCCTGGAGCGCCTGGAACAGGAGCGCCGCTCGTCCGAAGAGGCCTTGTAAAAAGGATCGCTCCGATTTGGCTAATCGGAAGATCGGTGCTAAAATTACTCTTCGTGACCAATTCAAGCCTGTTGTTGTCGGGCGAAGCGCGGCCATTGGTGGCGCAGGATACGCCGGCGGCCAGGACATCAGTAGATCGAAGGTGAGACATGCACAACTTAATGCTTTCGCTTCATAACGCAGAACAGAATCCGAATATCCCCATGCTCGAGCCCGGCGATACCGTTCGCGTGCACACGTTGATCGTGGAGGGTGACAAGGAGCGGGTGCAGGTATTCCAGGGTGTGGTGATCCGCGTTCGGCACGGCGGCGTCAACGGCAGCTTCACGGTGCGCCGCATTGCATCGCACGGCATCGGCGTCGAACGCACCTTCCTGTTCGTTTCGCCCCGCGTCGAGAAGGTGGAGGTCTTGCGTCATGCCAAGGTCCGGCGGGCGCGGTTGTACTATCTGCGCGGCCGCACGGGCAAGGCCGCACGCATGCGCGAGCGCCAGGTGGTTCAGGCCGATTGATCCGCCTTTCGACCCCGCGCACATGGCTCTCTGATACGTGCCTGGCACTTCCGCGAAAAAGTGCCAGGCACGTTCGTTAATGCGGGTGCTCTCGATGGATCGTGTGCTTTCTTCTGCCGGCCGTCCTTCCTCTGCTGTAGCGCCGGGCCCGCAGTCCCGCGCCGACCTGACGCTGGAGGCCGGGCTGTGGCAGGCGGGCTATCGTCTGGTGGCGGGCGCGGATGAGGCGGGTCGCGGGGCCTGGGCCGGACCGATCGTGGCCGCGGCCGTGATCCTGCCGGCCGACCGTTCGGCCCTCGCGGGGCTCCTGGGCGCGGTGGACGATTCCAAGAAGCTGACGCCCGCCCGGCGCGAATACCTCTTCGCGGCCATCCACGCCTGCGCGGTGGCCGTGGGCGTGGGGAGCGCCTCGGCCGGGGAGATCGATGCGCTCGGCATTGCCCATGCCAATCGGCTGGCGCTCCGGCGGGCGGTGGAGGCGCTGGCGACTCCGCCCGATTACCTGCTGCTCGATTACCTGACCCTGCCCGATCTTCCCCTTCCGCAACGCGGAATTCCACACGGCGATGCGCTATCGCTTTCTGTGGCTTCCGCGTCCATTATCGCCAAGGTCACGCGAGATCGGCTGATGATCGCCGAAGATCGGGTGCATCCCGGCTACGGCTTTGCTCGACATAAGGGCTATGGTACGACTATGCACAGGGCCGCGCTGATGCAGTTGGGCCCATGTCCGCTTCACCGCCGCAGCTACGCGCCGGTGGCGAACGCGATGTAGTGAAGGGCGAGGTATGGCAGAGACTTCGCGAAGCGTTGCCGACCGGAAAGCGGTTTTGGTGACCGATGGGCGTCGGACGACCGGCCGACAGGGGGAAGATCGCGCGGTGGCCTATCTGGAGCAGCTCGGCTATGCGATCCTGGCCCGCAACTGGCGCACGCGTCGCGGCGAGCTCGACATCGTCGCACGCGACGGCGCATGCCTGGTCTTCGTCGAGGTGCGCACGCGGCGGGTCGGCCGCCGACGAGACGCGCCGGCCCTCGGCTCGCCCGAAGAGTCGGTGACCCCGCGCAAGCAGCTTCAACTGGCCGCCATGGCCGACGAATACCTGTTCCAGATGCCCTGGGACGGCCCGAAGCGGATAGACGTGATCGCGGTGGAGCTGGCGGCCGACGGATCGCTGAGCCGGCTGGCGCACTATCGGGACGCCGTGGAGGGCATGGCCTGATGTCCGCAGAGCAAAGCTGTCCGCCGACCCCCGCGAGCGCCCATCCGTCGCCCCTGTCGCATCCGCCGTCGCTGATCGTCATCGTCGGGCCGACGGCGGCCGGCAAGACGGCGCTGGCCATCGAGCTGGCCGCCGCGCTGGACGGCGAGATCGTGTCGGCCGATTCGCGGCAGATCTATCGCGGCATGGATATCGGCACGGCCAAGGCCACCCCGGCCGAGCGCGCCCGCGTGCCGCACCACCTGCTCGACATCGTCTCGCCGGATCAGGCCCTCTCGGTGGCCGAGTATCAGTGGTTGGCCTACGCGGCCATAGATGACATCTGGCGCCGCGGCCGCCTGCCCTTCCTGGTCGGCGGCACGGGCCAGTACGTCCGCGCTGTGATCGAGGGATGGACCGTCCCCGCGGTGGCCCCGCGGC
>Ga0209162_1001739_pt1 | contig 20585 bp, 17 predicted proteins | sample YNPNPMetaG_FD_187121 | JGI IMG/M metagenome (GOLD analysis project Ga0209162, IMG submission 187121) | Anoxygenic and chlorotrophic microbial mat microbial communities from Yellowstone National Park, USA - YNP NP MetaG (SPAdes) (version 2) ... | reverse complement strand
AACTCCAAACCTAGGGCAAATGCCGAACTCTTACGTCAGTTAAATTCAGGTGCGCTGACGTGGTGCTTTTTCGGCCACGGCTCCGGTTTCCAGTTGTGCCATGAACGGGCTTTTCATATTGATGACGTGCCCAGAGTTCATAATGGACGGCGATTACCGGTTGCATTTTTTGGCTCCTGCGGGGTGGGCAGATTTGATGATACCCGTTATGAATCAATTGCTGAAGAACTGGTGCGTAGCCCGGAAGGATGCATCGCCACTCTCGGTGCATCCAAGGCGACCTATTCCGGCGGCAACGAAAACTTCGCGCACATCTTTTTCTCCCAGCTTCTCTCCCGGCCTGAACTGCCGCTAGGCAACGCGTTCTATCCTGCCTGGCTTAACTATAACCTGTATATTCTGTTTGGCGACCCGGCAACTAAAATCCGACTGCCTTCCGCTAATTTGCCGCTTACGGTAACCCCTGACACTATGAAACCAGGCGCAAGTGTCGACTTTTCAGCCCGGATTGGGTGGCCGGGCAATTTTGCTCTGCGGGCAACTGAAGCCGCCCGTGAACGATTCTATCGTTCGGATGTTGGCACCGTTAATTATATTCTGCCCGGCCAGGAAATTTTCCGGTTGACCGGACACCTCAATGATTCAATTACCGGCTCTTTTGTGCTCCCCCGCCTGGATTTTCCGGACACAGTAATAGTTGATAATGGCTGGTATGCCCGGCTGCGCAACTCCTGCCAGCTCACCGGGCTCGTCTGGAACCAAAATCAACTCCAGAATCTTATCTCGCCCGCGCTCTATTTGAGCCCGGAAACCGTCGGCACCAGTGACCTTGAACCGCCATCAGTAATGCTCACCGCTGACAATGTAACCCTAAATCGTGGTGATACGGTTACTGCTCCCAAACGGTTTCGGCTCACCGGCAGACTGAGCGACCCATCCGGTATCTTGCTGGTCCCGAATCTTCCTTACAGCCTCAGTTTTTATATAGACGAAAAAACCCGCACCGTACAGTTGAGCGACTATTTCCGATACGATGACAACCGCGGTACATCCGGGATCTTCACTTACCCGGTGGAACTGGAAAATGAACTTGATTCTTTAATTTTAATCTCTGCGGATAACTGCCTGAATAGCCAGCGGTCTGTTTATTATTTAAAAACCTCCAGGCGCGAAGAATTGCGAATTGACTCCTGTCTAATTTATCCGAATCCGGTCTCCCACCGCGCCTTTTTCACCTTTATCCTTTCCCGCCCCGCAACTGTGAAGATTAAAATTTACACTATCGCCGGTCGGCTGGTCCGGGAGCTCGGGCCGCAGGAGTGCCATTTTGGTTATAACCAGATTGAATGGGATTGTTGTGACCGGAATGGCAACCTGCTTACTAACGGGGTCTATCTGTATAAAATTGATGCCCGCAGAGGTAAGATTTCCGGGAGCTCGGTCCGAACCCATTCAATTAGTTACCGTGATAAACTCATCGTCCGCAATTAGGTTTCTGGCAATTAATCGGCTGGAAAATATCTTGCCGTTCTGCCTTTGCCTTGAAGTACCAATTTGCCTTTTTTCACCAGACCGGCAAGAATATAACCAGCTTGATGGGGTGAGACACGCAAAAGCGTCCGGACAATCTCGTTGGTAACAAACCGCGATTCTAACGGTCCGGGCAGTTCCTCAAGGTAATTAAGAATTGCTGCCTCCGCATATGCCGATTCCGCCCGATGAAACGGGATATAAAGAAGCGATTTGCGCAACCGAGCATAAACCTGCCTGGATAACCGGTAAACCCGTCCCTTTTTCTCGCCAAACTGCTCAAGTAAACCCCGGTTGGCCATGGCGGTAAGCACCTCATTCGCCTCTTCTTCCGACCGTCCGAGAATCCGTTTTGCCGCGGACACATCAACCTCCCGATTGCGCTTGAGATAGTTCAAAATCAAAAGGTCTGGTAAGCGGAGTTCTCTGCCCTCCTGCTGGCAGCGAAAGACAAATCGGGCAAAGGTTTCATCTAGGCGCCCGCCGGTCCGGTCCGAACGAATGTTCACCCGGACATAATCCCGCCCCGCTTCATAATTTGGTGGCTCCTTGCCATAGGATAATAAAACCTGAAACATCCGCTTGACCCCCATTCCCGCGCGCTCTACCAGACCAATCCGTTGCAGAATTTGTGCCAGATAGGGATTGCGGCTGATCGGCTCATGTCCGACGATATTTTCCGTTGAAACATCCGAGATAAAACCTCCGGGCGAAGATATCTCCAGCCTCTCTGGATAAAACCGGGCATAAACCGGACTTAGAATTGAATAATCCCGATGGGTAAACGCGTTCAGCAACGCCTCCCGGTAAACCTCCATCGGATAATCAGGAATCTCAAAATGAAACAACCCGAACTTCAGGGTGTAAATCCGATTGTGTGGTTCCACCTCATTGCGGAACTCTTCAATCAACGCGAGTAAAGGCTTTCTCGAATCCACCCGCCGGTCATATTCAACATCATTTTTCATATGCAGGAAAACGGCACTGTGCCCTGGTATCAGCTGCCGCAACTCCTCTTCCCGACCACACAGTAATAATCCGGCAACGGTAAGTTTCTTATCCGAACTCAGTGCGCCGATTTTAATCAAAACCTCATCCGGTGACTGAATCGTTGACCTTTCACGGGTATTCACAATCCGGCGCAGCCTTTCCACCTCAAGTGGATCAACCGCTTCCATCCCGAAATCAAGCACCTGTGCAGTTAAATCTCTTTCCTCTACCATCGTCAACTCCAGAACCCTTTTGCCTCCCGTTGCAATTTCTGTTTTACGCTTCGCCACCATTGCGTCTTTTCCTGATACCATTCCACAGTCAGTTTTAAACCGGTTTCAAAATCAACCTGCGGACTCCAGCCCAGCGCCCTGATTTTACTGCTATCCAGCGCATACCGGAAATCATGCCCGGGACGGTCGGGCACAAACTCAATTTTCTCCTCTCCTTTGCCCACCAGTGCGCAGATTTTTCGAACCACCTCAATATTTTGCAACTCCGTACCCCCACCCGCATTATAAACCTCACCCGCCTTCCCCTTCAATAGCACCGTTTCAACTGCCCGCGCCGCATCCTCAACATAAAGCCAATCCCGCACATTCTCCCCTCTCCCATAAACCGGTATCTTCTTTCCTTCAAGCAAATTCGTAATCGACAGCGGAATAAGTTTTTCCGGAAACTGAAAAGGACCATAGGTATTAGAAAGCCTGATTATACTCACCCCCAATCCAAAAGTATGGAACGCTGCTAGGACCAAAAGGTCCGCAGCCGCTTTAGAAGCGGAATAAGGTGAACGTGGTGCCAGCGGTGCGGTCTCGGAAAAACTCCCCTCCTTTCCTAATGAACCATAGACCTCATCGGTTGAAATCTGAATAAACCGCTGGATTTTCTTCTCCCGCGCACAATCCAAAAGCACCTCAGTCCCCACAATGTTCGTCCGAATGAAAACTGCTGGTTCAACAATAGAACGGTCAACATGCGTTTCTGCGGCAAAATTTATCACCGCGCTGCACCCCTTCATTGCCGCGAGCGTAACCTGTGGCTCCTCAATCCTGCCGTGGATAAACTTATAACGAACTTCACCGGCAATATCAGTTAGATTTGCCGGATTCCCGGCATAAGTCAAAGCATCAAGATTAACAACCTCCCAATCCTGATGCTCCTTCAGAATATACCTGATGAAATTACTACCGATAAAACCACAACCACCGGTCACTAAAACCTTCATCTTTCCCCTTTTTCCCCTCGTCATTGCGAGGAGCGATAGCCACGCACTGCCTCTGGCATGTGGCGAAACCAAAACAATCTACCAGCGCAACATCATGCTTACCCGGAAAGAAATTTCCACCTGCTATTGCAGAGCGCAGAGATTTTCTTTTATAATTCAACATCCAAATCCTTATGATTAACATCTTTCTCCAATCTAAATTGCGCATCCGCCTGCTCCTCATAACGAATTTCATCCGCCTCTGAACTTCCACCCCAACCGCGATAAAGCCGGTCCGGAAAATTCAGCACCCATCCCGGCACATCCCCGATATTCTGATATGCGTGCACCACACCTGGTGGCACAATCAACAACTCCGGATTCCCCCCCCCTAATTTTAACTCCAGCCGTTTACCGGCAGACCAAGAATTTGACCGGTTATCCCAGAGCACGACCCGAAAATCAGCAGGCCCAAGAAATACAAACAAATCTGTCTGTTCCCGGTGTTCGTGCGGACCGCGCATCACACCGGGCAACGTAACTGAAACATAACCCATCATTGGCTGTCCGGTAATTAACGGTTTACGCTCAAACCAGTCCACGCGAAAAACCTCACTCAACCAACCACGCTCATCTGAATGAATCACCGCCCTTGCCAGCCACACCCCTTTAATCCCCAGTTCCTGAAACGTTGGGCTCACAATTCCACCTCACTCGAATCGGAAAGCAAAAGCCGCATCCCTCCTGTCATATTACCTCTTCCTCTTATCCGAACCTCCCGTCCTAAAAGGCTATGAACCACACTCCGCACCCCGCAAATTCTGCACCTCTCCATCACTACCGAAAACTCAATCCGGGAATCATAAATTTCGCTCTCCGCACCAATTGAAACAAATGGTCCGACTACCGAATTCTCAATCCGGCACTTTTCCCCGATAACCACTGGTCCCGAAATCACCGAATTCCTCACGCTGGTGTCTGGTCCAACAGTCACCGGCTCTCTCACCGCTGAATTCTCCACCTCCCCGGCAAGGTGGTGCTCACAATAGTCAGAAAGCACCACCTGATTTGCTGCCAGCAGATCATCCTTCTTCCCGGTATCCAGCCACCAACCATTCAGTTCCACCGGCACAACTCTAGCGCCGGAATCAATTAACCCTTGAATCGCATCGGTTATCTCCAATTCGCCGCGTGCGGAAAACGACAACTGCTCAATCGCCTCGTGAATCCGTGCTGAAAAGATATAAACACCAACTAGCGCCAGATTTGATGGCGGCTCAGCCGGCTTCTCTATCAGTTGCACAACCCGCTCCTTTTCCAGCACCGCCACTCCGAACTGCTGGGGGTTGCCAACCTCTTTAAGCATAATCAAAGCATCCGCATTGTCACTCTCAAACCGAGCCAACCCATCCTTAATCCCATCCTGCAAAAGGTTATCCCCAAGATACATCACAAACGGCTCATTCCCAAGAAAACCGCGACTCACCTTCACCGCATGCGCCAACCCCAACGGCTCCTCCTGCATAATATACTCAACCTGTGCCGCCCACGCTGCCCCCGTGCCCACAAAATCCTGAATCGCCCGACCGGTTTCGGGCGATACCACCACGCCGAGCTCCTTAATCCCGGCATCGGCAAGATGGTCAAGCACATAACCTAAAATCGGCCGGTTTGCAACCGGTACCAGTTGCTTCGGCATCGTATAAGTCAAAGGGCGCAACCGGGTACCTTTGCCACCGCACAGTACCAGCGCCTTCATATACATTGATTATCCATCTCATTTACGCCTCTGTCAAGAAATAAACCATCATCTCTAAGTCCGCCTCCTCATTTCAAGCCTCACCTGATTCCTGCTTGACATCTTGAAGTATCATTATTATAATTAGTTATGCCAATTTATGAATTTAACTGCAAATCCTGTCACCATACTTTCGAAGAACTGCTGTTATCTGATAGTGAGCAAAAGGACCTCACCTGTCCCAAATGCGGTAGCCGGTCACTCAGCCGGATCTTCTCTGTCTTTGGTGTGGCAGGAACCGAAAAAAAGGTTAAAAACACTAATTCCAGCTGCAGTCATTGCTCCAGTCACAACTGCAGCACCTGCTCATAAGGAGGAAAATTATGACCATTACCAAAGCTGACCTGGTGGAAACCATTTCCCGTCAGATGGCCCCCGCAATTACGAAGCGGGATGTTGCCCGGATTGTTCAACTTTTCATTGATGAACTGTGCCGTGCCCTGCAGGAAGGCAACCGGGTGGAACTGCGTGGTTTCGGTGTTCTAACGACCAAACTGCGCAAACCCAAACTGGCGCGCAATCCTCGGACGAAAACACCGGTGACCGTCCCACCCCGACGGGTGCCGGTCTTCAAGGCATCACGCCTGCTGAAAAAGAGCCTCAGTGATAGTAAAACCTGAAAAGGAGAAAAATAATGCCCTGTGGCCGCAAAAGAAAGCTACGCAAAGTCAAACGCCACAAATTTAAAAAAAGACGCAAGGCACTCCGTCATAAGAAGAAAATCCGCTAATTAAATCCCGGCAGGTGTATACTCCGCCTGCTCCCGGCGCCGGCAAAAGCTACGGGTTAATACTCCTGTTTTAAAGGCTTGACCTCTGGGCATTTTATTGACTTAAACCCCATCCCAGTTAGACTCAAACTGATTTTATGACTCAGGAATCGACGGCCCGAATCCAAAATCGCTCTCCGGTTGACAATTCGGTCCTGATTGCCCTGGAACTATTATTTCTCTTACTGGTGATTGCAGTCCTGCGCCTGATTTTCACCCCCGCATCAACGGGCGCCACTACCGTTATAATGGTCTGGTTATTACTTGCCCTTGCCAGTTACCTAGTTGGTGAATTTGAATCCACCGCTCGCATCAATTACGGTCTCACCACCCGCACCCAAGCGGCATTCGCCCTCACCTATGTTGCCTACGGGCTCATTCATCAGTTATGGTCCTGGTGTGAAGAACTTTCAATCTCATTCTGGCTTGCCTTCTGGTTCTACCTCACCTTTGTCGCCCCGCTCATCGGCATCCTGATACGGCGTCTTTTTCCCCAGCCGGTTCTGCTGGTCACCGATTTTAACCAGAACAAAAAAAACCTGCTCCGCTGGTGGGGCTTTGACCCGGTTGAACTCATTCCCATCGATCTTTTAACCGAATGGCTCCAGCAAAATGCCTACTGCCCCGGGCAGGTTATGCAAGCCCAACCAGCGCCGGTCGGAAGGGTCAAAAATTACTCCATCATTCTCGTTGACATTACTGACCTGCGCACCGAGCAACTGGTCTCGGCAATCGCTCCGAACTACTTTGTGGATTTTGTCGGTATCCGCTCTTTTAAAATGTCTGCCTACCTGCTCGGTCCGCATCCCCGCTCCATTGGTCCTTTTGCTACCGAAGGAATCCAGCGCCGGCTGAAACGGCTGATCGACATCTTCATCTCCATAGTTGCCCTGCTCCTCACCGGCTGGTTAATGCTCATTATCGCCATTCTGATTAAAGTTACGAGCCCGGGTCCGGTCTTTTACCACCATCGCCGACTCGGGCGTAATATGCGGCAGTTTGATGTTTTAAAGTTTCGCTCAATGTTCGTAGATGCGGACCGCCGGCTGGAAGAAATCCTTAGAACCGACCCGGAGAAACGACAGGAGTTTGAAAAAACGTTCAAATTAAAAAACGACCCTCGGGTTACTCCGCTCGGCAAATTCCTGCGTCGCACTTCACTTGACGAACTGCCGCAACTACTGAATGTGCTCGCCGGGCAGATGAGTCTTGTAGGTCCAAGGCCTATCGTGGAAAAAGAAATTCCCTATTATCGGAACTACTCCTTGCTTTTGTTCCGGGTTCCCCCCGGTCTCACTGGATTATGGCAGGTCTCGGGTCGCACCGACACCACCTATGAAGAACGTGTCCAGCTCGACACCCGCTATGTCCGCGAATGGACTTTGACCGGCGACCTGCTAATAATCCTTAAAACCATTCCGGCAATCCTTGCGCATAAAGGCGCTTATTGAATCAATGATTCGTTGCCAAGCTTGCTTTGCCATATCCAGTGTGAATTTGACTTTCCAAATTAAAACTCATAAACTCATTAACTCATATGCTCCTTCAGCCCATCCACATCCAGGCATTGCGTTATGCAGAATCGCGTGCTTACTATTATGAAGACCCGGGCTTAACCGCTGCTGGGTTCAGCCTGGCCGAATATCGCAAGTTGATTGCGCAACTTTGCGCCGGGGGCATTATCCACTCGTTCCATTTAACTTTAATGGTTCCGCCCCTATTAGGTGGCACCTGGGTCTGGGCTGGCATTTTAGGAAGGGCAGAACATCCTTATGAAACCGCACACCGCTTAACCACCCGTCTGCCCTTTGTCACCGAAATCCTGATTAACTCCTGTTTTCCTGCAAACATTGGGTCTAATCTTGCCTTGCTATTTTTCTCACGCGATTTTGAAAATGAAACCCGCTTCATCCAGAACTTGTCCGAACTGCACGATGTTGAAGTCATCAAAATCGCTGAATATAACTATCCGGTGACACTTCCCCTTTCCAGCGAAGAAAAAAAATTCATCCGCTTTTTAATTGAAAGCCCTGATGCTGATGCGGAAACTATCAGCGCCCGATTCGGTCAGAATCCGAACTGGGTTCGCTCAAAAATTGAGCGCCTCCTCTGGACTGACAAGAACCCAAGTGGCATCTTCCGGATTCAGCCTTCAATTGATTGGTCAAAAGCCGAAAACTTTGGCCATTTCCATTTCCTGTTAGAAACCGGACACCGTCCCGAACAGATTGCCCGCCTGCTCGCCGACCAGAACTTCCAGATGGTAATGGGTGGTAAATCACTTGCCGGCCGCTATATTACAGTTGAAGCCGATGTTTGGGGCATTCCTGACCTTTATCAGCGGATTGATTTTCTGGAAAAACTCCAAGGTGTAAGGGTTGCTGGCTTAATTTACAACCAGGAACTCCTGATTAACGACTACTGGGTGGTAAAGACTATTGGGGACTAAGCCCGTGAGTTTATGACTTATTTGCAAACTGGTTGGATTTGACTATGATATTTTAGTTGCAAGGTTTGCTTTGCTATAAAATTATGAGCACTAATCAGGAAATAATCAATGGTCTAAAAGAAGCGATGGTTGCCGAGCGCACCGGTATTGAATTTTATACCGCCGCCGCTGAGCGCACTACCGACCCGCAGGGAAAACAGGTGTTTCAGCGCCTCGCTGATGAAGAGAAAAAACATCTGGAATATCTTGGCGCCTGGTACCGCCAACTAAGCGAAAACTCAATCCCGGAATTGACCCTGGGAAATTCAGAAATTGACCTCTCCGGTCCAAGCCCGATTTTTTCATCAGAACTGAAAAAGCGGATTAATCAGGCACACTGGGAAATGACCGCGCTGGCAGTTGGACTGGCGCTGGAAACAGGTTCCATCGCCCATTATCAGACACTTGCCGCCCGGGCAAAAACCGAAGAACTCCGCACTTTTTTAATGCCCTTGTGCGCTGGGAAGAAACCCATGCTCGTGCCCTTCAGAAGCAATTTGACTATATGAAAGAAGATTACTGGCACCAAGCAGGCTTCGCCCCGTTCTAACGGCTCTTGGGTGCGCGCGCGAACTGAGAAATCAGGTTATTAATCCTGCGCTCGGTATCCGCAATCTCTTTTATAATCTCACCCTGGCGACGGTAATTTACCCCTGAACCCAGCTCGCTCATTCGGGAATTCATTATTCCGAGCTCACGTTGAATTTGATTCATTAAATCACGCTGTTCCGGGGTGGGAGTTTCGCCTAAAACCTGCGCCTTCACCCTTTCATACCGGACCTTAACCTTTTCTATCTGCTCGTGAATCTGGTTGACTACTTCATCTTCAACCCCATGCCGGTTAGTATCCTCAGCTTTACTCCGTCGGCTAGAATCCCCTAACTGCCGACTAAAACCGGTGTGAACCGGCATTTTTTTAGACCCGGTCTTTTTCTGATTACTCAAAAGAACGCCCAAGCCGCCCACGAGGGCGATGACAAACAGCGACGCACTAATTATGATAATCCGGATGTCAACCGGCATCCCCCTGCGCCTGAGTATCTTTGTCCGAATTTTTTCGCCGCAGGCAAAACAGCGCTCCTGGCCCGGAACTATCGGTTCACCGCAATGGGGACAACGCATCCAAGACTCCAAAAAGTTTTCCAATTTCCACCTCGGCAAGCACGACCGGCACCAGCAAACCAAACCGCATTAGCACTTCCGGATGAACCTCGCCACAAACCCCCACATTTTCACCACTGGCATTAATGATTACAGCTGACCTGCCGGCAATGAAAGGCGGGCGGTCATCCGGACTAAATTGCAAACTCCAGTCTAGTTCCCGTGCCAGTGCTTCAATTACTGCCCGAACTTCGGCAAAACCCGCCCTGGAGTCGGCGATTCCCAGGCTAAGTCGGCGCAATGCTCGCGCTTTGGGTGTAGATTGTAGTTGCCAGGCTTGCTTTGCTATTTCATCAGTTTCAAGTAAAAGTTGAAAAACATCGCCAATCTCAAAAAGTTTCTGCGGCAGGGGCTGGGTCGCATTGATACTAAAGGTTTCCATAATTCCACTTAAAAGATGCCTCCGCAAAATTCTCTGCTCCACACTTATCGGATTTTCCAGAACCACGGTTAGCCGGTCGTCCTGGATTCCCAGCCGCTCAAACTGCGCCTCCGGGCTGGAAAGGGTCAAGCTCATTATTTCAATAAACCCGAGCCCGGTCATTACCCGTCGGCATAAATCACACTTTTCTTCCAGTGGGAGCGGCTGACTCGGTGTCACTGTGTGCATAATTTGCGGGGTCAAGTTATGATACCCATACCCGATTGCTACATCCTCAATTAAATCACGGGTGTGCAGAACATCACTCCGATAAGCCGGCACCTGAACCTCCACCTTTCCGTCCGCCAAGGTTACCGCACCGTAACGCATCTTTTTAAGAATTTCAGTTATCTCCGCCGGGCTGAGTTTGATGCCAATAACCCGCTCGACTTCCACAGGATCAAGAAGCATCGTTTCCGGAGTCATCTCCGGAGTCCGGTTGCGTCGGTGATCCGGATATTCCACGGTTACCGTTTCCACCCTGGCACCAAGGTCTGAAAACACCGCCGCGATTACCGCCAGCGTCTTTTTCACCGCCCAAGGTTCTGGTCCGGTGACATCAATAAATACATCGGTCGTCTTTTCGGTAACACGGGTTTGCTCGCTGTTGATAATCGGTGGCATTGATAGCACCTGGCCAAGGGCATCGGTCAGCAGGGGATAGACTGAGCAATTTTTCAAGAGGTGTTGATATGCCTGACCTTTAGGATGGGTTTTAAGAATTTCTGCTGGTGTTCGGGCAACAGTATCGCCCAGCGGCACAAACCTAGTCCCATCTGGACTTACCGGCTGATAATTAAAATCCGGAATAACCGTGTTCAGGTCGTAAATTCCTATTGACGCCCTGCGCCGGTCCCTGCCCAAGCCCCAGTGCAGGTTTTCCTGTAAATCCATTATCATACCCACCAATTGCTTGTCAAATTTTAAACCGCGCACCACTACCGCGGAGATAAACTCCCGCACCGTCTCTAAACCTGGCTGCACTATGACTTTAATGCCCGAATCCGAAAATTGGTATTCCAAAGGTCCGGTTTCAATCCCAAGGTAGCCTTTAAGGCTCCGTGCCAGCCCGCAAAAGTCAAACAGGTCCGGCCGCGCGGGCAGAAGGTTTATCCTTAAAGCACCGGTTTGGGCATCAATCCCTTCAACATCACACCCAAGCTCACCAAGAAACTGGAGCAACTCCTCATCAGTTAAATTTCTGCCCAGCATTTGCAGTAAAAGGTCTGGTGAGATGCTGACTACCGGCACAGTTTTGCCTCCCTTAACCAATTAATGTCTGCCCAGTAGAGTTTTCTAATATCATTCACCCCAAACCTCAGCATTGCCAATCTTTCCAACCCAAGACCCCAAGCAAGAACCCGGGTTGGGCAGCCTAAAGGCAAAGTAACCTCAGGCCGGAAAACCCCGGCACCGCCCATCTCCACCCAGCCCAGCGTCCCGAGATTACAAAAGACCTCAACGCTCGGTTCAGTGTAAGGAAAATAGGACGGACGGAATCTAACCTCCTTTGCGCCCATTTTCCGGTAAAATTCTGATAAAGTACCAAACAAGGTCACCAATGATGCCGCTTCATCAACGATGATACCGTCAATCTGAATAAACTCGGGCAGATGGGTGGCATCCATATTTTCACGCCGAAACACCTTACCGATACAAAAGACCTTGCGCGGTGGATTTGGGTTTTGGGCAAGTGCCCGGATCGTCGCAGCAGTCGTATGGGTGCGCAGCAAAAGCCTTTCCGCCTCATTTGGATTCCAGCGGTACAGCCAGCCACGTGAACCGGTATCACCACCATTTTCATGGACTGCTGCCACCCGCTTTACCAGTTCCGGGTCCGGAAGACTGCCCTTTGCTGGCACCTTTAGGTAAAATGTATCCTGCATCTCCCGGGCTGGATGGTCCTGGGGCTGAAACAGCGCATCAAAATCCCAGAATGCGGTTTCAACCACTGGCGAAGAGGTCTCCTCAAAACCCATTTCCAGAAACGCCCGCCGTACCTCAGAGATAACCCGCTGAAGCGGATGCTCCTTGCCCGGATAGATAACCCGGGCAGGCAAAGTAACATCGTATTTCCGGAACTTCACCTCCCGCCATCTGCCACTCGCGAGTAGTTCCGGTGTTAACTGGGTAATTTCAGATTGGACCTGCGTACCCGCTTTTTCTAACCTTTCTGCTTCAGCCTTGCCCTGTTCAGTTAGCTGTATACTCCGTACCACCCGGTGCCGGATACGCACCAGTTCATCCCGGCCCCGCAGCAATTCGACCGCTGCCTCGACCGGAATTCCGTGAAGCCTGGACTGCAATTCAGGTACACTGATGCGCTCCCTGCCTTTAAGTTCTTGGTTTATCAGCTCATCCGGCTCAAGTGCGCCCCTGAGTGCCTTTTTCCCCTGCTCGGTAATCACCAGCCTTGCTCGCTCCCGCACGAACCATCCCCTTCTGGTCAGCCATTTAACCTCAGCGCGCACGTCCGGTTTCTCAATCAGCTCCGGCAGCCGGGCAATCTCAACGCTATCTTCAGAAAATAGCACCGAATTAAGCCTTTCCAGCGCCCGGCGCTCCGGTAATTTCTCATCCCATTCCCGACCCCGGCTCAACTCATCATATTCCTGTTCCAGCAGTTTCACCAGCCCGGCATCCTTCAATTTCACACCAGCCGCCATCACCAGCGACTGGTCAACTTGCAACTGTGTTACCAATTCGCTTACACTCGCACAATTATTCGTTGCGCTAACCAGTGCCTTAAGTATCCGCTCCTCAATATTCATCTCTAACCTGGGCTATTTCATCAACTTCAGCCGGCTGGCAACAATATCCGCTAAATCCGGCCTGGACTTTTCCTGCAAACGATAGCGCACCCTGACCACCGGTTTATTCGTCCGAACCAACCGGCTCAGGTCAATCGGCGTGCCGCTAATTACCACGTCACAATCAGCCCGATTAATCGCCTCTTCCAGCTCCTGAAGTTGCTCGGGCGAATACCCCATCGCCGGCAGTACCCGGTCCAGATGCCGGCTGCGCTTCAGTTCATGTGCAAGCGTTCCCCGCGCATATGGTCTCGGGTCAACTATCTCCTTTGCGCCCAGCCGCTCCGCCGCAATTCTGCCCGCACCATACGGCATTTCTCCATGGGTAACCGTTGGTCCATCCTCGACCACCAGCACCCGCTTACCACGGATTTTCTCCGGCTCTTCAACGGTTAACGGCGAATCAGCATCGACAATTATCGCCTGGGGATTAACCTGCCGGATTAGCTCCTTGAGCCCGGCAATCGCCTCTGGCTTTGCTGAATCCTCTTTATTAATCACCACCACGTCCGCCGTTCTCAGATTCACCTCACCAGGATGATAGGAAACGGTGTGCTCAGCCCGTAACGGGTCAGCCAGCACAATCAAAAGGTCAGGAACATAAAAAGAAATCTCATTATTACCCCCATCCCAAACAATTACATCTGCCTCGGCCTCTGCCCGTTTCAAAATCTCCTGGTAATCACAGCCCGCATAAATCACCATTCCCTGCTCAATATACGGCTCATACTCCTCCCGCTCCTCAATCGTCACTTCCGCGCGGTCCAGATCCTCATAACTGGCAAACCGCTGCCAAACCTGTTTTTCCAGTTCACCATAAGGCATCGGCTCCCTGATTGCCACGACCTTCAATCCATAACTCTGAAGAATCTCATAAATTCTTCTGGAAGTCTGGGATTTACCACACCCGGTTCTGACCGCACAGACCGCCACCACCGGTTTATTTGCCTTAATCTGCAAAAGCCGTGGTGGCAAAAGCCCGAATCGGGCACCAGCAACAAGGACCGCTGATGCCCGATGCATCACAAACTCGTGCTTAACATCCGAATAAGCAAAGTAAACCTCATCCACCTGTAATTTGCGAATCAACTCCGGCAATTCCTCCTCATAATAAGTCGGAATCCCATTCGGATAAAGCCGGCCGGCAAGAAGCGGGGGATAGGTCCGTAATTTCCCAACCGTGCCCAGATTCTGTTCAGCCGCCATCGTAAATCCAACCACCTCATACTCTTCATTATCACGAAAGACCATATTAAACGCATGATAATCCATCCCCGCAGCACCCATAATTAAAACCCGTTTCCTCATCTTTCCTCCTTATATTAACCGCCCATTACCCGCGTCTCAGAACCTTTCGGTCATAGACTTTGCCTGCAAAAAAAGCAACAGGTAGTCCCGCCCCCCTGCTTTCGAGTCGGTGCCGGACATATTGAATCCGCCGAACGGCTGCACATCCACCAGAGCGCCTGTGCATTTACGATTAAAATACAGATTACCCACATGGAACTCGCGCTTTGCCCGGATAATCTTCTCCCGGTTTTTAGTGTAGAGTGCACCAGTCAGGCCATATTCGGTGCTGTTAGCAATATCCAGGGCATCGGTAAAGTTCCTTGCCTTGATAACTGCCAGCACCGGCCCAAAAATTTCCTCCTGTGCAATCCGAGCGTTCCGTTTGACATCGGCAAAAATCGTTGGCTGAATAAAATAACCTTCACGGGCATCACCCTTACCTCCGCATACCAGCCGCCCCTCCTTTTTCCCGATTTCAATATATCCCATTATGTTCTTGAATGCCCGCTCATTAATCACCGGACCCATCCAGTTCTGGGACTCCTCAACCGGCCCAACCTTGATTTTCTTTACCCGCTCAACCAGCATCTCTAAGAAATCTTCATAAATCTTTGAATCCAGCACCAGCCGGGAACAGGCAGAGCATTTCTGTCCCTGAAATCCATAAGCCGAGACCGTCACCCCCTCAACCGCATTTACTAAATCCGCCTCTGCATCCACAATGATGCAATCCTTTCCCCCCATCTCTGCTACCACCCGCTTAATCCATATCTGTCCGGGTGCGATCTTGCCTGCCCGTTCAATTATTCCCAGCCCCACATCTTTTGAGCCGGTAAACGAGATAAACCTTGTTTTCGGATGCTCAACCAGATAATTCCCAACCGTCCCTCCTGGACCGGTGATAAAATTCACCACCCCTTCGGGCAAACCGGCCTCTTCCAGACACTCCATAAACAGGGCAGCAACCAGTGGTGCATCTGATGCCGGCTTCAACACCACCGTATTCCCGCTCACCGCTGCAGCTGCAGTCATCCCGGCCATAATCGCGCACGGAAAATTCCAAGGCGGAATCACCACCCCGACACCTAAGGGAATATACCGCACCTCCTGAATCTCACCTGGATAAGGGGTTACTCCGCAGGGCGGTTCATACCGGATTGCCTCCCGACTGTAGAACTCGAGAAAATCAACTGCCTCGGCAAAATCGGCATCCGCCTCCAGCCAGTTTTTCCCTACCTCCAGCACCATCGCAGCGTCAAACTCAAACCGGCGCTGACGCATAATCCGGGCTGCCCGCAAAAATATGGACGCCCGCTCAATCGCCGGCATAAAACGCCAGGTTTCAAACGCCTGCCAGGCAGACTTAAGTGCTACCTCTGCCTCTTTTACCGTTGCCTGTTGAAAAGTGCCGACCGGCGTTTTATCTGAAGGGTTAAAGGACTGAAACTTCTCTTTGGTTTTAACCCGCCTGCCACCGATAATCAGGTCATATTCCTGCTCTTTCTTTTCCTTAAGTTGGGCGATGGCTTCTTTCATCCGCTCGCTATTTTCCGTTTTGGAAAAATCCAGATAAGGCTCATTTGCAAACTTTGGTAACATAAACAACATTCCTCCTGATTGGTTTAATTTGCTTTAAAAAATCGCTTATCCTGTTAAGAAAAATACCACTTCACTTATAATTAAAAGATACCCTTTTTATGCTCAAAAGTCAAATTTACACTTCACATATCTTTCCTGATAGAACAAAAAAGCCGCCCGGTCAAGAACCACCAGGCGACTGGCTTCGGTCACTTGTTATTTATCTATGATGACTTTCGCCTTCACCACCCATTTGCCCTGTTCAACCCGGATAAAATAAACTCCGGGTTGCGTCCGGCTGCTCTTGATTGTTGCCAATCCAGAATTAAACCTGCAAACCCCGATTTCACACACTCTGCCTGCCGGGTCATAAAACACAACCTTTGCCGGTCCATCTTTAAAACCTGGGGCTTTAATCACAACCGAATTCCTACCTATTCCAAAAACTCCGACTTCACCAGCATTTGCGACCCGTGTGCCCGTCCCGTTGCCAGGCGAACGAATAAGCAAACCATCTCCGGGCGGAATTGCATACCGCCAGAACTCCAGCGTCTTATTGCCCTTAAATGCGTAAAAAGCATCTCCACCATAAACCAGGTCCGCTCCTGCCTTCGCCCGCTTCTTCTTCTGGGTGGAACCAACAGCCGGCAACGTATCAATTTCCACCCAGGTATCCCCGGTGATATCATAACGCCAGAATTCACAGGTATTTGCCCCTTTCAGGGCATAGATACTACCATTAAAATAATCCCCGCATCCTCCATCTTTCAATTTAGAGCTTCTACCGCTTTTACTCAGAAACGGCATTCCCCTTAATATTCGCAAAGTATCCCAGACACCAGCCCCGATATCATACCGCCACAGTTCATTATACTTTGCCCGGCATGCATAGATACTGCCGGCATTATCATAAACGATGAACGAACCCTTATCCCATTTTGAAATCCCTGCCGGCGGTGCCGGTGCGAGTTCCTCCCAGTTCTGAGCGTCAATCCGAAACCGGTAGAACTCATTTTTGTATCCTTTTAGAAGATAAATACTATTATCCGCCTCCACAAACACCGCATCCGACCCACCCTTAACCGCCTTTCCACTAACCCCGGCTGGAATATCCTGCAACTGGACCCAGCCGCTGTCCGCATTATAGCGCCAGAACTCCCGGGTGTTGTTTCCTCGCACCAGGTAAACATTACCCTGATTATCACTTGCCAGCCGCGCCCCCTTACCAGGCTGTTTGCCGTTCGGACCGCTGGGAATAACTGGTAAAGTGACCCAGTTATTTAAATTCGGCTGGTAATAATAAAAATCGCCACTGCGATTTCCTTTAATCGCATATATCCGGTTTTCCGCCGCACAGAAGGTTAGCGCGCCCCCATCCTTGACCTGCCGTCCTGAAGGACCACTCGGCACCGAAACCAGTTCCCGCCAGCCATAAGGACCGGCAGTAATCTGAAACTGCAGCCTGCTAACATTATTACTCAAATTCTGGTCAAATTGGCGATAGGTTGAGCATTTTGCCTCAAAAGTCCCGAGCGGATGCGGTTTAAGCCACTCCTGGAAAGAAACGATTACCGAATCACCCGGTCCCAGACTGCTGACTGTTACACTATCCAGATAAATCCTCGCCCCGCCCGGACGAGAAATTGTAAAATAAGCCTTAAAATCGGTCGGGGCACTGCCCTGATTTGCCAGCACCGCCTGCGGTATCACCGTGGTTGCGGTATCCACGGTTCCTGCAGGAAATACAACCCTAAAAGTTGCCACATCCGGCTGAATGTACTTTATTACCACCCCGTCAAATCCGCTCACCGAACCCCCGTAACTTAACCCGCCGGCAAAAACATTTCTCCAGCGGTCGACCTTTAGCGCATAACAAAAATCATTCCCAGCTGCTTGTCCATCATAAGTTGCCTGCAGGCGCAGATTCCCGTTTGGATTATACGAGACTACAAGAAAATTATAATTTGAACCCTGAGCCAGATATCCGCCAATATACACATTCCCCACATTGTCAATGTCAATAGTCCGGGCATATTCATTTACACCGCTCTCATACCTTTGAACCCATAACCGTTGCCCCAGATTATTATACTTCAGGGTTGCGATGTCGTTGTTCGCCAACCCGGCGCTGTACCCGGTAACAAAAATATTGCCATTCTGGTCAGTAACAATTCCATAAGCATAATCATTATCATTGCCCTCGCCATTATAACGGTCAGCCCATTCCCGATTACCCGTCGGTGTATATGTAACTGTTACATAATCGTAATCAGCCGTGCCCGTGCCAACACTGTAACCGGTAACATAACAGTTGCCACTCTGGTCAACACAAACTGCTACCGCATAATCCAAGCCATTGCCCTCGCCATTATAACGGTCAGCCCATTGGAACTGACCATTGGCATTATATTTTACAGTCAAATAGTCATTGCCCGAATAGGTATAGCCGGTAACATAGACATTACCACTAAAGTCAACCGCAATTGCCTGTGCCCGTTGAATATTTGCCCCGCCATAGCGGGCAACCCATTGTCGGTTACCAGTCGGTGTATACTTAATTGTGCAAAAATCATCTAAGTTGCTGGCATCGTAACTATAGCCGGTAACATAAACATAACCAGTAGAATCTATGGCAATTCCCGTAATAATATCGTTTGAATTTGCAGGTCCGTCATACCGGTCCAGCCACGCCTGGTTGCCACTGCTATCATATTTAATGACGAGGTAATCACTGCTCGTCAGGCTATCAGTAACATAACCGGCAACATAGACATTTCCACTTGCGTCCACCACGACCCCAACACCAACATCGTTTAAACCCCGCCAGTCATAGCGTCGAGCCCATCTCAAATCTCCGTTAGACGAGTATTTAAGTACCAGAATATCCTGCCCGGTTCCTACACCAGTTGAATAACCAACCGCATAAACATTCCCCCCGCGGTCAACCGCCATTGAGGTAATCATGTCTGGTAGTGCCCCGGGCCCGGTCCAGCGCCGGACCCAGGCGGTATCAACCTGCGTCCATCCAATACTCGTGATTACCAGTAACCAAAAAACTATTAAGCAAAACCTGAATAATCTATTGATATTACTATCATCGCGGTTATTAATTATGACCACCCCTTTTTTAACCTTTTGCCTTTGCCGAGCCATACCGCCTCCTTTTTATTAAAATTGAATACAAAACCGGACGGTTTTTGGGATGTAACCCACAATTGCGTCTATCTATTTTACCACAATTTTGATTACTGTCAATAGACAGTTCAAATTCAGAATCAATTCAACAACAGCGAATCCGGCTGGTTAAGCAACTGGTAAAAAAGCCGGAACTTCTGAAGGTTAACGAGTATGACAATGACAATCGCCAGAACCAGTATCAGCATCAAGATCCCAAACAGCATATTGGTGCGCGCCTTCAGCCGTTCCCGGCGCTCCAGGTGCCGGAAAGCCGCCAAAATCTTTCGCGCCTTTTCCTCATCGGATTCCGGCATCTGCTGATTCATCAATAAACAGGATATTCGCCTTTGATTTATTTGTCAAGCAGGATTTTTATAATTATAGTGTCTAATTATAATAATAACAAAAGGAGTTTAAAATGAAAAACAAACTGTTAACTCTTGTGCTCTCAATCTTTGGTTTTGGTTATTTCCTGACATCATTTGCCCAACCAGCAAGTCCGCCGATTCGGGGGCAGGCATTGATTAAAGGCCAGGTCTTAAATCAACTGGACAATCAACCGATTGAATATGCCAATGTCGTTATTTACCGCCAGCGCGACTCTTCAATCGTCAACGGCACGGTTACCGATGCGCAGGGCAAATTTATTTTTACCGAACTAACTCCGGGCAGATATTACCTTGAGGTTTCTTTTATCGGTTTCCGCACGAAACGGGTGCACAACATCCAGATTGCACCTGATGCCCGAATTGACCTTGAAAAAATATTGCTTGAACCCGCTGCCATCAGTATACCTGGAGTTGAAGCCACTGCGGAAAAACCAAAAGTGGAATTTAAAATTGACCGCAAGGTCATCAACGTTGCCCAGAACCCAGCACTCCAGTCCGGCACTGCGGTGGATGCCCTTGAGAATGCACCAGCGGTCAAGGTTGATATTGAAGGCAATGTTACCCTGCGCGGCTTATCCAGTTTTACGGTTCTGATTGATGGCCGACCTTCACCTCTTGAAGGCAGTGAGGCATTGAAGCAGATTCCGGCAAGCGCAATTGAAAGAATTGAGATTGTCACTAGCCCTTCGGCAAAATATGACCCTGAAGGCAAAGCCGGCATAATCAATGTAATAATGAAAAAACAGCTTTGAGGCGGGTTATCAGGCAAGTTTTCGCTTTGGCCCCAATCAGCAAAGCCGTTTAGCCGGTTTTGACACCGCAACCAAAAGTTACATCTATGACACCGCCAATAGCCACACATCAAGCCAGAATGAAAATGTTCAGGCAGTTTATGCAACCTATTCCGCAGATCTAAAGAACTTTGGTGCGATGCTCGGCATACGCACCGAATACAACACCAGAAAGGTAAAGATTGA
>Ga0209162_1001738_pt1 | contig 20592 bp, 16 predicted proteins | sample YNPNPMetaG_FD_187121 | JGI IMG/M metagenome (GOLD analysis project Ga0209162, IMG submission 187121) | Anoxygenic and chlorotrophic microbial mat microbial communities from Yellowstone National Park, USA - YNP NP MetaG (SPAdes) (version 2) ... | reverse complement strand
TGACCGAAATAAATTTCGGTCTACGCTCTGCCGGAAACGGGCGCCTCGCACGACACGCCAGACCCGGACAGGGGTCAACGTATCTGAGAACCGCTATAAATCCACTATGCCGCACGAGCCGTCGGGCTAATGGAGATTGAGAATTTATTAATCCGGTATGCGCCTCGTGCCATCGTGCTCAAGCCCTCGGCTAGCCAGGGCGAAGCCCGCCTGCGCGGGCTATATCGGGTTATTTCTTCAAAGACCATACGCCCTCGGCTATCCAGGGCGAAGCCCGCCTGCGCGGAACGCAAACTCCAACGGTGACCCCATCGCCTATCGGCTATCGCCTATCGGCTATCGACTATCGACCATCGGCTATCGACGCCTGCGCGTCTCCGCGTGAGCCCCGCCAATGAACGCGGAGATTATGAGAGAGTTGTTTCCAGAGCGAACCCGCCAGTTTCGACGCGCAGTGTACCACCGGCGATGCCCGGCGGCAACTCGATTGCCAGCGGCAGATCGGGGCGCAGGACTACAGCCGTGCTGCGAAAGATTTCACGCCCGTTATGGATCACGCGCACCGGCGCTGCCGGGAGGATGCGCACCGAAATGACGCTGACGGTGAAACCCCCATCTGACCGGCGTTGCACGCCAAGTGCGCCGTGATCGCTTGCGGTTGCCAGGTCGCCCAACCCCTGGAGCGGAATCCAGTTGGCGGCGATGACACGCTGCTCGCCCGCGCCCAGTGGCGGATCGTCCCAAAACGTTGGTTGCGCACCGCACCAGAGTTCGGCATAGTCGCTCCCATCGTCGGTGAACAGGCGGCGGTCGAAATTCGAACTGAATGCGAACACTTTCGCGCCAGCGAAGCCTGTGCTGGACGTGGCGGCAACTCCCGCGTCCGCCTGCGGGTCATACAACCCGATGAACGGCGTCGGACGCGCGGCGAATAGCCCCACATACCCATTCCAGGTTGATGGGCGCGAGAGATCACGATTCTGATGAAGGGTCCATTCCACGGTGGCACGTGGTGGCGGCAACGCCCGATCTTCGGTCGCGTGAACGATCATCTGATCGACGGGCACGACGAAATGGATGGCAGGTCCCACGCGATTGGCGGCGGGAGCGAGCGCAGCGTTCATCCACATTTGCAACGGTTGGGCGCTATCGGTGCGGTTTTGTGCGACCAGCATCGTTGCGATACTTCCCTCGTCAGCGCGCAGTCGGACGCTGGCAGTCACATCGAACCCGCGTTGTTGTTCAACAGTGGTCATGCGCACAACCAGCCCATCGCGCTGCGTTTCGAGCGCAAGATTCCACGGAAATGCTTCCAGGTAGCCATGTTCTTCGGTTGGCGCCGCCCATTCCAGCCCGCCGACCCCCAACCACCAGCCGCGCTGTCCAAATGGAGCCGGCTTGATCACCGGGTTCTGGTAGAAGATGTTTTGACCGGTGGATTTGATGACCACGCGGTACAATCGCCCGCCCAGTTCGGGCAGGAAGGTCAGTTCCAGGAAACGATTTTCGACCACGACGGCGCGATAGGTACGTGGTTGCGGCGGACCGACGCGCGCCAGGTCGAGCCGCGGGTAGGGATGGATCGGATCGCCGGGAGAGGTCGGCACGAGCGCGCTGCTATAGTCGTATGTTGGCAGGGTCAACGTCGTTTCGTGGGCGGTGACGCCGGAGAAAGGGGGAACCGCGTAGCGCAGCGGTCGCCCGTAGCGCCAGAGGAAGTAGTGCTGCCCGACGTTTCCCATTTCGACCTGCCAGCGCGGCGGGTTGGCAGGGTTGAATGTCAGCAGGCGACGCTCGAATGCCTGAAAAAGAATCGGCAGTTCTTTTCCGCCGACGCGAACCAGCGCCCAGTACGGTTCGCTGATCGGATACCCGAAGACGAACAGCGTATCGACCGGCGACGCTGCCATGAAGTCGCGGAAGGCGCGTGGCACATTGTGCCCGGTCACCGATTCATAGCGCGCAATCGTCGTCGCTGACAGCGCCAGGTCGGGTCGCTCACGCAATCCGTCGGGACCGAGCAGTGCGCTCACCCGTGCCCCGATGCGGTTGGGCGCGCGCCCGCCGCCGTCAAGCGACACATATGCTGCCAGTTGCGCATAGGTTGGCGCCTGTGGATTGTTGATCGGATCGCCAGCGACCGGAATGGCGGCGGGCGCGCGTTGTTCGACATCGTTGAAGCCGGTTTGCATGCTGCCGGTGATCAACTCAACCACCAACCGTCCGCCGGTGACAAACCAGGGGGACTGGCGGTCGCCACCCGGATTATTCACCTCCATCCGCGCCTTGTCGAAGTACTGCACCAGGCGTGCATCACCCGGTGCGCCGGCGAAGCGCTCATAGCGCATCTCGCCGGGAAATGCACCATACGTCCAGGAGCGACGCGCACTCCCCGTGGCGACCGCCCGATCGGCGCGGGTCCACAATGTTGCAAACGCCGGATCCGCGAATCCATCGGGGATCGCTGGCGCTGCAGCGACCGGTGTGAGAGGAATGATCAGGATGGCAACCAGGAGGAAGATCGGCAGGAGAAGTTTCACAGCGTGAGCCTTTCGATAAACGTCTTTCCGGCGCGTCGTGCAATCGGCATCGCAAAATCGAACACATCGGCGCGTGCGCAGAGGTCCAGGTCTGCCTGTGCGAGGTGGGGATACGCCGGATCGCCAAAGCGTCTGCCGAAGGTCGATTCGCGCACCCGACGCTCGAAGGGCGCCGGGTCGGGCGTTTCACCGCGCAGTCGGGCTGCAAGATATTCCGCGCAGGCAATATCCTCATCACCATCGCGATCAACGTAGACGCCAGTGATGAGCAGCGTCACGCGCGGCGGGGCAATGCGGCGCAGAACGTGCGCCGTGGCTGCGGCGCACACCAGCGATCCGCCAAGCAGCACGGCAGCCTGGTGTGCCGCAATGACGCCGCGCACGCCGCCAGCAGTGCAGAGTGCCACGTCATACCCGGTCAGATCGACATTGCGGAGGGCAGCCGGTGAGTTGCCAACATCGAACCCATCGATAGGAAAGCCGCCTGGAACGGCGCCAATCGTCAGTGCCGCAGGGGAACAATGAACCAGGGTGCGGGCCTCTTCAGGAGTCGCTGCAAGCATGATTTCGCGTGCGCCAGCGTGCAACACATATGCTGCGGTCGTAAATGAGCGTAATACATCAATCACAACGACTGCGTCATCGGGCGCAGCACCGCGATACGTTTGCAGATCGGCGAGAGTTATCTCCATATCGGCTGCATTGTACCAGAATCCGCATAGTCAGGCGCCGGACGTCAATTGCAATCCATCACGACGATCATAAACCTGCGCTGAACTGGCAACGAACAACCCCGCACTACGCGGGGCTGCACAGAAAGGGCTGGATTGTCAGGCAGATCGGGAAATGTCAGGCTCACCGACATTCAGAAACCTGCGTGTGCTCCATTCACGTGGTACGCCAGCACGTGGAGCGTATGACGATGACCGATATGGTCGCGGGCGTGATCGCTGAATGTCCCCTCAATCTGGAAGCCCAGGCGCTCGAAGATCGCAATACCGCCCGTCTGTTCCTGCAATACTTCGACAATTACCTTCTCCACCCCCAGATCACGCGCCGCATCGACAATCGCCTGCGCCAGCGCCGTTCCCAGACCGCAGCGGCGATAATCCTTGCCCACAATCAGGAGAATATCCCCCACGTGGTTCGACCATCCCGGCAACCGCCGCACCGCGCTGTAGCCGATGATCTCACCATCTTCCGTCACCGCGACGATCTGGCGCCAGTTTTCGGCGGCATACGCATTGATCAAACGGTCGATAATCTCCGGGCTGTGCAGGTCAGTTTCCAGGTAGAGCCAGTCATCGTCCGGCAGCGAACGACCAAAACGGAGTAGCGCTTCGCGATCCTGCTCGGCAAGCGGGCGAATCATTACAGTCTGGCCGTTGCGCAACGTTGCAGCAACCGGCGCTTCAGCGCGCTCAACCATACACGTACCTCCTCTCACGATGCTACAGCTTATGATCGCCTGTTGGCGTCTTCCAGTTTCGTCGTTGCGTGCCGACGGTCTGCGCCAGAAACATTAAGGAGTGACTTGACTCTACTATATCATACTCGATCACGCATGGGCATCTTCGCTACATCTGGTGAAGAAACGGTTACTCCTTACGAAAACATGCTAACGCCAGACTGGTAGCCCTTCCATTACAATGGTACAATAGAAATCGCAATTCACCCTGCATATCTGCTGCAACAAACGAGGCGAGGACTGACCTGGACGCGACCGTCGCTCCGCAGTTTCGATCGGTTGCGCCCAGGCGGTCGAGTGTACGCATGTGGTATCCCATAGCCAGACGATCTCAGTAACGAGGGCATGCATCTTCGCTATTGCGGACGCATGGCAATCAGTCAAAGGAGGCAGCAATGACGGCGAATGGACGCGACGTGGTGGTGCTGAGTGGTGTCCGCACCGCGATCGGCAATTTTGGCGGCAGTCTCAAGGATCAACCGCCGAGCGAACTGGCGGCGCAGGTTGTGCGTGAAGCCGTCAGGCGCGCGGGTGTCGAGCCGACGGAAATCGGGCAGGTTGTGTTCGGCAACATCATCCACACCGACGGGCACGACCACTACCTGGCGCGGGTTGCAGGAGTGAAGGGGGGCTTGCCGGTAGACGTTCCGGCGCTGACGTTGAATCGCCTGTGCGGTAGTGGATTGCAGGCAATCATCTCGGCAGCGCAGACGATCATGCTCGGCGATACCGATGCAGCCGTCGCCGGCGGCGCCGAGTCGATGAGCCGCAGCCCGTACTGGGCGCACGCGATGCGCTGGGGTGCACGGATGAATGATGTTGCGATGGTCGATGCAATGGTAGCGGCGCTCAGTGATCCGTTCGATGATGTGCATATGGGCGTGACGGCTGAGAATATCGCCCGGAAGTGGGAGATCACCCGCGAAGATCAGGATGCACTGGCTGTCGAGAGCCACAAACGCGCTGCCGCTGCGATTGCAGAGGGGCGTTTCAAGGATCAAATTCTGCCCATCGAACTCAAGGTCAAGGGCGGAGTCCAGATGTTTGATACCGATGAAAGCGTGCGTCCCGACACAAGCCTTGAGAAGCTTGCCAGACTGCGTCCAGTCTTCGACAAGCAGGGAACCGTGACTGCTGGCAATGCATCGAGCATCAATGATGCTGCGGCGGCTGTGGTGTTGATGGAACGCAGTGTTGCCGAACAGCGCGGCTACAAGCCGATGGGTCGTCTGGTGGGGTATAGCGTTGTCGGCGTCGATCCGAAGTATATGGGCATTGGTCCGGTACCGGCGGTGCGCAAGGTATTGGAGCGCACCGGACTGAGCATTAATGACATCGATCTGTTCGAACTGAACGAAGCATTCGCGGCTCAGGCGCTCGCCGTCATCCGCGAACTCGATCTGCCGATGGAGAAGGTCAATCCGAACGGCAGCGGCATTTCGCTTGGTCACCCGATTGGCGCAACCGGCGCGATACTGACAGTGAAGGCGCTCTACGAACTGCAACGCACCGGCGGTCGCTACGCCTGCGTCACAATGTGCATCGGCGGCGGTCAGGGCATCGCTGCGATCTTTGAACGGATATAGGTAAAGCGAGGGGCGAGGGGCGCAGCGGCGCTGCGCCCATACCGGCAGCGGGCGCTCAGTTCTCGGTTCCCGGTTCCTGGTTCTCAGTTCATAGACACAGGCAAGGAGGTAAAAGGATGGGTCGTCTCGAAGGAAAGTATGCGATCGTGACGGGAGCTTCGCGTGGGATCGGTCGGGCGATTGCGCTGGAACTGGCGCGCGAGGGATGCACAGTCGGCGTCAATTATCAGCACAACCAGGCACTGGCGGAAGAGGTAGCCGCCGAAATCAAGTCCATGGGACGTGAATGCATGCTGCTCCAGGCGAATGTTGCCGATCCGACCGAGGCGCGCGCCATGGTGCGCCGATTCCTGGACGCCTATGGACGACTCGACATTATGGTCAACAATGCAGGGATCACCCGTGACCGGTCGCTCCGTAAGATGACCGACGAGGATTGGCTTCAGGTCATCCAGACAAACCTGAACGCCGTCTTCTTCTGCACCACTGCGGCCATGCAGCCGATGATCGAGCAACAGTACGGTCGAATCATCAACATCAGTTCGATGAATGGGCAGACGGCGGCATTTGGTCAGGCGAACTACGGTGCGAGCAAAGGCGGGATCATTGCCTTCAGCAAGACTGCCGCCCTCGAACTGGCGAAGTACGGCATTACGGTGAACGTTGTGGCGCCCGGCTTTACCCTGACCGATATGCTTTCGAAGGTGCCGGAAGAGGTTCAGAACCAGATCAAGGCGCGCATCCCGCTGGGGCGGTTCGGCTTGCCGGAGGAAATGGCGAAAGCAGTCGTCTTCCTTGCAGCGGATGGGGATTACATCACTGGACAGCAGATCAACGTCAATGGCGGGGCGTATATGTAACGGGTAGAGACGTTGATGGCGCAACGTCTCCCCCGTGGTGCGTCTCCGACATCACTCTTTCCGGGCGGTCCGACTGATGATGTCGGAGACGCTCTCGGCATAGTCTTTCCAGACCCCCATCATTTCGCGGGCAAACCGCGCCTGGGTGTTGAGAGCGTCTTCGATGGCTTGCTCGGCGGAACTGCGAATACTACGGCTGTAGTTCCAGTTCTTCAGCACCATCTCGTAGGCCATATCGGTGCTGACGGCGATGAGTTCAGTCCAGGCTTTGACTGATTTTCCTACCATTTCCTGAGCGCTGCTGTAGGTTTTGTGTGCAGTCTCTTCAACGTTTTTGACGGTCACAGAAGTGCTCCTTTCCAGGACAGCGCTTTTCGTCAAAAGATGGTAGTATTAAGTATAATACAATCATATTTCTTTGCGACATGCTAAGTTCACGAGTTACGGGCGAGTTCGGCGCTACTGTGTCTCTCGCATCTACGGTACTGCTTCCGCGTCTGGAGCCGCCGCCGCAGCCGGCCCGGCTCATCGAACGTCCGCGGGTCGATGGGTTGCTCGCTGCGGTCGCCGATTATCCGGTGACGCTGGTGACCGCGCCAGCTGGCGGCGGCAAGACGGTCGCGCTCACCAGTTTTGCGCGTCATGGCGGCTGGCCCGTCGCCTGGTGTCGTCTTGATGCTGCGGATACGCCAATCTCGCTGGCGCTTCACCTGGCGACGGCATTTCGTCCGATCACGGGTTTCGACCTTTCCCGCTTTGTCACCGTGCATCCGATTGATGTACTGGACCGGTTGATCAATGCATTGACCGCGCTGGGTGATGAGACGCTCCTGGTGCTCGATGACGTCCATTGCGCTGACAGGCGTCCCGAACTGCGCGTCCTGATCGAGCATCTGATTGATCGCCTGCCGCCGCGCCTCCATCTGGTGCTGGCGAGTCGCGAGATGCCCTCACTGGCGCCGCTGCCGACGGTTGCAGCACGTGGTGAACTCTACCGCCTGAACCGGGCGCATCTGGCGTTCACCAACGAGGAGGCGCGTGAATTCTTCGCCGCCTGCGGGTTGCCGCCGGATCCTTACGATGATGAACTCAATGCACTGGCGCGCGGTTGGCCGCTGGCGCTCCGTTTCTTTGCAGCCGCTCGTGTTGATTCAGGCGCCACGCAGCACGAACCGATCCCGCCAGAACGGTTGCTGGAGCGCATTGCGCCGCAGCTCGATGCGTATCTGGCGCGTGAGGCGCTGGGCGATCTGCCATTCGATCTGCGCACCTGGTTGCTGGGGACAGCGTTGATGCGCTGGATCGATGAATCGGCATGCGCTGCCGTCGCTGAACTGGCCGATCGCCATATCGATCTCAAGATAATCGAACGATATGAGTTGTTCGTCGAAACTCTGCCCGACGGTCGGTCGGTCTACCAGCCGTTACAGGCTGCCAGTTTTGCGCGCCTGGCGGAACGTGAATTGCCGAACTGGCGGCGCATCCATGCGCAGTTGGGTCAGTATTATGCAGCAAAGGGCGATGATCACGGCGCAGCGCACCATTTTCTTGCCGCAGCGCAATGGGAGGAAGCGTCGGAGGCATTGAGTCGTATGGCGCTCGCCGGCGTTTCTGGCGCACAGGCGGTTGCGCTACTGTCGTGGATCGAACAGATCCCGACCGACCACCGGAACAATGCTGCACTGCTCGAGGCGCGGGCAATCGCCGAACGTCGTCTTGGTCGCTATGCGCAGGCGCTGGAGTCCTACCGCCTGGCGGAGGAGCGCTACCGTGCACGCGGAGATGCGGATGGGCAGGTGCGGGCATTACGCGGTCAGGCGGAGGTGTATATCGATACGGTGCAACCGGCGCCGGCTGCGGTGTTGTTGAAGCGCGCGATGAAACTCTTGCCGCGCCATCGCCGCGCTGAACGGGCAACTATTCTGAGTCTGCAAGCCGAAAACTGGATCAATCGGGGCCGCGCTGATGTGGCGATCTTCATCATTGCTGCCGCCCACCGCGAAGCGTATGGGAGAACGTCGCACGGCGATGCGGGCGGTAGCAGTCCCCGCCGCTCCGCCATTCTGTCGCCCCGCCTGCTGCTGCGGAGCGGCCGGCTTGTCGAAGCGCGACGTTTGCTCGAAGAGGAACTCGGTCTCGATACAGGCAGGGCGCGTGGCGAGCATATGTTGCACCGCGATCCGCTTCTGCTCCTGGCATTGATCGAGTGTATGCTGGGCAACGGGGTGCGCGCGCTGGCACTCGCGCAGCGCGGCTTGCTCGAAGCGCAACGCGGCGACTCGCCGCTTACCGAAGCTATTGCTCATATGCGCCTTGGGCATGCCTATCTCGTGACGGCGTCGAGTGACGAGATGGCGTATCGTCACTACCGCACTGCGCTCGATATGATCGAGTCAAGCGGTATTCCCCGCATGCGCGCCGAGGTAATGATGGGTCTGACATTGCTCGAAGGGCATGCGGGCAACCTCGCTGCCGCCGAAGCGTATGCCCGTGAGGGTCTTGACCGCACGCTGGAGGCGGGTGACGACTGGATGGCGGCGCTGATCTGGCTGGCACTTGGAAGCGTTGCAGCCACCGCTGGTGATCCGCGCGCGGCGCAATGGATCCACGAAGCGCAGCAGCGCTTTGTGCGCGGTGATGATCAGTATGGGCAGGCAGTCGCGCTGCTCTGGGAAGCGCACATCTTGTTGCAAGCCGGGAAGGAAGCCGAAGCCGATCGCGCTCTGGCGCGCCTTCTCGGGTTGATCGATGCATGTGGCTTTGATGGCGTCTTGATGACGCGCACGCTCTTCGGTCCGCACGATCTGGCAGTTCTGGTTCCGCTTCTGCTTCGCGGTCGGGCGCTGCGCGGCGCTGCGTCGGCGCAGGCAACCGTGGCGCAGCGTCTCCTGCGCCAGGGTTTCCCCTCGATTGCCGCCGATGACGCGGTTGACACCTATCATCCCGGCTATACACTGCGGGTCTCCATGCTGGGTCGTTTCCGCATCTTCCGCGGCTCGCACGAGATACAGGCACGCGAGTGGCAGCGTGAGAAGGCGCGCCAGTTGCTCCAGTTGTTGCTGACGTATCGCGGCATGTGGTTGCAGCGTGAGCAGATCTGCGCCTGGCTCTGGCCCGATAGCGAACCGTCGGCTGCCGAGCGCCAGTTCAAGGTGACGCTTAATGCGCTCAATAATGTGCTGGAGCCGCGTCGTCCGCCACGGGTTGCGCCGTTCTTTATTCGACGGCAGGGGCTGGCGTATAGTTTTGCGCCCTCGTATGGCTGCTGGATCGATGTGGATGAGTTCGAACTGCGCACTGCTGGCGCACCGGGACGCGATCCCGAAGTGGAGATCCGCAGTCGCCGCACGGCGTTCCAGTTGTACCGCGGCGATTATCTCGCCGAGGCGCTGTACGACCCCTGGACGCTCGAAGAGCGTGAGCGTCTCCTGGCGCGTCATCTGGCATCGACAGCAACGCTCGCGCGATTGTTGATCGATCGCGGAGAGTTCGATGAAGCGATTGATCTGTGCGAGCATATCATCCGCCGCGACCGTGGCTATGAGGAAGCGTACCAGATGCTGATGCGCGCCTATGCGCGCTCTGGCAGTCGCTCCCAGGCGCTGCGCGCCTATGCGCGCTGTGTCCAGGCAATGCAGGACGAACTGGGGATGGAGCCGCTGCCGGAGACGACTGAACTCTGTGAGCGGATCAAGCGGAATGAGCCGGTGTGACGCGCGTCACGGTCTGCTCCAGCAGTTTGACGGCGGCGTAGATTGCGTTGATGTGCGGCGTCGGCACGTCTGTCAGCCTGCCGAGTTCGGCGACTGCTCCCACCAGGGCGTCCACTTCTGTTGATCTGCGTGCTTCGATATCCTGGAGCATCGAGGTTTTATGCGCGCCAACCCGTTCGGCGCCAGCGATGCGCTGGTCGATAGTCATGTCGAATGTGATGCCCAGGCGCCCGGCGACTGCCTGCCCTTCCGCCATCATCGCAACGATCAAGGCGCGCGCCTGTGGATGACGGCAGATGTCGATCAGCGTGGCGCGGGTCAGGGCGCTGACGGGGTTGAATGCCAGGTTGCCCCACAGTTTGATCCAGATGTCGGTACGGATGCGGGAGCGCACCGGCGCTTTGAGACCGGCGCGCGCCAGTGTCTGGGAGAGCAGATGAACGCGCTCGCTGCGCGAACCGTCGAGTTCGCCAAGCGTGAAGCGATCCCCCTCGATGTGGCGAACAACCCCCGGCGCTTCCAGTTCGGTCGCCGGGTAGACGACACAGCCAATGATCCGTTCGGTTTCGATATTGGCTGCAATGATCCCGTCGGGATCGACCGATTCGATGCGCCGTCCCTCGAAGGGACCGCCGTGCCGCTGGAAGTACCACCAGGGGATGCCGTTCTGCGCCGGAACGACGATCGTCGTATCGTGAAACAGCGGGCGCAGCACGGGCGCAACGGCCGGCAACTGGTGCGCCTTCACGGCAATGATGACGACATCGTGCGGCCCGGCTCTTGATGGGTCATCGGTTGCCAGCGCCGGTTGCGCCGTTATCGTTGTGCCATCGGTCTCGATCAGAGTCATGCCGCGTTCGCAAATGGCAGCCAGATTGGCGCCGCGCGCAATCAGCGTCACCTGTTCGCCGGCATGGATCAACCGCGCACCCAGATAACCGCCGATCGAACCCGCACCAACAATACAGATCTTCATCGTGTGTCCCCCGATGAGTCGTCAGTCAACCCCAGCAGTTTCGCCATCCCGATCCGCTGCACCTTGCCGGTCGCGCCGCGCGGAATTTCCGGGAGAATATGAATGACGCGCGGAACCTTGAAATCTGCCAGGAATGCCGCGCAATGGTCGCGCAATTCGCGCTCAGTCGCTGCGGCGCGCAGCACGACGGCGGCGTGCACCTCTTCTCCAAGCGTCCGGTGCGGTGCAGCGAACGCCACCGCTTCCGCGACCGCCGGATGCCGGAGTAACACATCGTCAATTTCCAGCGGCGAGATCTTTTCACCGCCCCGATTGATCAGTTCCTTGAGGCGTCCGGTGAGCCACAGATAGCCATTTTCGTCGATCCGCCCCTGATCGCCGGTGCGAAACCAGCCGTTTGTGAAGGCGGCAGCGGTGGCTTCTGGATTGTTTTCGTAGCCATCGAACACATTCGGACCGCGTACGGCGACTTCGCCGCGCTCACCGCGCGCCTTTTCCGCTCCCTGCTCATCGAGGATGGTCACCTCGACGCCGAAACCGTACCCGACGGAACCGGCGCGATGCGGCAACGGCGGCAACGGGTTGGTCGTCATCTGATGGCTTGCTTCGGTCATGCCATACGACTCAAGCACCGGCGCCTGGAACATCGCTTCAAGACGTTCGAGCACGACCGGTGGCAGCGGTGCGCTGCTGGAACGGATGAAACGCAACGGCGCCGCGCGGATCGCTGCGATCTGGCGTTCGGCGCGCGCCAGCAGCATCTGGTGCATGGTCGGCACCGCCGAGAACCAGGTCGGACGGAAGGTGGTCAGCCATCCCCAGAAGCGCATGGCATCGAAACCCGGAGGAAGAACGACCGAGCCGCCAGAAGCGAGCGGCGCCAGCAGCGTGGCAACAATGCCGTGGATGTGGAAGAGCGGCATCACACACAGTGCCCGATCATCGGGACTCAACCGATATGCGTCGATGATATTGCGCGCCGAGGCGATCAGGTTGCGCTGGCGCAGCGGTACCCGCTTGGGGCGGCTGGTCGTTCCGCTGGTATGCAGGATCAGCGCCACATCGTCCGGTTGGGGCGGGATGAATGGTCGAGACGGGCGCGCGCCGCGTTCGAGCGACAGGTCGAGCGTACCGTCAGCACGCAGCGCCGCAACCACAACAGTCATGCCAGGGAAGGCGGCGGCGCGCGCCGCTTCCATGCCGTCTGGCGGCACAATCAGCGTCGTTGCGCGCGTATCCTCGAAATAGAAGGCAAACTCCTCCTGGCGGTACTTCGGGTTGAGCGGCGCTGCGGTGGCGCACGTTGCCGCAGCCAGGAAACTCAACGCCATTGCCGGACCATTGCCGAGCGCAATCGCCACCCGTTCGCCGCGCCCGACACCATACGTCGCCAGACGTTCCGCCAGTTCCATCACATGCGCACGCAAGCGCCCAAACGTAAGCGGTTGGGTGTCTGGCGCCAGGAGCGCGAGCGCATCAGATTCGCCAATGTGCAGAATATCCACAAGTGTAGACACAGTTTCCCTCATCCTCGCACAGGGGCGCGGCAGCGCAGCGCCTGATAGGGGCGCGGCAGCGCAGCGCCTGATAGGGGCGCGGCAGCGCAGCGCCTGATAGGGCGCGGCAGCGCAGCGCCTGATAGGGCGCGGCAGCGCAGCGCCTGATAGGGGCGCCGCAGCGCAGCGCCCCTACGTGTTCCGCGGCTTTGCGTTGCCGAACACCGGTTTTGGTCCGCCCGACGGCGCTGCCCAGCGCGCGGCGTTGGCGATCACCCGGCGCACATTCGGATCGCGATAGGTCGGGTAGGACTCGTGACCGGGGCGGAAGTAGAAGATTTTGCCCCGTCCACGGGTGTAGCAGCAACCGCTGCGAAAAACTTCGCCGCCGGTGAACCAACTGATGAACACCAGTTGCTCCGGCGCCGGAATATCGAACCGCTCGCCGTACATCTCTTCCGGCAACTCAAAGCACTCATCGAGACCGGCAGCGATCGGGTGACCCGGCTCGACGACCCAGATGCGCTCGATGTCATCCGCCTCACGCCATTTCAGATCGCAGGTTGTGCCCATCAGTTTGCGGAAAATCTTCGAGAAATGCCCGGAGTGCAGCACAATCAGCCCCATGCCGTCGAGTACGCGGGCATGCACCTTCTCGACAATCGCGTCCTGCACCAGATGGTGCGCCATGTGCCCCCACCAGACCAACACATCGGTTGTCGCCAGCACCTCGTCGGTTAAACCGTGTTCGGGTTCGTCGAGCGTGGCGGTGCGCACCGCGAACCCGCCATGTTCGCGGAGTCCTCCGGCAATCGCGCCGTGAATACCCTGCGCGCCGTATATGCTGCTTGCCGGATGGCGACTGTCCTGCTCGTGGCGGAACTCATTCCAGACAGTGACTCGGATTTCGCTCACACCTGTGTCCTTCTGCTTCATTGCAACGATTCCGCCGAACGGTTCTTCGGCGCACGCCAGTATACCCGGCGCAGAAAGGAACGTCAATCATCGATTCACCCGCACCGTTGAGCGTGCGCGATTGCTGTGCCTGCACTGACGCCTGACCAAATATAGCAGTTCCCATAGAGGTTGAACCAATTGGACGGGGTTGAACACTCCCAGAAGCGCGCTATCACCACAGTGACCGAAATAAATTTCGGTCTACGCTCTGCCGGAAACGGGCGCCTCGCACGACACGGCAGACCCGGACAGGGGTCAACGTATCTGAGAACTGCTAATAATACGGAAAGGCTCTCAACGGGCGGACGAAGATGGTTGCCGCCGCTTCATCACGAATGCAATCGCCGAGCGCAGATCGCTGTGGGTCATCAACTTCTTCAAGTCGATCCCCAACCCAACGATTGTCTGCGCCAGTTCGGGAGATACGCCAACCAGGATCGTGCACGCCCCCAGGAGTGCGATCCCCTGCGTCGCCAGGATCAGATGGTTGGCGACCGCCGTGTCGATCAACGGCACGCCGGTAATATCGATAATCATCCATCTTGCCCGGTAGCGCTGCACGCTCTTCAGCAACGCTTCGGTGATCTGTCGGCTGCGGGCGGTATCGATGTCGCCAACCAGCGGCATCACCAGGGTATCATCGGTCACGGGCAGCACCGGGGTCGAAAGTTGACGGATCATTGCCAGCAGATGCGCCTGATGGTCGATCAGCGCCCGCTGTTCCGCCTGGGTGCGGTGTAGCTCCTCTTCCATTGCCTTGCGTGCTGTAACGTCGAATGCAATGCCGACCATGCCGGTTACTGCGCCGTGGTTGTCGCGGAAGGGCGCCTTGTAGACCATCAACCACGTGGTGCGTCCGTCTGCTTCGGTGATTTTCTCTTCGATGCCCAGATGCGGCTCTCCTGTCGCCATCACCTGTTCATCGTCGGTGATATACGCTGCTGCATCTTCGGGGAGGAACAGGTCGTGATCAGTCTTGCCTGCGACTTCGTCGACCGAAATACCGGCGGCAGCGGCAAAAATGCGATTGCCCAGAATGTACCGGTGCTGGCGATCTTTGAAGTAAATCATTGCAGGAATCGTGTCGAGCAATGCGCGTTGCACTTCCTGCGTGTGGCGCAGTTCTTCTTCGATGCGCTTCCGCATTGTAATATCAATGGCAATGCCGACCATCCCGGTGATCGATCCGGTCTTGTCGCGGTATGGCACGGCTGAGTTCGACACCCAGCCAATCGTGCCATCCGGACGGGTGACCGGCAACTCGACGCCCATGCTCGCTTCGCCGGTTGCCATCACGCGCTCGTCGTCGGCAATGTAGGCTTCCGCCACTTCGGGCGGAAAGAGTTCATGATCGGTCTTGCCTACCATCTCGTCGGGGCGCACGTTGATGCGTTCAACGAATGCGCGGTTGCCGTACAGATAGCGATGCTGACGATCCTTGAAATAGACCATCGCAGGGATGGCATCGACCATGCCATACCCGCGCTCAACGATCCGCTCAAGTTCGCCGATGCGACGATGCGCTGCTTCCAGTTCCGCTTCGAGTTCAGCGATGCGTCGTGTCAGCGCAGCATCGCCAGCAGTCGATTCAATGCTCATGAGAAGCCTCGTCTCCGGTGTCGGTGGATAAACGAATTCCAGGGATGAAAACCTGCCCTGGAATCCACCAACCCGACGGTTCATCGCCGGGAGAACAACTCAAATCGCCTTCTCTCACTCGACCGGTATCTCCTTATAGTTGAGCGACACATCGATCCCGGCGCGTCGCCGGATGGTCTGTGCAATGAAATAGACGATCAGACCTGACAGGAAAATGCCGATATTGATCAGGAACATGCCGAAGCCCAGCACGCCCTCGCTCAGGGTCGCTGGATCAAGGCTGATGCCGGAGAAGGGATCGTTCAGATACGCCCATTCCATGATCGCACACGCCATAAGCGACAGCACGCCAACGATGCTGATCACCGGAATGCCTCCCACCCGCCACTTGACCGGTGAACCTTCGAAGACATCAGGACGCCGGTAGGGGAGCAGGATTGCCGCCAGTGAGACCAGCATAAAGGTCAGAATGAACCCAAAGATTCCGGAGAGGGTTGCAAAATATGGAGTAAAGACATAGATCGCCAGTGATGCGATTGACAGGATTCCCATGATCCACAGGCTGACAACCGGGGTGTGGAAACGTTCACTGACCGTCGCCAGTTGCGCTGGCATCAAGCCATCCACGGCATATGCCAGCAGATTGCGCGATGCGTTCAGGATCTGTCCCGGCAGCCAGGCGTAGGACCAGAAGATAAAGCCGAAGCAGATCAAAAAGGCGACCAGCACGTTCTGGCTCGCATACGCCAGCAGTTCGTGGAAGCGGGGCATGGCGCTCAACCCGACGGTTTCCGCTCCCAGATCGCTGAGGGTGCTGACCGCGCCAAGAAAATCTGCGCCAGCCGTTCGCGTCGTCGCCCAGACGAGCAGGAATCCCCAGACTGCGGCAGAGATCACTGTACCGGGAATTGCCCAGGTTTGCAGTCGCGCCGCCTGTTTGACTTCACCACCGATGTACGCTGACGAAAAACTGAACCCCATAGTCAGGTAGATCCAGGTCATCGGCAACAGCGTGTTCATCCAGTCGAAAGGCGCGGGTGCGTAGCCGCTGGCGCTGACAATCTGCTGGTAGGTGTCGGTTTGACCATTGAGCGCACCGACGTACCGGTTGAAACTGTCGGGAAAGGTTGCAGCGTCGGATGTCAGTCCGACGATCAACGCAACGACGGCGCTCAGCGTTGCCAGCAGGAAGAGCACATTCTGGACGCGAAAGAACGATTTCAGCCCGATGGTGAACAGGGTGGTCAACAGCAGAATGAGGATCGTTCCGATGACGAATTGCCCGGTCGGGGTGACCGTCCAGTCCGCGACAGCGATCAGAGCGGTATTGCCCGTCATCGCTGCAAGCACGCGGCAGAACGGCGCAACACCGTAGGTTGCCAGAAACGCCGATGGCACACCGCCGTACAGGATCCACCAGATCGTCATGTTCCAGCTGCCCATCATGCCTGCCGCCGGACCGAGCACACGGCTCACATAGACATAGTCGCCGCCGCTGCGCGGCATTGCTGCCGAAAGAAAGGCATAGACGCAGGCAGTTGGCAGCGCCAGCAGTGCGCAGAAGAGGAGCGAAAGGTAGATGTTGCCGCCAGCATACGATGGGATGATCAGCACCATCAGTGCGACCATCAACCCGACGCTGATAAAGTTGACGTTGTACACCAGCACGTCGAAGATGCCTGCCTGACGCACCAGACCGGTCGCTTTACGGGTGAAGGTGCGCGGCGCCGAGATTGATTGTGAACGTCCTGCCACGTTGCGCCTCCTGTCAAGAACGAAGGAAGGTTCCAAAGCGATGATCGATATCCCATGCCAGGGCGCGTGCAGGCGCGCCGTCGGCAGCGTGGAGCAACAGCGGCGTGATGGCGAACACATACGCCTGCCCGCATATCAGCGCATCGAGATTGCAGAGATTCTCAGCAATGAGCAGATCGGCGCCGAGCAGCACGGCATGCGCCGATTCGCCGCCGCCAGGGGTTGAATCGACATTCAGTGCATCGATCGCCACCAGCGACACACGCCGTTCGACCAGAGCGTGCGCCAGATCGACGCTCAGGTAGGGGTGCTGGAAGTAGCGTGCATCCTGCCAGAATGCCTCCCAACCGGTTCGGATAACGACGATCATTCCTGGCTGAAGATCGTAGCCGTCGAGAACGGCGGCGCCTATCGGGGCGTCTGCGGCATATCCGCGGGCATCGACGACCATTCCCGGAGCGATGAAGCGATCGGGTGGAAATGTATCGATGCTGCGCCCGCCAGCGATGTAGTGCGACGGAGCATCGAGGTGGGTGCCGCTGTGACTCCCCAGATGCAGGGCGCTGACCTGCCACGGCGGGGTGGCAATCACATCGATGCGCACCTGCGGATCTCCCGGATAGACCGGCATTCCTTCTGCAAGCGTTCGTGTCAGATCGTAGATCACAACGTCCTCGCCTTATCCAATGTGCGTCCAACCCTTGCCAGAGCGCGCAATGTGCGCTATCCGCTCACCAGTTGATGCGCCCGAATGCGATCTCCTTCCAGGGTGATCAGTGCGCCATGCAGCACCCCTTCGCCATACGCGCTGCCGGGGTTGATGCAGAGGGTGCGCCCGATGCGCACGGCGCCGCGCGACTCGTGAATATGTCCGTGCAGCGCAAGCACCGGTTGGAACGCTTCGATCACCCGTCGCACTGCAACACTTCCCACCGGCGTCATCACGACCTGACCGCCCTCGGTGACAACTGTCAGGTCATCGCGCACCTGCGGCGCATCGTCGAGCGTGCTGCGATACGGCGGGCTGTGCAGCACGAAGATTGCCGGACGATCATGCGTAAGGCGGTCGGCGACGGTGCGGATTTTGCGCTCCAGTTCTTCTTCACTCATCTCACGCGGGCTGTGCCAGGGTGTTGGCGGCACCCATGACTCGCCGATGATCTGGTACTGTCCCCATTCCAGCATGCACCCATCCGGGTTGCGCACAAAAGTGCTGTTGCGCAGCACCTCGTCCAGCGCCGGTTCATCGTCGTTGCCAGCCATCACAAAGCAGGCGATGCCGCTTCCTGCCAGGCGTTCTTCGGCGAGCGCAACCCAGCGCCGTACTGCGTCGATCATAACGCGGCGGAACACCTGATCCAGGTAGGCGGGTTCCTCTTCCAGCCGCCGATACTCGGATGGCGCGCAGCGGTACGGATAAAACCCATTGAAGCGGATATTCTTTTCCAGCGCCGCCAGTTCAGCATCGTCGCGGGCAAGCGTCTCCTGCCCCAGAAACGTTGCTCGATAGCCTTCCGGCGCCTCCACCAGCGGCACGAGCATTTTACCTGTCAGATCGCCGCCCATAATGATTGCCTGCGCATTGTAGAACTGCGCTGCGTTCAAAAACTTGAGCCAGCAGCGTTCCGAGCCGTGAATGTCACTGCTGTAGAACAGGCGCACCTGTGTGCTATCGCTTGTTCGTTGCTTGCGTCCAAAGATCCACATTGCTAGCCGCCTTCGTCAGGAATGTCGTACCAGCGCACACGGTCACCGATCCGTGCGCGCATCTTCCACGCCACGGTCTTGGGATGCGCCTCGATTGCTGCACGCAACGCGGCGATCTGCGCCGAAACCTGGTAGACGCCATACGTCGGTCGTCCGACAGACCACTGTTCGAGTCGCTCCAGACTGAGCATTAGTGTCCGGTAGATGCCCCAATCGCGCGATGCCAGTTGAGCGATATAGGAGGCATCGATAGCGTTGGGCGCATCACCGAGCGGAAGGTCGGAGAGAACGGCGAACAGGTCGCGCAGATCGTTCTCCGTAGCCTCAACCACCTGCAACTTGGTCAGCAACAGATCGGACGGCGTCAGGGTAACGGGATGCAGGATCAATCGTTCGCGCAGGTCGAACGTGTGGCACATCTGAAACCGGTCGAGAAACACATCGATGTGACGTTCGTCGGTCGGATGACGGAAGATCAGGCGTTGCGCACCGTGCAGCAGGTTGAATTCGCGGTCTGGCTCGTACCCCTGTTCGCTGAACAGGCGCTGGAGCGCAGTGCGTTCTCCTGCGCGCCCGATCATGTCGATATCTTTATACGAACGACTGAGATCGGGATGACGCGCCGTCGGGCAGAGGTGAAAGACTGCGATGCCGCCAAGCAAACGCAGGCTGAGACCAGCGCCCTCCGCCGCAGCAACGATGCGTCTGGCGTCGTCGTAGAGGGTGTTCGACATACGGAGAGATGTCCGGTAGTCACGTGAGAGCGATCAAAACAGTATCACTATCAGGATAGTGACAGAGAGCGAAATTTGTCAAGCGGACGAAGGGGCGCCCCTCCAGGCAGTGCTGACAGCTTACGGGTTTTGTGCTATCATCGAATGGGTTAACAATATCTTGTTACTCCGGGTAGCAGGGGGTCAAGAACTATGGAGCCTGCAAATATCGTTCGTGAAATAGCTTCGTTGCCTCCAGAAGCGCAGAAGCAGGTTATCGACTTTATCGCTTTTCTGAAAACTCGTTATCCTGTCACACAGCCTGTCAGGAAAACGCGGCGAACCAATCTGGCCGATGAGCCGTTCATCGGGATGTGGCGAGATCGTGAGGACATGCAGGATAGCACTGCGTGGCTACGCAGTCTGCGTCGGCGAGAATGGGATCGTAGAGCGTGAGTGGGCTGATCATCATCGATACCGACATCCTGATTGATGCGGCTCGTCAAATCGGTGAGGCAGTTGACACCCTGGTTCAAATTGAGCGCCAGTCTGTCCTGGCTGTCAGCGTGATAACCCGGATGGAATTGTTAGTTGGCTGTCGAAACAAAGCAGAACTGCGTAACACAGAGCGTTTTCTACAGCGTTTTCACATACTCAAGCTAAATGATTTGATGTGTGACATCGCAGTTAACCTCCTGCGTCAGTATCGCCTGAGCCACGGTTTGATGATCCCCGATGCCCTGATTGCAGCAACAGCGATAGCGATGAACCAGCCTTTCATCTCAAAGAATCAACGCGATTATTGCTTTATCAGCGGGTTACAGTTGCTGCCGTATCCTGGTGATACGCCATAAGAGCCAGACAGGAAGCGTCGCCCGTTAGTCGGGTTTGGCAGGCGTTGTTCCGTTATCTCAAATGCGGTTGAGCAATAGAAGTAACGCCATTCAGAACATGAAACGAAGTGCAAACAGCAATCGGCGCAGTGGCGGCATACGCCAGCCCTTGCTGTTCCAGCGGCACGCCGACGTATTGATCCAGACGACGCACGATCCACTGGTGGAAATAACCCGGTGCAGTAGTCATGTACAGAATGCCCTCGATCACTTCGTAGCGATTGCCGTCATTGGGAAGTTCGCGCTCCCAACGGTCATAGTTCCACCCCGCATCCAGTGATCGGAGCGTTATCGCTGGCAGAGCGGCGGTATCAGCCATTGTTCTCTCC
>Ga0209162_1001735_pt1 | contig 20628 bp, 16 predicted proteins | sample YNPNPMetaG_FD_187121 | JGI IMG/M metagenome (GOLD analysis project Ga0209162, IMG submission 187121) | Anoxygenic and chlorotrophic microbial mat microbial communities from Yellowstone National Park, USA - YNP NP MetaG (SPAdes) (version 2) ... | reverse complement strand
CCGACCAGCCGCATGCTTGCGAAAGACGGGCGGACATCCGCGACGACGAACCTCGCCTCGGCCGCTGGGCGTTCGCCCCGGCCGCCTCCGCCGGAGGCTTCACGCATCTCGCTCTATCGGACATGTCGGCTATCTACGACCAGCCGCGCGCGGCTCAACACCGCGGGCCAATCGTAGGCCGAATGATCGGTGACGATCAGCACGCAGTCGGCCGCGTCGAGGGCCGCCTCCAGGTCGGCCTCGCCGGCCAGCTCGAAGCCGTTGTGCGAGATGGCCGGCACATACGGATCGTGATAGCGCACGTCCGCGCCCTTCTGGCGCAACAGCTCGATGATGTCCAGCGCGGGCGATTCGCGCACGTCGTCTATGTCCCTCTTGTACGCCACGCCCAGCACCAGCACCCGGCTCCCCTTGATGGCCTTCCCCGCGTCGTTCAGCGCATCCTGCACCTTGTTCACCCAGTAGCGCGGCATCTCGCTGTTGATCTCGCCGGCGAGCTGGATGAAGCGCGCGTTGTAGTTCAGCGTCTTCAGCTTCCAGGCCAGATAATGCGGATCGAGCGGGATGCAATGCCCGCCGACCCCGGGACCGGGGGTGAACTTCATGAAGCCGTAGGGCTTGGTCGCGGCCGCATCGATCACCTCCCACACGTCTATGCCCAGCTTGTCGCACATGATCGCGATCTCGTTGACCAGCGCGATGTTCACGGCGCGGAAGGTGTTCTCCAGCAGCTTGACCATCTCGGCCGCCTGGGTGGAGGAGACCGGCACGATCCGCTCGATGATGGCGCCGTAGAGCGCCGCGGCCACCTCCCGACAGGCCGGCGTCACCCCGCCCACCACCTTGGGCGTGTTCTCTACCGTCCAATCCTTGCGCCCCGGATCGATCCGCTCCGGCGAGAAGGCCAGGAAGAACTGTTGGCCGACCGCACTCCGCTCGACGCCCAGCGCCTTGCACAACATCGGCAGGAGCAGCTCCTCGGTCGTGCCGGGGTAGGTCGTGGACTCCAACACCACCAGCATTCCGGGATGAAGGTGGCGGGCCACCGACTCGCCGGCCGCGATCACGTAGCGCACATCGGGATCGCGCGTCTTGTTCAGCGGCGTGGGCACGCAGATGATGGCCGCGTCGCACTGCACCAGGATGCTGTAATCGCCGGTAGCAAATATGCGCCCGCGGGCCACCGGAGACTGACCGCTGACCGCTGACGACGGACCGCTGATTCGCGCCAGGCGCTCCGACGGGATATCCTGCACGTACGATTCGCCCCGGTTGATGGCCTCCACCTTGCGGCGGTCTACGTCAATGCCGACGACCGGAAAGCCCTTTTCGGCGAACGCGACGGCCAGCGGCAGGCCCACGTAGCCCAGGCCGATGATCGCCACTGCGGCGGAACGGTCTCTGATTTTGGCAAGGAGTTGATCTTTCATATTTGGTGGTCCGATGTGGAGGTGCTTCCTAATGACTTACCGATTCCCACTCCTCACGAGATACGCCCGCCTGGCGCAACAATCGTGTAAGCAGATCAACGCCAATGTCTCCCCGATGCGGGTTAGGGAGAATTAGGCGTTGCGTCTTGCGGACCATGAACTCGTGCCGTCAAATGGGCCGGCGAACCCAAGAAGACGCAAACGACGAACCAGTTCGGAGCGCGAGATAGGAACAAGCGGTGCCACTACGCAGCGATTTTTTCCGGCAATCGAAGGCTAACCGTACCGACCGGCGGAATCGGTAGGCCCTGAGCAATACTAAAGAAAAGCCAATCTTCAAGAGCACTCGCCAGGTTGCGACGACATTCTTCCAGGGTTACTCCGGTTGCCCATACCCCTTCCAGGCCAGGTATCTCTCCGTAATACGGTTCCGAGTCCTGGATGATTTCGTAATGCGCCCGCTCAAGCGCTTGCTGCAAGTATTCCGTAAGCATGTCTGCTCCTCATCCATATTCGTTCGTGTTTTCGCACTCTACTAACGCCAGACAAGCGCTGCCCTGTCGTTCGCCGGCGGCGAACAACCTGCATTATAACGTTATGTGCTGCGCCGGAGCGCTACGCTACAACGGACGCACGCATGTCGGGGAAAGGAATCCGGCGTTACGAACCGGATTGGGCGGCCCGCGCCGCCTTCACCTGCTGCTCGATCCACGGATAGGTGCGCCTGATGCCTTCGATCAACGGGTAGCGGGCGCGCCAGCCGGTCGTGTAGATGCGAGCATTGCTGAAATTGCGGCTCTGCACCCCCACCGGGCCGGGCACCCACGCGATGTTCACCCGCTTGCCGGCCACAGCCATCACCGTCTCCACCAGCTCTTTGACGGTCACATATTCGGGATTGCCGATGTTCACCGGCCCTTCCAGGTCGGAATGCATCAGCCGGAAGACGCCGTCCACCATGTCGTCTACGTAGGTGTAGGAGCGCACGGCCGTGCCGTCGCCCCACACCGGGATCGTGCCGCCCTCTTCCGCTTCGGCCACCTTGCGGCAGATGGCCGCCGGCGCCTTCTCGCGGCCGCCGGTCCAGGTGCCGTAGGGCCCGTAGCAGTTCTGAAAGCGCGCGATGCGCACCTTCATCGGATAGCGCCGGGCATACGCCATCGCCACCCGCTCCGAATAGAGCTTCTCCCAACCGTATTCGTTATCGGGATGGGCCGGGATCGCCTGATCTTCCGTCATCTCGGGGTCGCCGGGCTTCATGTCGGGGTACACGCAGACCGACGAAGAATAGAAGTAGCGCGACACCCCCATCTCGGCCGCTTCGTGCGTCATGTGCACGTTGATCAGCACGTTGTTGTGCATGATCTCGCATTCGGCCGAGTGGATGAAGCCCATGCCGCCCATGTCGGCGGCCAGTTGGTAGACCTCGTCGAAGGTCTCGGTGCGGCTCAAGCGCAACGCCTTCCGGCAGTTCGCCGGATCGCGCAGGTCGAGCAGCAGGAACTCGTCGGCCGCCGTGGGCCGATACTCGTGCTCCTTGATGTCCACCCCGCGCACCCAATAGCCTTCCGCCTTCAGGCGTTCCACCAGGTGGCCGGCGATGAACCCGCCTGCGCCACACACCAATGCTCGTTTCATGCCTCTCTCTCCTGGCTTTCGATCTTTAACCCGATCTCCGGCACCGCGCACGGCCATACTCCCACCGGCGTGCCGGGATAACGCGCTGCCAGCGCCGCGGCCAGATCGCGGGCCGCCCCGGCCGAGCGCGCGATCACCATCGCGTAGCCGCCGCCGCCCGCGCCGGCCAGCTTGCCGCCGTTGATATAAGGTGTCAGCGTATCAAAGAGGTCGTCAATGAAAGGATTCGTGCAACCGGGGTCCATCCGCTTGTTGAGGACCCAGTGCCTGCCCAGCAACACCCCGAAAGCATCCAGATCGCCGCTCGATAACGCATCGCGCATCGCCAGGGCCAGCCGGGCGATCTCCGACTGGATCCACACCATCTCCGGGTCGCGCACCATCCAGCGGATCATGACGTTGCGCAACAGGTTTTTGGCCAATCTTTGTTGTCCAGTATACACCAGGAGAAGACGATCCGTCAAATCTGCCGCCGTTTGTGCGGACAGCGGCACGGGCGCCACCCGGATCGCCTGCGGCAGGCCGGGCCCGGTCGTCACCAGCTTGATGCCGCCGGTCAACCCGCCCACCTGATCCTGCCAGCCACCGCCGGTGGTGAGCATCTGCTCCAGACAGAGTACCTGATCGAACAGCTGCGCGGCTGTAAGCTCCGTTCCTTTCCAGCGCGCCAGGGCCGCCAATACCGCGCCGGCCATGATGGACGATGTGCCCAGGCCCGATCCGCGCGGGATGAAAGTCTGCGTGCTGAGGTGCAGGCCCGCGCCGGCCTCCGCAAAGACCTGACGCAGCGGCCGGCCGGGGTCATCGGCCGGCGAGACGAATCCGGCCAGGACTACGGCCGCTTTGAGCAGGGCGAACGGATCGGCCGGATCGGCGTAGGCCAACACCTCGCCGACCGTGGCCGGCTCGCTGGTCGCGGCGATGTCTCGGCTCTCCAGGATCAGCCGCGGCTCGGCCAGGGGGGCCGCCTCGACCACGATCGGATGCCGGCCGCGCAGGGTGACCGCCGCGTTGAGCACGGTGCCCCCGCGCTCGATGCTGTAGGGCGGGGTGTCGGTCCAGCCGCCGCCGAAATCTATGCGCGCGGCCGCGTGGACCCGCACCGCCCCCGCGGGCGCAACAGGGCGCTGCGCCCGCGGCGATCCCGGCCGCGGCCCGGCGGTTGGCCGCGGGGTGGCCTGCTCGATCATCTCGGCCAGCGTGGCGAACGCGCGGTCTTCCCAGCGCGCATCGCCGGTCGCTACGGCCACCGCGGCATAGCCGCGCAGGCGCACGATCGGATCGGCGGCGGCGAACCAGCCGGCCGCCAGCTCCGCGCGGCGGGCCGCGGCGCCGGGCAACGCGCCGAGCAGCGCCTTCGCCTGGACGGCCGGCTGCTCGGCCTCGACCGCCCGGTAGAATCGCCGGCCGGCCACATGATCCTCCACCGCGGCCGTCTCGGCCAGGATCGCCGCCGGGTCGGCCCGGCGATAGCTTTCGGCCAGCGAAAGGCGCGGGGCGGCGGCCCATTCGGTCCGTCTGGCGGCCGCGACGGGGCCTTCGCTCAGCGCCAGGGCCAGCGCCAGGCTCTGCTCGCGGTCGGCGCACAGCGGATAGAGCCGGGCGTTCCACAGGGTGCGTTCGGCCGCGGGGAGGTCGGGCCAGAGGAGGGTGGCCAGCGCGGGATCGGCCGCCAGCCATTCGGCCCACGGCCGGTTGAGGAAGGTGGCCGCGGGATCGCCGGCCGGCCGGCGGGGATCGTCGTGCAGGCCATAGAGCCGGGTCACGTGGCCGCCGTCTACCGGCAACTGGTGCAACACCAGGTCGGCGCCCAGGCGCAAGGGCGCCGCCGTCTGCACGTTCGCGACGATGCCGGCGCCCTCCAGGCGCACGGGCCCGGCCAGGACGCTATCTACGATGAGGGCCGGGGAGGATGCGTGTTCGGCCGGCCGGAGCAGTTCGGCGTTGATCAGGACCGGCCGGCCATCGGCGCCCCCTCCCGGCCGCCAGCCACACATGGCCGCCAGCTCCGCGTCGCCGGCCACTCTCTGCCAGTACTCCCAGGACGCGCCGAAATGGACGAACGCGGCCGGTTGCAGGCGTTCGACGGTGAAGGGGATGCCCCGCAGTTGCTGCCAGATCATGCTCCGCACGGCCCGCAGGGGGGGCATCGCCGGCCCTGCGCGGCCGTTTGCCAGGTAGTCCTCGCGGGCGGTCGCATCGGCCAGGGGCAGGAGCAGGTCGCCGTACAGGTGGAGGCCCATGCCGGCGTCGGGCAATTGATCGGCCAGCGCGCTCAGCCGGCCGGCCGTGGGCCGGTCGAACCAGACCAGTCCGGTATCCACCTGGACGGTGCCGTCGGCGCCCATCGCGGCCCAGCGCGCCAGCTCGTCGGGATCGGGCCGGTGCAGGTAGGCGCGCACGCGGAACCGGCCGTCGTCGCCGGTGACGTAGACGCCGTGGCGGCCCGCCGTCGCGGCCGGCGCGGCCGCGGCCACGCCGATGGCGCCCCCGCGGCGGAAGGCCAGTTGCAGGTGATCGAAGACCAGCAGCACGTCGCCGGAGGCCACCAGCACGCCGGGGGGCACATCGCCGGCCAGTCCGCTCAGGCTGATCAGCAGCTCGTCGAAGATGGTGGAAGCGCGGCCGTCGGGCAGCTCGCGCGGGAGGCGCGCGAACAGCTTGCCGGTGGCCGAACAGTGCGGGATGCCGGTCGCATCGCCGCCGGCGTGGATGATCAGGATGCGGTCGTCGGCCCGCAGCTCGCCGATGATCGCTGCGCCGGCGCGGGCCAACAGCGCCTTCCGGCCGTCGGCCATGATGATGCTCAGCGCGTGCAGCGTCGCGGCGCCCGAGCCGAATTGCCCGCGGCCGAAGGGCGGGTCGGGCAAGACGATGAAGCCGGTGCGGCCGGGGAGCAGTCCGGCCTCGCGGCGCCACTCCAGTTGCCGGCCGTACATGGCGGCCTGCTTCGGGTCGTTGGCCGTGATCACGCAGAGATCCCAGCCCGCGCGTGCGGTGGGAGAGAGAGAGGCGAGATAACGCTGCCAGTTGTTGCGCTGCGCCTGTTGCAAGAAAGCTGCTGCGCCGCCGTCGCTCATGGGCCGACTCCGCATCAGGGTGGTGATATGACGGCAATAATATAGCACGGTCGCCAGGTTGTGTCAACGCGAACGGACGGCGACCAGCAATTCCAAATGGAGACCCGGCGGGGGCTGCTGCGCGTTGAGCCTGGCTGCGGGTCTGGGCCAGGCGTTTCGTCGCCGACGACCGCACGACCATGAATGGATCGTGAGACCGGCCGGCGCCCGGTCTCACAGGGAGGCTTCGCACTGAACCGGGCTAAGCCGTGGATCTACCTGATCCCCGCCTCTTCCCGGCTCTCCTGGATCGCCGCCACGACCGCTTCGATGTCCTCGCGCGTCAACGAGGACGCCGACGGCAGATAGAGGCCCCGGCGGCACAGGTCCTCGGCCACCGGATAGCGTTCGCCCCGATAACGATCGAAGTAGATCGGCTGGCAGTGCATCGGAATGAAAAAGGTGCGCGTCTCGATGCCGCGCCGCGCCAGGGCCTGGCGCAGTTGATCGCGCGTCAGCCCGAACTCCTTCTCCAACAGGATCCCGTACATCCAAAAGACGTTGGTGGCCCAGCTCGCCTCGGGCGGGGTGACGATGCCGGGGATGCGACGAAGCAGTTGGGTGTAATAAGCGGCGTTGGCGCGGCGCGCGGCCACGAACTTCTCCAGTTGCTCGGTTTGCGCCAGGCCGATGGCCGCCTGGAGATTGGTCATCCGGTAGTTGTAGCCCACGAACTTGTGCCAGAAATGGCGCTCGGTGCTGAAGGCGTGATCGCGCAGGTTCCACGCCAGCCGGGCCACGTCCTCCCGATCGGTCGTCACCATCCCGCCCTCGCCCGTGGTGATGATCTTGTTGCCGTAGAAGCTGAAGCAGGCCGCATCGCCCAGGCTGCCGACCGGCCGGTCCTTGTACCGCGCGCCGTGCGCCTCGGCCGCGTCTTCCAGGACGAAGAGGCCGTGCTTCTGCGCGATGGCGTTGAGCGCGTCCATGTCCACGGGGTGGCCGTAGGTGTGCACGGGGATGATCGCCTTCGTGCGTCGCGTGATCTTCGCCTCGACCTGGTTGACGTCCATGTTCCAGGTGACCGGTTCGCTGTCCACCAGCACGGGCTTTGCGCCCAGATAGGTCACGGCGTTGGCGGTGGCGATCATGGTGAAGGTCGGGATGATCACCTCGTCGCCCGGCTCCAGGCCCAGGGTCGCCAGCGCCAGATGCAGGGCCACGGTGCCGTTGGCGCAGGCCACGCCGTAGCGCGCGCCCATCTTCTCGGCGAAGAGCGCCTCGAAACGGTGGATATAGCCGCCCGCCGAGGAGATCCAGTTCGTCTCCACCGCCTCCGTGATGTATTTCAGCTCGTTGCCAGCCAGCCACGGCTCGCACACCGGGATGATCGGCCGGCGGGTGGGCGCGCCGAACTGCGGGATCGGATGCCGCTGGGCGATCAGCGTCGGCTCCGGCCCCGGGATGATCTCCGCCAGATCGCCCATTTCTTCGAGCTTGAGTTCGCGAGGTCGTAACATTTTGGCTCCTTAGAGATAAGGAATGAGGGGTTGAAGGCCAGGCGAAGGATGGTCGCAACATATTTCCACCCCCGGCGCAGGTAGTCGGCCACGTTGGCGCCGGTCTTCGATTCGCCGCTGAAGCGCGCGCCGCAGGTATAGGGTACCTCCTCGATGCGCAGGCCGAGCCGCTGCGCCCGCGCCAGCAGATCAATGCAATACTCCCCGTAGTCGCCCCGCAACGTGAGGCGGTTTGGACCGGCGTCCGGTTCCACGGCGAAGATCGCGCGGCGCGCCGCAATGAAGCCGCTGGTGTAATCGCGCACACGGCGGCCCAACAACAACATCGCAAACAGATTGATCGTCACCGAAAAGGCCCGCGCCATCAGGCTGTGGCCCACGTCCCGGCCCCCGCGCACGTAGCGCGAGCCGACGGCCAGGTCGGCGCCGGCCTCGAGCCGCGCCAGCAGCTCGGGGATCGCCTCCGGCGGCATCGCCAGGTCGCAATCCATCCACGACACCGCGTCGGTGTCGGCCGCCCGGATGCCCGCCCAAATGGCCGACGTGAGCCCGCGCTCGGTCGTCCGCCGCAACAGGCGGACGCGCGGGTCGCGCGCCGCGATCTCCTCGACGACCTGCCAGGTGCCATCGGGCGAATCGTCGTCCACCACCAGCACCTGCACCGGCGGCCGCACATGCCGCAAGATGCCCTCGATCAAAAGGCCGATGTTGTCGCGTTCATTGTAAGTCGGCAGGACGACGGTGAGCGAAAGTGGTCGGTCCATGCTCCTCCGCTTCGGCCAGACAGAACAGAGAGAGGCCCATCGGCAGGTCGTGCGCGCGCAACCAGCGGGCCTCGCCGGTCAGCACGGCCGTCAACGCGGCATTGAGCCCCGCGGGCAAGGGGCGCAGATCGTTGCCATCCCCCCACCCCCATCGGGCCGCCAACCGGGCGGCCGCGCCGGTCAGAAACAACAGGCTGTTGGCATAAGTCATCCGGCGGACGACGAAGCCGGCGCGGCCGATCAGATCGCCCAGCGCCTGCCGCGTATAGCGCCGGGCGCCGCCCCAAAACCGATCGTGCGGGCCGTAGAGCGCCGGATGCGCCGGCACCCGCACCAACAGACATCCCCCCGGTGCCATCACCCGCCGCGCCTCGGCCAGGGTGCTCGGCGGGTCCACGTGCGCCTGTTCGAGCACGTCCAACAGCGTCACGACCGCAAACGTCCGGTCGGCAAAGGGCAATCGCCGCGCATCGCCCATCACCACCGGCCGCGCCTGCGCGAACCGCAGATCGAGGTCCAGGCCGACGACCCACGCCCCGGCCGGGTGTTCGGCCACCAGCCACCCCGGGCCGCAACCGATGTCCAACATGCGGCCGGTCGGTTGCCCCAACAACGCCCAGACGATCCGGCGCATGCCGACGATCCACCAGTGCGAACGGCCATAGCGCGCCAGAAGCTCCCGATAGTCGCCCGCGGCCGGCGCTGCGCCCCTCATCGCACCTGTACGGCTCCGACGATGAAATAGTCCTGACCGGCCGGCTGCGACATCGCCAGCCGACGGCCGCCCTCTTGGGGCATGTAGAACCCCACCTCGATCCGATATTCGCCGGCCGGCATCTCGGTCGGCAGCGCGATCTGATACTCGTCGAGGATCAGGTCGCCGACGGCCCAGGTGGGTGTACGCGCGCTGCCCTGGCCCGGCGGAGCGTCCAGCCCGGCCCAGACGATGCTCCCATCGGCCTTCGGCGGGCCGAGCACGTGGGTGAACACGGTCCAATCGGCCAGGGCCGCGGCTTCGGCCCGCCACCAGAGCTGCAGGAAGATCTTCTCTCCGGGCGCGAAGCTCCGTTTATCTATGTCGTAGCCGATCAGACGGATGCCGGGCCAACGGCCGTCCAGCGGCGTTTGCGGCCGCCGGGCGATGCGATCGGGCCGCTCCACCCGAAAGGCGCGCGCATAGCGCCTGCCGTGCCGATCGTGAAACGTGTGCGCGAGCCGGGCTTCGGGATACAGATCGCGCAGGAGCAAGGCCCCGCGAAAATCCTCGTGATCTATGATGATGTAAGTGGCGGGCCGTTCGCCCGGCGGCGCAATGAAGGCGTGACGGCCGTCGAAGCGCCGCACCGGCGGACCGTTGCGCCAGGCAAATGCCAGGGTCATGTCGGTTGCGGGCCGGGGCGAAAGGAGGACGCCCGTGTCGTCCTTCAGCTCCAGCACATACCGGCCGATCTCCCACAGTCCCTCGTCGTAAGCATAGAACAGCGCGTTGCTCCGGCCCCACACGTCGAAGTAGGCGAGCGCGCTGTGGGCCGCGCTGCCGAACAAGATCGCGGCCACGGCCACCACGCGGCCCCACCAGCGCAGCCGATCCATCTGCCCGGCCAGCGCGGCCGGCTCCCAGCCGCCGGCGGCCAACGGCCGGGGCACATATGCGGTCGCCGGCGCGGCATCGGTGCGCCGGCCCAGGATGGCCGTCGCCCCCAGGCCGATCAGCAGCGCGGCCACCGGCGTCGCGCCGACCGCGCGGCGGAAGTGCGGCGCGTGCTCGCTGAAGACCGTGGGCACCAGCATGAACAGCAGCGCCAACACCAGGCTGGCGAAGACGGGCCGCTTCCCGCGCCAGAGCGCCAGCCCCACGCCGATCATGAACGGCACGCTGATCAGCGGATCGAACGCCGGCATGCCGGGCACATTGCTGCGCGGATCGCGATCGCCGCGCACGCTGAACATCCCCAGGCTCGCCAGCAGATTTTGCAGAGGCGTGCCGCGCGTGGCATCCCCCGCGCCGACGGCGATCTGGCTGCTGCGCAACAGCAACTGATCGGGATGTTGGAGCCAGTTCCAGGCCATCGGCAGGGCCACCAGGCCGGCCGCCAGCCAGGCGACGAGCAGCCCGCGCCATACGGCGCGCAACGCGGAGCGGCCGCGCGCAATAACCAACGCCAGCAACGAAAGGGCGCCGAGCAAGACCGGCAACAGCCGCGCGGCCGGATAGATGTACACGCCCGCGCCGGCCACCGCACCGGCCGCGGCCCAGGCGACCAGGCTTCCGGTGCGCTGCGCGCGCCAGAACGCCCAAAGCAACAACACGAGGAAGAGCGGCACCAGGATCGGCTCGATCCCCACCCGGCTGAAAGTGATGTGCCAGCGCATGATCGCCAACGCCAGCGTCCCCAGCCACGCCGCGGCCATCGGAAAGCGCCGATCGTTCAGCGCCAGCTCGCGGCCCAGGCCGAACAACGCCGGCACCGTCAGCGTGCCGATCAGCGCCGCCACCCCGCGCATGACGGCCGGCGTCTCGCCGAACAGCCGGAACGCCAGGCTGGTCAGGTAGATGAACATCGGCTCGACGCCGAAGTTGCCGGGAAAGAAGATCGGATGATAGCCCGGCTGCGTGATCACCCGCCAGGCTTCCAGCGCCTCGTAGGCCTCGTCGTAGTGGAAGCCCGGCGGGACCGCGTCGAGCCGCCAGAAGCGCAGGCCGGCGGCCAGAGCAGCGATCAGGCCCAGGCCCAACGCAACGCGCCATTTCTTCCCGCTAACGACAACCGGAAATCCGTGCATTCGTGGCCTCATTCGTGAGCAGCCGTTGCCCGATGCCCCTCACAACGGAGCGATCATGTAAAGCTCTCCGCGGCCGAAGCCGAGGCGTTCGTAGTAGCGTCGCGTGCCGATGGCCGAGATGACCGCGAGCCGGTCGAAGCCGGCCGCGGCCGCGCGCGCCTTCGCCTCTGCGATCAGGCGCCGGCCCAGGCCCAGGTGTTGCGCCTCGCCCGCGCTCTCCGCGCCGATCTCCAGCGCCGGGCCGTAGACATGCACCTCGCGGATCAGCGCGGCGCCGGCGATCTCGGGCATGGCCTCCCAGACCGCGGCCACCGGTTCGGTCGCGGCAGCGCGTCCGTCGCGCAGGGGCAACGAGAGCCGCAGGAAGCCGGCCAGGCGGCCCCCGGCGGTCTCGTAGCTCAGGAATTGCTCCTGGCTGCCGGCCGTCTCGTAGGCATGGACGACCAGGCGCAGGTCCTCTTCGTCCACCGCCTCGCCGCGCACCTCGCGACAACGGATGCACCGGCACCTCTGGCCCCGTTCGGCCATCCGCCGATGCACGAGCTGGCGCAGGTTCGAGCTCTTGACCCCGGCCACGATGTCGTCCGCGGGGATGTCTCGAAAGACGCGATTCACGCGGCAATAGGGCGGGATGGTCGCCTTGCAGTCGGCCACCAGGTCCACCAGCTCCTCCTCGGTGTAGGGCCGATATTCGCCCGCCTGCCAGAGCCGGTACAGCTCGGTGCCCGCGATGATCGAACAGGGGTAGATCTTCAGCTCGTCGGGCCGCAGCGCGGGGTCGGTCCACAGCCGCGCAAAATCGGCCCGGTCCGTTTCGGGCGTGGCGCCATAGAGGTTGGGCATCCAGTGCAGGTGCAGCTTGAAGCCGGCCGCGCGCAACAGGCCCACCGCCCGGCGCACCGTCGCCACATCGTGCCCGCGCTGATTGAGCGCCAGGATGCGGTCGTCCAGGCTCTGCACGCCGAGTTGCACCTTCGTCACCCCCAGCCGGCGCAGGTGCACGATCTCGTCGGGCGTCACCCAGTCGGGCCGCGTTTCGATCACCAGGCCGACGTTGCGGTGGCCGGCCGTCTCGTTGCGGGCTTGCGCCTGAGATAAAGTGCTCAGGTGTCCACGTGCCCAGGCGGCCGCCTCACCGGGCAACGGGGCAGCTTCGGCGGCCAGGTTTTCCCCGCCGGCAGCGGGCGCGTTGGCCTGAATGGCCGTCGAATCGGAAGGGATCGGCCGGGCCGGCTCTTCGTTCAGCGCGTCCAGACAACGCGTCACGAACCACTCGCGATACCGCCGCGAGTACGCGCTCCAGGTGCCGCCCAGGATCAACAGCTCGACCTTGTCGGCCGGGTGGCCCATCGCCTGGAACGTCTCCAGCCGGGTGCGCACCTGCAGATAGGGGTCGAAGCCGCACTGCGCGGCGCGGCGGGCGCCCGGCTCGTCGGGCAGGTAGCTCTTGGGCATCCCCTCGGCGTCCGGGCAGAAGATGCATCGGCCCGGGCACCCGGCCGGCTCGGTGAGCACCGTCACGGGCGTCACGCCCGATGAGGTGCGCACCGGCTTCATCTGCAACCGGCGCAATACATGGCGCTCGAAGGGCAAGAGGCCCGCCGCGGTCAACTGCCGATAGCCGGTGACCAGCTCGATCTTGGAGAAGTAGCCGGATGCCGAGCTCTTGCCGTCCCGGCCGTAACGTGCTAAGATGCGCAATAGCGCGTCCTGATCCCATTCGGCGGCCTCGCGCACCGCGGCGAAGATCGCGAGCAGCGCGTCCCGATGTTGGAGCGCGTCGAAATCGCGGCCGCGCGGCCGCCATGCGCTCGCAGCGCGACCAACAGACATCTCGGCACGGACATCTTCCATCATGCGCACAACCGCCAACCACCGTAACCGTAACGCAAGCCTCCGGCTTGCGCCGAATCCTCGTCGCGGACGCCTTCCATGAATGTCGAAACCTGCGCGGCGCTCCTCGACCTGAACCGCCGCTTCTACGCCCGATTCGCCGACGACTTCGCCCGCACGCGGCGGAGCTGGCCTCCCGGCTTCGAGCGCATTTTACCGTATCTTCGGCCGGCCACCAACATCGCGGACCTGGGTTGCGGCAACGGCCGGCTGCTCGGCTTCCTGGCCGAACGGGGCTGGCGCGGCCGCTATCTCGGCGCGGACAGCAGCGACGCGCTGCTCGCCATCGCCGCGGAGAACGCGCGGCGCTACTCCGCCATCCGCGCCGACTTCCGCCGCGCGGAGCTGGTGGCGCTCGACCTGGCGACGCCGCTCCCCCTGGCCGATGAACTGGGCCGGGCGCAATGGGACGCGGTGGCCGCGCTCGCCGTATTGCATCACATTCCGGGCCGGGCGCATCGCCTGCGGCTCATCGCCGCGTGCGCCGACCTGTTGCGGCCGGCCGGCGTCCTGGTGATCTCGACCTGGCAGTTCCTCACCGCGGCCCGACTGCGCGCGCGCATCCTGCCGTGGGAGAGGGCCGGCATCCGGCCGGAGGACGTGGAACCGGAAGATTATCTGCTCGCCTGGGGCGAAGGTGCGGCCGGCCTGCGCTATTGCGCGGCCATAGACGAGGCCGATCTGCGCGATCTGGCCGAAGCAGCCGGCCTGACGCCGGAAGCGCACTTCCGCGCCGACGGCCACGAGGGGAACCTGAACCTGTACGGCATCTTCCGCAAACCATCCACTTCCTACTCCCCAATCCCCAATCCCCAATCCCTAATCCCTATCTCGCCCACCCGAACACGCGCTCCTCGCTCGGCGGACTGATCGGCCGGCCGTCGTCTCGGCCCGGCTCGCCGACGAACACCTGCACCTGCCAGGAGAAGCGCGTCACCTCGCGGCCCGGATCGCGATACTCCGGCGGGAACCGCCACTGGGTGCTCTTCGTCCAATGCGGCGCGATGTACGCGTCGGAGTCCAGCGGCCGCACCGTGACCACATACCACTGATCCCTGGCCAACACCGCGGACGCGGCCCAGCGCAAGATCGCCTCCTCGCCGGCCGACAGGATGGCGTTGTGCGCCGGCGCAAGCAAGGCCGGCGGCCGCAACACCCGCTCCGAAGTGGGGGACGGCACGGGAGTGACCGTCGGGGTGGGCGAAGGGGTCGGCGTCGGCGTGTGGCTGCTCAGGGGGATCAGCAGTTGGTCGCCCGGCCGGAGCATGTCGGTCAGCTTGCGCTTGTTCGCCTCCAGGATCCACTCCAGCCGCGAGTCGAAGCGCTCGGCGATTTCGCTGAGCGTGTCGCCAGCCCGGACGGTGTAAAGGAGCGTGCCGCCGGTCGGCGTGGGCGTGGGCAGGGGCGCGCTGCCATCCTTGGGCGCCGGGATGATCAGCTCCTGGCCCGGATGGATCATGTCGTTGACCGTCATGCCGTTCGCCTCGGCGATCTCCTTTGCCGTGAAGCCGTACTTGTCCCCGATGATGCCGAACGATTCGCCCGCGGCGACGATATGGCGGATCGGCGTCGGCACGGGCGTGGGGGTCGGCTGGGGCGTCGCAGTCGGCGAAGGGGTGGCGGTTGGCTCCACGGTCGTGCGCAGCGGCCGCGCGACGGCCGGACGCGCCGCGGTGGCCGCGGCCGTCACGGTCTGATCGAAGCGCTCCTTGACCGGAGCGGTCGGCGCGTAGAACCACCACACGGCCAACACCCCGACGATGAAAGCGAACAGGATCAGATCGGGCCAGGGAAAGGAGCGACGCCGGCGCGGGGCGACGACCAGCAAGCCACCGCAGAAGAAACAGGTTTCTGCTTTCTGGGCCACCCGCGCGCCGCAATGCGGACAAACGCGTTCGCGACCGTAGACGGACACGGACGCAGTCGAATCGGATTCGTTCATCGTGCAGCCGATTGTACACCGGCCCGCCGTCGCGGGCAAATGAACAGCACGCCAACGCCCAGCGCCGCGGCCGCCGACAGGCCCATGCCGATCCGCCGTACCGGCGTCGGGGCAAACCGCAGCCGCACCTCATGCTCGCCGGCCGGCAGATCCAACCCGATCAGGCCGTCGGGCGCATCCGGCGCGATCTCGGCCGGCCGGCCGTCCACCGTGGCCCGCCAGCCCGGGAAGTAATTCGTGTAGAAGCGCAGCCGCACCGGGCCATCGGCCCGCACGCGCGCCCACGCCGAATTGGCCGCGGCCGACTGTGCGAGCACCTCGCCGCTCCCCGCGATGATCGCGGCCCGACGCAACGGCTCGCCCGCGGTGTATTGCGCGATCAGGGGCGACGTGGCCTCGCTCGGATGTCGCTGCGCGAAGCCGGTCATGCCGCGCATGTCGGGATACTTCGCCTCGAACTCGACGATTGCCAGCGGGCTTTCGTCCGCAGGGCGCACCGGCACCAGCTCGGGCCGGGTGTACGGGAAGCTTGCCGCAACGATCAGGAGGGCCAGCAGATAGACGAACGGCCCGGAACCCGACGACTGCTCGTCGAGCCAATGCACGGCCGCGGCCGCCAGCAGCGCCAGGGTAATGGTCGTGACGGCCAGGAAGCGCCAGGGGAACTGGATGCTGGCGGCCAACGGAAACGCGGCCCATCCCGGCGCCGCGGCCGGCGTCATGATGAAGAGAGCCGCCGCGGTGGCCAGGGCAAAGAAGAGCGCCTCGGAGCGATGTATCCGCAGCGTCGGCCGCGCCATCCCCAGCGCCGCAGCCGCCGCGACGCTCGCCGCAATCCACGGCATCACGCCCAGGGCAAAGCTCATGCCGTCTCCGGGCCCGGGCACCGAAAAGCCGAAGCCCCAGAACGTGCCGAAGAGCTGGCCGGGATAGACGAAATGGCGCGTGTAATCGTAGGTGCCTCGCAGCCAGCTCGCCTCCTGGATGTAGCGCCGCTCCAGCAGCGCCGGCAACCAGAAGATGAGCGCCATGCCGATCCCCAGGCCGAACGCGACTCCCGTCCATCCGAGCGCGCGCCGCATATCGGCCGGCCGGCGCGCACGCGCCTCCAATATCTTCCAGGCCGGCCAGCCGACGATCAACGGCATGAGGACCGCCGGCGCCATGGTATGCGTCAGCAAGAGCGCGGCCAACGCCAGCGCGGCCGCGGCGGCGCGCCGCGGCCCGGGCCGATCCCACAGATACACCAGTCCGAGCAGCGTCCACGGCGCCAGCGCCAGCGCGGCGAACTCGGCGTAGGCCGCGCGCACGTAGATATCCACCAGGTGATAGGGCGCGTAGGTATAGATCAGCCCCGCGATCAGCGCGGCCGGCGCGCCCCACCAGCGCCGCGCCAGCCGGTAGATGCCCGTCGCGCCGACGACGAACCAGAGCGTCCACGCGGCCTTGACCGCGGCCACAAAGCCCAACCCAAGCCAATGGAACGCCTCGGCCACGTAGTAGGCCAGCGGCGCGTAGACCAGCCAGAGCGGATAGCCGAAGCCGAGCACATGATCCGGCGCCCAGATCGGCCACGGCGCGGCGTCGCGCAGCGCGGCGTCGAACTCCACCAGCCAGAAGACGCTGTGATGGCCGTCGTGCGCGTTGAAGAAATAGCCCGGCGCGGCCAACGGCAACGCGGCCGGCAGCAGGAAGACGAGCATCAGGAGCCAATGCGGATCTGCGCCGACGGGACGGAGCCCGATCAGGATGCGGCGCGCCAGCGCGGCGAGAGAGCGAAACGTGTGTGGACCGACCATCCTACGCACCAACCTTACTTTTCAAAAAGCGCCAATGCTTGTCGGTACGCCGGCTCCGGCAGGTCGGGATACACGGTCGCCAGCCACGTCAGATCCTGGCGCATCATCAACAGATCGGGCGGCGCGGCATGGCGCCGGGCCGCGCGGTACGCTTCGAGCGCCTCGGCGCCCCGGCCCTGCGCCAGCAGCGCGTCGCCCAGGCCCAGATACGCGAACTTGGGCAAAACGCCGCTCTCCACGGCCGCCCGCGCTGCTCGCTCTGCAGCTTGCGGCCGACGCCGCGCCAGATAGACCACCGTGTCGGCCAGGTGGAGGTGCGGATCGTCGGGCGCGAAGGCCCTGGCATTGAGAAGCTGAAGCTGGGCATCCTGCAGCCGGCCGAGCACCGCATAAAGCTCGGCCAGGTTGCAACGCGGGGCCGCCTCATCGGGCAACAGCTCGATCACGCGCAGGTAGCTGGCCACCGCCTCTTCGCCCCGGCCCAGCCGCCAGAGCACGTTGGCAACCGCCCAATGCATCCGCGGGTCATCCGGCGCCATCCAGGCGGCGCGCTGAAACGCCTCCAGCGCGGCCGCGTCCTGGCCGGCCGCCAGGAGCGCCCGACCGCGCTCGGCGTAATCGTTGGCGATGGAAGGATCGATCGCACTCTCTGCCACTGCCGCTCCTTCAGCCGCGCTCGCCGATCAGACGGGCGCCGGCCGGCTCGTCCTTGCCGGGCGCCAGGATCACGCCGCCGCCGCCCGCGCCGGCCGGCTTCGGCGCGGGCACCTCTTCCGCCGGCTGGCCGGCCGCCTTCTCCTGCGCGGCGATGAACGCGCGCAGCCGCTCCACTTCGAACACCGTGATCCCGTAGCGCTCGACATTGTTCAACAGAAAGCGACCCAGGTCGGCCATCACATGCCGGCGCAGCGCCGTCAGATCGCGACAGCGCCGCCAATCCAGCCCCATGTTCTCCTGGATGAAGACCTGGCCCGCGGGCGTGCGATTCACCTCCATCCGATAGGCAAAGATCGGCTTCTCGGTGCGTCGGGCCCAATACAGCTCCAGGCCCACCGGCGCGGTGATATCGGCGCCGAACAGCAAGAGGAACAGATGGCTCTCGGCGACCGAATCCACATCGGGCGTGCGCTTGATGACCCAGCCGACGTTGATCGGAAACTCGGCCAACGCCTGGCCCAGCAACTCGCGCGCCGGCTCCTGATCGGGCCCGCCGCTGATGAAAAGACGGACTTGAGATGCCATAGCACTCCTCTCTCGTAGATCTTCTCCATCCCTACCCTTCAAAAGTATAACACACCTTTCATTGCCCCACGAAAACCATCACTTGCATCTATCTGCGGTTTGCTTTCCTGCGCAAAAGCCATTAAGATGAAAAGGTGATCCGATTCAAGCGACAGGTGACCCGCCGCGCGCCGGTTCATTACGACACCCATCATCCGAGGATTTCTGCAATGTTTGCGCCAGACCTTTCGCCCGTCCGCAGTCAGTTTCCGGCCCTGGCCCAGGAAGATGCCGGCCGACCGGCCGTCTTTTTCGATGGGCCGGGCGGCACGCAGGTGCCGCAGCGCGTGATAGACGCCATGAGCCGCTATCTGGCGCGCACCAACGCCAATCACGGCGGCGCGTTCCGCACCAGCCGGGAGAGCGACGCCATCCTGCGCGCCGCGCATCAAGCCATGGCCGACTTCCTGAACGCGGCCTCGGCCGATGAGATCATTTTCGGCCCCAACATGACCACCCTCACCTTCGCGCTGAGCCGTGCCATCGGCCGCGAGCTGCGCGAGGGAGATGAGATCGTGATCACGCGGCTCGATCACGACGCCAACCGCGCGCCGTGGCAGGCCCTGGCCGAGCGCGGCGCGGTGATCAAAGAGGTGGACTTCGATCCGGCCGACTGCACGTTGCGCCTGGACGACCTGGCCCGCCAGCTCACCCCGCGCACGCGGCTGGTAGCGGTGGGCTACGCCTCCAATGCGGTGGGCACGGTCAACCCGATCGGCCGCATCGCGGAGATGGCGCACAGCGTCGGCGCGTGGCTGTGGGTGGACGCGGTGCACTACGCACCGCACGGCCCGATTGATGTGCAGGCGCTCGGCTGCGACTTCCTGGTCTGTTCCCCCTACAAGTTCTTCGGCCCGCATTCCGGCGTGGCCTGGGGCCGCTACGAGCTGCTCGAGCGGTTGCGCGCCTACAAGGTACGGCCGGCCGGCAACCTGCCGCCCGACAAATTCGAGACCGGCACCCAGAGCCACGAAGCGCAGGCCGGCGTGTTGGCGGCCATCGAGTACCTGGCCGAACTGGGCGAGGAATTCGGCGCGGCGTTCGCCGACCGCTTCCCCGGCTTCGCGGGCCGTCGGCTGGCGCTGAAGCAGGCGATGGCCGCCATCCAGGCCTACGAGCGGCCGCTGTTCGAGCACTTCGTGGCCGGCCTGCTTGCCATCCCCGGCCTCAGCTTCTACGGCATCCGCGACTTCGACCGCTTCGACCGACGCACCCCTACGGCCGCGTTCCGCCTGGCGGGCCATACCCCGCGCCAGGTGGCCGAACATCTGGCCCGCCGCGGCATCTACGTGTGGGACGGCAACTTCTACGCGCTGGCCGTCACCGAGCGGCTGGGGCTGGAGGAGACGGGCGGCGTCGTGCGCGCCGGCCTGGCGCACTACAACACGCGCGAAGAGGTAGATTACTGCCTGGAGTGCCTGCGCGAGATCGCATGAGGCATGACGGTCGAGGTCATCCGGTGAACGTTGCTCGTCGAACCACGCTTGTTCTGGCGTTCGTGATCTCCGTCTTCGCGTGGGCCGCGCTCGCCTATCCCGGCTACTTCGAGCTGGAGCATGGCTTCCGGCCCATCTTCAACCTGGCCGACCTGGCGCGCAATCTGCCGGCGGTCGGCTGGGCGCCCACGGTGGGACAGCCGTTCGATCTGTTGCGGGGAGAGGGCGCGCTGCCGTACCGGTTGGCGCTGATCTTCCGCGCGTTCGCGGGCTCGGCGGCCGCGGCCGTGCGCTGGGCCCTGGCCGTGGGGCTGATGGCCGGCGCGGTCGGCATGTACGGCTGGGCGCGGCGGACGCTGGGCGAATGGCCGGCCGTGGTCGCGGCGGGCATCTACGCGCTGTGGCCGGTCGGCCTGGCGACGGTCTACGTCCGGGGCGCGCTGGCCGAGGCGATCTTCCTGGCCGCCATGCCGTGGGTGTTGTGGGCGGCCGACCGGGCCATGGCGCGGCCGGCCGATGCCGGCCTGGCAGGACGGACGGGCGGCAGGCGCCTCGTCGCGGCCGCGCTGATCCTGGGCGTGGCGGCCCTGGTCTGGACGCAGGCCGGACTGGCGCTCTGGTTCGCGGCAATACTGGCGGGGTATGTTCTCCTCTTGTCGGCGGGAACACCTAACCCCCCGACCCCCTTCCCTACCAGGGAAGGGGGAGATGTGCGCCCCTCCCTTCGCAGGGGAGGGGCCGGGGGAGAGGTTGGACCTAACCCCCCGACCCCCTTCCCTACCAGGGAAGGGGGAGAAAGGCGCCCCTCCCCTCATAGGGGAGGGGCCGGGGGAGAGGTGGCACCTAACCCCCCGACCCCCTTCCCTACGAGGGAAGGGGGAGAAAGGCGCCCCTCCCCTCATAGGGGAGGGGTCGGGGGAGAGGTGGTACCTAACCCCCCGGCCCCCTTCCCTACGAGGGAAGGGGGAGAGGTGCGCCCCTCCCTTCGCAGGGGAGGGGTCGGGGGAGAGGTTGGACCTAACCCCCCGGCCCCCTTCCCTACCAGGGAAGGGGGAGAAAGGCGCCCCTCCCTTCGCAGGGGA
>Ga0209162_1001734_pt1 | contig 20635 bp, 18 predicted proteins | sample YNPNPMetaG_FD_187121 | JGI IMG/M metagenome (GOLD analysis project Ga0209162, IMG submission 187121) | Anoxygenic and chlorotrophic microbial mat microbial communities from Yellowstone National Park, USA - YNP NP MetaG (SPAdes) (version 2) ... | reverse complement strand
TCTTGGAGCTCGCCCAGGTCGGTGCCCAGAGTCGGCTGATACCCCACGGCGGAGGGCATGCGGCCGAGAAGGGCCGAAACTTCCGCACCCGCCTGGGTGAAACGGAAAATGTTGTCGATGAAGAGAAGCACGTCTTGGCCTTCCACATCGCGGAAGTATTCCGCAACGGTCAGCGCCGACAAAGCCACGCGGGCGCGCGCTCCGGGCGGCTCGGTCATCTGGCCGTAAACAAGGCCGGCACGCGGCAAGACGCCGGATTCCTTCATTTCCAGGTAGAGGTCGTTGCCTTCACGGGTCCGTTCCCCCACACCGGCAAAAACCGAAATACCACCGTGTTGCATGGCGATGTTGTGGATCATTTCCATCATGACGACGGTCTTGCCCACGCCGGCGCCGCCGAACATCCCCATCTTGCCACCGCGGGGGAAGGGCACCAGAAGATCGATGACCTTGACGCCGGTCTCCAGCACGTTCACAGACGTATCCTGTTCGGTGAACGTCGGGGCTGAGCGATGGATCGGCATGAATTCGTCGGCCTCCACCGGGCCAAGGCCGTCCACGGGACGCCCGACCACGTTCAGGACTCGACCCAGAACCTTCTTGCCCACCGGCATCTGAATGGGCTTCCCCGTATCCTTTACGGGCATGCCTCGCACGAGGCCGTCGGTCAGGTCCATGGCAATGGTTCGCACCACGTTGTCACCCAGGTGCTGGGCGACTTCCAGGACCAGGTTGTCTTCTTCATCGCTGAGTCCGGGATTGCTCACCAGGAGCGCTGTCAAAATCGGCGGCAACTTCCCTTCTTCGAACTCAACGTCGACCACGTTTCCAATAACTTGGACAATCCTTCCGATATTCATGTGGCCCGATACCTCCTTTGTCTATTTCGAACCATCGCCTACTTTCTGAGAGCCTCTGCGCCACCAACGATGTCCATAAGCTCCTTCGTGATGGATGCCTGCCGGGCCTTGTTGTAGGTGAGCGTCAGGCTCCGCACCATATCCTTACAGTTGTTGGTGGCGTTTTCCATCGCTGTCATCCGGGCCGCGTGTTCACTGACCGCCGTCAGGTAAAAGCAGTCCAGGAGCTGGTTGTACACATAGTTGGGCAGCAGATCATTGAGAAGCTCTTGATGCGATGGCTCAAAAAGGTATTCCCGCGCTTCGCCTTCCCCCTGCGTTTCCGGCACAATGGGCAGGAGACGAATCAGCCGGGGTTCCTGCTTCACCATGCTGCGGAAATGGCTGTAAATGACGTAGACCTCATCCACCTCGCCGTCCAAGAACAGGTCGATGAGCTCCCTGCCCAAACGGTAGGCGTCGTCATAGTTGGGTTTGTTCAGAAGCCCCGTGAGCTCCGCCCTCACAGCATAGCGGCGTCTCTTGAAATAGTCCCGGCCCTTGCGCCCCGCGGCCGTCAATGTCACTTCCAATCCGTCGCGGCGCTTTTGCGTGATGAACCGCTCGGCCGTGATGATCAGGTTGTTATTGAAGCTGCCGCACAAACCCCTGTCTGCCGTGAGGAGCACCAATTCGATCTTTTTCACTTCCTCACGCGGGGTCATGAGCTGGAACGTTCCGTCCGGTTCTACCCCTGCCGCAAGCCTACCGATCACCTCCCGAAACTTTTCCGCGTAGTTTCGGAAGCGTTCCATGTTCTCCTGGGCGCCGCGCAGTTTCGCCGCCGCCACCATGTTCATGGCCTTGGTGATCTGCGAGGTCTTTTTTACCGCTTCGATCTTGCGCTTAATGTCCCGAAGGGTCGCCATACCCGCCTCTTTTCAGCCTGGCCCGTTTGCCGAATTATCCCTGAAAGACATCCCCGAACTCTTCCAGAGCCTTGGCCATTTTCTGATCCAGCTCCTCGCTGATGATCTTCTTTTCCTTAATTTCCTGCAGGATTTCGGGGTACTTTCTTTCCACAAAAGCAAGCATCTGGCTTTCGTAGGCCCCGACCTTATCCACAGGAATCTTGTCCAGATAGCCGCGGGTCCCGGCGTACAATGCCATGACCTGTTTTTCGGCGGGCATGGGCTGATACTGCGGTTGCTTCAACAGCTCCACCAGCCTCATGCCGCGGTTGAGCTGCTGCTGGGTCGCCTTGTCCAGGTCGCTTCCGAACTTGGCGAACGCTTCCAATTCGCGGTACTGGGCGAGATCAAGACGTAGACGGCCGGCCACTTGCTTCATGGCCTTGGTCTGCGCGGCACCACCGACGCGCGACACCGAAAGACCCACGTTGATGGCTGGGCGAACACCGGCAAAGAACAGACCCGGTTCCAGGTAGATCTGGCCGTCGGTAATGGAAATCACGTTGGTGGGAATGTAGGCCGACACGTCGCCGGCTTGCGTTTCGATGATGGGGAGTGCCGTGAGCGATCCGCCGCCGAGCTTGTCGTTCAGCTTGGCCGCCCGTTCCAGCAAGCGCGAGTGGTTGTAGAAGATGTCACCGGGATAGGCTTCCCGTGCCGGTGGACGTCTGAGCAGCAGCGAGACCTGCCGGTAGGCCGCAGCCTGTTTGGACAAGTCGTCGTAGATGATGAGGGCATGCCGGCCTGTATCCCTGTAATATTCGCCCATGGCGCAGCCAGCGTAGGGTGCGATGTATTGCAGCGGCGCAGGATCGCTGGCACACGCCGCCACCACCACCGTATATTCCATGGCGCCGTGACGACGTAGCGTTTCCACCACCTGGGCCACAGTGGATTTCTTCTGCCCGACGGCCACGTATATACAAATGATGCCGCTGTCCTTTTGGTTGATGATGGCGTCCACGGCGATGGCCGTTTTGCCGATCTGGCGGTCCCCAATGATCAACTCACGTTGGCCGCGGCCCACCGGTGTCATGGCGTCGATGGCCTTGAGCCCCGTGTACATGGGCTCGTTCACGGGCTGTCGAGCGATGACGCCCGGAGCAATGCGCTCGATTCGGGCAAACTCCTTGGCCTCGATGGGCCCTTTGCCGTCCAAAGGATTGCCCACGGGGTCCACGATGCGTCCGATGACCGCATCACCCACCGGCACTTCCGCGATGCGCCCCGTTCGCCGAACCTCGGCCCCTTCCTTAATGTGGATGTCTTCACCCATGATGGCAACACCCACATTGTCTTCTTCCAGGTTCAGGGCCAGGCCGTAAATGGGTCCGTGATCCGTAGGGAACTCAAGCAATTCCATGGACATGCACTTCTCGACACCGTAGACGCGCGCGATGCCGTCACCGACGGAGAGAACACGCCCGGTTTCGCTGAGCTCAACCTTCTTCTCGTAGTCCTTGATCTGCTCGCGGATAATTTGGCTGATTTCTTCGGCTCTGATTTCCATTAACCCAGCTCACCCCTTTTCAAAGATTCTTTGATTGCTTGTAACTGCGTTCGCACGCTGCCATCTATCACCAGATCGCCGATGCGAGCCACAGCGCCCCCAATGAGGTTGGGGTCCTGCTGAAACTCGATGACGATCTTCTTACCGGTTAGCCGACCCAGCGTCTGAGCGATCTTATCGATCGCCGCCTCATCCAGTTTGACCGCGGCGCTAAGTTTGGCGCGAGCCACATTGTTGTGCTCGTCGGTTAGGCGCTGGAAGTAGTTGGAAATCTCCGGAAGATGCCGGATCCTTCCTTTTTCCACCAACAGCGTCCCGAAACTGCGCATCACGGGGCTCATCTCAGCCTTTTCTGCCAGAGTCAGGAAGACGGATTTCTTCACATCCTCCGGGTAGAGGGGGTTGGCCAGGGCGTCCATGATGGCCGGCTGCTGATCGAGGAGCTGCACCAACCCCTGCAGCTCTTGCCCGTACTCGGTCAGCTTCCCATCCTCTAAGGCGAGATTGAACAGGGCCTTGGCGTATCGTTTGGCGACAATTAAGTTCTTCACTTTGCCTCCACCGCCTTTGTGATGAATTCGTCAATCAAACGATCCTGGTCCTCGGGCCTTATATTCTTTTTGAGAAGATCTTCCGCCGCGCTCACCGACAGCTCGGCGATCTCCTCCTGCAGGCTCTCTTTGGCCGCCTTAATCTCCTGCTGAATGGCCAGCCGGGCCTGTTCCTTGATGTACTGGGCCTGCTTTTCCGCCGCCTGGATGATCTTTTGCTTTTCGGCCTCGCCTTCCTGGATGTATTCGGCCACGATCTTTTCCGTTTCTTGATCCAGCGCCGCCAGCTTGGCTTGGTATTCCGCGGCCTTGGCTTCCGCTTCCTTTTTCTTTTCCTCCAGATCACTCAGCAGGCGTTGGATGCTCTCCTGACGAGACGAGAAGAAATTGGCCACGGGCTTTTTCAGCAGCTTGATGAGGATCGCCAGCATAATGGCGAAGTTCATGAGGCGCAAAAAGAAGTCCTTCCATGGCAGCCCCGCCTCATGTCCTTGTCCTCCGGCGCCCGATGCGTAAGCCACCGTTGCCACAAGAAGCCCTGCCGCCACAAGTGCCGCTGACGTCGCTTTCCTTCCCTTCATTGATCGCCCCTTAGCTCTGAGATACCCACGCTTTCGCCAACCCTCGAAATTAAAGACTGCGACCGAGGATCCGCTGCGCCATTTCCTTGGAAAATTCCTGAATCTGCGCCTGCAGCTGGACCCGCACCTGGCCGATTTCCTTCTGAATCCGTTCCCGCACTGCCTGCACTTCCTTGGCGGCTTCCTCCGAGGCTCGGCTCAAGAGGTCCTTTTCCGTACGATAGGCCGCCTCTTTCAGCTCCTGAATCTTCTCGCGGCCGGCGGCCCGAGCGGCCTTCAGGCGCTCCTCGAATTCCCGCAGCGCCTTTTGCGCTTCGCTTTCCGCCTTGTCGATGCCAGCCCTCTGCTTGGAGACCAGCTCGTTTCTCTGGGCCACAAGGCGCCGAATCGGCTTGTAAAGCACCAGATTCATGAGCACCAAAAGCAAGAGGAAATTGGCCATTTGAATGAACAGTGTCACATCGACGTTGATCATGATCGTCCCACCCTCGCTTTTGTTTTTCCCATGCCCACGGCGGCTTCGGGTACGCCTTCGGCCGCCATGTCCTTGCGATCACAATCTATCCACAGGGAGTTTGTTTATTTATTCCGACCGGTTCAGGGCCCGGAATCTTCTGATGAGCGAGTCCATAGCACACCTCGAAAGGGTTGGCAAGGGAAAAAGTAAAAAAAATCACAATGACCTGGGGCCCGCCTGGCGCCTTTTTGTTGAAGCTAAGTGGGGCGAAAAGCGTAACGGCGCATGGAAACGTTTTCAATGAGGCCCACGGCGGCGCAGAGGGTGAGGAGCGATGAGCCTCCGTAGCTCACAAAGGGCAAAGTGATACCCACCACGGGAAGCAGTCCGATCACCATGCCGATGTTGATCAGGGCTTGCCACATGACGAGGGCTGTCAGCCCGACGACCAGAAGCATACCGAACCGGTCTTTGGCTCTTCCGGCGACCCGAAGCGAGGCGCAGATGAATAGAAAGAACAGAGCGATCATGACGCTGCAGCCCCAAAACCCCCATTCTTCCGCCCACACCGAGAAGATGAAATCCGTGTGTTTTTCCGGAAGGAACCGAAGCTTGTTTTGCGTGCCGTTCAAAAACCCTTTTCCCCACATCATTCCCGAGCCGACGGCTACCTTGGACTGAATCGTATGATAGCCACTGCCCATGGGATCCCTTTCGGGCGCAAGGACGGTGCGGATCCGTTCCCTTTGGTATTCCTTCATCCCATAGTGCCACAACGGGTAGACGCTGAGCACACCGAGAAGCCCAATGACCACGAGGTATCTCCAGCGGATGCCGAGGACGAACGCCATGGTGAAAGCCACCGCCAGCAGACATAGGGTCGTTCCCAGATCCGGTTCCACGACGATGAGCAGGGCAGGGGCAAGGGAAATTCCCGCCGCCGGAAGCAACTGCTTCAACGGCGGATAGGGCTCCATGTCTTGCGAGGAGAACATTCGAGCCAATTGGAGTACCAGGGCTAGTTTCATAAACTCCGAGGGTTGCAGATTGAACCCTGCGATATTAAGCCACCTTCTGGAACCCTTGATCCCGTCTCCGACGACGAGAACCACCGCCAAGGCGACCAGCGTCGCCACATAGATCCACGGGGCGAACTTCTTGAGTTTTTGATAATCCACGAACAAGGTCGCCAGAAAGATGAGACAGCCCAGGGCAAACCAGATGACTTGTTTAATGAAGAGGTTTCGAGTGGGATTGATTTGGATCTGCGTATAAAGCGCGCTGTATAAGGAAACCAGGCCGAGGCAGGAAATGGCAAAAAACAGGAACACGATGCTCCAGTCAAAATTTTCCACAAGGCGCCGATCCATCATGACTTTAATCCGCCTCCTCCTGGACCGGTTGTCCCGCCGCATCGTCGCGGGACCGCAGTTCGGGATGGGATTTTTCCAAGTATTTTCTCATCACCTTTTGCGCCAGCGGGGCCGCTCCGGAAGACCCATGCCCGCCGTGTTCCACGATAACGGCGACGACGATCTCAGGCTTCTCCGCAGGGCCATAGCCCACAAACCACGCGTGATCCCTCTCGTGTTCGGCCAGGGCCCTTTGGTGAGCCTTGCGATTGACGTTTTCCCCCATTCGGACCACTTGGGCCGTTCCCGTTTTCCCCCCCAAAACCACCTCTTTCAAGGCAATCCCATGGGCTGTCCCGCGGCCTTCGTTGACGACACCCACCAGCCCTTTCTTGACGAGCTCCAAAGTTTCCTTGCGCACCGCAAGCTTTCTTCGCACCTTGGGCTTCACCACGTCACTGTCCCCGTCGTCCGCCGCCTCGATCCGCGTTACCAGCTTCGGCGTCCATAGAATGCCTCCGTTGACCAAAGCGGCATAAGCCATGGCGGCCTGCAAAGGCGTCACTTGATCGAAGCCCTGCCCAATGGCGATGGACAAAGTTTCACCTTTTTGCCATGGGATGCCCGTTGCACTCAATTTCCAGTCTCGAGTGGGAATAAGTCCGGCTCGCTCTGATGGCAGTTCCACCCCGCTCAGTTCCCCTAGGCCGAACATTTTGGCGTAGGTGGCGATCGTATCCACGCCCAACTTCATGCCCATGGTGTAGAAGTACACGTCGCACGATTCAACAATCGCCCTGTGAAGATCCACAGCCCCGTGCCCGGTATCCCTCCAGCATCGGTACTTCCGTCCGGCATAGGGATAGAAACCCGGGCACGAAACGATGCTTGTGGGGGATACCATCCCTTCTTCCAAAGCGGCCACGGCAACAAAAGGCTTATAAGTGGATCCGGGAGGATAGGCCGAAGACACCGCCCGATTGAGCAAAGGGTGGCTGGTGTCCGCGATGAACTTTTTCCACTCCTCCGCGTTCATCCCTCGAACGAAGCGCTCCTGGTCGAAACTGGGGCTGCTCGCCATGGCCACAATTTCCCCCGAGTCGGGAGCCACGGCGACAATCGCTCCCGCCTTCCCTTTCAAGCACTCTTCCGCTTCTCTTTGCACATCCAGATCCAGCGTGAGCCACATGTCTCTGCCGGGAATCGGCAAACGCTCCTGCAAGGACCGGATGTGCCTTCCCAAGGCGTCCACTTCCACCTGGCGCCACCCGTTCTGGCCCCGGAGAAATTTTTCCAAGGATTTTTCCACGCCGCCCTTGCCGATAAATTCTCCGGACTGGTAATCGCGATAGGCGTCTTTTTTCAGCTCTTCTTCGGAAATCTCACCAAGATAGCCGACCACATGGGCCGCCGTTCCGCTGAACTTGTAGCCTCGGCGTGGTTCCACCTCCACGTAGACTCCGGGCAAACGCAACCGGCGCGACTCGATCCGCGCCAGAGTGTCCCGATCGATATCGGAAACGAGCCGTATCGGTTCGAATCGCCTTTTGGCTTTGTTCGCTTCGAGCACCGCCACAAGTTCCGCCGTACTCTTGCCGCTCAATACGCTGATGTCCTTCAAAACATTGTTCAGCGCTTCGGCATCCTTGATGTCTTCGCGCACGAGCATGAGGTGAAAGGCGGGCCGATTTTCGACGAGCGGCACACCGTTGCGATCGAAGATGATCCCCCGGGGGGATCGGATGGTCTCCGTTCGAATCCGGTTGTTTTCCGATCGGCTTCGGTAATAGGGCCCTTTGGCGACCTGCAAGTACCAGAGCTGGACAATGTAGACGGCCAAAACAGCGAAAGCGAACAGTGCGATCAGGCGATAGTGCCGCTCGAAGAGGGCTCGTTCATTGGCCTCCCAGGCAATGAGCTGAAGCCCCTTGGCATCGGGCTGCATCAAGGCCCGAGTCTTTTTCTCGGCCTGCTTTGTCGCGAAGCCTTTCATACCGCTATTCCAGACCATGCCGCGAGCTTTTATCGGTTTTTTTCACCCAAAATCCATGGAATCGGCGTCATGACAAAAGGGGAAAGCATCATGGCAAAGAGCGCCAGTCCCACTGTGGTGATCAAAAAGCCAGTCATTTCGAACCCGCCCACGACAATCATGGCGGCGGCCACCCCCTGAAGGGTGGTCCCCACGCCTACCAAGAGCACCCGATACCACAGAGACCACACATCCATCTTAGCGCTCCACAGGCGATGGAAATAAACGACCATGAGATAGGCGGCCGCATGGAGCCCCCACAACCGCCCCTGAAAGACATCGCTCACATATCCCCACAGGAAACACCACAGAATAGACAGCCAAAGGGGAAAGCGCCCGGCAACTTCCACACACACCGCCATCATCAAGTCGACCCGGGTGAACATCCACGGCAGCCGAAAGACGAACACCGCGCCGATCACGTAGATGAGCAGGGAGTAGCCGAAAAAAACGACAAGGAACCTGCCCCACGGCCTTTCCTCCCTTTCGCTCAGCCTTCCCACGCCCACCGATTTCATTCCTTTGCCGTCCCTTCCAGCCATTGGGAAGGAAAATTCGGCAGCGACTTAAGAATGAGCACCTCCTGAAGGACGCTCAGCTGCACCGTCGGCACCACCACGATCTGCTGAAACAGGGCGGAAGGATCTTTGGTCACCTGCTTGACGACCCCAAGACGCAACCCCTCGGGAAAAATTCCGTCCTTTCCAGACGTCACCACCAAGTCCCCGGGCCGCACGTCTTGATTGCTCCGCACGTAGCGCAGTTCGCACGTATCGGTATCCGACCCGCCGAGTATGCCTCGAACCCGGTTGCGCTGCACCAAGGCATCCACCGCACTGTCACGGTCCGTGAGGAGCAAGACCCTGGCGTATCGCTCAGAAACATCCAGAACATAGCCGACGACGCCCTCATCCCCCACCACGGGCATGTCCGTTTGCACCCCATCGCGCAATCCTTTGTTGACAATGATCGTTCGGGACCACCCGGCGGCGTTTTGGACCACCACTTCCGCAGCCACGGTTTCCACCTGAAGGCTGTCTCGAAAATCCAGTAGCCGGCGTAGCCTCTGGTTTTCCAGAAAGGCTTCCTGATAACGCACCAGTTCGCTTTCCAAAAAAGCCCGTTGTTTTTTCAGGAGCTCGTTTTCCTCTTGGACGTGCCGCAAGGACGCATACCCCAGGACCCACTTTTCCACGGACTGGGCCGCTTTTCGGGACACATGCAATAGAGGCCCGAGGGTTTCCACCACCGTTCGTTGAAGCATGTCCATTTGGGCAGGCGGGCGGAAGTTGAGCGACAAGACGTAAAGCATCGCGCCACCCATCACCACGACCACGGCCACCAGCCGCACTCGGCGCAGCCAATCCGGCATGTTTTGATCACCTATGGCGGTACGGCACGGGGACGATCAGAGGCGGGCAGGGCATCGCGCGAAGGCGGCAAAGGCCCCTGCCGACTTTCCTCCGGTCATCAACTGAGAACCTCTTTGAGGATATCGATGTCTTCCAAAGCCTTTCCGGAGCCCAAAACGACTGTCGCCAGGGGATCCTCCGTAAGCACCACGGGAAGGCCCGTCTCCAGTCGCAGCAAATGGTCCAGGTTGCGCAGCAGCGCTCCCCCTCCCGTTAGGACGATGCCGCGGTCCACAATGTCCGCCGCCAGCTCGGGCGGGGTCTGTTCCAGAGCCGTTTTCACCGTTTCCACGATGCTGTCGATTTGTTCCTGGATGGATTCCCGAACCTCATCGGAGTTGATTTCAATGGTCTTGGGAATGCCGCTGACCAGGTCCCGGCCCTTGATGAGCATGGTTTCGATTTGTCCCGTGGGATAGGCGTTGCCCAAGGTCGTCTTGATGAGCTCCGCCGTGCGTTCCCCGATCAGCAGGTTGTATTTGCGCTTGATGTGCTGCAGAATCGCCAGATCCATCTTGTCGCCGCCCACGCGCACCGAACGGCTATAGACAATACCCGCCAAGGCGATGACGGCCACTTCCGTCGTCCCGCCCCCGATGTCGACGATCATATTGCACACCGGTTCGGTAATGGGCAGACCAGCCCCGATGGCCGCCGCCATGGGTTCTTCGATGAGATAAACCTCTCGGGCTCCCGCCGATTCCGCGGATTCGCGAACGGCCCGGCGTTCCACCTGAGTCACCCCGGACGGCACTGCGACGATGATCCTCGGGCGCACCAAGCTCCGTCGGTTATGCACCTTGCGAATGAAGTAGCGCAGCATGGCCTCGGCGACTTCGAAATCGGCGATCACCCCATCCTTCATGGGCCGAATGGCTTCGATGGTCCCCGGCGTCTTGCCAAGCATCAGTTTGGCGTCTTTGCCCACGGCCACGACCTGGGTATTTTGCCCGCTCGTTCGCTTCACCGCCACAACCGAAGGTTCACAAAGAACGATCCCTCTGCCCTTGACATAAACCAACGTGTTGGCCGTACCCAAATCGATGGCCAAATCGTTGGAAAACCATCCCAGAATGCGATTAATAAGCATGCGACGTTCCTCTCTATGGTAGAATCAACTCGAGCCAGTGAGCTCTATCATTTTGCTGACTTTTCCGCAATCGCTTCGTGACGGAACAGGGAGTCGGGTGAAAGTCGTCCTTGTGCAGTTGCCCGTTCAATCGCACGATAACACCTATCCCATGGAAAACCTGGGGCTGGGTGTCGGCTTTCTGAAAGCCTACGCCCAATCCGTTCTACCGCCCGACATCCGCATTGTGCTAGGCCCTCACGCCCTTGTCAATTACGGCGGAGACCACGCCCTGGTGGAATGGATTCTGTCGGAGCGCCCCGACGTGGTGGGATTCAGCTGCTACGTGTGGAACGTGGAACGATCCCTGGACATCGCCCGCAGGGTCAAAGCCGAGCGGCCTGAGGTTCGCATCCTGGTGGGCGGCCCGGAGGTCACCCCGGAAAACGACTTTCTCAAAAGAACCGGTGGCTTTGACTGGGGGGTCGTCGGGGAGGGGGAGGAAACCTTTGCGGCGATTCTTTCCGCCCTTCGGTCCGGCCATGGCGCCGTGGAGTCCCTTCCGGGGCTGCTCTGCCCCACGCCAGGCGGATGGCACGCCACAGAACCCCGTCCCGCCATGAAAACCCTGGATTCCATCCCGTCCCCTTATCTTTCAGGGGCCCTTCATCCGTCCGATGCGGGCACCATCCTGCTCGAGACCGTGCGCGGGTGTCCCAACCGTTGCACTTATTGCTACTACCACAAGCGGTTTCCTCACGTACGCCCGTTTTCTCTGGACCGTTTGAGGGAAGAGCTTCACTGGGCGGCGCATCGCGCCGTCTCGGAAATCTACTTCGTAGATCCCTGCTTTACCCGCCGAAAGGATCTTGTGGCGCTTCTGGGCATGATTGAAGAGGCGCGCCGCATTCACGCCTTTACGTTTCAGTGCGAAGGCACCGCCGAAGATGTCACTCCCGCTCTTGCCGCATCGCTAGCCCAAGCCGGTCTGACGCAGATGGAAGTGGGCTTGCAGACCGTCAACCCCAGGGCACTAGCCAGGATACGGCGCCGTTTTGATCCGAACCGTTTCATCGCGGGCGTCCGGGCACTGCGCGCCGCCGGCGTTCGCGTAATGGTAGACATCATGGTCGCTCTTCCTGAAGATTCCCTGGAGGACGTGAAAAGGAGTCTCGATTTCGTCGTGGAAAACGACCTCTTCGATGAACTGAGCGTCTACACGCTCTGCCTTCTCCCCGGCACCGAACTTCGCCGGCAAGCCGCCGCTCTGGGGATCGCTTTTCATGCCAAACCGCCGTATCACGTGGTGCACACGCCCCGAATGTCTTCCGAAGACATCCGCAGGGCCTATGAATACGCGGAAGAGGTGAGCGGCGTGGATTTCTTTCCGCCGGACCTGCCCGACCCTTTGGACCCCCCGAAAACCCGGCGGCTCGGCCCTTATCTTACCGCTTTTTCCGCAGAAAAAACCTTGGAAATCTTCGGACGCAAAGGTGCGGCTCTCGACCCTTCCGCCAACGTTGAGTGCGCCCGTGTAGGCCAGGCGGTTTCGATTTACGTGTCCGAGGATTCCGTGAAAGCCCTTGAAGACGCCGACGTCTCGCGCGCTCTGTTTCACATCTTCGAAAAAAACCCGTGGACCCTTTTGACCTTCGTGCTCACGCCAAACGGCCCCGATTTCCCATGGGCGGCGGTGTTTTCCCTGGCCCAGACAGTGCTTTCTTCCCGCGACCATGTGATGGATCGCGAGTATTTTTCCCCGTTGGATCCCGTGCGCTCGGTCCAGATCGTGGCCCTGCTGCCCCACCCCGCTTCGGGCAGGGTGGTCGTCCGCATTCCCGTGCCCCATTCGAAGGGATCGGAGGACTCTGTCCCGGGACTCTGCCGGATGGTCGATCAAGCCTGGGTCGGTTTTCCCGAAGAAGTCCCTGCGGAAGAGGAGCCCCGGTGGCTTCAAGCCCTCTGGCCTTTGTGTCCCCCGCACATTCGGCGCCTGCGCCTGGGGGATCGGCAATGAGGCATCGGCCTGGCTCTTTCAGCTTGGGGAACCGGCCGTCTCGAGAAAGGTAAAGACGAGTTCGGCCACCTTCTTACCCGAAAGGAGCATGCCTCCGAAGATGGGGCCCATTCTCGGCCCGCCGAAAGTCGCATTGGCCGCCATGCCCGCCACGAAAAGGCCGGGGAAAACTTCCCGCGTATTCTCGAGGGTCAGGCGCTCCGCCTCTTCGGACCACATGGACTTTTCCCCTTCCAGGGCTCCGCTGGGCGTCTTCAGGGTGCCGGGAACCTTCTTCTGCACGACTTTCACCACTTCCGCGTCGTGTCCCGTAGCATCAATGACGGCCCGGGCGCGGATGGCCAGCGGATCCACATGCAAGCCCGCCATTTCCACCGCGGTCCAGTTGATGACGAGGCCCACGATCCCTTCCGGCCGCATGACCACGTCTTCCACGCTGACGGCGTTAAAAATGGGAGATCCGGCCTTGACACACCGGGAGGTGAGGGTGGAAGCCGTCTCCACGGCATCCGCCGTATAATAGCCTTCCTGGTAGAGCCGCGTGCTGACGCCCAGTTCTTCCAATACGTGGCAGGCTTCTTCCTGCACGACGATTTCATTGAAAAGCATTCCGCCGCCCCACATGCCCCCGCCGACACTGAGCTTTCTTTCGAACAGAGCCACTTTTTTCCCGGCCGTCGCCAAGCAATAACCCGCCACCAACCCCGACGGGCCCGCTCCCACGACGGCCACGTCCAAATCCAGGATTCCTCGGATTTTTTCAAAGTACCGATCGACGATCGCTTTCGTAATGACTCTTTCGTCCAAAGCCATGACGCATCCCTTTCGTCAGCCTACGGCCGAAACGGCCAGTTTCACAGCACACAATTTGCCGCACATGGAGCACCCCTGGCGATCTTCGGTGACCTGAAGGCGGCGTTTCACCACATGGGGATCGAGCGCGACGGCAATCATGCCGTCCCAATCCAAGGCCCGGCGGCACTGGGACATGGCCCGATCCCGCGCCATCGCTCCGGGAATCCCCTTGGCCAGGTCCGCAATATGCGCGGCGATTCGGGCTGCCATGACACCTTGGTAGACGTCGTCTTCATCGGGAAGGCCCAGGTGTTCCGCCGGCGTCACGTAACACAAAAAGTCCGCTCCCGCCGCCCCAGCCAGCGCTCCACCCACGGCCGCGGTGATGTGGTCGTAGCCCGCCGCGATATCCGTCGGAAGGGGGCCGAGCACATAAAACGGGGCACCGTCGCAGAGCTTTTTTTCCAACTGCACATGGGCTTGGATATGCTCGAGGGGCACATGGCCCGGTCCTTCGATCATGACCTGCACGCCTCGGTCTCGAGCCCTTCGGGCCAGCTCGGCCAAGATCATGAGTTCCTCGATCTGGGGCCCGTCGATGGCGTCGGCAATGGCCCCCGGACGAAATCCGTCGCCCAAACTAAGGGTTACGTCGTGGGCGTGGGCGATCTCAAGCAAGGCGTCGAAGTCCTCGTACAAGGGGTTCTCCTTGCGGTTACGTCGCATCCAATACAGGAGAATGGATCCCCCCCGACTGACGCACGGCATGATCCTTTGAAAATGTTCGAGTTTTTTCACCGACGCCTGTATCACTCCACAGTGGACCGTGATGTAGTCCACCCCCTGACGGCACTGGGCCTCGATCCCGGCAAAAAGATCATCGGGATCCATCTTTTCCAAAGGAATTCCCCTTCGAACCATGTCCGTCGCCACGGCGTAGATCGGCACCGTACCCACCATGGTGCCCGCTTCGCCGAGGTACATGGCGCGGAGTTCGTCCAGATCGCCGCCCGTGGAAAGATCCATGACGGAATCCGCCCCGGCTTTGATGGCTGCGGCCAATTTGCGCCGCTCCAGATCCATGTCGGCACATTCGCCGCTTGCGCCCAGGTTGGCGTTGACCTTGGTTTTCAGCCCCCTGCCGATGGCCCGGATCGTGGCGAATTCATGATGGATGTTTTTCGGTAAGACGGCGCGTCCTTCGGCAATGGCATCCCGAAGCTGTTCCGCCGTCAACGGTTCACCGTCAACGGCGCGGCGCATCGCGTCCGTCACAATCCCTGCTTTGGCATAATCAAGTTGCGTGACCATGGTCTCCTCCTTTGAGAGGCGGAGGAGGGGGAAGGCAGGAAGCCGGAGGCTCGAAGAAACCACGGAGAAAGAAAAAGGCCGCTTGGAGGCGGCCGGCGGAATCTTTGAAAGGAGCTCCCTTCGCCAATCCCTCCGCCAGCATGACCTGGATCAGGTTCAAGGGGTACCTTCTCAGCCCTCGAAGCCCTTTTCGAGGACGCCCCCTGGCGATCAAGGTTTGTATAACCCATCGAAAGGCGCCGATCAAACACAAAGATGACGAGCGGGCTCTGCATTTTCGGTCTCGGAGTCTTCACCCATTACCCCAAGCCGCTCTAAGGCCTTGAGCATGGCCCTCTTGTGCATGTGACCCGCGAAATGCACTGGGCTTTTCCCGTAAAGGGGATCCCAGCCCGAGGGATCGGCGACGCAAAAGTATTGGACTTCCAGACCATAGCGCACGGCCGCGTCCTTCACCGGCCAGCCCTCGATCTTTTTGGCCGCCTCCCAGGTCGCCCCGCAGGGCGCGCCGCGCCGCACGAAGACCTTCTGGATGCAGCCGTTTTCCAAAACCACATCGATTTCGGGAGCCCCGAAGCGTTCTTCATAAAGCCCGAGCCGGCCCGGCTTTCCAAGCCCGCAACAGGTGGGAGGGATGTACACGCCGGGCACTTTCACCTTCTTTCCTGAGGCGACGACGGGGATGTGCAGCGCCGCGCACCGTTTCGCTAAATCTTCGGACAGGTCTGGGTGCTTGAGGTAGTCCAAGACGAGATCCGCCTCGATAACTTCGGGCAGATAGGCTCGCGTATCGTCCAAAACCGGAGGCAGCGGCTCATCGATGCTGAAAACGTCGATCCAATACCATTCTCCTCCATACTTTCGAAGGCCGGCAATCTTCGGCTCACCGCTCCCCTTTTGCTGAAACACGAGAATCCTTTGTGGCTTCGTCATCCCTTCTCCCATGTCTGCGCTGCGCTCAAAGCCTTTTCGATTTTGGCCCAGGAATCCTTCAAAGAAACGATCCGGTTGAACACAAGCCCCTCCGGGGTGCTGTCTCGACTGTCCACACAGAAATAGCCCAGCCTTTCAAATTGAAATTGTCGCCCCGCAGGCGCCTCGCGCAGGCTTGGTTCCACGCGGCACTCTTGGAGCACCTCCAAGGAGTTGGGGTTCAAATAGTCGAGAAAGGTCTTGCCGGGCTCCGTATCACTGGGATTTTCCTTAGTGAACAGCCGATCATAGAGGCGCACTTGGGCTTTTAGGGCATGCCGCGCGGAAACCCAATGAATGGTGCCTTTCACTTTCCGCCCGTCCGGAGACCAACCCCCGCGGGTGGCGGGGTCATAGACGCAGTGGATCTCACGAATCTCTCCCGTCACTGGGTCTTTGACCACGTCCACGCACGTCACGTAGTATCCGTAACGCAGGCGAACTTCCCGACCCGGCGCCAGTCGATGGTACTGCTTGGGCGGATCTTCTCGAAAATCGTCTCTTTCGATGTAGAGTTCCCGGCAGAACGGAACCGTCCGCGTTCCCATGGACGGGTCCTCGGGGTTGTTTACCGCCTCCAATTCTTCCGTGGCATCTTCCGGATAGTTGGTGATGACCATTTTCAGAGGGCGCAAGACCCCCATGACGCGAGGCGCCCTCTTGTTGAGGTCTTCCCGAACGCAATGTTCCAATAGGGCCATATCGACCACGCTGTCCCTTTTCGCCACCCCGATGCGTTCGCAAAACGTGCGGATGGATTCCGGCGTATAGCCCCGGCGGCGAAGGCCTGAAATGGTCGGCATGCGGGGATCGTCCCAGCCGCTGACCACCCCTTCCTGAACCAGCTGGATCAACTTGCGCTTGCTCAGCACCGTGTAGCTCAGGTTGAGTCGCGCGAATTCAATCTGCTGCGGGTGATAGACCCCGAGGACATCGAGAAACCAGTCATAGAGGGGACGGTGATCTTCGAATTCCAGCGTGCAGATGGAATGGGTGATGCCCTCTAGGGAATCGGAAAGGCAGTGGGCAAAATCGTACATGGGGTAGATGCACCAGGCATCGCCCGTCCTGTGGTGGGTGGCCTTTTTGATCCGATAGATGACCGGATCCCGCATATTGAGATTGGGCGACGCCATGTCGATCTTGGCCCGCAGCACATGCTGCCCTTCGTCGAATTCCCCCGCCCGCATCCGCCGGAAAAGATCCAGATTCTCGTCTACGGATCGGTTTCGGTACGGGCTTTCTTTTCCGGGCTCGGTCAAGGTCCCTCGGTATTGGCGGATTTCCTCCGTGCTCAGGCTGTCCACGTAGGCTTTACCCAAACGGATGAGCTGCACGGCGTAATCATAGAGCTGCTCGAAGTAGTCCGACGCGTAATAGAGGCGGTCCCCCCAATCGAATCCCAACCACCGCACATCCTCTTTGATGGATTCCACATATTCCACATCTTCCTTGGCCGGATTGGTGTCGTCGAAGCGAAGATTGCACAACCCGTTGTATTCCAACGCCAGGCCGAAATTGAGGCAGATGGATTTGGCGTGGCCGATGTGGAGGTACCCGTTGGGTTCGGGGGGAAAGCGCGTGTGGACCCGCCCTCCGAATTTGCCCGTCTTAAGGTCTTCTTCTATGATTTCTTTAATAAAGTGGGAAACCGACGACATATCTTTTTCGGCTTTCATAGAACCCCCGTCAGGAAGGCAGCCCGCCGCGTGGGTCGGTGCCTTGAAACCAGCGAAAGAATTTCCAAAAAGCGGCCACGATCAAAGCGTGAGCGATTTCTCCCCGCTCCAGAAGGGCGGGAACGTGCTCGACGGGATGGAGCACCACTTCGATGTCTTCCATGGCGTCTGGACTGGGGTCCGAGCGCCGCACGGCATTGACCGCCACGAAGGTGTAGCAGCGGTTGTCTTGGATGGCGGGATTAGGAAACGTGTAGCCCAGGCTGATCCAGCAATCGGCCCCGTAGCCGGTTTCTTCCAGCAGTTCTCGACGCGCGGCCTCCTTCGGGTCGTCCCCCGCTTCGATCACCCCGCCGGGAATTTCCAGCGTGACGCCTCGGATCCCATGACGCCATTGGCGTACCAAGACCACGTGGCGACCGGCTGTGACGGGGATGACGTTCACCCAGTTCGGGGCTTCCAAGACATAGACGTCATGGGGTTTTCCCGTCCGCGGCGAGACAACCCGATCCCGTCGAAAACCAAAAAGGGGCGTCCCGTTCAGTCGCTCACTCCCCAATACGGTCCATGGACGCACACCCATGCTCTCCCTCCCATGGGGCATCGCCGTGGAAGCACGGCCGGCCCTAGGGTTACGATCTATCCATCGATCACGTGGCAGACGACCACCACATCGCCGGGAGGCAATCCCGGACGCGGCCGATCCCCCGCGGCCGGAATGCGCACGCGCATTTCGTGGACGCAACCCGCTGGAATGGCCACGGTCACAGTGCATCGTTCGAGAATTTCCCCCGTGCCGCTGCACCGAGGACATCCTTCCGCCGGAGCGGCACGGCCGTTTCCCGCACAATCGGGGCAAAAGACGCTGCGCTCGTAGGAAATCTTCTCCCGCGTTCCCCTAGCGGCTTTGTGTTTCGGGACCTGGAGGTCGAACCGGAGGTCCACTCGGGGCTGGATGACTTCATGGCGCGGGGCGCCGCCCAAGATCTCGTGAAGCACTTCCGATACGGCGTCTCCCATGTCCCATGACCATTTGAAAAAAGCCGTTCGGGATCCGTTGGCCTTGTCCGCGTACCCGCGCTGCAGGTCGTAAAGCTTTCTCTTTTCAGGATCCGAAAGGACTTCGTAGGCGTCCCGAATCAGCCGAAACTTTTCCGCAACCCCGGAACATCCGGGATTAACATCCGGATGCCACCGCAGAGCCTGCCGTCGAAAGGCTCCCTTGATCTCTTCCTGAGACGCCTTTGTCGAGACGCCTAAAATGGTATAATAGCAACACTCCATAGCGTGCACATCCTACGCGCAGAGAAGGAAACGCCCGACGAGATCCGATACGACCCCACCGTCAGGCGGCTCGGATCATAGTTCGGCTGACCGGCGAAGACAAGCCGCAACTCACGGAAAGGACGTCCATCCCCATGGTGGCCAAGACCTTCGCCTTCGGCGTTCTCGGGATTCAAGCTTTTCTTGTGGAAGTGGAAGTGGATGTGGCTTCGGGTCTTCCGTCCTTCACCGTGGTGGGGCTTCCCGACAACATCGTGCGGGAAAGCAAGGAACGGGTCAAGAGCGCCCTTCTCAACTGCGGCTATCCTTTTCCCATGGATCGCGTCACCGTGAATTTGGCTCCGGCCCATTTGCGCAAAGAGGGAGCGGCTTTTGACCTTCCCATGGCCATCGGCGTTCTGGCGGCTTCCGGCTTTCTGGACCCCGAAACCGTGGCCCGGCCCATTCTTTTGGGCGAACTGTCCCTGGACGGCCGGATCAAAGCCGTCACCGGCTGCCTGCCTATGGCCATTCGAGCTCGAGAGTTGCGTCGGGAAATCATGATCGTGCCGACCGAAAACGCCCCGGAAGCGGCCATTGTGGACGGCACACATGTTCTTCCCGCGTCCCATCTGGCAGAGGTGGTGGAGCACCTTCGCGGCGTCCGTCCCCTCTCGAAAGCCCCGGTGGTGGCGGCGGATCTTTTTTCCGGTTCTTGCCAAGACCCTTTGGACTTGTCGGATGTGAAAGGTCAGGACCATGCCAAGAGGGCCTTGGAGGTGGCGGCGGCCGGCGCTCATAACCTTTTGCTCATCGGCCCACCGGGGTCGGGCAAGACCATGCTGGCTCAGCGCCTGCCCACGATCCTTCCTCCCCTGAGCCTTGAAGAGTCCTTGGAAACGTCCCAAATTTACAGCGTCGCCGGTCTTCTTGGGGATCAGCCGCTTATCGTGCGCCGTCCTTTTCGCCACCCGCACCACACCATCTCCGACGCAGGTCTTGTCGGCGGGGGCCACGTGCCTCGCCCCGGCGAAGTGAGCCTGGCGCACCACGGCGTGCTCTTTCTCGACGAGTTTCCCGAATTCCGCCGAAACATTCTGGACTTGCTTCGGCAGCCCCTGGAGGATGGTCAGGTGACCATCGCCCGGGCGTCCATGACCTTGACCTATCCGGCGCGGTTCACCCTGGTGGCCGCCATGAACCCGTGCCCGTGCGGCTTCGCCGGCGATCCGACCAAACCGTGCCGCTGTTCCGCCTTGGAAATCCAGCGGTACCGCAGCCGCATTTCCGGCCCGATTTTGGACCGTATCGACCTTCACGTGGACGTTCCCGCCGTAAAGGTGGAAGACTTGCAGGGGGACCATCGCGCGGAATCCTCGCCCGAGGTGCGGGCCCGGGTCATGGAGGCCCGGGAAAGGCAGCGAGCCCGCTTCCGAAGCGAGGGGATTTTTGCCAACGCAGCCATGGGCCCCAAGGAGGTGAAGCGCTATTGCGCGGTGGATTCCCACGGTGAGCGCATGCTTCAAGAAGCCATTCGAACGCTTCATCTCAGCGCCCGAGCCTACCACAGGATCCTTAAGGTGGGCCGCACCATCGCCGACTTGGAAGGATCGGAAAGGATCGCGTCGCATCATGTTCTGGAAGCCATTCAGTACCGGAGCCTTGACCGCAGCTTTTGGATGTGAAACCAGGATTCTTTCTTTTCTCTCGGGATGCGCTTCGTTATGTGCTAGAAAATTCTAGGTTTCAAAAGAAACTGAAAACGCCGTGAAAGGAGAGAAGTCAGGCATTGGTGGATTACCGGAAAACAGGGTCGACTAAACA
>Ga0209162_1001732_pt1 | contig 20646 bp, 14 predicted proteins | sample YNPNPMetaG_FD_187121 | JGI IMG/M metagenome (GOLD analysis project Ga0209162, IMG submission 187121) | Anoxygenic and chlorotrophic microbial mat microbial communities from Yellowstone National Park, USA - YNP NP MetaG (SPAdes) (version 2) ... | reverse complement strand
TGGTATATCACGCCGCTCTCCGGTTTGCTGGAACGAATCCTGGCGTACCTGGGGCTCTCGGCCTCGCTCTACCAGCGCCTGGCAGAAAATTCATCATAGGCCCCTTCCAATTGCACGAAAGAAGAGTAATGTCTTAAACAAACGCAATTGGTATCAGGGTCGGCCAGGGGAGGCGCCTCGCATCCCGAAGCATCCAGGACGACGGCCTTTAGCCCTTTGCTGCCCATCAGCGCGCCCAGCCCGCCGCGCGCCGCCATGCGGCTGACCTGCTCGTCGTATCCGGTGCAGGCGACGGCGGCGGCGGTCATCCGCATCTCACCGGCCGGGCCGATGGAGATGACCGTGCAGTGCTCCCCCCATCGTTCCCGCGCCCTGGCGACCGTCGCATAGGTGCCCAGCCCACGCCACTCGTCGGCAGGGAACAATTCGGCTCCATTGCGGGAGATGTACAGCGCGTACAACTTCCCGTCCGCAGGCTGGCCCTCCACGATGACGGCCTTGACGCCCAGGCGGGCCAGATGGGTGCCGGCGTCCCCGCCGGAATTCGCTTCCTTGACCCCACCGGTCAGCGGGCTCTTGCCGCCGACGGAGAGCCTCCCCGCGCTGGAGAGGTTGGTGCCGCCCAGGAGACCGGGGGCCAGAATCAGTTTGTTATGCGGACCGAGGGGGTCACACTGGGGCGGGACCTCTGTCAGCAGGATTTTGGCGATGAGGGCACGCCCCCCGAAGCGTTCGTATTCGGGCGGGACAGACTCCCACCGAACCCCTAACTGTTCCATATTGACCCGTAAAATCTGCATGCCTGCCTCCAAAGTGTCTGGTATGATCGTTTTCTCCACTCTTCCTACGCCTGATAAATCCCCTCAGGCGGCTCCGCTTTGTATATTCGGCACAGAGCCGTGCGCAGCGGGTACGAACCGATTTCCGGATTACAGTGATCCGGGTCGTCGCTCATGCACACGTTGATGTTGGATTCAAACCTTCACGTAGGCAAGCAGGCCGCACTCCGCCTTGCACCAGAAGCAGACGGTTGGCTTCACCTCAACGCCCGCCGGGAGTTCAACCTCGCTTCGCGTCTGGTGTGCCATGGATGACCTCCTTCGGCCCGTTTCAGGCCTCGCTTTCATTCTCGGTGGGGTATTCCCCCAGGTACCGACTCCAGGTCTGCCGGAGGGGGTTGGGGGGGCGGCGGCTGCGCCGCCGCCCCCCTCTTCACATCATGGCGGATACGCAATGGTGTAAATATGCCGGCCGCCGCGCAGCGGCCCCTTCAGCACTGCCTCTATCTCGGCCGGGTCGCGCATGGTAACTTTGTCGGTGGGCGGCAACTGACCGGGCGGGAACCGCTCCAGAATGTCGTTGATCAGCCGGACCATGTAGTCAAAGAGCGCGTTCAGACCAGCCTCGGCCTTGGCGGGGTCCGCCAGCGAGGGCTTCCCCAGCACGCCCTCCGGCGTCATGATGACCTCCAGTCCGCCAAAACCCACCTGCTCATGGCCTTTGATCGGCGCGTGGTACACATCGCCGCCCTTATCCACGTGATCGGGGGGCAGGAACCCGTGAGGGGTTGTATCCACAGCCTTCTCCAGTTTGATCATCTCTGGGAACAGGGCCATTGAGTAGGAGCACTCCGCCTCGTCGGCGTGGCGGAACGGCGTCTCAAACGGGCCACCGTGAGCCTTGTCCTTCAGGTAGTCGTGGATGACCGTTGGCCAGTGGAGCGAAATCAGCAGGCATGGCACCTGGTATTTTTTCGCGAACTGGTGCAGGGCCAGCGGGATCACCTCCTCCTGCCCGTGGCCGTTGAGCAGGATTTGCTTGCGAAAGCCAGCGTTCCAGAACCCCGCGATAATGGCCCGCAGATAGGCGATAAACGTGTCCTCCGGGATGATGACGGTACCCGGCATCCCCAGATGGTTGTGCGGGTGCGAACCGTACCATACCGGCTCGGCGACCGTGCAGCCGGTCGCCTGTGCGACCATCTCGGCCATCCGGGTCACCAGAAACGTGTCCTCACCGAACGGCTGCGCGTCGCCATGACACTCCGTGCTGCCGACGGGGATCAGGATGATGTCGTTGACCTTCAGCCGTTCCTCTATTTCGGCTTTGGTCATTGTCTGGAAATAGATGCCCGTCGGCTTATCCATATGGCCGCCCGACGGCGGCAATTTCCACCTGCCCATGTTGCCTCCTTTGCCCCGGGCGGCTGCGCCGCCGGGGCCGCTCCGGGCGGGGAGTGCCTTCACTCCCTTAAGATTGGTTTTTGTGGCGGCGGTTAGCCGCCGCCACAAAAACTTTTTCCTCTTGCCACCACAACTAAACGTGAGGGATCCGCAGGTCCGGATCACCCCGCTTCGTCTGCTTCGCCTCCGGGTAGTACTTGTTCACCATCTCCAGGACGATGGCCGCCTGCTCGGCCATACGCTTGCCGTCCGCCGCGCTGGTGATCTGCCCATGTGCGCTCACCACCGAGTTGCCCGTCTTCAGGTGGACCGGCGCGGCCACACGGGCGATTTCGGGGGCCTCGTAGACCCGGATGAAGCCGCCCGACCCGGGCGGGTTGTCGGTGTGGACGTCAATGTGGGCCTTCACGGCGGCCCGCAGCGCGGCGATCATGGGGAGTTGCAGGTCCCGCACGGGGTTGATGCTATCGGCTCCCAGTTCCTCCAGCACCTTGAACGCCGCCGGGTTGGAGTAGCCCATGTGCGCCGAGGCCTTGAAGATGATGTCCTTCGGCAGGAAGCCGTCCCGGCGCATCCGCCCCAACACCCAGAGCAGGCCTTCGTCGTAGATGACGAAGCCCCGGCACCCGATGTCAATGCCGCGCCGGATGTCCTCCACCGCGCGCAGCAACTGCTCCATTCCGCGCAGGCGGTAGCCAATGCGCACCCCCTGAGGGGACAGCGCGGTGGCGCTGGTGTCGTAGGTGGCCCGCGGCCCCACCGACAGGAGCAACTCCGCGCCGTAGTCGTGGCATAGCCGGCAGTACTCCTTCAACTCCTGCCGCGTATGCCGGAACATACCGTAGGTCTCCGTCACGCGGTTGATGGTGACCCCCAACTTGTCGCTGGTCTCCAGCAGTGCGGCGACCGCCTCGGCGGAGTTCACCGTCGGCACCTCAATGCGGAAGACCGCCCCGTCGGGGAAGCGGGCCGTGGACGTCGGGAGATCCCAGAGGTCTCCCTCGGGCAGGCCCAATGCCTTGATGTAACGCCGGATGTCCTCAAACACTTTTGTACCTCCTCTGGTAAGATTGAAATTGGATTGGGTGATTGACTACTCATAGTGTTGCGGCAGGGGTGGGCTGTAGACCCACACCAGTTTCAGCGGTTCATCGCCGATATTTTCCAGCCGGTGCTTCTTGCCGGGGGGGAGTAGATGGCCGTCTCCGGGCCGATTTCCCATTCCCCCTCCCCTTCAATCACCAGCCGGGCGCGCCCGCTGATGATGAACATAACCTCCTCGCAATCCTCGTGGACATGGTCCGGGATCATGCTCCCGACCGCGGTGACGTTCAATCCCATAGAGACGTTCTTGGTGCCCACGGTCTTGGGAGCGAGGAGCAACTTGGATACCCGCTTGGGGATTCGCTCTTCTCCTTCCACGTCGGCAGCCGCTACGAAAGGAACCCTGCTCATCACATTCATCCTCCTGAATGGTCTTTTCCGTGCAGGCGGTCATGGGGGCTTTCAGCAAAGGCTCTACAATTTCTGGCGGCAGGAAGGCCAGAAATACCCGGCCGCTGGCCGTGCAGTAAATCGGCAGCCGGGCGCCAATGATTCCGGGCACGAGTTGGAATAGAGGGTCGGTGATTTCTCACCATCAGCACCCCAGGCGAGGGAAAAGGGCGGGAGATGAGGGGGTAAGGGAGGCGAAAGGAGGCCCGCCAGCCCAGCCGGACCACAGTTGCAAAAAGCGCATTTGTGAGCCCGAAGGACCGGGGAGGGATGAGGGCACAATGTCCTTTATATCCGAACCTCAGGGAACCATTGCTTGACAGGGGGATGGGAGTATGTTAAGATGAAGTTGCTCCAGGTCGGCCAGGCGGTCGCGCTCCGCGTTGCGCGGGGTGAGGAAAGTCCGGGCTCCACAGGGCACGGTGCTGGGTAACGCCCAGGCGGGGTAACCCGACGGATAGGGCCACAGAAACAGACCGCCGGGTTGGGAGGGGGTAGGCAGGTAAATGGGTGAATGGGGAGTGGGTGGGGTGTGCGCATCCTGCCGATTCTCCACATACCAGATACCAGTCCACCATCCTCCCGACCCGGTAAGGGTGAAAAGGTGGTGTAAGAGACCACCGGCGTCCGGGGTGACCCGGGCGGCCCGGCAACCCCCACCGGGAGCAAGGCCAAGCAGGGGCGACGTAGGGGCAACCCTTGCGGTTGCCCCTGCACGGGGCGGCCCGTCCCGTCCGAGCCCCGGGTGGGCCGCATGAGGCGGCGGGCAACCGCCGTCCCAGAGAGATGACCGCCCACGACAGAACCCGGCTTATCGGCCGACCTGGAGCGAATCAGATGGACAATCATTCGGAACATAATCCGCCCAGCCTTTCGTCAATGATCCGTTTTTGGATAGAGCGGTAAATCTTCCCGAGCCGTTCTATCCCCTCACGAATCTGAGATTCGTCAGGGTGGATATATCGCATCGTCTCTTCTATTCGGGAATGTCCGAGCATCTCCTTTACCACTGGTAGAGGGGCGCCACTTTCTAACAAATGCGTGGCGAAAGAGTGACGAAGGGTGTGCGGCGTGACTTTCTTGTCCACAATACCAGCCCGCACTGATAGAGCACGCACAATCTCGTTGATCTGTCGCGGCGATAAGATAGGAGTCCCTTGATTGTTGAGCAGCAAGGGCTGATCCGGATGACGGGCGTTGATGATGGGTTTAAGGACTTCAAATGCAGAACTATCCAGAGTGATTTGGCGTGCTTTACCCCCCTTGCCTAAAACATATAACTTGCGGCGCTCAAGATCCAAATCACGCGCCTTGACTGTGCACATCTCGGCACGGCGGAGACCGCCATGCAACCCCAGGATGACGACAATTTGCGCTATCTCTACAGAGCGGTCATAAGGAGCTACTGGCGTATTGAGGAAAATCTGTCGCTCCTGAAGAGGCCACTTTTTGGGATGAAAGGATTGCCCTTTCTGAAGAAGGGGAAGCCCACTTGTTTGCCGATGCCTTTGAATGGCTTGTCGTACCCCTGCCGTCTGCCAGCGCTTCCCTGAGCGAGAGGGGAAGAGATAGGGAGAGCGAAGCCCGGCAACTTCTCGGATAAACAGGTATTCCTTCAGGTGACGCTCTATTTCACCACTAACCTGGACAGTAAGGCACCCGATTCTCATTGTACCTGACGCTGGATCATAGTCTTCTATGCGAAGACGGGTAAGTACTTCAATCTCAATTTCCAACCCTGCGAGAAGATGAAAAGCCGCACAATCACGGAGGTGAAGAATACCTGAAGGAGTTGTCCCCCCTTTGGCAGCTAATTCCAGACGGGCAGCCTCTTCCAGGGTTAGATAACTCGTTGGAGGATCAGGTGGTTTTTTCAGGCGGATCGCAGGTTTAGACGTTGTTAATTTCTTGTCAATTGCCCATCGCAGAAACATCAAGAACGCCTGTCTTTTAGCATACGCCGTGGATTCTTTGCGATACATTTGAGACAAGTATAGAAAGTACTCAGCAATAACTGGTTCCGTAAGCGCCTTCTCCAGATCGGTGATATTCCGCCGTTCTGCAAACAGAGCGAATGTTTTCAGCCGTTGTTCGTAGGCGCGAGTAGATGTGCTGGCCAACCCACGAAAACCGGTGTGTTCGGAAATGAAGTTATGGATTGCCTCGTTAACAGTTGGCATATAACCCACCCCGTTCTTCACTTTGCTATATACGTATAACCTTTGTATATATTATACCATGCTTCCGCAAGAAGTCAAGTCAGTTGGCGATTTATGATCACCACACATCAGCATGGCCGCTGGCTCAAACAGATGCTTCATTTTCCCGGACAGACCATACTTGAGCCGGCGGGGCGTTAAGAGCGGCAAAACACATTCAGTGCCACTAAATCCCAGCAAAGAAGGTGCACAATGGCAAAACAACAGTATGATCCGAAACCGTTCCAGGAACTTCTCCGCATGTTATTGAGCAAATCCGGAGAAAGTTACCGTCAGGCCAGTCTGGCTGCAGGTCTACCTCACAACGCGATCTTCAAATATCTTGTCAAGGGAGTGAGACCCAGGCGGGACGCTTGTGTAGCACTGGCCGACCACTTTGGGGTAAATCCTAATGACCTGCTCCAGGCAGCAGGATATGAACCGCTCCGCCTCTTTGACCGGTCCTCCACCAAACCGGGAGAGATGAGCCCTGAGATGCAAGAGTTGTTTGCGCAGATTCAGCAGATAGAAGATCCAATCGTGCGCAGGCGAATGATGGAGGCGATAGCAGCACTGGCAGATGCATACTTACGGGCCGCCAGGCCAAAAGCAGCAGAAGCGGTAGAACCGAAGCCAACTCCATCCTCCGCGACCAGCAATTAGACGCTTGAAGAAAACGTTTTCCCACAAAAGTTAGCTTAGTTTTATTGTCTCAACAGTTGCCCGAGAAGGATATGCCAGAGGTAACAAACAATGGGAATAGAAGAAAATATTTCCAAACAAACAGCCGAGCGACTTGAACTGATATATGAACATCTCTCCAACCTCCAAAATTTCTGTTTTCAAGAAGATTCCTGCTGGTTAACAACAGGGTCAAACAAAGTAATGAATGTACTCCCGGCCAAGCCACCCCGTTTAAGACGAATGGTGGCCTTGTTGACTGCCAAGATGGCAAGTTATCCCTACTTGTATCGCCTCTACCGAAGAAGGATAGAGAAGATAATTCATATTGACACGCGTGCATATTTCAGCGATGAGGTCATTTACGGGATTAAATTGGCAATCAGGAGGCTACTTGATAGGTTGTGCTGGTACTTGAGGTTGAATCCCGAGCAAGAAATCAGACGGGGGCCTTACACTCTGGAAACACGCATTTTTGTTCATCAAGCTTATCGCAGGATTAACATATATAAATATACAACAATCTTGTTCCCCTCGGCCTCAATTCTTTATAGCATGATAGCCTACTACTCTGTCAAGGCTGATTTTTCAGTTTGGCCGGATTTGAGAAATACCCTGCTGGCTGGATATGTGGGCCTATAATGACCTCATTTGCCCATATTTGGGGGTATTCAACCCCATCGCAAATATAAGTTTCATAATTGACAGAGTACTACGCCGTATTTGATTTCCTACAGATATATACACGGTACAGGGTTTCCTCACTGGAAATTGCTCTCTTATACTTAGGGTTTTTATTTCTCGGCTACTCCTCTCTCAGCTTGGTCTTGAGTATTTTGTCTGTTGGCATGCTCGCATTTGATCTTATTTTTGTCCTCGCACAGTTTCAGCCTCCCAACCACGGGGAGCAGATATAGTTTTAGGCAGAAAGTGCCGCGCAAACGGAAGGGAAACCGCCTACATAATCAGAAGATTCTTTTCCCAGCCCGGAGGGAGAGATATGGACATCCAGGAAGTAGAACTGGAGGCATTAGCCCGGGCAATTCGCTCCGCAGGCCGTCCTCTCCCCATTAACCGACTGGTCTATGTGGCCGCCCTCGCCTGGCTGGAAGCCTGTAGAATTTCTCGCCCTTACGCTCCCGGAAGCACATATCGGGTCGGCGAAACGTTGATCCTCGGTGATCAACGTGCTACAGTCAAGGATGTACAGCGAGGAGAAAACCCGAAACAGGGTCCCTTTGCCATCCTCACCCTGCGCTTCCCCGACGGCACCGAACGGCTGATGGCGGCTGAAATCCCTGGCGCGCCAAAAGAAGACCCTCAGCCGATCACCAATGTTCAGGTAGATGTAGATGCATGGCTCCGGGACCGGGAAGTGACCGCCCGTCAGGCCGTGCTGAATGCCCTCAAAACTGACCCTCGCTTTGTCCAATGGAACGAACGTTGGTGTTTAGAGGAGATGCTCCCCAAAGTAGATGAGGGTATTCTCCGGAAAGTGCTGACATGGGTCACAGAGAAAGAACCCCCAAGAGGAAGCGAACCCGTTTCACATTCCACCGAAGAGTTGGTCCAAGTAGCGTGGGGGCTGGAAGATGACGGCAGCGCGGAATATGACCTGCACGCTTTTGCCCTGAGTCGGGTGCTGGCGACACACCCGGCGGTGGTGAATCTGGAGGGCCGGTGGACATCGGCAAAGGCCTGGAACGCTTTCATTATCCGTCCACCGCTTACCCCCCCGCGTCCCCACCCAGGTTGTGCTCCCTGAAGGGGTCACACCGGTCAGCAGACGAGAGGCCCGAAAAGAGCAAGAGCGGAAAAGAGTAGAAGAACCCACTATCGCTGGCCCTGAGGAGGACCTGGAAGTCTGGCGCAAAAATCGCCCAGCCTATGTCACTTTCACTCTGCGGGCCCGGCACTATTATGAAGGATGGCTACCCCTGGACGATCAGGTCCGGCGACTCTTCCCGCCCACCCCCTCCGCTCGTCAGGAAGTGGTCTTCCACCACCGTTTTGGCGACGAACCAGACTCCTTTCGCGCCTGGGTGGACCGCAGTCACGGGCGGATTTGGGTCTCTCCTGAGATGTACGAAACGCTCCGGCACTATCGCATTTATCCAGGCGCCCGCCTGCGCATCTCCGCCCGCAACGAACGGGAGTACGACATCGCCACGCGCCCCACAAGCCGCACCGACCCCATCCGCGTCTGGCGGATGTGGCTGGATGAGAACGGACAGATCCAGTACGAAGACCATCTGGAGCCCCGGCTCTACGATGTGGACGACGATGTTTATGTGGCTGACGTGCGGTTTGAGGACCGGGAAGCTCTGTTCCGCCAGGCTGAGGAGGTCGGCAACAGCGTTTTCGGGCTGATGTACCAGAAAGCGTGCCAGTGGTGGGAAGAGAGAGGGCGGCAGGACTTGGTTGTGACCGCCGACGAACTCTTTGCGGCCATCCACTTTGACGAAAGAGGGCGGATGGTCAGCAAAGCCACCATCGCCTGGGAACTCTGGCAACGGAAAGCTTTTGAGCCCCTGGGAGGAGGACGGTATCGCTTCCGGCCAGAGTTCGGAGAACAAAGGGAATCCAAAACAATCTCGGCACCGCCATCAGAAGCGGTAGAGGCCCGGATTGAATCCCAGGCGGTCGCAATTGCGGAACGGCCGCAGGAAGAGGCCCAACTCGAAACCGAAACGCCCCCATCCGCAGAACTCCCGCAGAAGACCATGGAGGTTCGGCGCAGACCGGATATAGCCCTGGTCGCAGAAATGCTACGAGATGTCGGGGAAATGGGGCCCGAAACGGAAATGGCCCCAATCGCAGAACTGCTGCAGGAAACCGGAGAAACTCGGCCCGAAGAAGAAGCGGTCGCGGTCCCGGAACTCCTGCCAGAGGTCCCAACCCGACCTGAATCTGAGGCTGTACCTGTCCCGGAGACCACCGCGGCCGCGCCCAACTGGGAGGCGCCGGGGCCCCCAGCCGCGCCCCGGCGGAGAAGCCCCCGGCGCTGGCTCCGGCGAGTGTACGCCGCCCTGCGCTCTCTCGCTGGACGACTGCTTCGTCGTTCCGCAAGATCAACTCGGTGAGGTGGTTACCCTTGCCCGTACAAATCCCAGAAGCCGTTGGAGGACCCTGAGAAGATGCAGGCCAAAACCCTCTTCTCCCAACACTACCTGACCCACCGCCTCCCCGACCACCCGGAGTGGAAGGAGGACCCCCGACCCGCCTTTGACGCCGTGCGGGACCTGTGGAGAAAGGCCCGCCGGTTCGGAGAGTCCTGGAACGAGGCCCAAACGGAAGAAGAGTTCATCAAACCGGTCCTGCGGCTCCTGGGCTGGTCCTACATCGTCCAGACCAAAACCGGGAAAGGGGGACGGGTCTCCCGCCCCGACTACGCGCTCTTCGCCGACGACAAAACCCGCAACGAGGCCTACCCCTATCAGGGCCAGGACGACCCCTTCTACCGCCGCGCCCTGGCCATCGCGGAAGCCAAGTACTGGGGACGCCCCCTCAACCAGAAAGACACCACTGGCCGGGACACCTGGAAGGCCGACAGCAACCCCAGTTTCCAGATGGTCAACTACCTGGTGGGCACCCGTGTCCCCTGGGGCATCCTCACCAACGGCATCCTCTGGCGCCTCTACAGCCGGGAGGTCTCCAGCACCGCCAGCGAGTTCTACGAAGTGGACCTGGGGGTCATCTTTGACTTCCTGCCCCCCGACGGCGAGCCCAGCCCCGAACAACTGGACCAGTTCCGCCGCTGGTGGCTCTTCTTCCGCCGGGATGCCTTCCTCCCCGACGCCCAGGGCAAATCCTTCGTCCAGCGGGTCCACGAAGGCTCCGCCACCTACGCCCGCCAGATCAGTGACAAACTGAAGGAATTGGTCTTTGAGCAGGTGATGCCGGAAATCGCCGGAGGATTCATCGCCTATCGGTACCACCGAATGGGCATCCGGGAGGAGACGCCGGAAACCCTCCGGCAGATTTACCAGGCCAGCCTGAGCCTCCTCTACAAACTCCTCTTCCTCTTCTACGCCGAAGCGCGGGGGCTCCTGCCCATCACCAACCCCGGCTACCGGGAGCAGAGTTTGACCGCGCTGGCCCAGTGGGCCGCGGAGCGCCTGGATAATGGACTTCCCCTCAGCGACGCCCCCTACGCCACCCCCAAATACGATGCCCTGCTGGCCCTCTTCCGGCGGATTGACCAGGGAGACCCCAGCCTGGGCATCCCCCGCTACAACGGCGGCCTCTTCAACCCTCAGAACCCGGAGAACCAGTTCCTGGAAAGCCACCGCCTGAGCGACCGGGTGGTGGCCCGTGCGTTGGATATTATGGCACGGGACGCCGGGGAGCCCGTGGACTACGCCTACATCAGCGTCCGCAACCTGGGGGCCATCTACGAGGGACTCCTGGAGTACAAACTGCGGGTGGTGGACCCCGCCGGGGGAAAAGTGGAACTGGTCACCGACCGGGGGGAGCGCAAGGCCACCGGCTCCTACTACACCCCCGACTACATCGTCAACTACATCGTCCAGCACACCCTGGAGCCAATCCTGGACGAGCGGGAACAGGCCTTCCGCGAAGCGATGGACCGTTGCGCGGACCTGCGCCGAAAACTGCAACGGGCATCCGATCCGGCCACCATCGGCACCCTCCGGGAGCAACTGGACGGGGCCGAACGGGACGCGCGGGAGGCCTTCCTGGGCATTAAGGTCCTGGACCCCGCGATGGGCTCCGGTCACTTCCTGGTCAACGCGGTGGACTTCCTGACCGACGGCATCATCCGGCGGATGCAGGCCTACCACGACGACCACCCCGACGTCCCCTGGACGTGGAACCCCATCCAGCAACTGATAGAGCGGGTGCGGAGGGAAATCCTGGCGGAAATGGAGCGCCAGGGCGTAGAGGTGGACCGGGCCCGGCTGGACGATACCGCCATCCTGACCCGGCTGGTGATGAAGCGGTGCATCTACGGGGTGGACCTGAACCGGATGGCGGTGGAACTGGCAAAGGTGAGTTTGTGGCTGCACTCCTTCACCGTGGGCGCGCCGCTCAGTTTCCTGGACCACCACCTGCGCTGGGGCAACTCCCTCATTGGCACCGACGTGCGGACGGTGGAACGGGAGATTCGGGGGACCAGACAGGAGGACAAGGTGCAACTGAGCCTCTTCGCTGGTCCCTTCGCCGGACTGCTGGACCTGACCGGGCTGATGGTGGAGGTGGCCGAGCAGGCCGACGCCACCCTGGCCGACGTCCAGCACAGCGCCGGGGTCTTTGAAGAGTTCCAGCGGCAACTGACCCCCTACAAGCAGGTGCTGGACCTGTGGGTGAGCCAGTACTTCGGCAATCGGCTCGCCCGGCACTTCCTGATAGACTACGGCAACAATGTGCTGCCCGCGCTGAAGGGCGAGAAAGAAATCCCCGATACGCATCGGGAAACCGTTGCCCGGGCGCGGGAACTCTGGCAGGAGAAACGGTTCTTCCACTGGGACCTGGAGTTCCCGGAGGTCTTCATTGACCTGCGGAAGCGGGACTGGGCGGAGAACCCGGGATTTGACGCGGTAATCGGGAATCCGCCATGGGGCGGCGAAATCCCAAACGCTGACAAAGAGGCCTTACGTACTCAATTTCGGACAGCCCTGGCCCCGGCGATTGACTCCTACGCGCTCTTCACAGAATTGGCTATACTGCGTGCAAAGCAAGGCGGACACTGCGGATACATTACACCAGACACTGTACTCCGCAAGGATGACTTGCTGCACCTGCGAGAGTTCCTTTTGTCCAGCGCGCTCATCACAGAGATTGTGGAGACTGGACCCCTGTTCCAAGAGGTGCGAGATACGTGGTGCCTGATTTTGCTTCTGGCTAAGGGACAACTTTCAAAGAAGCACAAGGTTCGCCATAGGCAGATTGACCGTTTTATCGTTTCATCAGAAGCCCGACTGGAGAAATTGGGTCAGCGACAATGGTCAAAAGATTCTTTGGTTCCTCAACAACATTGGGCATCAAGGCCCAACTTGATCATAGGCTATCTGGCCTCGGAGGATGAACAGAAAGTTATTCGCGCGATTGAACGCTATAGCAATCCTCTGGTAACACACCCCCTTGGCTTTGATATTTCCAGAGGGGAGGAGGGAAGCAAGTTCTCACTTGAGCACGAACCCGGCAGTAATTGGAAAATGGTGCTCCCCCAATTGGTTGAGCGGCACTGGGTTGGTGAAGGTTTTCCAGTTCCAGCAAGCTCCCTCACTCCCAATAAACTGATGAACTACTATGCCCATCCGAAAATTTGGGTCATTCGCATTCAGAAATTGCGCTGGCGGCAGCGGCTGGTCGCTGCTTTTGATCCTCGCAACAATTCGGCTGGAATGAAGACACTTCAGATCATCGTTTCTCGCACGGACAACCAACAAAACTTGCTCTACCTTTCTGCTCTACTGGATTCCCGGTTGATGAATTTTTGGTGTACGGACTTCCTGGTTGATGATATGAATCAATCCTACCTGGAAAGGCTCCCTATCCGCCGTATTGCCTTCACCACCCCCGCCGACGAACGGGCGCGGCGGCTGGAAGAGGGGAAGGCACTGGCGGAAGCGTGGGTCGCTGCCCGGCAGGGGGAAATCGGGGAAGACGGCCGCTGTGCCTGCCCCTTCCCCCGGTTCCTCAACGACGACCTGGGACGGTGGCTCCAGGAGCGATTCTCCCCCGTCCACACCCCCGACCCCGAACTCGTCCGCCAGCACAACGCCGCTCCACTGAACCGCGCGTGGCAACTCCCCGAGGAGGGCCCCGGGGAGCAATCGGACGTCGTCCACGACCTGCTGGCCCATCTGGCGGAGAACATGCTGCGGATGAACCGGGAGAAGCGGGAGGAAATCCGCGGCTTTCTGGCCTGGCTGGAGCGGGAAATCGGCACCTCTCTGGAGAACCTCACCGGCCACTCCCGCCTGCGCGACTACCCGGGCGACTATCAGAAGGGGGAAATGCCCCTGAGTCTGGAGGATGTGCTGGAAATCCTGCGCCGCAACCGGCGGCGGTTGAAAGTGGACCCGAGCGGACGGGCCTTCCAGGAACGCCTGGAGAAGGAGTACCAGGCCAGCCTGGCGAAACTCCTGCCCCTGAAGCGCCAAATGGCCGCCACGGACCGCCTGATTGACCTCATTGTCTACCGCCTGTACGGGCTGACGGAGGAAGAAGTCCGGATTGTGGAGGAATCACTGACAGCAAGGAGTCCCGATGAGCGAGGTTCTCTCTGACCAATACTGGACGGAGGAATTCCAGGTCACCCAGGCCGACCTGGACCGGATAGAATCTTACATCCGACGGACGGGACAGGCCCATGACCTGACCACCCTGGCCCGTCGGGTGGTGCAGGGACGCCTGCAACACGGCCCGGAGACCAGTGCTCCCGTCCAGACCGACCGGGGGGAATCCCCCTCCGTGCGCCTGTGGGACCCCGCCGGGAAGTGGAAAGTGGGTGACCACGTCATCATTTTGGCCTGGTCATACAGGAATCGTCGCCAGGAGGTCTTTGTTGGGGAGATTGTTCATATAGACACCAAGCATGAACACATTGCCCACATTGCCATTGACGATGTCCGCTCGCCACGACCGTTTCAGTTGGCACCAGCGGGAAGTCCAGATGCCATAAAGTGGCATCAGACGGTCAGAGATGCTGTTGAGGCAATGCAACGGGACCACGGGTTGGAAGAGCAAGCGAACCTTGTGATTCTAAGGCATGGTCAACGCATCATCAGCCAACTCCTGGATGCCCTCCGCGCCGACCGGCGCTTCGTCCGCCTGGCCGGTTACTGGTTCCTGCGCGACCTGGCCGCCCCCCTCACCGATGAGCAACTGACCGCTCTGGCCTGGGCGATGGTCCCGCTGGAGGAGCCGCAACCCACCGATGCCCTGGTCCCCCTGGTGCATCCTCCGCTGTCCGATGGCGACCGGGGCCTCTTCGGTCTCTATCTGGCGATGCGGGAGCGCCCCCACCTCTTCCGCAACGTAGACCCCCGCCAGCGCCCCCGCTGGGTTCTGGCGGGCCCGCCGCCGGGTTCGTGCGTTCCGCGCCACGCCGCTTATGACCCCGAGACCTACGAGGTGCTCTGCCTCCCCGGTCAGCCCATACCACCGGAGACAGTACAGCGTCTCTGGGACCTGGGCCTGCTACGGGCAGTGCTCTGAAAACGCCAGGCTATCTGCGTTTACCCGCGTCCTGTTTGGAAAGATCAATGCCCTCTTCGCTCTCTCAGGTCATCCACTCCATTCTGGCCACCCGTCCGGAGGGCCTCACCGAGCGGGAAATTCGCCGCGCGCTCATTGAGGAGCACGGTTTCCGCTGTACCCCGGGCGAGATCCGCCAGGCACTGCAGGGCCATCCGTCCCTCTTCGTCCCAATGGCCGATGGCCGCTGGCGCGCCCGGGCCGCGTTGGAGGCAGAGGCCATCGCCGCAGGCGAGTCGGAACCCCGCCGGGAGCGGGGCCCCGTCCATCCTCCCCTCCTGGCCCACCTCCCCCCGCTGGACGCCTTCATCGCTTTTGACCTGGAGACCACTGGCCTCAACCCCGGCCGCGACCGCATCCTCCAGATCGCCGCAGTGCGCATCGTTAACGGCCATCCGTCCCCTGCCGTCGCAGAAGACAAATCCCCCCTCCCTCCGCTCTTCAACGAATACGTGAATTTGGAAGGTCGTGAGATCCCCTACGGACTCCGCGTCAAACTGGGCCTGACGGACCATCCAGAGTGGGAAGCGCAACTGGCGCAGGCTGACCGCCTGCCGGAGGTGCTGGAACGGTTCCGCCACTGGATTGGCGACCTCCCCCTGGTGGCCCACAACGCCCGCTTTGACATGGCCTTTCTCCAGCAAGCAGGCCGGGAAATCGGATGGGAGGTTGCCAACCCCATCGTGGATACGATGGAACTGGCCTGCCTGGCCCGCGCTGGCGAAGGCGGCCTCAGCCTGGAAGAACTGGCCCGCTCGCTGGGTGTCGGCGTGGGACTGGAAGGCGGCCAGATTGTGGAGGACTGGGCGCGGCAATATGGTGTGGAACCGTTCTCCTGGACCGGTTTCCACAATGCCGTCGTGGACGTCCTGGTACTGGCCGCGACGGTCCCCCGCCTGCTGGACGGAATCCGGGAGCGAATGACCCGGAACCCCCTTCTGGCCAGGGAGTGCATCCGATGGATGCCCCGCCTGGCAAAGCGGCTGGGGATTCCGTCCCCCGCGCCCGATAAAGGGTGGGAGCCTCTCCTGACTCGCCTGCTCGCTCCTCCCACTCCGGAAACCCCATCCCTGGCACCTCCCTTCTCCTTCACGCCGGAGGCGGTTCGGGCCCGCTTTGAGGATATGGTGAAGCAGAACCGCCTCCGCCGACGGGAGGCCCAACTACAGATGGTGGAGACGGTGAGCCGCGCGCTCCAGGAGGACCGTTTCGCCCTGATAGAGGCTCCCACCGGCACCGGCAAGACCTTCGCCTATCTGGTCCCCGCCGTCCTTTGGGCCCACAGCCAGGGGGAGCCAGTGTTGATCTCCACCTACACCCGCCTTCTTCAGGACCAGATGGCGGGCGATCTGGACCGCCTCCGTCGTTATCTGGGAATGGACTTCCGCCACCAGGTCCTGAAGGGAATGTCCAACTACCTCTGCCTCCGGCGGGCCGAAGCGGTCTATGCCCAGACCGACCCGGAGATAATGGACGATGAGGAGCGCTTTGCCTGGCTGGTCCTCCTGACCTGGCTGTCGGCCACCCAGGAGGGGTTGTTGGACGAATTGAGTTACTGGGCCCTCAGCACGTTCCCGGCCCTGGCCTGGCTGTGCGAATCGCTGCGGGCGGAGCAGGGGGAGTGTAGCCGTCAACACTGCCCGGTGGGGGAGGCCTGCTTCCACCGTCGGGCCTACGAGCGAGCGCTGCGGGCCCAGGTAGTGGTGACCAACCACGCCCTGCTCCTCTCCAAAGAGTGGGAAGCGACAGGGCTGCCCTTTGCCCGGGTTGTGATAGACGAGGCCCACAACCTGGAGGACGCCGCCACCTCCGCAGCCACAGACGAGGTCTCCTCGGGAAGCGTCGCCTACCTGGTCAACCGGTTGCTGGACCATCGCTCGGGCCGGGGAGTACTGATCCGGATCCGGGACAGGGTGCAGGACCCGGAGGGCCAGCGGCGGATCGCGCGAGCCATCCAGACCCGCAACCTTCTGGACTCCCTGTCCAGGGACTTCGGCGACCGCCTCCGGCGGTACGCGGAATTAAACAGGGTCCGGATGGACGTCCGATACGGAGTCCAACTGGCCCTGGAGGCGGACCCCCGTCGGGCCAATCCCCGCAGTTGGAAGCCGGCGGAAGAGGCCCGCCAGCGACTGACCGCGGCACTGGAGGATACGGCCCGAGCGGTGGAGGGGTTGCGCACCTGGCTGGAAGCCCACCCCCTGCCCGCCTTCCAGCAGGAGACCCAGAACGAACTCCAGTTTCTGGCCAGCGCACTGGCCGAACAGGCCCGCCTGCTGACCGAAATCCTGCGCGTCGGATACGACCGGCGAACCCGCGTCCACTGGATAGAAGTGGAACCCTCTGTGCCCCCGGAGGAGATAAAGGACATTGAGGAGTACACTGGCCCCTACCGCTGGGCGGTCCGGCGGGCGCCGGTACGGGTGGGACCATACCTGGAGCAGCGCCTGTACCGGACCTGCCGGACCCTGGTCCTGACTTCGGCGACCCTGTGCACTACCCGGGAGGCCGGCTTCGGCTTCATCCTGGACCGGCTGGGAGTGGTGCGGCGGGTGGGGCCGGACAACGCCGTCGCCCTACCGCCGGAGTTGGATTACCGCCGGGCCCTCTTTGCCGTCGCCCGTTATATGCGGTACGATGCCCGACCTAGCGAGATTCAGAACTTCGTGGACGAAGCGGCCCAGGAATTGAACGGGTTCTTCCAGTTCACCGGGGGCAATGGCCTGGTCCTCTTCACCGCCCGTGACCGGATGATCCAGGTCTTCCGGGCCCTGGAGCCGGCCCTGGGTGAACACTCCATCCCCGTCGCCTGCCAGGGGGAGACCGGCAGCCGGCGTGCCCTGCTGGAGGAGATCAAAACTCGCCCCGGTTCCGTCCTCCTGGGCCTGAAAAGTTTCTGGTACGGGGTGGACGTCCCCGGCCCGAATATCTCCTACGTGGTGATGGAGAAACTCCCCTTCCCACTCCTGACTGACCCGGTGGTCCGCGCCCGGGCCGCCGAAGTCCGCGACCGGGGCCGGCACGAATTCACCGACTACATCCTCCCGCTGATGCTCATTGACTTCAAACAGGGATTCGGCCGCCTGATCCGAGGAGAGGAGGACATCGGCGCGGTGCTCCTTCTGGATAAACGAGTGTGGACCCGAGAGTACCGCCGGGACCTGCTGGCTGCACTGCCGGGAATGGACGAGGCCGGAAGCGCGCGAGGCCCTGTGGTGCTGGATGACGAGACGATGCGCTCCCGGCGCGCCGTCTACCAGGCCATCGCCGACCACATGGCCCAGGCGCCGCCAGCGTGGCGAATTGACCGGGAGCGGATGGAACGGATCCTGGCTGGACTGCCGGAGCGCCTCCTGACCCACCTGGAACAACTGCTCCTGGAACTGCGCCTGCCCCGCGTCGTCCCGATGGAGCAGTTGCGGGAACTCTGGGACCGGGTGCTGCGGGGAATGCGGGAACTCTTTGGATTCCGGGAGTGGCGCCCCCCCGAACAGGAGGACGTGGTCCGCGCACTTCTGACCGGAAAGGACGTCCTGGTAATCCTCCCCACCGGCTCCGGCAAATCGTTCACCTTCCAACTCTCCGCCCTGCTACGGGAGGGAACCACCCTGGTCTTCTCCCCCCTCAAGGCGCTGATGAAGGACCAGGTGGACCGGCTGCTGGACCGGGGGCTGGCGATGGCCGAACGAGTGGATAGCAGCCAGACCGCCGAGGAGCAGGAGCGAGTGTACCAGCGGATACGGGAAGGGACAGTCCGGCTGGTCTACATCGCCCCGGAACGGGTGCGTGACCCCCGGCTGCTGGCCGCGCTGAAAGCGGCACGGAACATTGTCCAGGTGGTGGTGGACGAGGCCCACTGCGTCCACACCTGGGGCTCCAGTTTCCGCCCCGACTTCCTGTACATCCGCCATCTGGTGGATACCATCGCCGAAGCGCAGGGATACCGCCCACCCATCGCCGCCCTGACCGCGACGGCCACCCTGCCGGTGCGCGAGTCCATCGCCCGACGATTAGGCCTGCGGCCAGACTACCAGCAGATTCTGCGCAACCCCAACCGACCAGAACTCCGCTTCGTCGTCTACAACCACGCCAGCCCGGGCTTCTGGATCCGGAACCGTCGGGACAAACTGCGCATCCTGCTCCGCATCCTGCGCACTGCCGACCGGCGGAACGAGAGCGCTGTCGTATACGTGAACACAACCCGGGAGGCAGAGCGGCTGGCCCGGCGATTGGAAGCGGTGGGCCTGGACGCCCGTTTCTACCACGGCCAGATGGACGACCAGGCCCGCAAAGAGGTCCAGGACATGTTCCTGGATGGCCAGGTAAACATCATTGTGGCGACCAAAGCCTTCGGAATGGGCATTGATAAGCCCGACATCCGCTACGTGATCCACTACCAGATTCCTGGCGACTTGGAGTCGTACTTTCAGGAGGTGGGCCGGGCCGGACGGGACGGCCAGACCAGTTGGTGCGTGCTCCTCTACCATCCAGACGACCTCTGGATTCACGAGCACTACTTCATCCCGCAGAGCCTGCCCGAGCCGGAGCAGGTTGCCAGTGTCCTGGAATGGATCCGTCGGCGATGCCGGGGAGACAGGCCGGTTTTCGTAGACCCCCGGGAGATGGCCAGCGCGCTGGGCTTTGATGAGGAACGGGAACTGGGCATCCACCTGCACCTGCTGGAAGAGATGGATTTCCTCCGGCGGGATGTAGACGTGACCCTGAGGGCCAGCGCGCGGTTGCTGGCCCCGCTGGAGGTAGTCCGGGCGCGGGCCAGGGAAGTGGCGCCGGGGCCGGTGGGAGAATCCATCGGGCATATACTGGAGACCTGGAACGTTGGCCCACTGGGCCGGAGCGAACTGCCCGTTGTAGAGGCCGCCCTTGCAGCAGGGCTGGACCCGCTGGCGCTGGACGAGGCGCTCTACCAATTGGCCCTGCAGGGACTCCTGATCTACTGGGGCTTCGCCCGGGCCTTCGTCCTGCGGCCGGGCCCGAATCTCCTGAAGGGGGTGCCGTTAGACCTGGACCTGGGAGAGGCCCGGCGGGTGCGGGAGGAGATGATGGCCAATCTGGCCGCGATGCGGCGGTACGCGGAGTCGCTGAGAGTCGGTGACTGCCTGCGGGAGGAGATTCTGCGCTACCTGGGGGCCGAAAAGCCCCCTACCCGTGCGGACGAGTGTTGCTCTATGTGCGATCCGAACCTCCCGGTACCCTGGGCCGAGGAGCCGGCCTGGGAGGACCTGACCGATCCGGGGCGGTATCAGGACGCAAAGTACACTGTCCTGCAGGCGGTGGAATGGAACGCGCGACTGGCAGGGATGAAGGGGCGAGCCCCCTATAGTTCCAGAACGCTGGCCCACATCCTCGTGGGCGACGACTATGTGCTCATCCGGTACGAGACAGACCCGGAGCGCCGTCGGGCCCGGCGGCGCCTCATCCTCTCCGGGGAATACTTCGGCGCGCTGGAGGGGCTGCGCGGTGGGGCTGATGCGGTGCTGGGCCTCCTGGCGGCGTTGAAGACAGAGGGATACGCCGAAGAAGCGGTGCGAGAATGGAACGGCCGAACCTACACCTACCCGATCCCCACGCCGAAGGGGTTAGAGCGGCTGAAGGAAGGACGCCTGTTTGGTGAGGATTTAACGAATCCATCCTGAGCCAGCCCCCCCAATCCCCCTGCTGGTCAATACATCGTCCCTAATCTCGTAGGACCTGTTTTCCACACGCAATCCAGTTCCTGAGTATAACCACTGTTATGCGTTGACAATTCCCCCATTCCGGGCTAAAATCCCCCTGTACGGCCCATTTTTCCCGGCCAAATCTCTTCGCATAAGGAGCACCACCAAGAGATGAGCACTCAGCCGGATAAC
>Ga0209162_1001728_pt1 | contig 20660 bp, 18 predicted proteins | sample YNPNPMetaG_FD_187121 | JGI IMG/M metagenome (GOLD analysis project Ga0209162, IMG submission 187121) | Anoxygenic and chlorotrophic microbial mat microbial communities from Yellowstone National Park, USA - YNP NP MetaG (SPAdes) (version 2) ... | reverse complement strand
CGCCCACCCTGGAGCTGTTGTGGCTTTTAGTGCGGGCGCGGGTAGAAAACCCCACTGCAATTTCTGAGGCAGGAGGCGAAGGGCGGCCCTCACCCCCGGCCCCTCTCCCAGGGCGGGAGAGGGGAGATTGACTCCTCTCTTCCACTTGGGGAGAGGGGGATACAAATACGGTAACAGGAGGTGGAGCCTATGCAGACAATTACCTCCCTCGAGGAACTTCGCCAGGCTCGTCAGAGCCTGCCAGTTCCGCTGGGATTGGTGCCGACCATGGGGTATTTACACGCAGGGCATCTATCGCTGGTACGAGCTGCCAGACGGGAGTGTGCTTCGGTGGTGGTAAGTATCTTTGTCAACCCCACCCAATTTGGGCCACAGGAAGATCTGGACCGTTATCCGCGGGACTTGCCCCGCGATCTATCCTTGTTAGCAGCCGAGGGAGTGGACCTGGTGTGGGTGCCCACCCCTCAAATCATGTATCCGCCGGGCTATCAAACCTGGGTAACGGTTGAGCAAATCGCTGCACCACTCGAAGGCGCCATGCGCCCAGGCCATTTTCGGGGAGTTGCCACTGTGGTTGCCAAACTGTTTAATGCCGTACAGCCGCAGCGAGCCTATTTCGGTCAAAAAGACGCCCAGCAGGCCCTGGTCATTCGTCGCCTGGTTGCTGATCTCAATTTTCCCATACAGGTGGTGGTCTGTCCAACGGTGCGCGAGGCGGATGGACTTGCCATGTCCAGTCGCAACGTTTATCTCAACCCTGAGGAGCGAATGGCTGCTACCGTTCTCTATCGTGCCCTGACCGCTGCTCAAGCGGCTTATCAAGCTGGGCAACGAAACGCTGATCACCTTCGCCAGGTGATGCAAGCCATCCTGAAAGCTGAGCCGCTGGCGCAACCGCAATATGTCTCTTGTGCCAGACTGGATGACTTACAGGAATGGCAGGGTGAGGTGAGTGGCGCAGCCCTGCTTTCGCTGGCGGTTTTCATTGGCCAGACCCGCTTGATCGACAATCTGGTCGTCGGCGGTGAGCTTTGACGCTCAGCCATGCGGAGATTAGAAAGAGCAAGCCAGTTGTTGGGCCAGGTGGCGGGTTGTCCTTACAGGATCATCTAACGGAGGTAACATGCTATTAGCCATTGACATCGGCAATACCAATATCACCTTTGGCGTTTATCAGGAGGATCGTCTGGGTCCGCGTTGGCGCTTAGCTACCGACCACGAACGGATGCCGGATGAATACGGGTTGCAATTTGTCTCTTTTTTACAGCATGGCGGCGTGGCGCTTGAAGCCATCTCGGGCGTTTGTCTGGCTTCGGTGGTGCCCCCCGTGACCGGGCGAATTGTCGAGGCTTGTCGTCGCTATCTTCACCAGGAACCGCTGGTCGTGGATGCGGGGGTTAAAACAGGAGTACGCATCCGATACGAAGACCCGCGCGCAGTCGGTGCCGATCGCATCGTGGATGCGGCCGCCGTGCAAAAGCTCTATGGCGGCCCGGCTTGCGTGGTTGATTTCGGCACAGCGACCACCTTTGATGCTATTTCTGCAGAAGGCGACTATTTGGGCGGCGCCATTGCCCCCGGAATAGGCATTGCCGCCGAAGCCCTTTTTCTTCGCACGGCAAAACTGCCCCGCGTTGACCTGCAGCGCCCGCCCAATGTGATCGGCAAAAATACCGTTCATGCCATGCAATCGGGCCTGATCTTCGGTTATGTGGCGTTGGTGGAAGGGATGGTAGCGCGTTTCCGTGCCGAATTGGGAGAGAAGATGAAAGTAATTGCCACCGGTGGGTTAGCCGAGGTGATCGCTGCGGAGACCAGCGTCTTGCAGATCATTGCCCCATGGCTGACCCTGGATGGGTTGAACATCATCTGGAAGCTCAACCGAACTTAAAAGCGGCAGTGGATTCAGCTAGGCAACAGAGTGGGTTCGTCATTCTGTACAAAAAGACCGCCATAAATTTCGGTATTTTTTGTTTTGCAAAACATTCGGGAGAGGATTATATTATTCATATGATGTTACCGTTCGCTAAGCCTGCAGCTCGTCGTCCGTTCTCACCTTCCCGAGGAAGGATGGGCGGCTTTGCGTTGGCGACTGCACGGTAACCAGACGCAGCGGTTAACAAAAAGAACCCTCCTTCCTCAAGGAGGGTTCTTTTTATCTCAAAATCTTTTTGGAGGTGCATCATGACATCGACTTGTCCAGAATGTGAAGCGAGCGTTTCCCTCGCAAACGACACCATGCTGAGCGAAATCGTCGTTTGCCCCGATTGCGGCGTGGATTTGGAAGTAGTTTCTCTCGATCCTCCCGCTTTAGCGCCCGCACCCATGGAAGCAGAGGATTGGGGCGAGTAAATCGCTCCAATCCCTATCTCTCTATAAGGTAAATCTGCGACCATGAGTTCCTCCCTGCATGTGGCTGTGCTCTGCTCGCGGGTGCGAGTAGAGGAGAAGTATATTTTCCAGGCGCTAGAGAAACGCGGCGTTGCTTACGATCACGTGGATGATCGGCTGGCAATCTTCGATGTAGAAAAAGCCGCCGATTGGCAAAAGTATGACGCCGTGCTGGAGCGCAGCATCAGTTTCACCAGCGGTCTGTATGCCCTGCGCATGTTGAACGCCATGGGCGTGCCAACGGTCAACACGGCCGAAGTGGCGGCTACCTGCGGCGATAAGTTGCTCACCAGCCTGGCGCTGGCAAAAGCCGCTGTGCCCCAACCGCGCTTCACCACTGCCCTATCGGGCGAGTCAGCCTTGCAAGCCATTGAGCAGATGGGGTATCCAGTGGTGTTGAAACCCGTGATTGGCTCCTGGGGGCGTATGGTAACCAAGATCAACGACCGGGATGCTGCCGAGGCAATTATTGAGCACCGCGAGACCCTGGGCGGGCCTTTGCACAATGTCTTTTACATCCAGGAATACGTCCAGAAGCCAGGTCGCGATATCCGCGCCTTTGTGGTTGGTGACCAAACCATCACGGCCATCTATCGCAAGTCGTCGCACTGGATCACCAACACTGCTCGGGGCGGGAAAGGCGAAGTGTGTCCGGTTACGCCAGAACTGCACGAAATTTGTATCCGCGCTGCCCAGGCTGTGGGAGGCGGTGTCCTGGCGATTGACCTGTTCGAAGACCCCGAGCGGGGTTTTCTGGTGAACGAGGTCAACCACACCATGGAATTTCATACCACTTATCCGCTGACCGGTGTGGATATCCCAGGCTATATTGTGGAATACCTGCTGGCTGTGGCGCGAGGGGAGAAGGTGCTGAGATGAACATCGCAGTCCAACCTCTTTCCCAAGGCAGGCAACGATGATTCGAGCTTCGATTGTCGGCGGTTCTGGCTACACGGGCGGTGAGTTGTTGCGCCTGTTGCTCGATCATCCCCAGGTGGAGGTTGCCCAGGTGACCTCGCGCAGTCGCCTTGGGGAATATGTTTATCAAACCCATCCCAACCTGCGCAAGCGTACCCAATTGCAGTTTTGTGACCCGCAAACCCTGCAACCCTGCGATGTGCTTTTCTTGGCTCTGCCGCATGGACAGGCGCAGGGCGAGATTGACCGCTATGCTGCCCTGGCGGAACGTCTCATTGACCTTTCGGCCGATTTCCGTTTGCGCAACGCCGAAGCCTATCAACGATGGTACGGGCATCCACATGCTGCGCCTGCCTGGCTGGAACGCTTTGTCTATGGCTTACCCGAATTCCACCGCGCCGAACTGCGCACGGCGCGCTATGTCAGCGGGGTGGGCTGTAACGCAACGGCCGCCAACTTGGCGCTTGCTCCGCTGGTCAAAGCTGGCTTGATTGAGGCGGATGCGCCGGTCATCGTCGAGATCAAAGTTGGCTCGTCGGAAGGCGGCGCCGAGGGTAACCCTGGTTCCCATCACCCGGAGCGCAGTCATGTGGTGCGCACCTTTGCGCCTTTTGGTCATCGGCATACCGCTGAAGTGATTCAAGAATGCGGCCTGACCAATGTGAAACTCACTATAACCTCGGTGGAGCTGGTGCGGGGTGCACTGGCGACAGCCCATGTGCAGACCAAAAGCGGCGTGGCAAACAAAGACCTGTGGCGGGCTTATCGCGCCTTTGCCAACGAAAATCCTTTTATCCGCCTGGTCAAGGAACAGCGCGGCATCTATCGCGTTCCTGAGCCAAAGATTTTAGCCGGCTCAAATTATGCCGACATAGGCTTTGAGCTGGATGAAAGCACCGGCCAAGTGGTTTCGATTTGCGCCATCGATAACCTAATGAAAGGCGCAGCCGGTTCGGCCGTGCAGTGCATGAATCTGATGTTCGGGCTGGAGGAGACGCTGGGACTGGAGTTCCCGGGCTTACATCCGGTTTGAGAGCTCTCCACTCCGACAAGTGCTTTGAACCTGAGAGGCAGTAAACACATGAATATCGGCATAAAGTTTTTTACCAAAGAGTTTTTTACCACAGAGTGCACACAGAGAGCACGGAGAGTTTTTTCTTACAAACTCGGTGTTCTCCGTAGTGAGTTATATCGTTAGGATAGCAGTATGGATGAAAACGGCAATGGTTTAATGGTCATCAAACTTGGCGGTACAGAAGGGGTGGATTTTAACGCCATTTGCCAGGATGTGGTTGCTTTGCTCAGCGAAGGACGGAAGCTGGTGCTGGTGCATGGCGGATCTGCTGAGGCAACCGCTCTCGGAGAAGCCCTGGGCTACCCGCCGCGCTTCATCACCTCCCCTTCCGGGCATACCTCGCGCTATACCGACCGGCGCACGTTGGAAATCTTTGCTATGGCGGTTAACGGCAAAGTCAATACCTTTCTGGTCGAACAATTGCAGGCGTTGGGGGTCAATGCAGTGGGGTTGAGCGGCGTGGATGGACGGCTGCTGGTGGCTGAGCGCAAGGAAAGCGTGATTAGTGTGGAAAACGGTCGTCGGCGCATCCTTCGCGATGACTATAGCGGCAAGATCGAAAAGGTGAACGGCGACTTACTGCGCGCCCTGCTTGCGGCGGGTTATACGCCAGTAGTTGCACCGCTGGCATTGAGCCATCAGGGAGAGGCACTCAATGTGGATGCCGACCGCGCCGCAGCCATGATTGCTGCTGCGTTAGGGGCAGCCACCTTAATCCTGCTCACGGCGGCGCCGGGGTTGTTGCGCCATTTCCCAGATGTCAACACCCTGATTCCCGAACTCAGGCTTTCCCAAATCGATCAAGCCATCGAAGCGGCCCAGGGGCGAATGAAGAAGAAAGTCCTGGGCGCACAAGAGGCTCTCCAGGGCGGAGTTCAACGAGTGCTGATCGCTGATGGACGGGTAGAGGCGCCCATTCGCCGTGCCTTACAGGGGGAAGGGACGGCTATTCTGGCTTAGAGGTAGTGTGATGGATGTTCAATATATCGAGTCAAAATATACTAGTGGCGTTTACGCCAAGCGCAATCTGACCATTGTGGCTGGCAAAGGCGCTTGGCTCTACGACGATCAAGGCCGGGAATATATTGATTGTGTCGGTGGTCAGGGGGTAGCGAATTTGGGTCATGCCCATCCGGCAATCGCCGCTGCCATTGCCACCCAGGCGCAACGCTTGACCATCTGCCCGGAGATGTTTTACAACGATCAACGGGCAAAGCTGGTCGAGCGCTTATGCACCCTCACCCGCATGAGCCGCGTCTTTTTGTGCAACTCGGGCACCGAAGCGGTGGAAGCGGCGCTGAAATTTGCCCGCGCCACCACCCGACGACCCAAGATTGTCGCTGCCATGCGCGCGTTTCATGGGCGCACCATGGGTGCCCTCTCGGCGACTTTCAATAAAAAATACAAAGAAGTCTTTGAGCCGTTGGTGCCCGGTTTCAGCCATGTGCCTTACAATAACCTCGAAAAACTGAGCCAGGCGGTGGACGATCAAACTGCCGCGGTGATTCTGGAGGTGGTGCAGGGTGAAGGCGGCGTGTATCCGGGCAGTGCGGCGTTCCTGCAGGGTGCTCAGGAAGTATGCCGTCAGCATGGCGCCCTGTTAATTATCGATGAAGTGCAGACCGGCTGGGGCAGGACGGGCAAGCTGTTTGCCTATCAGCATTATGACTTAGACCCCGATCTGGTGTGCGTGGCGAAGTCGATGGCTGGTGGCTTGCCGATGGGGGCTACCCTGATCGGAAAGCGAGTCGGGCCATTGGAAGTCGGTTGGCACGGCTCGACCTTTGGCGGCAATCCTCTGGCTTGCGCGGCTTCCCTGGCGGCTCTGGAGGTGATCGAGAAAGAGGATTTGCCAGGCCGCGCTGCCCGCCTGGGAGCCTGGATGCAAGACCGCTTGCGCCAGATCGATTCGCCCCTGATTCGCGAAGTGCGGGGTTTGGGGTTGATCATTGGCATTGAATTGAAACAAAAGGTGTCTGCCTACATTCAAGCCATGAGTGAGCAAGGGGTGTTGGTGTTGAACGCCGGCATGAACGTCATCCGCTTGCTGCCACCCCTGGTGATCGAACAGGAACAATTGGAACGGGTGGCACAGGCTCTCGAATTCGTCCTTGCGCAAGAGCCGCTGGCGGAGGAAGCCTCACCGGCGGATTGAAATGGACAACTGGCTCATCTGCGAATGTATCGAAGCGTCGTTGCTTCTATCCCTTATCCCCACCCCAAACTCCCCTCTCCCCTTGTGGGAGAGGGGGCGGGGGTGAGGGCCTGCTCCCCTCGCCCACAAAGGCACTCAAGCGCTTTTGTTCTCATCCCTCATCCCCGGCCCTTCTCCCTAAGGGAGAAGGGAGTCCAACTCCCCTCTCCCCATGTGGGAGAGGGGTTGGGGGTGAGGGTCTGCTCCCCTCTCCCCATGTGGGAGAGGGGTTGGGGGTGAGGGGAAAAACTACTTACAGGAAACTTGTTATGATGGAACCTTTACCTGAAACCTCTTCCCTATCCACGCTAAGTGGTGTGCCTCCCACCCTGTTGGGACTGGTCGCACAGTATAGCCCCTCCGGGCAAGAGGGCGAGGCTGTTGCCTGGCTGGTGCAACGGATGCAAAACCTAGGCTTCACCCAATCCTTTTGCGATGCGGCTGGCAATGCTGTGGGGGTGATGGGCACGGGTGAACAAACCATCGTATTGTTGGGTCATATCGATACCGTGCGCGGGGAAATCCCTCTGCGGGTGGAGGAAGATCGCTTTTACGGTCGTGGGACGGTGGATGCCAAAGGTCCCTTAGCGGCCTTTGTCGATGCTACCGCAGCAGTAGGTGCGGTGCCCGGCTGGCAGATCGTGGTCATCGGGGCGGTGGGTGAAGAAGCCGACTCGGACGGGGCTCGTTATGTGGTCAAGCGCTACCGACCGCGCTTTGCCATCATCGGTGAACCCAGCCAGTGGAGCCGGGTAACCCTAGGATACAAAGGTACGGCCTGGTTCGAAGCCACCTTTCGCGCTCCTTTGAGTCACACGGCCTCTCAGCAACCCTCGGTGTGCGAAGCTGCTTTCATCTTCTGGGACGGCTTGTTGCAATGGACACAAGCCTACAATCAGGAGAAAGAGCGCCAGTTCGATCAGATTACGCCGCGCCTGCGTGGCTTTTCTTCGGGCGAAGATGGCTTTACCGAGACGGCCACCCTGCGCGTGGGTGTACGGTTACCTCTTGAAGTTTCTCCTGCGGATTGGTATCAGCAGGTGCAAAACCTGTTTGCATGTCTGGAAGGGGTGAACTGTACCTTACAGCCAGTTGGCTATCCGATCCCTGCCTATCGGGCAGAGAAGAACACTGCCCTGGTGCGAGCGTTCCTACAGGGCATCCGCGCCGTTGCCGGCGAAGAAGGGGAAACACTGTCCCCCTCCTTTGCGCTGAAGACTGGCACAGCCGACCTCAACATCGTCGCCCCCGTCTGGCAATGTCCGGCAGTGGCTTATGGCCCCGGCGACTCAAATCTCGACCATACCCCGGATGAGCACCTTTCGCTAAGCGAATATCGCCGCGCCGTTAAGGTGCTGGAGCGGGTGTTGCGCGGGTTAACGGCTGGGTAACCGGTAGGGATAGACCCTGAAATCTTCCCGAAGGTTTGAGGGGCGCGATTTCGGGGAATTCTCTTTTTGGCAGATCGTCAATGAGCTTAAGAATTCCTCTTTTACTGAGAGATGATTGGGATGCAGCACGCCGAATTTCACTTTCAGTAATCCAAAGGAGGTTGTAAAGACGCGAATAGAAAAAAGCAGAAGAGCCGGAGATGTTCTCCAGCTCTTCTAAGAGGCGTCAAAAAGCATTCAGCCTTAACGGGAAATCAAGGGTAGGAATTGCATTTGACCAGCTTTAACTGTCACCTGATAGGTATCTGAGTAGGATGGATTTGAGGTGCATTGCGCCGTGACAGTAAAGGTGTCTGTATCGCCAAGAATAGCCGAGGGTGGAACTTTGACCGTGTAATTAACCTGTGTGCTTTGTCCGCCAAGCACAAATCGAGTAGAAGAGCCATTCAAGGTAACCAGCCAGCTATTTCCAGCGACACTAAGCTGAAAGTTACAGGCTGAAGAAGTTCGGTTCTCCAAAACCATCGACAAGGTTATAGGTAAGAGAGGTATCCCCCAGATAGTTTGTTTGAAGTTTAGCGGGTAATACGCAACGTAAGGGGTCAACGGTAAAGCCTGCGCAGTATTGCTTGCGTTGTGGTGATGCAGGAACAACAGTCCCTTGGTTCTATTTGCACCAATAGCGGCCTTGTTGAAGCTCACGGCGAAGGATGGGGAGTAGCTTGCATCATCCAACCAGACTGGCAGTTCGGTGATGTTTGGGTCAACGGAATAAAAACCGGGGTGAGCAACATCAAAGAACATCTGATCACTTAAATCCGTCCACCAGATATCATCCCGACTCCAGGTAACGATGTAAAAACTAAAATCGGTGTTTTTCCCTTCTTGCAGACCGATCGAGGCCGGAGAAACGGGTAAAAACATGACATTGTTATGGAACAGGTTGGTGTTGGTACCTCCAGGCAAAGCGTTGAGGTAATAGTCGGCACCACAATTGTCCAAATCGAGAGTTGTTCCGTCTAAAATGGGACAATATGCCACCACTTGTATATCGTTTACAGATCCGGTAAAGAATCCCTGATTGACGTTGAACACCACGAAATCGTCTAGCCCATCCTCGTTGTTATCGATATAAATATCGAATTCCACAGAACTGGGCGTATCCCATTTTCCATAGGTGGCAACTCCGAAATATACGGCCGACTGAGTAAAGTTATAGTACGGGAAATCGGTTGCTGCGCCAATATATCGCAAATCAGCGGCATCGTTTGGACCAGTACTCCAGGCTTCATCAGGGCTATTGCCCAACCATTCCAGGACTGCAACGAGGGAATTATCGTCTGTGGTATCCACGGGAACACCCAGCGGAGTAAAGCTAAGGTTGCCGCTGCTGGTATTAGGCAAACTTACCGCAGTCTGGGAAACTGCCATGCTACTTGCCGGGCGCGGCGCAATATGCACCGGAACCCGTAAGGTGGGATCGCTACCTGTGGACACCAATTGAACAAAACCGCCACCTTCGCTAAAGCGCTGTCGCGTACCGGTTGTGATGTTTGGATCCAGAGCACGTGTCAAAGCAACGCTATTGATACTCACCTGAACCTTGATCGTCTGGGTGCCACTTGCCGGAATGGCGACCGGATTCGAGAGAGGGTTGTTGGAGGCGTCTAACAAGGCGAAGGTTAAGCCCGGATTTGTCTGATACCGCGAGACAAAGCTAACGTTGTAGGAAACCGGAGACCCGGAGGTGTTTTTCAGGGTGATGCTCTTGGTCATTGTTTGATCAACCGCACTGCCAGTCTCTACCACCGGCACTTCGCCAAAGGACAGGCTGACCATGCCTGGGTCGTCGCTGGCATAAGCAATCACGGGGGACTGAGCCGCCTTTTCAACATCCAGGCGCCCTGCTCCAACCCGGGTCGGTGTATGCGGGTTACCCGACTGATTCAAGCCCACATAAAGATCGTTGCTGGCGGTATTCATCACCAGCGCTTTCAAGTCGGCTACGCTCCAGGTAGGATATTTCTGTCTGAGCAGGGCCATCGCGCCAGTCACATGCGGCGCGGCCATCGAGGTGCCATTGTAACTGATGCCTTTATTGCCGCTCAAAGCGTCGGTAGAGTAGATCGTTTCACCAGGAGCGGTCAAATCGGGCTTGAGGGAGGTGCCAAACCGCCCGGGTCCGCGTGAGCTAAAGGAGGCGATGGTATCTCTCAAGGAGTTGTCAATGGTGGTGAACTGATCGCAGTAAGCCGAGGTCAATCGCACCGTCAAAGGGAGATTTGCTTTCAGGTCATTTCCAACCGCTAGCGTGGTCATCATCGAGGGTATGGTGATTGTTGCATCGGTGCCAGCCATGGCAAAGGGAAAGCCAGGCACATTATTGGCTACCAGGACGCCCACTGCCCCGGCAGTTTGGGCGTTTTTCACCTTGGTCACAAAGGGGCAAGCGCCCCGATCGATTAGAGCAATTTTTCCACTTATATTGTTGGTAATAGCATTACAACCGTTGGCAGGTACGGTAGTTGTCAGCGGCGCAGTGACATCGAATGTCTGAGGACCAAAGCTGGCTTCAACGGCTGGGTGTTGCCCATATAGTGGCGATAAAGAGTCGGTGACTTCAAAGGCGCTTACCACGGCGCCTTGATCCAGACTTGCCGCCACGCTGATGGCATAGCGAGCAACTGCGGGAGAACCATGGATGTAAAAGACATCGCCACTATTGCCAGCCGAGGCAACAACAATCATTCCCGCCAAGGCAGCGTTGTTGGCTGCGATCGCAGTCGTATCGTATTCTGACCCAAAGCTGGAACCCAGTGACAGATTAATCACATCCAGATGATCGCTCAAATTGCCATCCCCATTGGGATCCATCGCCCATTCGATGGCTTGCTCGGTTACATCTGTTGAGCCGGAACAACCAAAGACGCGTAGAGCATACAGTTTTGCTTTGGGCGCCACGCCGGGAGCGATGCGAAACTTGGCAATGTATTGCGCCTGGGTCAGGTTCTTGAGGTTGGCGTAGGTATCTGCACCGCTTTCCTGATAGGTGCTGCCATCGGTCAGCACGCCAAAGCCCGCCGCCGTTCCGGCGACATGGCTGCCGTGGCCGTTGCAGTCCATCGGATCCGGGTCGGGTTGGGGGATGGGATTGCTATTGGCGTCGTAATCATCACCCACAAAGTCGTAACCACCGACAACTTTTGTCGTCGGGAACAGGTTGCCGGATTCGGTGATGCGGGTAAAATCTTGACTGCCGTAACCCGTGCCCGGCCCACCGAAGTTGGTATGGATGTAGTCGATGCCCGTGTCGATGATGCCGATTTTGATATTATCACCCTGATAATTGGTTAAGCCTCCCCAAACCTGCGGCGCACCAATTAAGGGGACACTGGTGGTATGTTCGATGTTTTTCGGGATGATCGGGTGAATAGCTTTTACACCTGGTAGGGTACGTAATTTGGGGACGTCTTTGGCTTCCAGACGTAACCAGATGCCGTTGAAAACTTTCTGGGTGCGGAAAAGCTCCTGGGCTTGAATGCCTTTTTGACGAAGGGCGCGCTGAAAAGTTTCTTGCTCTTCTTCGATTTGAGCAAGTTGATTTTGGGTCAGACTGGTCATCTCGCTCTGTAAGCGCCCCTGGCTGCGCGCATAGACAAGCGCCGCAGGTTCCGTTTCAAATTCAACAACCACTCCGATTTTGCCCTTGCGGTCTGCCAGACGACCATAATGGGCTTCCACCTCCGAGAGATCAACTTTGTCCAGTTGCACCCGTTCCCGCGTTGGGCGAGGAGGTTCATCCCCTTGGGCTTGAACCCGGCCCCCTAGCGGTGATAGGAGAGAAACAGCCAACATGGAAAAGATCAAAATCATAGAGAAAACAAAAAGCGAGCGTTTCATAGTATTTTTCTCAAAAAGTTCTTGAAGTCGTATTTCCTGTTTTGGATTGAGTTGTTCCGAACGATATTTGAGCGGATCAGCCTCCATTTACCTGACTACACGACGAATGCATACCCCCTGTTGGAAGCGAAAGAAACTTTATCAGGTTGAAAAGGTTCATAGACTTTTTGGGGGTTTTTCTGGTTCTAATCGACTCTTTTCACCTCCTCGGGAAGGAGCGGATTGGTTTTCATCCTCTGGCAGGTCACCCAGGCGCTCTTTTTGTCTTTTTATCAACCAGCGGGCTGCCAAAAGGAGCAAAAATGGCCAAGTGTGAATGGCTACCGGCAGGCCACACTCGGGACAGGGCAGCAAGCTCGCCCCAACCAGGGCTGTGCCCAAGCCCCACTCCTTCAGGCGACGCAGGTGTTGATGAGGGTTGGAAGAGGGAGAATCGGGAGAATGCACCGACCACCTATCCTGAGCAAACGAACCCCTGACCGACATGATGAGCTTAATATCATTATATCCTAAATCATAATTACCTACCAAAGGTTCTATTTGGCAGGGCAGACCGTCCACGAATATTTCACGAATGCACGAATAGCGTTTCCATTCGTTACTTCGTGGTCAATTCGTGGACGGTTTTCTCGGCAAATTATCAACACGACGTGTGATGGTAGGTTGTTACCCTAAATCCTTGGTTAATAAGCGTGTTTCACCAGAGATGATTCTTTACTCTCTGTGGTGAATTGAACCATAGAACGATTGATTCACGCTTGCGGGCCCACGATGCTAAAAAGCCGTCCCGCTCAAGTTTGGCGCCTGGGCTGAACGCGCATCCACACGCCCGGGCGTGGTTCCAGGGTGGCGCCCATGTGGGCATGAATGCGCTCGGATTGCAGCGGTTCGAAGCTGAAATGGCGCAGCAGATAGGTTAAGACCAGGCGCGCTTCCAGTTGGCCGAAGGCTGCTCCGATACAGGCGCGCGGTCCGCCGCCGAAGGGAACGAAGGAAAACGGCGGCGTTTGCCGCCCGCTCAGAAAGCGTTGTGGGCGAAATTCATCGGCTGCCTCCCAGATGCGCCGATCGCGGTGGGTGAGATAAATCGAATAAAACAGACGTTCGCCGGCCGGGATGACCCCTTCTTCCAGTTCGAGCGGCTGGGCGACGCGCCGGTTGCCAATGTGAATTGGAGGGTACAGGCGCAAAGTCTCTTTGATGACCGCGTCTAAGAACGGCGCTTTTTCGCTCTGGTCAATTGCTGCTACCAGTTCCTGCATCACGGCGGGGTGCTGGCCGAGCAAGACGAAGACCCACGCCAGCAGGGCGGTCGAGGTGTCGTGCCCAGCGATCAACATGGTCAGCATCTGATCCCGAATCACCTCGTCTGAATAATCCGCCTCGATCAACGCTTGCAGCAGATCGGGGCGGGGCTCGCCGGCGCGCCGTTTGGCGATCAGACCATACAAATAGGCGTCCAGTTGGCGCAGCGGAGCGGTGAAGGATGGCCGCGGCATGCGGCGCCAGAGGATCCACGCTCCCGGCGAGATAAAGGCAATGGCTTTGAGAATTGGCTGCCAGAGGTAGGGTAAGTCCTGGGCGATGTCCTCACTGAACAAGGCTTCAAAGATGATCAACAGGGCGATCTTGCGGCTCTCCACCAGCATATCCACCACCTGGCCGGCTTGCCAGCGGTCGGAGATGCGCTTTGCCTGGGCGATCATCATCTCGGCATAGGCGGGCAGTTGGGCGGGGTGCAGGGCGGGCTCCATCTGTTTGCGGTAAGCCTCGTGTTCAGCGCCGTCCACTACCAGCACGCCGCGCCGCAACAGATCGGTCACCGGGTCGGTATTGCGCCACAGCAAGCGCTCGCGCTGGGTGACCAGCACGGCGCGGTTGGCGTGCGGTCCAAAGACGACATAGGGATGAAAGGCCGGCAGCGGGATTTGGAAGACATAGCCGATTTCATCCGCCATCACTTGTAGGGGAGCCAACGGCGAGCCGCTCTTGAGCCAGGCTTGCAATACTCGGATACCGATGTCGGGCGGAAGTTGTCTATTCATTAGGAGATCTACCCTCGGCTCGTCTCGGGTTAATCAACCGTCAATCAGCGCAGCGGTGGAAAGAGATCGCCGTGTCGCTGCAGGTATTCATCCAAAATCTCTCTGGCAACCTCCACGCCGGGCACCAGCGGATGCAATGTCAAAGCGGTGAGTGCTTTGGCATAGGAGCCTTCCACAGCCGCCTCGATGGTCAAGCGCTCGTAGGCTTTCACCTGTTGCATCAGCCCCAGGCAGTGGGCGGGGATGTCACCCACGCTGAGGGGCTGAATCGCTCCTGCGCTCACCCAGGCCGGAATTTCGACTACCTCCTCGCTTGCTATGCCGTGAATCGCACCCTGATTGGGGATATTGAGAATCATCTGGCGCGGTGCGTTGCCGTTCAGCGCTTCGATCAGGTCGAGCGCCACGCCGGCATATCCTTCGGAGGAGAGCGATTCGGCCAGGGCTTGATCGAGTTGTTCCAGGTTGTGAGCCTGGCCGCTTTCGTTGACCATGTAGGTTGCGCCGCGCCGTTTGAGATACGCCTGATAGGCGCGCAACATGCCTTCGTAGTCTTCGGCAGCCCGCAAAGCGCTGAGTTGGGCGAACAGACTCTCGTTCCAGGTTGCCAGTTGCTCGCCACGGCTGATGCCTGCCTGCAGGATGTTTTCGACTGCCCGGCGGGTATGGTAGTAATAGTAGAGATACTCGTTGGGGATCATCCTCAGGGTATTAATCAGCGTGGGGTCGAAAGGCAAACCGGGCACGCGATCTAACTGGCGAATGAGCTCCAGAAAGCGGGGCAGGTGATCCTGCCCCTGATACAATACTCTGCGGATCCACCCCAGGTGATTCAAACCGAAATAATCGAGCAACACCTGTTCAGGAGCGGCGTTGAGCAAAGCTGCCAGGGCACGGCGCAGGGTGTGCGGGGCGTCGCAGATGCCCACACTACGTTGCCAGCCGCTGACCCGAATCAGCGCCTCTGCCAGCAACCCGGCCGGGTTGGCAAAGTTGATCAGCCACGCCTGCGGACAAAGCTGAGCCATTTTTTCAACCACATCCAGCAAGACCGGCAGGGTGCGCAGCGCCATGGCAAAACCGCCAGGGCCGGTCGTTTCCTGCCCCAGAACCCCATGGTTCAGCGCCACCCGCTCATCGATGGCGCGCCCAGCCATGCCGCCGACCCGAAAGGTGGTGATGACCGTATCAGCGTTCTGGAGCGCTTCTTCCAGCGCGGTGGTGCGCAAAATGCGAAAGCGCGGCGGATTGGCCGCTTCGAGCGGGGCGGTGAGGGCGGCGATCAGATCGAGATGTTCGGCGTTGATATCCATCAGGGCAAGCTCGCTAAGCCCCAGCCGGGACTGGCGTAGCAAAATGGCTTGGATGATGAGCGGTGTACGCAATCCGGCTGCGCCTAAGATGGCAATCTTGATTCCCATAGACTATCCTTGCAGGGCTAACAGGTTTTCGACAAAGGGGTGGAAACGCACATAGCGATAGGCTTCGGCGTATGCCACGCCGATGCGTTGCCCGATTTCGGCCGCCTGGGCGCGCATTGCCCAGGCTAAGGCTTGCAGGGGATCATCCAGCACCTCTCCCAACAGGGCGCGCAAATCCAGACCGGCCAGGCCTGCCTGGCGCATGACATCTTCGACCAGAAACCGCACCTGGCTGCGATGTTCCCCAAGGGCAGCAATTTTGCGATCGATGGTCTGGCTGATGTCCACAATTTTATTGGCGTTGGGGAGATGTTCACTATAGAAGTATTTTTCGACCACGAAGTGCGCTTCCAGGCCCTGTTTGAGGTGTTCGGGGTGCATTAATGGCAAACTGGCAAAGTGAATGGCGTCTGAGGCTGCCCAGGCAACGGCGCGATGATCGGGGTGCACCTCATACGGCGCAAAGGCATCTTCGGCAACCACGATGTCGGGTTTGACTTGCCGGATCAGGCGAATGAACTGCTCGCGCAGCAAGCCCGGCGGTAGGGTATCCACTTCCAAGTCGGGGTGATTGAGAAAGATGGGTGGTTCAGCGCCGAGGGCCTCCGCGGCGCGGTGAGCCTCGGCACGGCGAAGCTTTGCCAGGCTCTCGGCATCGTGTTCAAACGAACCACGCCGCCCATCGCTGGCAATGGCAATGATGACCCGGGCGCCTTCAGCGATCAAATTGGCAAGCAAACCGCCGGCAAAGAACTCGGCATCGTCGGGATGTGGGACAAGGGCAAGCACCGTTTTGGACATCAGACCTCCTGGTAACAGATGATCTTCATCGAGTCCCCTGCAAAAAAGCACCGCAACGGGCTTTGAGAGGAGAAAGTTTTATTACCACAGAGTGCACAGAGAACACGGAGAGCAGAGAGAGTAATTTTCTCTGTGCTCTCTGTGTACTCCGTGGTGAGAAAAGCCTGGTGGGGAAGGAGGTTTTTCGCAGCGGCCTCATCTATTGAACAAATTCTAAAATCCAGACTCCCGGGAAAGCCTCCCCGTTGGCGGCCGTGCAGGAAGGTGCGCTCAGGTTGAAAACCGGCTCTCCACCGCTGGCGATGCGCAGCGAATAGACGACCTCCGCCTGCATGGCAAAATCGGCATAGCCTAACCCTAACTCGGGTTTCAAACCGGTGAAGAAACGGTCTTCACCTCCCTCCCAGTTGATGATAATCTCAACCCCTGGCAGTTCGTTGCCTTGCGCATCCCAGACATATACGATGATCAACCCCTTGCCCAGGGCAGGGTCACAAACGGCCTCGCGTTTGCGCAGGACAAACGGCTTTTGCGGTGAGGTGGTTGGCTGCGGGGAGGCGAGGGTTGCTGCCGGCGAGGAGATGGTTTCGGCGGGAGAAGGGGTGGCAACCGACCCTGCAGGAGAAGGAGAAACCGCAGCCGGGGGAGATGGGCTGGCGTTGGCGGGTGTCGCCACGGTAGGAGCGAGCAGGGTGGCTTGCGCCTGAGCAAGGTCGGCAGCCAGCAAGCCTAAGGCGCGGGCTTCATCAGCCGCTTTGCCCTCTGCCAGCCAGCGCTGCGCCTGGGCAGCCAGAGCGTTATAAGGGTCGGAATCTTTCAACAGGGCAAGCCGCGCCCGGGCGCGCACCAGATCGCCGCTTGCCAGATATGCCACGGCAATCAGGGCACGGTATTGATCTTTGTCGGCGGCCGCAAGCAGGTCTGGCGAAAGGTCAGTGTATTGCACCGGTTGAAGGTATAACGAATAAACCAAGCCAATTGCCAGACCCAGAAGCAGCCCGGTAAGCAAATACAAAGAACCGCGCCGCTCGTTCATGGCACGCCCGTCCCGACCAGGGGGGTTAGGCTTTCGACTGCCGTCAGCAGGGCGCGCATTTTCTGCAAGTCGGAGTCGCTGTAACCGTAGCGCTCACCAAAGTTGATCGCCTGCTGAATGATTTCTGCGGGTTGTGAGCGCTGGAGAAACACCAGCCGCGCAATCGCAGCCGCCAGATTTTGATCGGCAGCGTAGGCCTCGGCAATCATCAGAACCACATCGCTCTGGTAATCGATGCGTAATTGCGCCGCGCGCTGCTCGGCGGAGGCGGCCGGAGCGCGCAACCAGCCAATCCCGACCCCGGCTGCGGCGCCGAAGGCAATTGCGAGCAGAAAACGGATCCAGCGTCCTAACATCTCTCTTCCCGTAGGATTTTCTCTATCTCCTTTTTGACATGCGGCAATCGTTCGGTAATCGCTTTCCAAACCAGATGGTAATCTACTCCAAAGTAAATGTGGATTAACTTATCTCGCATACCAGCCATTTCTTTCCACGGTACTACAGGATGCTTCTGACGGATTTCATGGGGTATTTGTTTTACTGCTTCTCCAGTGAGTTCAAGTTGACGCATTCCAGCACTGGCGGTCTTATCATCAAAAACGCATCCAGAACCATCCCAGCAATAAACGCATCAATGCTTTGGATAGCAGCGAGAATATCCTGCAAGAATATAGTGGTATCTCTCATACGGGAATGGCTTCGAGAAGCACAGTCTCGCGAATTTCTGGACGATGAGCCTTTTTGGAAATCACGTCCACAAGTCGTTGAAAAATCTCTTCCAGGAACAGCGTCAGACTTATCCAATGAAATAAATCTGCCTCACGGTCAAACTCTGCAAGGATATCAATATCGCTGTTGCTATCCTGTTCTCCACGGACGAATGAACCAAACAAGCTAATTTCTTTGACCTTGTATCGCTCAGCAAGGAGGGGTTTCAGCTTTCTCAACTTGTTCAGAATCTCTTCTGTGTCCATAAGCAGCCTCCTTATCATTTTACCATAGCGGGCTAATCCCGAGTCTGGCGGCTGACCATCCCCGAAGATCGCCAGAAAGCACGAATAGCGCCGTTATGCGTTGCTTTGTTGCCTGTTCGTGGATAGTTTTTCTCAAATAACTGCGCAACTTGTGATGGAAAGATCTAGCTTCCTTTGAGAGCTTCGGTCTTTGAACCCGGCTGAAGCTCACCTGATGGCTGGAAAACGCTCATTTATGGCTGGCAACGGCACTCCAAAGTTCGCCGTGTTTGGAGTACAATCGGGAGCAAAACGATGGAACACCGGGCATTGGATCGACGCAATCTCTCCATGTTAATCCTGGCGCACATGCTCACCGACCTCAATCAGGGGGCAGTCCCGGCGCTCATTCCTTTTCTGGTCGCTCAACAGGGATTGAATTATCTGGGGGCTTCGGGCATCACCGTTGCCGGAACGCTGATTTCATCCATCCTGCAACCTCTGGTGGGCTTTCTCTCGGATCGGCGCTCGCTTTCCTGGTTGCTGTTTTTGGGGCCGGGGCTGGCTGGGCTGGGACTGGGGCTGAGCGGTAACCTGTCAGGGTATGGCTGGGTATTGCTTGCCATTCTGACCAGCGCCATTGGGGTGGCGGTCTTTCATCCCGAAGCCTATCGCTACGCCAATTACTACTCTGGCCTGCAAACTGCGACGGGTATGGGCATTTTTTCGGTGGGCGGTACGCTGGGGTACGCTATGGGTCCCCTGCTGCTGACCTTCCTGGTCGTGCAAGGGGGATTATCCGCCACGGCCTGGATGAGCCTGCCGGCTCTGTTTGTGGCAATCTATTACTTTTTCCAGCAAGAGCGATTGCGTTCTGCCCGCCTCCAGCAGCAGCAAGCTCTCCTCCAGAGCGGCCAGACGGATTGGCGGGCGATGTCTTTGTTACTCTCGGTCATCGTTTTGCGCTCGATGTCTTACTACTGTCTGGCGACTTTTGTACCGCTCTACTTGATTAAGGCGCGGGGCTTCTCAACGCCGCTGGCAAACAGCGCCCTGACGGTGATGTCGATGGGCAGTGTAGCAGGAGCCTTGCTGAGCGGGCCCATCGCCGATCGAATTGGGCGGCGGCGCATCCTGTTCTGGATGGCTTTGATCATCAGCCTCTCGGTTCTGCTTTTTGTGTTCTCCCCCAGCCTGCTCTCATTTGTCATCCTGGGTCTGGCAAGTGCAGCCCTTTCAGCCTCGTTTACGATTTCCATGGTGCTGGGGCAATCGTATGGGCGGGGCAATCTGGGATTGGCTTCGGGTTTGACGGTCGGTCTGGCGGTAGGGGTAGGCGGTCTGAGCACGCCGATCTTCGGCTTCCTGGCTGACCGCATCGGATTATCCACCGCCCTCTCCGCTGTGGCGATTTTGCCCTTGCTTGCTGCCGCCTTGATCCTGGCCTTACCGGCGGAGTCGCAATGAACTTTGATGAGAAAGCCCGCGATTGGGATCTGAACCCGGCTCGCCGCGAACGGGCGCAAGCCGTGGCAGAAGCCATGCGCCGCCAGATTCCCCTGCACCGCCGCATGACGGCTTTAGAGTACGGCTGTGGCACCGGCTTGCTCAGCTTCGAGTTAGCCAACGACCTGGGGCAGATTTTCCTTGCCGATCGTTCGGCGGGGATGCTCGCCGTTTTGGGCGAGAAAATTGCTGCCGCTCAAGCATCCCATCTCTTCCCCCTGCAGCTCGATTTGTTGACCGACCCCCTACCCGAGCGGCGGTTCGATTTAATCTACAGCTTGATGACCCTCCATCACATCTGCGATACACCGCGCATTTTGAGCTGCTTCTACCAGCTCTTACTTCCTGGTGGCTATCTCTGTATTGCCGACCTCGATCAGGAAGATGGCAGTTTCCACAAGGAGCCTTTTGAGGGGCATTTCGGTTTTGATCGCCAGGCCCTTGCCAGACTGACAACGGCGGTGGGCTTTGAGGTTTTAGGCTTTAAGACGGTCTATGAGATGGTTAAAATCGTCGAAGATCAACAACGTTCTTATCCCATCTTTCTGATGACCGCTCGCAGGCGTTGAAGGTATTGATCTGGAATTAAGGAGCGATTCCCGATGCTCAAGCGGCAAATACTGACTTGAACGGCACAGTATGGCGCAGTTTTGCGCCAGCAAAAGCCCCGCCTGGGCTGCTGAGCAGGGAATCGTCAGGTCTCCCGCCGGCGGAACAGGCCGGCCTTTGCTTCTCGCCGCGCCAGGGTTAGGCAATTTGCCGCCGCGGCAGTCGGAAGTCTCTCCTTTGCTATCCCAAAAGAAGAGAAAGGAGAACCAACCATGTCCGATTTTGATTCCAACACCGTCATTCTCATCACCCGTAACGGGATGGGCGATGCCGAACCGGCCCTGCAACAAAAGTTGATCGGCATCTATCTATCCCTGCTTGACCAGAACAACCTGTTGCCCGGCGCGATCTGTTTCTATGCCGAAGGAGTCAAGCTGGTAGTCGATGGCTCGCCGGTGCTGGAGACGCTTGCCGCGTTGG
>Ga0209162_1001727_pt1 | contig 20662 bp, 18 predicted proteins | sample YNPNPMetaG_FD_187121 | JGI IMG/M metagenome (GOLD analysis project Ga0209162, IMG submission 187121) | Anoxygenic and chlorotrophic microbial mat microbial communities from Yellowstone National Park, USA - YNP NP MetaG (SPAdes) (version 2) ... | reverse complement strand
CCATCCTGATAACCTCCTTTTTATAGGTCTATTGAGTGAACAATATAGGTTAAATGGATGGTTGCCTTCTTTGTCAATTCTGAGGAAACAATTCTTTTTTGAAGAGATTATTTTTGAGGAATGTCGTAAATTTGACAAAATAACCTCTGAAATTGTAAATTATTAATTATATTTCAGGGCCGCTAGCTCAGCAGGCAGAGCACCGCCCTTTTAAGGCGGGTGTCGTTGGTTCGAATCCAACGCGGCTCATGTAAATGTCCCCATCGTCTAGCCAGGCCTAGGACATCGCCCTTTCAAGGCGGTAACAGGGGTTCAAATCCCCTTGGGGACGTTTCTTCTCTTTCAACAGGTTAAGTTCTTCTCTAAATACTTCTTTTCTAAATCTGTTATGAAATTTTAATTTGACTTTTATTTCACCACTAATTTAGAATAATTTTAAAATAAAACCAAATGGAGGTTTTCATGAAAAAGTACAAATGTAGTGTTTGTGGCTATGTCTATGACCCTTCAAAGGGAGACCCTGATAATGGAATAGCTCCGGGAACAGCTTTTGAAAATCTTCCAGATTCTTGGACCTGTCCTGTATGTGGTGCAACAAAGGATATGTTTGAACCAGAGCAGTAGTAAAGGAGGCTAACTATGAAATCAGTTGAACTTGCATTAAAAATGGAAACAGATGCAGTTAAATTTTATACAGAAGCTTCAGGCAAGGTCTCACATCCTGTTGGTAAGAAAATGTTTCTAACAATCGCAGAAGATGAAAAAAATCATATCAAAATGATAGAAGAAGTTATGAAAGGGCTTGAATTGACAATCAGAGAAGCAAATCCAGTAAAAGCTGTTAAAACAATCTTTGAAGAAATGAAAGACAAAATGATGGGCAGACTTGAAGCTAATAATGATGACCTTGAAGCATTCAGAATTGCAATGGAGATGGAAAAACAGGGGATTGATTTTTATACAAAAGTCAAAGAGGAAGTAAAAACTGAGAAGGAAAAGAAACTTTTTGATAGATTGATTTATGAAGAACAACAACATCACAAAATTTTCTCTGAAACATACAATTTTCTTAAAGACACAGGGAACTGGTTTATGTGGAAAGAGTTTTCTATTGTTGAAGGATAAGAGGGAGGGTATAACCCTCCCCAGTTTTTATTTTATACCCAGAACATCTGCCATGTCGTAAAGACCAGCAGGTTTCCCTTTAAGCCATATAACTGCTTTCAATGCACCTCTTGCAAAGGTATCTCTACTTGATGCTCTATGAATAATCTCAATTCTTTCTCCAAGCCCTCCAAATATAACATTATGCTCACCAACTATATCTCCTGCTCTGACTGTCTGAATTCCTATCTCCTGTTTAGTTCTTTCTCCAATAATACCCTTCCTTGCATATACCGCAACTTCATCAAAATTTCTTCCAAGAGATTCAGCTATAACCTTTGCCATTTTTATTGCTGTGCCACTTGGTGCATCTTTTTTCATCCTGTGATGAGCTTCAACAATTTCAACATCATAATCATCTCCGAGAACTTTTGCTACATCTTTTAGAATCTTAAACAATAGATTTACTCCGACACTCATATTAGGTGAAAGAACAATCGGAATATCTTTGGCAGCTTTTTGGATGATTTTAAGCTGTTCATTATTGAATCCTGTTGTCCCAATTACCATGGATTTTTTGTACTTCTTAACTATTTTTAGATGTTCAAGGGTGGCTTCCGGAGAAGTAAAGTTTACTACCATGTCAGTTTTACTAATGATTTTTTCAAGATTATCAGTAATTTTAACACCTAAATCACCAACTCCTGCTACAGAACCTGCATCTAATTTTAATTTTGGATTTTTCTTTGCTTCTATAGCACCCACAAGCTTAATGTCTGGATATTCTTTTGAAAGAGCAACAATTCTGCTACCCATTCTTCCTGCAGCACCACATACTGTTAATTTTATCATCTTGCCACCTCCGAAAAATTTTTAGATAGTTTAAAATTTTGACTTAAATTTTTTCAAAATATAGCCTAATTCTTCATTTTTCATAATATATGCAATTACAAGATAAAGAAATACAGCTACTGATATAGCTGTTCCAAGATAGGCAAATTTTAATAGCATCGCATCACTCCGTCTCCACAAAGAAGGTTCAATTGAGCAGATTATTTTAGCCACACCTACTGCAATCAAAGAACCAAAAATATTTTTTATCGCGGATATTGCAATTGGTCTGAAAGAGATTTCTGGAATTTTTCTTGTCAGAAAAATTGATAGAAGAATAAACTGAACTGTTGCAGCTGAAGAATAAGCCAGAGCTATTCCATTATGCTTCATCAGATTCATTAGAAGCAAAGATACTGTTACATTGGTAAACATACCTGCGGTAGCACAGATAACAGGAGTTTTAGTGTCCTGAAAAGAATAAAATGTTGCTGTTATTGTTCTTGAACCAACAGTTGCCCATATACCAAGACTGTAGAACAAAAGAGCCTGAGCAGTATTTAAAGTAGCATTCAAATCAAAGGCACCACGCTGAAAAAGTGTATTGACAACTGGTTCTTTTAGCATTATCAAACCAAACATTGACGGAATCACAAGAAAAAATAGAAGTCTGATTGAAAAAGAGAAATCCTCCTTAAGTAAATCTATTTTCCCTTCAGCTACATGTTGAGAAAGAGCAGGCAATACAGCCATTCCCACTGCTACTCCAAAAATACCTATTGGAAGCTGAATGAGTCTCATGGAGTAGTAAAGGTATGTTACGCTTCCTTCTGAAAGAAAGGAGGCAATAATTGTACTGACAAAAATATTTATCTGATTAACAGTTAAAGATAATGTTGTAGGAATAACTAAAATCGCAATTTTTTTCAGAGCAGGATGAAACCGAGCAAAACCGAATCTGTATCCTGCCTTATAATATGCTGGGGTCTGAATTAGCCACTGAAGAATTCCCCCCAATGTTACACCAACGGCAACAGATATTATTGGATTGAAAAAAAAGGAACTGAAACCAACAACAAGTAAAATTACTGAAATATTTAAAAAACAGGGAGCAAGGGCTGGAATAAAAAATATGTTATTTGTATTTAGAACTCCCATTGTAAGAGAAGCAAGACTTATAAAAAGTAAAAACGGAAACATTATTTTCGTTAACAAAACAGTAAGTTCAAACTTTTGAGGATTTGAGATAAACCCGGGAGCAATGATTTTGACTATAAAGGGACTGAATATTATACCAAGAAGGGTTGTTCCTCCAACTATGAGGATTATTGCAGTAAAAAGGCTTTTTGCAATTTCCCTTGCCTCATCCTCTCCTTTTTTTATCTGGCTTTCTTTTAAAACAGGAATTACTGCTGATGACATGGAACCTTCTGCAAAAAGTTCTCTAAGAAGATTTGGAATTCTGAATGCAACAAAGAATACATCACTTAATCCAGTTGCACCGAAATATTTTGCAAGAATCATATCTTTTATGTAGCCAAGAATACGACTCAGAAATGTGGCTAAAGATATAAATCCTGTTGCTTTTACAATTTTTCCTCTGGCAGTCATTTCTAATATTTCAATATCTCAAGAAGGTCAAGCATGTCTTCCTTTGGTAGAAAGAACTGCTCTTTTTTTATTGAATTCAAAAGGTCTGTTTTAAATTTATCAATGTCTCCTTTATAGACTGAATGGAGTTTTATGGCTGTCCTCAGTGTTTTTGATGCTTCTGAATAATTTCCAAGTTTTTGATAACTGAGTGCAAGATAAAAATGGGGCTCAATTAACATTATATTCCTTTTAATTGCTTTATCAAGAGATTGTAATGCATCATTATATTTGCCAATTCTGTAATAGGATAAACCCTGTCCAAAATAGGCTTTGTCCTGAGTAACAAACAAGGGATTACTTAAAGCCTTACTGAAAGAATCAATTGCCTCTTTATGCATATTAAGCCTCTGATAACATATTCCAAGATTAAACCATGCATCAGCATAGTTGGAGTCAAGAGAAAGTGCCCTCAAGAATAAATCCCTTGCCATTTCATATTCCTGAAACTCCATATGAACAAGAGCAAGCCCGTGGAGAGCATCTTTGTTATTTGGGTCAATCTGTAAGGCTTTGTGAAATTCAGCATAAGCAAGCTGATAATTTTTTTCAATATAGTAAGCAAATCCGATTTCTTTATGGAAATCAGCCTCATTTGCCTGTCTTACTGTTTCAGAAGAACCACAGGCTGTAAGGGTCAATAAAAAAATTATGCCTAAAATTTTAAGTTTCATGGTTTTAGTATATCATTTTTGTTCTTCAAGTCTTGCAATTAATCTTTTTAGAAACAATATTAAACCATCCATTCCTTTTTCTTCAATCTCAAATCCATCTGGATAAAATTTCAATTCTTTAATAATACCCTTTTTCTTAAATGTTGTTAAAATATTTATTAGTTCATGTACGAATTTTTCTTCCAAGCCTTCTTCAAAAAATAATCTAAAACTATTTCTCTTCTGCTGAATCTTTGATATTTTAATCTTTGAAGCATACACTCTTATATATGCTATTTTGAATATATTTTCTACCTCTTGAGGCATCTTCCCGAACCTGTCAGAAATTTCCTGATAAAGCTTTTGTATTTCAGATAATTCATGAATCTGGCTTAACTTTCTGTATATTCTAATTCTCGTAGATGTTTCCTTTATGTATTCTTCAGGGATAAGAGCTTGAGCTGAAACCATTACTTCAGGAAGTTTGTAAGAAATAATGGCTTCACCTTTTGATTCCATTATTGCCTCATTCAACATCTCAATATAAAGGTCAAAACCAAGCCTGTTTATTCCTGACTGCTCAACACCTAAAAGTTCGCCAGCACCTCTTATCTCAAGGTCCTTCAATGCAATATGAAAACCTGCTCCAAGATAACTCATCTCCTGAATTGCCTTAATCCTCTTTTTTGCATTATCTGTTAGAGTCTCCTCAGATGGAATAATTAAATAAGCATAAGCCTGCCTTGATGCCCTCCCTACTCTGCCTCTTATCTGATAAAGGTCTGCCAGTCCAAACATGTCTGCCCTGTTGATTATTATTGTGTTTACATTTGGGATGTCAAGCCCTGATGCTATGATTGATGTGCAAAGGAGGATATCTATTCTTCCATCAAGAAAATCAAGCATTATTCTGTCAAGTTCTCTTTCTTTCATTCTTCCATGAGCTATTTCAATTCTTGCATCAAGCAATTTCAGCAATCTTGTTTTTATTAATTTAATATCATTAATTCTATTATGAAGAAAATAAATCTGCCCTCCTCTACTTAATTCCCTTTCTATTGCTTCTTTGATTATTTGGTCATTGTCATTGATTATAAATGTTCTTACTGCAAGCCTTTCCTTTGGAGGACTCTGTATTACAAAAATATCCCATAGCCCGCTTAAGCCAATCTGGAGAGTTCTTGGAATAGGTGTAGCAGATATTGTTAAAAGGTCAACCTGAGGATATTTTTCCTTTATTTTTTCCTTCTGAATAACTCCGAACTTTTGTTCTTCATCAATTATAAAAAGTCCGAGGTCAAAAAACTCTACATCTTTCAAAACCATAATATGTGTACCGATTAATATATCAACTCTTCCGTTTTTAGTATCTTCAATAACCTTTTTTATTTCTCTATTTGGACGGAATCTGCTTAAATACTCAATTCTTACAGGAAATGCCTCAAATCTTTTTTTAAATGTTCTGTAATGCTGTTCACAAAGTAGAGTTGTCGGAACAAGAACAGCTACCTGTTTACCATCATATACTGCTCTAAATGCTGCTCGCATTGCAACTTCTGTTTTCCCATAGCCAGCATCACCGCATAAAAGCACTTCCATTGGAAGAGGCTCTCTCATTTTTTTTAAGATTGCCTCAATTGCCTTTTGCTGGTCTTCTGTTTCTTCATAGGGGAAAAATTCATCAAAATTTTTATGAACTTCTGTGTCTTCGCTATAAACAAAGCCTCTCGGATTTTTTCTGCTTGCATATAATCTTAAAAGTTTATCTGCTATGTCATGAATTCTCTTCCTATGTAATTCTTTAACTTTTTTCCATCTTGTGCCACCAAGTTTGTCAAGCTGTGGAATAAAACCTTCTCTGTTAGAGTATCTGTATATCTTATCAACACTCCATGTTGGGACATAAAGTATGTCACCGTCTTTGTATTCAAGCACAAGAACTTCTTCTTCATGAGCTTCATATCTCTGCCTTTTAATCGTTTTAAATATTCCTATTCCGTGTTCTTTATGAACAACATAGTCACCCTCTTTTATTTCAAGTCCATCAACAGGAATTTTTTGTACTGGTATTTTTTTCTTTTTTAAAGGCTTCTCACCGAAAATCTCTGTTTCAGTAAGTATAATAATATTTTCTCTGTGAAGCCCTGCAAAAAGCTCCGATACTGTTACAGCATACTTCCCAGAATAGGAACCAACTTCATTTTTATGAATAACAGGTGCAACGATATCATTATTAAAAAGAATTTCCTTTAAAATTTCTGCTTGTGCGTGTGAGCCTGCAACCACTATAACCGGTATATTTAAACCTTTGAGTTTTACTGGAAAATCTGTTACTGATTTTCTCTCCTTTGGAAGAATCCCTAAACCAGCAAGTGTTTTATCTCCCGCATCTTCTGATTTATCTGAAAACTTAAAAGGCAAATGAGATAGTTTTATAACATTAAACTTCTCACTGTCATAACTCTTATCAACTGCAAATACAGTTTCAGTATCTATTAACTCCGTAATCTCAATATCTGGATTACTTTCAAAAGCAGGTATCAGCCATATTTCTTCCTTATCTTTAAAGGACCTCTGGGTATCAGGATAAAAAAGCTTTATATTTTCAACCTCATCTCCGAAAAACTCAACTCTTACAGGATAATCCTCTCCGATAACCCATATATCAAAAACCCATCCATGATGGGAAAACTCTCCTTCCTGAACAACCATTTCAACATGGCTATATCCTGCCCCAATAAGTTTATTTAAAAGAGCCTCTCTTTCAATATTCTGTCCTTTTTTAAGGTAAATGGATAATTTTTTAAAATCCGGGTCAATTTTTGATGCCTTTAATGTTGTAATTATCTTTTTTGCTTTTCCTTGAAGGATGCCAAAAATAGCTTTGAATCTTTCATTTCCTTCTGACTGAAGAAAAACAGCCTGGTCTTTCAGGTTAAAAAACTCTGAAAAGCTCTTAACCCCATTGAATAGTTTTAGTGCAGATTCTTCATCTTCTTCAAAAACTATTAATTTTTTATTGATAATTGATAATGCTAATGATAAAGCAGGGATTGAAAGATTATAAATTTCATTATTTTTCTTAAAAAGCGATATAATTTGCGCAGCCTCATATTTTAGGGCATCAGAAATACAAAGCAGTTCATTAGAATATTTTTGCATCTAAATATATTTTTTATTTTAGCACAGTTTTTTCGTTCTAAGGATAGGCAAATTTAATCAAAAATGATATATTTTAGTAGGGGCTAATGCTTATGAAGAAAAAATTTATATACTTAATATTTTCCTTGATTATCATAGCAATCCTCTTTTTTATCCTATTCAAACCAAAAGAACCGATAAAAATTGGTCTTATGGTAACTCTTACAGGTGTTTATCCAGATTTAGGTAGAGAAATAAGAAATGGAGCATTGCTTGCAGTTCAGATGATAAATGAAGAAGGTGGAATAAAGGGAAAACTTGTAGAATTAATAATTAAGAATAATAAATACAGTATTGAACAGGCAAAATTAAACTATGAAGAACTTGTTAAGGAAAATGTTGTTGCAGTCATAGGTCCTGCAACAAGTACAACAGCAAAAAATCTTTTACCAATTATAAACCAGAAAAAAGTTTTAACCATTGCTCCAACTCCTACATCAACAGAACTTGCAGGATTAGATGACTACATGATTAGATTAAGACCAACAAATAAAGAAGATGCAACAACTCTTGCAAAATATGTAACTGAAAATTTAAAGGTTAAAAAAGTAGCAATTATTCATGATGTAATTAATCCTTCCTATACAAAAGATTTTATTAATAATTTCAAACCACATTTCAGCAAAGAGGTAAGTTTTTTTATGTACCCTTTTGATGAAAAAAATATTAGTATAAAAAATCTTGCTAAACAGATATTAAGCCAATCACCTGATGTTGTTTTAATAATTACAGAAGCCTACAATGCATCTTTACTTATACAAAATCTGAGAATTTTAAATCCCAAAATATTGATTTTGATTTCTCCATGGGCAAAATCCCCTAAATTAATAGAATACGGAGGAGAAAGGGTAGAAGGAGTCTTCACAGTTGATACCTTTGACGAAGAATATAAAGGAAAGCTTTATGAAAAATTTAAAAATAAATTTAAAGAAAGATTTGGACACAATCCAAATTTTGCAGCAGTCAATGGATTTGAAGCTGTAATGCTAATAAAAAAAGCAATTGAAAAGGGTGCTGTAAAAGAAACTATGAAAGAAACTATACTTAAAATAGGTAAATTTGAAGGACTTCAGGGAGAAATTATCATTAATAAATTTGGAGACAGGGAAACAAAATCCTTTGTTTTTAAAATTAAAAACGGAAAATTCACGCGGGTGGAGCAGTGAAAGGGTCTTTTAGAACTTATATCTTTGTTACGCTTATTCTACTTTCTATTTTATTAATGTTGCTTGTTAATGTAGCAGTATATATCATCTCTAAAAAACAGATGGAAGAGGAAAAACTAAAGGATTATGAATTAACTATAAAAACAGTATTCTATTACTTAAACAGAATTTTAGAAGAAAAATCATCAGATTTAAATATTATAGCTTTTTATTTAAGATCCTCAGAATCTGAAGAAAAAAAGAAACAGCAAGTAACAACTTTTTTATCTTTAAAACCAGACATAAAATATATCTTAATTCTTGATAAAAAAGGAATTGTAAAAGATATAATCCCCTACAATGATGCTATAATAGGAATTGACCTGTCAAATGACCCCGCATTTAAAACCTCAAATCAATATGAAATTTACGGACCTCATATTTCAATAATGGACAAAAAACCTTACTATATTATATCAAAATCTCTCCCTGACAAAGATATTTTTGCTCTGATAACCATCCCCGGAATTAACTCCATGATTGAAACGCTGAAAAGACAGGGTTACTATGCCTTTATTGTCAACAATGAAGGACTAACTATAGCCCATGTAAATCAGGAAATAGTAGAACAGGGAACTAACCTGAGTCACTATAATTTTGTAAGAAAGGGAATATCTGGTAAAGAAGAAATAATTGAAGCAGAGATTGAAGGTAAAAAGTATATATTTACAGCGAAAAATTTTCTTGAAACTAACTTTATATTCTTTATAGGAAATGAATATAAAGAAGCATTCAGCAATTTCTATAAACTTAGGACAAATATTATTTATATCTTTATTTTCAGCATTTTTTTATCATTTTTCATAAGTTTAATAATCTCAGTAAAACTCTCAAAACCTGTTCATGGATTTATGAAAATAATTGAAAACATCAAAAAAGGGATATATAAATTCTCACCCCTTAAAACAGAAGTTAAAGAGTTTGAGACAATCTCAGAAGGACTATCTGATATGGCTAAAATCATATCTAAAAGAGAGACAGAATTAAGAAAAATTTTTGAATCCTCAGCAGATTGCATAGCTATTGTTACAAAGGATGGCGATATTTTAGATATAAATGAGGCAGGAGTTAAAATGTTCGGGTATGATGATAAATCCGAGATGTTAAAGATAAAAACTCTTGATACCTATGCAGACATATCAGATAGAATAAAATACCTAAAGGAACTTGAAGAAAAGGGTTATGTAAAAAATTATGAGGTTCCTCTCAGGAAAAAAAATGAAGAAATATTTTATGCCCTTATTTCTTCATCATTGGTCAAAAATGAAAATGGAAAAATTCTTTTTATCGTAACAACAATAAAAGACATAACAGAAAAAAGAAAATTGCAGGAACAACTTTTTCAAACACAAAAAATGGAAAGCATCGGCAGACTTGCAGGCTCAATAGCCCATGATTTTAATAATGTTCTTTCAATAATATACGGTAACACTCAACTTCTTCAGATGTATTCTAAAGATAATCCTCAGTTTACTAAATATACATCATCAATTTCAAATGCTGTAGAGAAAGCGAAAGACTTTATTAAAAAACTTCTTGCTTTCTCAAAAAGACAACCCCTTATTTTTAAAACCTATGACATTAATGAACTAATTAAGGAGGAAATAAAAATTCTTAAACCAACAATCAGGGAGGATATAAAACTTGAACTGGTAACATCAGATTTCCCTTTATTTGTAAATCTTGATAGGTCTCAATTTACTCAAATTATTTTAAATCTTACTGTTAATGCAATGGATGCTATGCCAAATGGTGGAATAATTAATATTAGTGTTGAACCAAAAACAATAGATGAAGATTATCTGAAAGCTTTCCCCTTGGCAACTGCAGGGAATTATGTCTGCATAAACTTTTCAGATACAGGAACGGGAATACCAAAAGATATAATAGATAAAATCTTTGAACCTTTTTTTACAACAAAACATGAAGGCACTGGGCTTGGTTTATCAACAGTTTACAACATAATCCAACAACATAATGGTTTTATAAATGTATACAGTGAAGAAGGAGCTGGAACAACTTTCAAAATTTACTTGCCTCTTACAAAAGAAAAAGAAGAGAAAAAAATAGAGAAAGAGATAGAGATAGAAATTGGAATAAAAAACATTCTTCTTGTTGAGGACAATGATGAGGTAAGAGCTGTTGTTGAAGAAATTTTAAGAAACAATAATTTTGAGGTGTTTTCTTACTCAAGCGGGTTAGATGTTCTGGAACAGTTTGAAAAATTAAAAGATAAAATAGAACTTTGCCTTTTTGATGTTGTTACGCCAGCTATAGGAGGATTTGAACTCTATAAAAAAATTAAAGAAATAAAACCTGATATTAAAGTTTTATTCATGACAGGATATGCAAATAATCTCTTACAGGTAAGTTCATTGATTAAGGAAGGTGCTGAGATAATAAATAAACCTTTCAGTATAGATGAACTTAAAAAGAAAATCAAAAAAATTCTTTAACTATACAGGAATAGCCTAAAATTGCCGATAGAAAAATATGTTTTGGACTATTTTCTCATTCTGACCCTCTTATTTGTCATTCCTTCACTGACCCTTCGCAGACCCTTCGCATAAGCTCAGGGCTTCGGCTCAGGGCTTCAGCTCAGGACAGCGTCTGAGCTTCTTTTCTGTCATTCTGACCCTGAGCGAAGCGAAGGGGAAGAATCTCCACAGGAGACCCTTCGGCTTCGCCTCAGGGTGACAAAGTAAGGGGGTCATCCTGATGCTCCTTTTTTGTCATTCTGACCCTCCTTTTTTGTCATTCTGAACGGAGCGTTATCGGAGTGAAGAATCTCCTCCGACTTTTATTCTGTCATTCTGACCCTGAGCGAAGCGAAGGGGAAGAATCTCATCCTTTCTCCAAACAGGTTTTTTAATTATAGAGTTCCTTCGCTTCGCTCAGGACAGCGCCTACGGGGATTTACCCCATCGGAATGACAGGATGAGCGAAAAACCTCCTTTTTCTATCGGCAATTTCAGGAATAGCCTTTTCCTTGACTTTTTTATAAAAAATGTTTTATTTTTTATGTAAATTATTGATTTCTTTCGGGTAGGTAGCTCAGTCGGTAGAGCAGGGGCCTGAAAAGCCCCGTGTCGGCGGTTCAATTCCGTCCCTACCCATTTTTTATTTCTAAATAATCTGATATAATTAATAAAAAAAGGCAAAATTATGCATCCCTATGTAGAACTTGCAAAAAATACCATTGAAGAATATGTAAAAACAGGTAAAATATCTCCTGTCCCCGCTGAAATTCCACCTGACATGAAAAAGAAAGCAGGTGTTTTTGTTTCATTAAAGAAAAAAGGACAGTTAAGGGGATGCATTGGCACTTTTTTACCATCAACAGAAAATATATATACTGAAATTGTTAGAAATGCTATCGCTTCTGCTACCCAGGACCCAAGATTTCCACCTGTTAATGCTTCAGAACTTTATGAAATAGAATATTCAGTTGATATACTGAGTCCGCCAGAACCTGTAAAAAACCTTGATGAGCTTGACCCTAAAAAATACGGGGTTATAGTTGTGAAAGGCTGGCAGAAAGGTCTGCTTTTACCTGATATAGAAGGGGTTAATACTGTTGATGAACAGTTAAGAATTGCTAAGCTAAAAGCAGGTATAAATCCCTTTGACACTGATATTGAAATCTATAAATTCAGGGTTGAAAGATACAAATAACTACTTCCTTTTAAACTCTCCGCTTTTACCTCCTGACTTGTAAAGAAGCTTTATTTCACTTACTATCATCTCTTTGTCAACTCCTTTACACATATCATATATTGTCATCGCTGATATAGAAGTAGCAACCATTGCCTCCATCTCAACTCCTGTTTGGGCAGAAGTCTTTACTTTTGTAGTAATTTTAACCATTGATTTATCCTCATCAGGTTCAAAATCTATTTCAACAGATGTTATAGGCAATGGATGACAGAGGGGTATAAGATGGTGCGTCATCTTAGCAGCCATAATACCTGCAAGACGAGCTACTTGAAAAACATCACCTTTTACTATTTTTCTGTCAAGAATCATTTTCAGGGTTTCTGGCTTCATCTTAACAAATCCTTCTGTAACTGCAACTCTCTCGGTAACTGATTTTCCAGTTACATCAACCATCCTTGCCCTTCCTTCTTCATCAAAATGTGTAAGACTCATCTTTCCTGCTCCGTTGGTCTTATAAGAATTTCATTTACAGACACATGTTCTGGCTGAATTACTGCATAATAAATTGCCTCTGCAATATCTTTTGGTTTAAGAGCATGCATTGCACCTCTGCTTCTTATCCAGTCCTCAGGCATGTTTTCACCCCACTGTGTTGATACAACTCCGGGTTCTATTACTGTAACACGAATGTTATATTTTATCAATTCTTTACGAATAGATTCGGAAAACCCGATAACTGCCCATTTAGTTGCACAGTAGACTGCCCATCCCGGTATGCCTATTCTTCCTGCAACAGAAGATATGTTAACAATATGACCGCTTCTTTGAGAAATCATCATCCTTACTGCTAAATTTGTGCAATGAATGAGTCCTGTAAGATTTAAACTAATTACCTCATCCCATTCTTTTCGTGAGCCATTTTCAATATAGTTAAAAATACCTCTGCCTGCGTTATTTATAAGAATATCCAATTTGTTAAAGTTTTTTCTTATCAGTTCAAAAACTTTTTCAACATCTTCCTGGTTTGTGAGGTCAGCAGTAACTGGTAAAACCTTAACACTATACTTGCTTTCAAGTGTATCTGCAGTTTGTTTCAAAAGGGTTTCAGACCTTGCAAGTAAAATAAGATTTGCACCTTCCTGAGCAAACTTTTCTGCTGTGGCAAGACCTATACCTTTTGATGCACCGGTTATAAGTGCCACTTTTTCTTTAATGGATAACATCCGAACCACCTCCTTTATTTTTATATATTGGTCTGCGGAAAAATAATACTGTCAATACCATTGAAATCATAGCAACGCTTAATACCCAGAAGGCTTCATTAAAAGCAATTGCCTGCGCCTGCCTTATAAGTTCACGATAGATTGCCACTTCAGGAGGTAGAAATGACTTTGTAGTTAAATATTCATTTAATCTTTCAATTGTAATCTGGTATGGCAAATCATAAGGAGTGAGACTTTCTATAAGTCTGAACTGATGAAACTGCGCCCTTTGAGAAATAACAGTTGTAACAATGGCTGTCCCTACAGAACCACCTATATTTCTTATAACAGCACTTATAGGTGTGGCATCCTGCATTTTTTCTTTAGGAATGTAAGACATAGTCATTACTGCAAGAGGGGTTATTGCAAAAGCCATTCCAACAGCTAAAACTGCTCTTGGATAAACAAAATTCCAGAAATCTGTTTGAAGGTTGAATAAAGACATAAGATATGTTGAGTAAGCACAAACTATAATTCCAAAAACAAGAGGTATTTTGGGATTCATTTTATCTGTTATTTTACCACTTATGGGAAAGGCAATGAGTTGAATAATTCCTGCAGGGCCAAGAACAAGTCCAGCCAGAAAAGCTGTATATCCCATTAAATTCTGAACATAAATCGGTAGAAGTATAATACTTCCAAAAAGATTTATAAATACAAAAAACATTACAAGATTACCGAAAAAGAAATTTCTGTCTTTAAAAAGTCTTAAATTTACAACTGGATGGTCGGCTTTTTTAAGTTCCCACAACAAAAGAGCAATCAAACTAATAATACTTACTATAGAAAGAACTATAATTAAATTAGATTCAAACCAGTCTTCTCTTTCGCCTTTGTCAAGAACTATCTGAAGGCATCCAATTCCAAAAGTAAGAAAAATAATTCCAGGATAATCAATGCGGAGTTTCTCTCTTTTAAGATAGGGAGGGTCCTCTATGACAAGGTAAGTCATCAAAACAGAAATTATACCTACCGGAATATTTATGTAATAAATCCATCGCCAAGAAAAATTATCTGCTATCCAGCCCCCGAACATAGGACCAAAAATTGGTGCTAAAATTATTCCCATGCCATAAATTGCCATTGCTCTGCCATATTGTTCCTTTGGGAAAACCTCAAGAAGTATACTCTGGCTAAGAGGTTGAAGTCCTCCTCCACCTATACCCTGAAGAATCCTGAACAAAAGCAAAGAATTAAGACTCCATGATATACCGCAGAGAAAAGATGAAATTGTAAATAAAGCAATAGAGAAAATTAAATAATTTTTTCTGCCAAAAACTCTACTTAACCAGCCTGCCATTGGAATTACAATCGCATTTGCTACAAGGTATGAAGTAATAATCCATGTAGACTCGTCTATTCCCGCTGACATATCTCCCTGAATGTGACGAAGAGCAACATTGTTTATGGTTGTATCAAGAATTTCAATGAAAGTAGGAAGCATTACTGTTATAACAATCCAGAACCTTTTCATTTGAATATTATATAAAAAATCTGCTGTAAGTTAGCAATAACTTTCTTATATCTTGAAATTGCTATTAGTAAAAGGTGGTTTTTCTCTTATCCCGTCATTCTGAGGGGCTTAATGCCCCCAAGCGCTGTCCTGCGCCGAAGCTAAGGAATGACAAATAGTAGGATGAGATTCTTCCCCTTCGCTTCGCTCAGGGTCAGAATGACAGAATAAAAGTCGGAGGAGATTCTTCACTCCGCTAACGCTCCGTTCAGAATGACAAAAAAGGAGGGTCAGAATACCAAAAAAAGGAGCCTCAGGATGACCCCCTTACTTTGTCACCCTGAGGCGAAGCCGAAGGGTCTCCTGTGGAGATTCTTCGGTCGCTTGCGCTCCCTCAGAATGACAAGAAAGGGGGCAGACGCTGTCCTGAGAGAAGCGAAGGGATGACAAAATAGTCCAACACATAATTTCCTATCGGCAATTTCAGGTTTAATTTTGAATTCGCTGACAGAATTTAGATTCTGTTGCTTTCTCGAGAAATTGGTTGGTAAAAAAAGATTTAGACTTAATTGAAATAAAATCCTCAGAGTTATGAACTCTGAGGATTTGTAGAGAATTTTTATTAATTGGTTGATGCTGACGCAGAAAAGGTTGAGTTAAATTTTTTCATTAATCGTGAAATTTTTCTTGATGCTTTATTTTTGTGAATTACTCCCTTAGTTGCAGCTTTATTTATTACTATTATCGTATCTTTAAGAACAGCGTTCATTGCATCTTTATCATTGGAAGATAATGTTTTTTCAAATTTCTTCAAATAAGTTTTAATTTGAGTTAACCATGCCTGATTTCTTAACTTTCTTTTTTCACTCTGTCTTATTCTTTTTAAAACAGACCTGCTTCTTTTTTTTACAGTTGAACTTTTAGTAGCCAAATCTATCCTCCTTTTCTTAATACTTAATTTAATAAATTAGCATAATTAAACATAAAGTTTCAATAGCTGATTTTTCCCTAAAATTGCTGATAGAGAAGAGCTGTCTTGAGCTCATCCCGTCATTCTGAAGGGCTAAACTCCTCGAAGCGCTGTCCTGCGCCAAAGCGAAGGGATGACACCTTTTTTGTCATTCCGATGGGGTAAATCCCCGTAGGCGCTGTCCTGAGCGAAGCGAAGGAACTCTCTAATTAAAAAACCTGTTTGGAGAAAAAAAGATGAGATTCTTCCCCTTCGCTTCGCTCAGGGTCAGAATGACAGAATAAACGTTGGAGGAGATTCTTCACTCCGCTAGCGCTCCGTTCAGAATGACAAAAAGGGGCAGAATGGCACCTTTTCTGTCAACCTGAGTGATTCACAGTCACCCTGAGGCTTTTTATTTGTCACCCTGAGGCGAAGCCGAAGGGTCTCCTGTGAGGATTCTTCCCCTTCGCTTCGCTCAGGGTCAGAATGACAGAATAAAAGTCGGAGGAGATTCTTCACTCCGCTAACGCTCCGTTCAGAATGACAAAAAAGGGGCAGAATGGCACCTTTTCTGTCAACCTGAGTGATTCACAGTCACCCTGAGGCTTTTTATTTGTCACCCTGAGGCGAAGCCGAAGGGTCTCCTGTGAGGATTCTTCCCCTTCGCTTCGGCTCAGGGTCAGAATGACAGAAAAGAAGCTCAGGCGCTATCCTGAGCCGAAGCCCTGAGCTTATGAAGGGGAAGTAAAGGAATGATAAAATCACCCGAAAAGAGATTTCTATCGGCAATTTTAGGGTCTTCAATTTTTGTTGAAAATTTTTCTTTAATTTTATTAAAATTTAAAATTATTCTTTAATAAGGAAGGAGAGCTTTATGGAGAAGGTTGAAATAAGATGGCATGGGAGGGGAGGACAGGGAACTGTCACTGCTGCAAAGGTTTTTGCAGATGCCTGTTTGAGCGGTGGTAGATATGTTCAGGCATTTCCCGAGTATGGACCTGAAAGAGCGGGAGCTCCCTTAAGAGCATATAACAGAGTTAGTTCCAAAGAATTAAGAATGCATTGCCCTGTTTCAAATCCTGATGTTGTGGTTGTTGTTGACTCAACATTAATAGAAAGTATAGATGTAACAGAAGGAGCAAAAGATAATGCTTCATTTATAATTAATTCATCAAAGAAGCCTCAGGAACTTAGAAAGAAGCTTAATTTAAAGCCCACACAAAAACTTTTTGTTGTGGATGCTACAAAAATTGCCATTGACTGTTTTGGAAGACCAATGCCAAACTCTCCAATGGTCGGAGCATTAAACAGAGTGACAGGTTTAGTTGAACTTGAAACATTACTTGAAGATGTGAAAAAAAGCTTTGGGAAAAAATTTGCTCAGAAAATAATTGATGGTAACCTTCTTGCTGTAAAGAGAGGTTACGAGGAGGTAAAAGAGGGATGATAGGCTGGAAAAAAATACCCCCGGGAATGGTAATTCTTGAGCCAGGAAGTGCTTTAAAATTTAAAACTGGTTCATGGAGAGCCTTTAAACCAAGATGGATAGAAGAAAACTGTATTCAATGTCTTCTTTGCTGGCTTTACTGCCCAGATAATGCGATAAAGGTTAAAGATGGGAAAAGGCAGGATTTTGATTTTGATTACTGTAAGGGCTGTGGAATATGTGCAACAGAATGCCCTGGCAAAAGAGGTAACAAGGCAATTGTAATGGAAGAGGAGGTTAAATAATGACAAAGGTAGTGGCAGTGACAGGAAATGAAGCAGTTGCAAATGCCTTTCGTCAAATAGAACCAGATGTCTGTCCAGCATATCCAATAACTCCTCAAACAGAGCTTATGCAAAGATTTGCCGCTTTTGTATCCAATGGACAGGTTAAAACAGAAATGATTCTTGTTGAAAGTGAACATTCTGCTATGAGTGCCTGCGTTGGTGCTGCAGCAGCAGGTGGAAGAGTAGCAACTGCCACCTCTTCTCAGGGAGTTGCTTTAATGTGGGAAATTTTATTTATTGCCTCAGGATTAAGACTTCCAATTATAATGCCTGTTGTAAATAGAGCACTTTCAGCACCTATAAATATTCATTGTGATCATTCGGATGCAATGGGTGCAAGGGATAGCGGATGGATTCAGCTATGGAGTGAAAATGCTCAGGAAGCCTATGATAACACAATTCAGGCTTTCAGAATTGCTGAACATATGGACATAAGACTTCCTGTAATGGTCTGTTATGATGGTTTTATAATAAGCCATTCAATAGAGCGAATTGAGTATATTGATGATGTTGTTGTTAAGGAGTTTGTTGGTGAGTATAAGCCTCTTTATCCTCTCTTGGATATAGATAACCCAAAAAGTTATGGTCCATTGATTTTAACAGATTTATATCATGAAGTAAGAAAAGCTCATTCAGAGGTTTATAAAAAAGTGCCGAAGGTTGTGCTTGAAGTAGCAAAGGATTTTGAAAAAATATCAGGTAGAAAATATGGACTATTTGAATCTTATAGGCTTGATGATGCAGAAATTGGAATTGTTATTTTAAACTCTGCAGCTGGAACAACAAAGGATGTAATAGATGAATACAGAGAAAAGGGAGTGAAGGTAGGACTTCTTAAACCAAGACTTTTCAGACCTTTTCCTTACGAAGAGGTAGGTAAAGCATTAAGTCACTTGAAAGCAGTATGTGTTCTTGATAGAGCAGATGCCTTTGGTGGTTCCTTTGGTCCCCTTTATCTTGATATTTCGGCAAGCCTTTGTAATTTTAAAGAAAAACCTGTTTTAATTAACAGAATATATGGACTTGGTGGAAGAGACTATATGCCAGAGCATGCTCAACAGGTTATTGAAGAGTTACAGGAGATATCAAAAACAGGAAAAATAAAAATACTTAAAGAATACATAGGAGTGAGGGAGTAAAATGGCTACACCATTAAACCTAAAAGAGCTTTCAAAACAGGAATTAAGATTTACCTCAGGTCATCGTTTATGTGCTGGATGTGCAGCACCAACCGTGGTTAAAATGATACTTCTTGCTGCCTGTGATTATCCCGTTGTTGTAGCATCTGCTACAGGATGTCTTGAGGTTTCTTCATGTATATCAACATACACTGCATGGAAAGTGCCATGGATTCACAATGCCTTTGAAAATGCTGCAGCAACAATGAGCGGTGTTGAAACAATGTATAGAGCATTAAAAAAACAGGGAAAGATTGATAAAGATATAAAATTTATTGCAATTGGTGGAGATGGCGGAACCTATGATATAGGTTTTCAGAGTCTTTCTGGTGCAATGGAGCGCTGGCATAACATGCTTTATGTCTGTTATGACAATGGAGCATACATGAACACAGGAATTCAGCGTTCTGGTGCAACTCCAACATATGCTGATACTACAACATGTCCAGTAGGCTCTGCGATTTCTGGTAAACCTCAACAGAGAAAAGATTTAACAAGAATCATGGCAGCGCATGGAATTCCCTATGTTGCACAGGCTTCTCCATCTCATTGGACTGATTTGATGAAGAAGGTAAGAAAAGCTCTTGAGATTGAAGGGCCAAAATTTATTAATGTTTTCACACCATGTAATCGTGGCTGGAGAACAAAAACAGATGATGCCATTTTGCTTAGCAGGCTCGCGGTTGAAACCTGTTTCTGGCCACTTTATGAGGTTGAAAATGGTGTTACCCATATTACATTTAAACCAAGAGAGAAAAAGCCTGTTATTGATTTTCTTAAAATGCAGGGGAGATTTAAACATCTTTTTGAACCAGGAAAAGAAAGATTACTTGAGCAAATTCAGCAAACAATTGATACAAACTGGGAAAGACTTTTGAAAGAAAGCAGTCCTGAAGAAAATAAAGAATAAAAAATTTTTTTACTTTAAAGAAATTCCCATGCAATAACCCAAAGGTAAATCTTCTTTTTTGTCCAAAGATTAAAAATTCCTTATTTTTTAAGGGTATTAAAACTATTTGATTTTTTTATTTTATAAATATCTTTTATAGTTTATGAAAAAATATTTTATTTTCTTACTCTTGACATCAAGGATTAAGTGTGCTATTCTATTTATAATTTTTTGAGTGGAGGTTCTATGAATTCAGAAGCTTATTTGCCAAGTGAATATTTACCCGTTCTGATAGTAATTTTAATCTCCTTTGTTCTTGGTTTGATTCTTTTGTATGTAGGTAAAATTTTAGGAAGGCCTCAAAATCCTTACTCTTTAAAACTAACCCCTTATGAATGTGGACTCCCGGCTATTGGTGACACAAGAGAAAGATTTAATGTGAAGTTTTATATTGTAGCAATTGTGTTTGTTATTTTTGATGTTGAAACAATTTTCATGTATCCATGGGCACTTGTATATACTCATATAGGGCTGTATGCACTGATAGAAATGATTCTCTTTATAGTTATTCTTTTCTTTGGTTATATATATGCACTCGGGAAAGAGGCATTTAGCTGGAGGTAATATGGCATTAATTCTTGACACATTAACAGAACCTGTTGAAGTAGAAGAAGGTGTAAAGGTTGTTCCCGCTGCTAATACAATTATAATGCCTATTGCAAAACTTGCAAGCTGGGGCAAACGTTCCTCCATTTGGCCAGTTACATTTGGTCTTGCATGTTGCGCAATAGAAATGATGGCTACAGGTGCATCCCATTATGACCTTGACAGATTTGGAATAATTTTCAGAGCAT
>Ga0209162_1001723_pt1 | contig 20684 bp, 11 predicted proteins | sample YNPNPMetaG_FD_187121 | JGI IMG/M metagenome (GOLD analysis project Ga0209162, IMG submission 187121) | Anoxygenic and chlorotrophic microbial mat microbial communities from Yellowstone National Park, USA - YNP NP MetaG (SPAdes) (version 2) ... | reverse complement strand
GCACCGCCATCGAACGCCACTTTGCCTGGATGAAACGTTACTTCGGGTTGAAGGATTTCCAAGGCTGCACTTTGCTGCGAACCACGCAATTCGTCTTGCTTACTTACATCGCCGCTGTGGCTATCGCGCTCGCCGCTCACCGCTACCAGCGCCCAGACTTGTACCGTCGCCGTTCGATGGTCTTGGCTCACCTATGACACTATCAATTACCGAACGCTCTCGACTTAAACAAAATGACGTTTGGTTCTTTATGATGGTTTTGCCTTTTTAAGTTGGGCGCAAATCAAGTAATCGCTACATAATTTGTTTTCTGAAAGCGAATGTATAGCGCTCAAGCAGTTGCGTAACCATAGTTCCTTATTCGCCTCTTGCAAAAGCACTTCTTTGCCGGAGATTTATATAGATTGTCACTGATTTTTCAAAAATTCATGTGAATTCGTGAAATTCAGGGCAAAACACGCAGGGCAATCTACTTTACGACTTATGCAAGAGTACTGTTGTTTTCTTGGAGGTTAGAATGGTCAAAAATTATTGGTATGTCCTTCTTCCCATCATTGTGACCGTTGTTCTTTCAGGATGCCCGCCTGTCTTCGCCCAGTTCTCAAATTACTCGCTCCGTTTCTATGGACATGGCGTGAGCGACATTGATCGGGTCAAAATTTCAATTGAGCCCCATGTTCCCGCAGATATTAGCAGTGACTTTACGCTTGAGTTTTGGCTCAAGGCATCTCCTGGAGAGAATGCCTCATCATCCTGCACGCCAGGAGATGTCAACTGGATTTATGGGAACATCATCCTTGACCGCGACATTTATGGCGACGGAGATTATGGGGATTACGGAGTGTCGCTGTCAGGTGGACGCATTGCGTTTGGTGTAGCACAAGGCAGTAATGCTCAAACCATTTGCAGCACTGCAAACGTTGCAGATGGGATGTGGCATCACATTGCTCTGACGCGTGATGGCTCAACGGGTCAGATGCGCATTTTCGTGGATGGAATTCTCGATGCAACCGGTAGCGGTCCGATAGGCGATATTTCCTATCGCGATGGTCGAACTACCTCCTACCCAAATTCTGATCCCTATCTGGTGATCGGTGCGGAGAAGCATGATGCCGGTTCTTCTTATCCATCCTACAGTGGCTTTCTGGATGAGTTACGTATCTCGACCATCATACGCTATACCTCCAACTTTACTCCTCCCACTGCTCCCTTCACCGTAGATGGGCAAACAGCAGCCCTTTATCACTTTGATGAAGGACCTGTTGGTGGATGCACAGGCACAATCGTGGATGCAGCGGGAAGCAGCCCTGGTCAGTGCAAGTATGGGGGAAGCGCTCCATCTGGACCGGTTTATAGCAGCGATACTCCCTTTGGTTCTTCGGACACAACCTCTCCTTCTGTTTCTTCTGTTATACGCGCTGATCCTACCCCCACCTCGGCTTCTAGTGTCAATTTCACTGTAATTTTCTCCGAAGCGGTAACCGGCGTAGATCCAACGGACTTCACGTTGACTGTTACCGGCACAATTAGCGGGGCAAGTGTTACTGGGATAAGTGGCTCGGCCAGCACTTATACCGTCACTGTCAATACCGGCACAGGAGATGGAACATTACGGCTAGACGTAAGTGATAATGACACGATTCTAGATACTGCTAGCAATCCTTTAGGAGGACCCGGAGTCGGTAACGGGAACTTTTCTGACGGCGAAATTTATGATGTGATCAAAACATCCCCATTTGTGGTTTCTATTCTGCGCTTTGATCCTGTTGATAAACGTGTCACTAGTGGTGACACAATCACCTACCGCGTGACCTTTTCGAAAGCCGTGACCGGCGTGGACGCGAGTGACTTCAGCCTGAGCCTGCTCAGTGTTCCGGGCGTCAATGCCTCCATTAGCAGCGTCACCCCGGTCAACGCCAGCACCTACGACGTGACTGTGGACGTGACCGGCATTCGCAACACCGCCAACAAGCGCAATGGCGCCATCCGCCTGGATATTCCTGCCACAGCAGTAATTCAGGATACGGCCGCTAATCCTCTTGCGGCTTTACCGTATACGAGCGGTCAGATTTACTCAATTGTGCAACAACAAACTTTTCTAGATGTGCCTACCTCTCATCCGTTCTGGCTATGGATTGAGGAATTGTTTTACAGTGGCATCACGAGCGGCTGCAGTAGCAACAACTATTGTCCTGTCCAGCCGGTCAGTCGTGCCCAAATGGCAGTATTTTTGTTGCGTGGTAAGTACGGTGCTGCTTACACCCCTCCGCCTGTTGGCAGCAGTACCGGCTTCAACGATGTGCCAGTGACCCATCCCCTGGCTGCCTGGATCAAGCAACTGGCGGTGGAAGGCATCACCAGCGGCTGTGGTGGCGGGAATTACTGCCCGAATGCTGGAGTCACGCGTGCCCACATGGCCGTCTTCCTGCTACGGGCGAAGTATGGCAGCTCTTACATGCCTCCACCCGTTGGGACTAGCACCGGCTTCATCGATGTGTCGGTAAGCCACCCTTTGGCTAGATGGATCAAGCAACTGGCCGCAGAAGGCATCACCAGCGGCTGTGATAGCGTTAATTACTGCCCAGACTTCGACGTCACACGGGGGCAGATGGCTGTTTTCCTGGTTCGCACATTTGATTTGCCTCACTCTCCTTCTTCTCCTCCCACTTCTTCTGCTGAGTGGAGCCAACATGCCCATGATGCTCAACATACTAGTTACACTGCAGAGGTTGTTTCTTATCCATGGCGTTGGAAATGGGTCTGGAATGGCTCAAACAGCAGTGGAGGAGTGAGCAAAGTCACGACAAGTGGCATCTTGCCGCGAAATGTACAACCCGTTACCGGTGGGGGAAGAGTTTACGTTGCGGCAGGTGTGGACGGTGTGTTCGCACTAAGCGAGAATAATGGTCAGGTGCTGTGGCAGCAAAATGCGCTTGGGGATGTGCGTTCTACCGTTGCCTATGACGCCGATACCCAGGCTATTTTTGTCGTTTCAGCCAATGGTAGACTATATAAACTTGATGCTTCCAATGGGAACATCATCGCCCAGTTTAACAGCGGACAGAGTAGTAACTTGCCTTTGCCTCCCGCCTTAGCGGCTGGACGGGTGTTTTTTTCAATGGGGAACTCAGTTTATGCACTCAATAAGTACACCCTTGAATTGGTGTGGAACTACGATGCCGGTGCGATAGTGGCAGTTCCTCCGGCCTATTCTCCTTCGCGAGATATTCTCATCATAGCCACAGAGCCTGACCTGTATGTTCATGCCGTTCGAAACAGTGATGGTAACCTTCTCTGGAGGGTGCGGCCTGTCCCTTCCAGCCTTAATTTTAGCGATCCAACGGAGTATCGCTTGGGCTGGCCGGTGATCGCTGAAAACGCAGGGCTGGTTTTGATCAAAGTGCGCTTGCATTGGGAACGATTATGGCGCGATTGGCCGCAGACCAATCCCGAAATGCGACAACTTCTAATCAACAACCCCGGCGATCAGGCTCTCTTTGTTCTAGATTTGGACGATGGGTCCATCCCGTTCATTGCTAACGTCGGGCATGGAGGTTATGGGGATACCGATTACTTGCCGATGGGCCCCCAACCGGTGGTCAAACCATTGGGCAATGGCAAAGATGTAGTTTACACCATCATTCGCGCCAAACATGCCTACGATTCTCGATGGGATTCCCACTTTGGCGAAATGGTACTTGACAATAGCACAGTCAGCGGTTTGCAAGGGGGCTACGTTCGGTTTATCGCCTTTGATTGGCCCCCCGGCAGCAACGCTCCCTTCCTGCTTACAGACGAGCAGCCGAATGTCACAATGGCCGGTGATTATCTTTTTGGTGGTCATTGGGAGGCAGGCTTTGCTTTGCAAATTCTGGATCGCTCACCAGGGTTTGGTACTTTCACGAATAAAATCCCTTCGCAACGTCTGGCCACGGTAGCCACCTCTCAGGATAATCCAGCGTGTGCTTTTTCTCCTTCCCACTATTGTGCAAGCCAGCTTGAAAACACTCGGCCCTATGACTTTGGGTTTTATATCTACTATAACCAGGGCGCGGTCTATAACCAATACTGGAGTGAATACGCGGTTTGGGTGGTTAGCAATGGAAATGTATATTTCCGTTCAGCGGATGGGGCAATTGTAGCGCTGACCAGTGGCAACCCACAATCTTTTTCTCCCGTAACAACGACGATAGCCGTTTCGAATGTCCCTTCTCTCCCCAAGAGACCGACGCCGGCTGTTATCTCTTTCTCTGAAGCCCGCCAATGGGCAGGCTATAAATTGACTGTGGTTGGAACCATTCGGCATGTTGCTTACAACGGCAAACATCTTTTGATTGGTTTTGCACATCCGCACCAGGGCACTTTTAAGGCCATCATTCGTCAAACTGACTTTCAGAACTTTGCGCTTTCACCCCAGGAAATGTATTCTGTTGGCCAGCATGTGGCCATTACTGGCGAGATCGGTTGGTATCAAGGCGATCCTGTCATCTATGTCAGTATGCCTTCCCAAATTCAGGAATTGCCGAGTGTTCAGCAAGCAAAGTTTTATCAACGTTGAAATAGTTACCTACGCTGGGGCATGCGGATAGAAAATCCTGCCCCATTTGTCCTTGTAAGCAAACGGCAGTTTTGCCTGCCATGCCTGCCCACAAGCGGAGCGTAATAGAGAGCAAAGCGTGAGGAAAGCAATCTCCTTACTTTCCAAGAAATTGCTTTCCTACGTTTCCCTGGGCTGAGCGGAATATCAGTCCTGCTCACAAGATAGAGCATTCGGTTACAAAGTTATCTCCTGCCAGGCAGCAACTCATTATCCCTGCTACCTCCTGAATGTATCTGGGATGAAAACCATATGAAAAGCCCTTTCTCAAAACAAATCTTCCACCTTACCGGCCTTTTGAGGTGGCTTCCCTTGCTGATTTTGCTTGTTTCGATGATGAGCACAATCGGTGCAAGGGAAATTAAAGCACAATCAGGACTTGAAATCGTAAATATACAGGCGAATTCAAGCGTTGTGGGCCAATATGAGAAATTTGAACTAACCTTTGAAGTGCTCAATACGGTGGCCACCAACCTGAACTTCCCCTATGATCCGACACCTCCTCCTGGTGTTCCGGCAGGAGTAGGAATCACAGTGGAAGGGCTATTTACACCCGATAATTGGCAGACGGTCCTGATACAACCGGGATTTCTCTATCAAGCATATGAATCACAGTGCATTGGCGATACTCCTGCCAATGGCTGTAAAAATGGGCAAAATTGGCTTTATCCACAAGGTGAACCGGTTTGGAAAGTCCGTTTTGCTCCGCAGCAGACTGGCACCTGGCGTTATCGTCTTCGGGTGACAGATGCTTCAGGCACGGTGGAAAGTAATGAGGCTGCTTTCACGGTTGTTTCTTCTGGCGATCCCCTCAATCACGGCTTCATACGTATTAGCCAGACTGCTCCAGGCTATTTTGAGTATTCCGATGGAACACCCTTTCTCGGCATAGGCCACGGTAGTGGTTTTGGGAATGAGCGTTTTACTTTCGAAGTAGATGAGGAGATGGCGCGTTTTAGAGAAAATGGGGTAGATTTTCTGCGAATCTGGATGAGCGGTAGCAGCATCTATATGGCGCCATGGAATCCATGGTATTCTCATCATCTGCCAGGAGAAGGAGGCTATCTCAATCCAGTTAGCCTGACATACGCTCAGGCCTATGCAGACCATCGTTTCTCGCTACGGCTGTGGGATTATCCCGATCCATCCATTGAAAACCGGCGCAATCCCTGCATGTTTCAAGGCTTTTCCAATGAGATCGCTGTCAAACCAAGCACCACTTACCAGATTCGAGTTCGGCTCAAGACAGTCAATGTGAGCGGGCCGCGTGATACCCGCTATCCCTTTGGATTTACTGTACGCATAGCTGGCTGGCTGGGGGATACCTGTGCCGATCCGGCTCAGACAGAAGGAAACTCTACGCGATTGTTGGACCATGTCAACGGGAGCAATGACTGGACCGAAATCAGTGCTACTTTCACTACCAGCCCAGATCAGTACTTTCTGGACAACCTCTATCTGATCCTGGAAAATACTACTGGCGGGGATGTGTACCTGGACGAGGTCTCTATTCGTGAAGTGGTAGGCGGACAACCGACCGGACCAGAAGTCCTGCGCAAAGGTCGTTTCGCCTATCACCTTTACTTTGACCCCCTTCCAAGCTGGCAGTGGGATTACCTGCTCGAACGCGCAGCCGAGAATGGTGTTACGATCCGCCCGGTTGTGCTTGAGAAAAACGATTGGATTGCTAATCATCTGGATGCCAATGGCAATCCTGTAGGCGATTACTATGATTTGGACAACAACCGTTTCTATGCCGCTCCAGGTACAGCAGTACGACGCTTACACGAGTATTTCTGGCGTTACTTGATTGCCCGCTGGGGATACTCCCGTGCTGTGCATTCCTGGGAACTATTGAACGAAGGTGATCCCTACAACAGCAACCACTATGCAATAGCCGATGCATTTGGCCGTTTTATGGACCAGTATGATCCTCATGGCCATCTGGTAACAACTTCCACCTGGCACAGTTTCCCTGCTTTTGAGTTTTGGGCAAATCCAACTTACTCCGGCGTGGATTATGCAGATATTCATGAGTATGCCTGCTGTGGCAATCGTTATGGCGGTTGGGCGCGAAATATCGGTGCTCCGTTACAACTTGAGCAGCGACCGGCTTACGTCTATGGCGGTCGTGGGGCTTCGGTCTATATTCCCGGCGACGTACAATTCAACAATGCAGGCAGCACGCCGCGTTCGCTGGTGATTCGCGGGCAGGGGGAATGGATCATTCGTTACCGCATGAAAGCGCAAAACTTCACCGGAACGTGTTCGTTTGGCATTCCAAATAGCCTGGCCGGTCCACGCCTGCTCTGGATTTTAGATGACACACAATCGAGCGTAGTACCACCACCGGCTGAGTCAGGCAAATCCTGGCTGTGTACGGTGCCCGCAGGCACCTACGATTGGCGCACTTTTGATAGTCAGACAACCCATGATGGTCAACCAGCGCCGCTTTCAGAGCGGATTATCCTGAATGATAATGACTTTCACGCCCTATCTATCCATTTCCAAAACGGTTTTGGCACGGGTGGCAGTGCATGGATAGACGAAGTAGAACTCATTAGCCCGGATGGACGCCTGGTGTATTTGAATGGTGAATTTGATCCTACCGTCCTTTACGATGATTCTGCTTTCATGAGTTCTTCTCTGAGTTTACAAATCGGTGGCCGCAACATTTCGGGTCCTGGCAAGCCGGTCACGCGCGGGGAAGTGGCCATTGGTGATGACACAGATTACCGGGGAGATGAAGAGCACGATCAGCGACTGGACACCCAGGGAGTATGGCTGCACAACTTCCTGTGGGCGCAGATTAATCCCGGTGGCCTGTATGAACTTTACTGGGATGCGAGTAATATTCGTCGCTACAATCTTTACTTTCACTTTCGCGCTTTCCGCAACTTCATGGAGGAAATTCCTTTAAATTCGAGTTTAAACAATGGCCACTACACAGATCTGGGAGCCACCTCCTCCGATCCTGAAGTAATCGTGCTTGGCCAGGCTGATCGTCATGCTTATCGTGGTCATCTCTGGGCACGTCATCGGCAGTACACTTGGCGGAATGTTATCAATGGAATTTCCATTCCGCCTGTTAGCGGTCAAATTGCTATACCCGATATGGTGGCAGGCGTATACCGTGTCACCTGGTGGAATGCCTGGGATGGGATACCTCTCTCGACACAGGATGTTATGCATACTGGAGGAAATCTGATACTTTCCATCCCTGCTGTATCCTCACAAGATATTGCAGCACATTTTGTGCGAATCTCTGACCTGCCCGATTCCCCCTTTGTTATTTCCGTCCTTCGCTTTACACCTGCGAATCAAGTTGTCACCAGCGGCGACACAGTGACCTACCGTGTCACCTTCTCGGAAGAGGTGACCGGCGTGGACGCGAGTGACTTCAGCCTGAGCCTGCTCAGTGTTCCGGGCGTCAATGCCTCCATCAGCAGCGTCATCCCGGTCAACGCCAGCACCTACGACGTGACTGTGGACGTGACCGGCATTCGCAACACCGCCAACAAGCGCGACGGTGCTATCCGGCTTGTGATGCCTAACACTGCCACCATCCAGGACTTGGCAGGCAATCCGTTGAGTGGTCTGCCCTACACGGGCGGGGAGATTTACTCCGTTGTGGAAGAACAAACCTTTCTGGATGTGCCATTTTCTCATTCTTTTTGGATCTGGATTGAGCGTCTGTTCTACAACGGCATCACTGGTGGCTGCAGTAGCACTGGTTACTGTCCTAACAACAATGTCAGCCGTGGTCATATGGCGGTCTTTCTGTTGCGTGGTAAGTATGGTGCTGCTTACACCCCTCCGCCTGTGGGGGATAGCACTGGTTTCAACGATGTGCCTATCACCCATCCGCTAGCGGGATGGATCAAGCAACTGGTTGTAGAAGGAATTACCAGTGGCTGTGGTGGTGGAAATTACTGTCCGAATGATCCGGTGACGCGAGGTCAGATGGCTGTTTTTTTGCTGCGTGCGGAGCATGGTGGGGTTTACATGCCTCCGGACGTTGGGGTGACCACGGGCTTTGATGATGTGCCTGTTACCCATCCTTTGGCTGCGTGGATCAAGCAACTGGCGACGGAAGGAATTAGCAGCGGGTGTGGCGGGGGGAACTACTGTCCTACTGATGCGGTAACGCGTGCTCAGATGGCTGTCTTCCTGATCCGCACGTTCAAGTTGCCGTAGAGTCTCTTGTGTAAAAATAAACGCTCTCAAGCCTTCAGGATTCTCTCAAATGTGCCACAACGAACCCACTCCTGGAAACGTCGCTGGCAAGTCTGGTATGGTGCATATTGTTCAGGCGTATCTTCCACTGGACACCTGTGCGCAGAAGCCATCATATCCCGTTGAGAATCTCTCGGTTGTCCCGCCGAGATCTACCACGACCGTCGGCTCGTTTCGGAGGTTCTGAAAGAAGAGGCTTGATGGTCTCCCATTCTTCATCTTGTAATGTCCTTGGCTCCCTTCTTCGATTTGAGCCAAGTTTACTTTTTTTGAGATAGCTGCTAGACTAATTTGCATCAAAATGTTGGCATCTTCCGTTCGATATTGGTCGGATTTGGAGTCGCTATGATAGAAGCGCCAACTGGACAATCCCTTTACTTTCAGGTATCATTCGCCTCGCCTTGTTAGAATTTGCAAGACGACGCTGGTAAGCCCGGACATCACTCATCCGGGCAGTTGTGCGTCAATATCTCCAGCGATTCAGGACACTACCCGTGCGGAGGCGAAATGGCAGACCTCATCAAGCAAATTACGAGCGATTTACAAAAGCAAATTGAAGAATACAAACCGCAAATTGAATTCAGGGACGTTGGCACAGTGATTGAAGCGGGCGATGGCATTGCCCGCGTCAGTGGATTGGCCAACGTCCGTTCGCAAGAACTGGTACAGTTCGCCAATGGGGTGATGGGCATTGCCTTCAACCTGGAAAAGGACTCGGTCGGTGTAATTATCATGGGGGATTACGCCGAAATTGTTGAAGGGATGACCGTCCATGCGACCGGGCGCATTGCGTCGGTGCCGGTGGGGGATGCTCTCATCGGTCGCGTGGTCAATGCGCTTGGCGAGCCGATAGATGGCAAAGGCCCCATTGCGTTTAGCGGTTACCGTCCGATTGAACGCATCGCGCCGGGGGTTGTGCAACGGCAAGATGTGGATACGCCCGTCCAGACAGGCATCAAAGCGATTGATAGCATGATCCCGATCGGACGCGGTCAACGCGAACTCATCATCGGTGACCGGCAGACCGGTAAGACGGCGATTGCGATTGACACCATCATCAACCAGAAGGGCAAAGACCTGATTTGTATTTACGTCGCCATTGGTCAAAAGAAAGCCGCCATTGCCCGCACGGTAGCGCTCCTTGAACGATACGGTGCGATGGAACACACCATTGTCGTTGTGGCTTCGGCGGATGAACCGGCGGCGTTGCAGTACATTGCTCCCTATGCCGGTTGCGCGATTGGCGAAGAGTTCATGGAAACCGGCCGTGACGCGCTGGTGATCTACGATGATCTTTCCAAGCATGCCTGGGCATACCGCCAGGTCTCGCTGCTGTTGCGCCGCCCACCGGGCCGCGAAGCCTATCCGGGCGATATTTTCTATTTGCATTCCCGCCTGCTCGAGCGCGCTGCCCGTCTGGCAAACAAGTATGTGATTGTGAAGAAAGACTTTGCCGCCGACTTAGCGGAAGAAAAAGACGCTGTGGATGGCAAGGTCTATGGTGGTCCGCGTTCTCATCACGACGCCACCGAAGCCCTCAAAGCGATGCCAGATGCCGAAAATTACAAGATTGTCAAGGTGAAAGGCTCTGGCGGCTCCCTCACGGCGTTACCGATTATCGAGACCCTCCTGGGCGATGTTTCGGCTTACATCCCGACCAACGTCATCTCCATCACAGATGGGCAGATTTATCTCGTGAACAACCTGTTCAATGCCGGTATCCGCCCGGCTGTGGACGTGGGCATCTCCGTTTCGCGGGTGGGCGGTGCTGCCCAGACGAAGGCCATGAAGCAGGTGGCCGGGAAATTACGCCTCGACATGGCTGCCTACCGTGAACTGGCTGCCTTCGCTCTAATGGCCTCTGACCTCGATAAGTCCACCCAGGCGCAACTGACCCGCGGCCAGCGTATGCAGGAAATCCTGAAGCAGCCGCAGTACGAACCCATGCCGCTTGAAAACCAGGTGATGGTCATCTTCGCTGGTACGAACGGTTACGCTGACAATGTGCCCCTCGAACGGATGAAGAAATGGGAAGCCGACCTGATTCGCTATCTCTCCACGTCTCACCCCGAAATTGGCAAGGATATTGCCGAAAAGAAGCAAATCACCCCGGAGACGGAGAAGAATCTGCGGCAAGCCCTGGCAGAGTTCCAGGCTACCTGGGCCTAAACCAATCTGTGAGCAAGGATCCCTATGGCATCAGCCCGTGAAATGCGGATGCGAATCCGCAGCGTCAAAAACATCTCACAAGTTACCCGCGCCCTCGAGGCAGTTTCGGCCAGCAAAGTCCGCAAAGCCGTCGCCGCGGTTCAGCAAACGCGTCCCTATGCCACCAAAGCCTGGGAAGTGCTGACCCATATCGCCGGTCAGCCGGGGCGCGCCAACCTGCATCCGTTGCTCACCAGCCGGCCCGAGGTCCGCAAGACGCTTGTGGTAGTCATCAGCGGCGATCGCGGCCTGGCAGGGGCCTATAACACCAACATCATCCGCTTCATTGCCCAGCACTTCGACCGCTATCCCAATCCGGTTGCCTACGTCGCAGTTGGGCGCAAAGGACGCGATATGCTTCTCCGCCGCCGCAAGGAGGTAGTGGCTGAGTTCAGCAATCTGCCGGCAGCACCGTCCTTTGCCAGCGTTTCAGCCATTGGACGGTTGGTAGTGGATGACTTTCTCAAAGGCGAGGCAGATGAAGTCTGGCTGGTCTATACCGATTTTACCAGCATGGTCAAGCAGGAGCCGGTGGTCAAAAAACTCCTGCCGCTCGAAGTCGGCGAGAAACAAGACCGTATTCAGGCTTACGAACACCATCACTTGACTGCAGCCTACACCTACGAACCGGATGAGCGTGAAATTCTCGATACCATCATCCCGCGCTTCACCGCGTTGCAAGTGTATCAGGCCATCCTGGAATCGCTTGCTTCGGAGCATGCCGCCCGCATGGTGGCCATGCGCAATGCAACCGATAATGCCCTCGAACTCGCCGGGCATTTGCAATTGATGTACAACAAGGCTCGTCAGCAGAGCATTACCAATGATCTTTTGGATATTGCCGGCGGCGCTGAAGCGCTTGCCAAAGCAATGACTCAACGATAACTTACCGGAGGAAACTCATGGCGAATGTAACTGGCCGCGTGATTCAAATTCAGGGCAGTGTTGTGGATGTAGAATTCCCCGAAGGCAAACTCCCTGAGGTTTTTGAAGCGCTTGAAATTGCCCGCCCTAACGACCTGCCGCTGGTGCTGGAGGTAGAAAAACACCTGGGAAATAACTGGGTACGTTGTGTGGCGATGGACTCGACCGATGGCCTGCAGCGCGGCGTGGAAGCGGTTGCCACCGGCGCCCCGATTCGGGTCCCGGTTGGGCCGGCCACGCTGGGGCGCATCTTCAACGTCCTCGGTCGCCCGGTAGATGAGAAACCCGAACCGGTGAACGCGGTTGAATACTACCCGATTCACCGCCCCGCTCCCCCGTTTTCCGAACAGTCCACCCGCACCGAAGTCTTTGAGACCGGCATCAAGGTCATTGATCTGATCGCTCCCTTCACCAAAGGCGGTAAGACTGGTATCTTCGGCGGTGCAGGCGTTGGCAAGACGGTCATCATCCAGGAACTCATCCGCTCGGTGGCGACTGTTCACCAGGGCAACTCGGTCTTCGCTGGCGTCGGCGAGCGGACCCGCGAAGGCACCCAACTTTACCGCGAAATGCTCGAATCGGGCGTGATGAAAGATACCGTGATGGTCTTCGGCCAGATGAACGAGCCGTCGGGGGTGCGTCTGCGCGTGGCGCTGACGGCCCTCTCGATGGCCGAATATTTCCGCGACCAGGGCAAGGACGTACTGCTCTTCATTGACAACATCTTCCGCTTCACCATGTCTGGCTCGGAGGTCTCCGCTCTCCTGGGCCGCATGCCCTCCGCGGTTGGTTACCAGCCGACCCTGGCGACCGAGATGGGTGAACTTCAGGAACGCATCACCTCGACCCGCACCGGCTCGATCACCTCGATGCAGGCCGTTTACGTCCCAGCGGACGATTACTCGGACCCCGCCCCGGTTGCTACCTTCACCCACCTGGACGCCACCATTGCCCTTGAGCGCTCCATCGCCGAAAAAGGCATCTACCCGGCTGTGGACCCGCTGGCTTCTACCAGCCGCATCCTCGACCCGAATATCGTCGGCCCCGACCATTACTACACGGCCCGCGAGTGCCAGCGCGTCTTGCAGCGCTACAAGGACTTACAGGACATCATCGCCATCCTCGGCATTGACGAACTCTCTGAAGACGACAAACTCATCGTGGCCCGCGCCCGCAAGATCGAGCGCTTCTTCTCCCAGCCCTTCTTCGTGGCCACCCAGTTCACCGGCCTGGAAGGCCAGTATGTCCCCATCAAAGAGACCGTGCGCGGCTTCCGTGAAATCCTGGATGGCAAATGCGATGACCTGCCCGAACAGGCCTTTATGATGGTCGGCACCATTGACCAGGCCCGCGAGAAGGCAGAACGGCTCGCCAGAGCGTGATTTATGTTTCCAACCAGACTGGCGGAACGCGTCAATCGCAAAGGATGAAACATGCCAATTCGCTGTGAAATTGTTTCACAAGACCGGATGGTGTTTCAGGGCGAGGCAGAAATGGTGCTCTTGCCCGGCCGTGAAGGCATGATGGGTATCTTGCCCAACCATGCCCCGTTGCTCACCACACTCAAGTTAGGGGTCGTTACCGTGCGCTTCGGTGGCAATGAAGAGTATTTCACCATTGCGGGCGGAATCGCCGAAATTCAACCTGACAAAATCACCATTCTCGCCGATGCTGCCGAAAACGTGAGTGAAATTGATGTCGAACGGGCAGAGGCTGCCCGTCGCCGCGCCCAGGAGGCCCTGGCCAAAGGCCCGCCTCCGGACACCGACACCTATCTTGCGATCGAAGCCGCTCTTCGCCGATCGAATTTGCGCCTGGATGCGGTCAAACGCTTCCGCAAAACTGGCGTGAAACCCCAGCGAAGCGAGGAGAAATAATCTATGGCTGGTTTCACGTCCCTGTCCAAAGAATTCGGAATTGACCTGGGAACCACCCGGACGCACATTGCCGATGCAACGGGAATCCTGGTCGATGAACCGACCATTGTGGCCATCGTCATTGAGGAGCAAAAAATTGTTGCTCTCGGCAATGAAGCGCGCGCCATGCAGGGACGAGTCTCAGAAGAAACGCTTGAGGTAGTCGCTCCTCTCCAAAATGGCGTTGTTGCGGATTACGAAATCACCGAGGCTTTGCTGGCGTATTTGCTCCGTCAGGTTAGCGGGCCGATGCGCCTCTTTCGGCCGCGGGTGATGGTCACCGTCCCCTACGGAGTGACCAGTGTGGAAGCGCGCGCTGTTCACGAGGCAGCCCTCCAGGCGGGTGCACGGGAAGCCTACCTGATTCAGCAACCGCTGGCCGCCGCTATCGGCGTGGACCTGCCGGTGGGTGCCCCCTCTGGCAACATGGTCGTTTGCCTGGGCGGCGGCGCGACGCAGGCCGCGGTCATCTCGATGTATGGCATTGTGGCTGCTGAAACCCTGCGCTCCGGTGGTTTGCAACTGGACGAAGCCATTGCAACGTACGTGCGCCGCAAATATGGTGTCATCATCGGACCTGGCACCGCTGAGCAATTGAAGACCCGCATCGGCGCGGCCGTGCCCCAGGACAAGGAAGAAAGTCTCGAAGTGCAGGGACAGGACCAGGTCAGTGGCCTGCCGCGTCCGGCCACGCTGACCACCAGCGAAATCGTCGAGGCCCTGGAGGAACCATTGAAGCAGGTCATCGAGACCTGCCGTCGCGTGCTCGAAAAGACGCCTCCCGAACTGGTATCTGACATCATTGACCGCGGTGTCGCCCTGACTGGCGGTGGGTCGCAGTTACGCGGCCTGGATAAATTGCTGACCAAAGCACTCGGCATCCCTGCCTACCTGGTGGATAATCCTACTACCTGCACGGCGTTGGGCGCAGTAAAAGCGCTCGAGTTGTATCCGGTTCTCAAATGGAACCTGCCGCCCGTATAGGATGACCAGGCAAGATTCTTGCCGCGGGTCTAAATGACGTTGCCATTTCACAGGCCGGGTCAGCCCGGCCTTGTTTTTGAGAGACTCATGGCTGAAATTTCCCCCTCTTTTCACGCCAGGACACTGGGCAAGCCCCAAGCGTGGTTCCCGGTGAACAACTGGAACAGGATCGGCAACTTGCTCATGGCCCTGCTTATGCTGGTAGGATCCTGCCTCGTCTTCCTCTATGGCATCTACGACGCCTCTGTCGCTGTTCGCAAACATGGCCTGGCCGTGCTTGAGGACAAGTTGTTCTTCCCGCTGGTCATTGCCGGGGCGATGCTGCTCCTGGGGAGCCTGGGTGGCTGGGGCGCGTACGTGAACTGGAACAAGGGAATCAGTGTACATGAAAAAGGATTTGCTCTCCACACCCGTCATGGCGTTCAAATCTGGAAGTGGGAGGACATCACTTTTTTCTGGACTGCGTCGGCACGTCTCTACTATGGGATTTACATCGGTACGCTTCATAAGTACTTCCTGCGTGATAAACAGGGGCGTCGTCTTGTGTTGAGCAACTTGTTCAAAGATGTCGAGAAACTATCGCGCCTCATCGAACAGGCCATCTTCTCCCGCCTGTATGAGCAGGCCGCCGATCAATACAACCAGGGGCAAAAGGTTGTGTTTGGACCGCTAGTGGTCAGTAAAGCAGGGATTCAAATTGGCAAAAAGTATTTCCCCTGGCAGGAAGTGAGTCGGGTCACTGTCCAGCAGGGGATACTCAAAATCTCAAAAAAGGGCAAGTGGCTTGGCGGAGCCAGCACCTCGATCTCTGCCATTCCCAACGTGCAGGTGTTGTTGAGCATCCTCGACCAGTTGGTCGGGGTGAAAATCGGTTAATGTGCTGGCGGCGATGCACTCCTCATCAGGAGTTGAGCATCACGACGGTCACGCCCTCGCCCCCCTCTTTTTCTCCCCCCTCCTCAAAAGACTTGACGTGCGGATGTCCACGCAGGGCTTCGCGCACCACCTGGCGCAGTTTGCCGGTCCCTTTGCCGTGAATGATGCGCACGAACGGCATCCCGGCCAGGTAGGCTTTGTCCAGGTAGGTTTCCAGTTGATCGAGCGCCTCTTCTGCCATCAGCCCGCGCAGGTCGAGCTCGATGCCAGGGGAAGGAGGCAGGACGATGGATGATTTTTGACTTTCGATCGGGGCCGGCGCCTCCACGCGGCGTTTCTGCGTTTCGAGCGCAGGAGCGCTTTCTTCTCCCACATCTTTGCGGCGCAAATCCTCCAGCCGGGCGCGGACCCGTAAACTGCCCACCATCACCTCGGCATCTTCCCCGCTGATGGCGGTGATGACGCCCTCCGTGTTTAGATTGGCTAGCCGGACGCGTTCTCCCACTTTGAGCGGCTCGCTGGAGACGGCAGGTGCAGGCTTCTGCTTCCTCGCTTTTAGCGGTGTCTGAATTTTTTCTTGTACTTCCTCTATCTTTTTCGCAACTGTCTCGACTACATCCACTGACTGACGCGCCTGACGGAGTTCGTCCCGCAGCATTTTCAACTGGGCTTTCAGGACTTCGAGTTCCAGTTCGGCCTCGGCGCGCGCCTGTTCCAGAATTTGCTGCCGTTCCTCTTCGATTTTGTCCAACCGTTTGGCCAGTTCCCGCTCCAGGCGGCGGGCTTCGGCGCGTGCCTGTTCTGCCTTCTGGCGCTCTTTGCTGGCCTCTTTGCGTTGACGCTGAATATCGCCGATGAGTTTATCGGTGCGCAAATGCTCCGGGTTGACTTCTGCCCGTGCGGCTTCAATGATTTCCTGCGGCATGCCCAGCCGGCTGGCAATGGCCAGGGCGTTTGAGCGGCCAGGGAGACCGAGAGTCAACTTGTAAGTCGGGCGCAGCGTTTGGATGTCAAACTCCAGCGAGGCGTTGACGACGCCTTCGGTGCTATGGGCGAACGTTTTCAATTCGGGGTAGTGGGTGGCGACGAAGGTCGTAATGTGCTGTTGGAGCAGGTGGGCCAGAATGGCGCGGGCCAGGGCTGCCCCTTCCTGCGGGTCGGTGCCTGCTCCCAGTTCGTCCAGAATCACCAGCGAACGGCGGTCTGCTTTCTTCAGGATGCGGATGATGTTGTTGATGTGGCCCGAAAAGGTCGAGAGCGATTGTTCGATGGATTGTTCATCGCCAATATCGGCAAAAATGTTGTTGAAACAGGGCAGCGCTGAGCCAGAATCAGCCGGGATGTGCAGGCCGCTTTGGGCCATGATGGCCAACAGACCAACTGTCTTGAGCGTGACGGTTTTGCCGCCGGTATTGGGGCCGGTAATGACCACCGCAAAGGTGCCAGGGGGCGGGTCAATCGTAATTGGCACAACCGTTTGGGGGTCGAGCAGCGGGTGGCGAGCGTTGAGGAGTTTGATGGTGGGCACGTGGGGCGTCGCATGGCGCGCCTCGTTTGGCGATGACGGGCGATGGTGTGCTTTGGGCATTTCCAGCAAAATGGGCTCGTAGCCGTGCAGCGCCTCGGCATATCTGGCTTTTGCCAACGCCAGGTCGAGTTCGGCCAGCGCTGCCACTGCTGGGATAATTTCAGTGCTGTGCTTTCCTACCTCGGCAGAAAGGCTTGCCAGAATACGGCGGATTTCTTCTCGCTCGGCGAGTTGGGCCTCGCGATAGGCGTTATTGAGTTCAACCACGGCCAGTGGCTCGATGAAGAGCGTTGCGCCGGTTGAGGACTGGTCGTGAATGATGGCTTTGATCTGGCCCTTGAACTCGGCCCGCAGGGGAATGACGTAGCGGCCATCGCGCTGGGTGATGACCGTATCTTGCAGTTTGGCTGCCGTTTCGGGGTCGGAAAGGTAACGCTGCAGGCGGGAGAGCAAGCGTTCGTGGGTGAGACGTACCTGGCGGCGTATCTCGCTCAGGAGAGGCGAGGCGCTGTCGGCCACCTCGCCGGTCTCGGTGATACAGCGGTTAATCGCCTCGATCAGTTCGGGAAGAACCGGAAGGCGCAGGGCGATCTCGGCCAGATGGGGGTATTCACCGGTGCGCTTTTCAAAGTAGCGGCGCAGTTGACGCATGGAATCGAGCGTGGCGTGCACATCGAGCAGTTCTTTGGGGTCGAGCACGCCGCCGCGAGCGCACAAATCTACCTGGTCGCGGATGTCGTGAGCGCCGCCGATTGTCAGATCATGGATGGAGAGCAGTTTGCGCGCTTCGGTTGTGGTGGCGAGGCGGTCGCAGGCGGTGACGAAGTCGGGGGTGGGGGTGAGGGCGCGCGCCAGTTCTGCCGAAGCGGAGAAGTCGCAGAATTCTGCCAGGCGGTCGAGAATTTTCGGGAAGTCGAGCACAACGAGGGTTTTAGCGTCCATACGGGGTGAATTTAACCACAGGATGAAAGATTAGAGTAGTACCCTGACGGGCAAGGCGAAAGGCCGCCCTGTTCGGACGGCCTTTCTGGGCGCGCTGCGGCATCGTTCGCTATTCAACAGCGAGGAGGGATGCCGCAGCGCTTTGTTTCAAACTACTATCCATGATGGGCACCACCTCCTCTTCTGTAAAGATGGCTATGTCTTGCGCCCCCTGACGGAGGCCAGTATCACATAAAACAATTTAGATGTCAATGGTAGGATTAAACTTCTTTCAGAATGATGCGGGCATCTACCGCAAGTGCCCCGCGACCGGCAGGTAAGACCATCAACGGGTTGACGTCCAGTTCCTCGATTTCGGGGAAGTCGGCGGCGAGTTGCCCAATGCGGACAATGGCTTCGACCAGGGCAGCGCGGTCGGCAGGCGGAGCGCCGCGCAGGCCTTGCAGCAGTTTGGCCGAGCGAACTTCGCTAATCATTTCCTCGGCGTCCTGGCGTGAGAGCGGGGCCAGCCGGAAACTGACATCGGCCAGCGCTTCCACATAGACTCCACCCAGCCCAAACATGACCAGTGGCCCGAAGACCGGATCGCGTTTGACGCCGAGAATGACCTCCTGCCCGCCTGTGACCATCGGCTGGACCTGGACGCCGCGGATGTCGGCCTGGGGATGGGCGGCCCGGGCGCGCGTGACGATAGTCTGCCAGCCCTGCCGGGCCGCCTCCGCGTCTGGAACGTTCAGCAATACCCCGCCGACCTCGGTCTTGTGCAGGATGTCGGGGGAGGCAAGTTTGAGCGCCACCGGGAAACCGATTTTGGCTGCGAAGCGGGCGGCTTCGTCGGGGGTCGTTGCCAGGTAGTCTTTGGGGGTGGGGATGCCGTAGGCTTCCAGGGTGAGGCGGGCCGAAGCGGCGTCGAGGGCGCGCTGGCGGTTTTGACGGGCAGCAGACAACAGGTCTTGCACCTGCTGCGGGGCAATGCCGGTCGGGATTTCGGGCAGGAGGTGTTTTTTCTCCAGCCACAGGGCGCGGCGGCGCATGATTCCGAAAGCGTGGATGGCGTCTTCGGGGAAACGGTAGGCAGGCAGGCCGGCCGCGTCGGCGACGGCAAAGGCCTCTTTGAGGCTGATCTCGCCCATCAGGCAGGCCAGGACGGGTTTTGGGGTGGGGGAATTCTGGAGGACTGATACAATCGTTTCCAGGATGGCTCGCGGGTTGTTCAACACAACCGGTACCAGGATGACCAGGATGCCGTCATTGGCGGGGTCGGCAAGCAGGGCCTCGAGAGCACGGCGGTAGTGGGTTTCGTTTGCTCCGCCGAGCATATCCACCGGGCCGTTTACGGCGGCATTGGGATTCAGGAAGGTCCGCAGGGTGGCAACAGTTTCAGGGCTGGTGCGGGCGAGCGTCAGGCCGGCGGGTTCGAGGGCGTCTGCTGCCAGAGCAGCCGGGCCACCCGCATTGGTCAGGATGGCGATGCGGTTGCCCTGCAGAAGGGGCTGGTGCGCCAGGGCCAGGGCAGCGCCGAAGAGAGGTTCAATTTGTTCGATTTCAATGATTCCGGTCTGCTTGCAGGCCGCGCGGAAGGCAGCATGGACCCCTGCCAGGGCGCCGGTGTGTGAAGCGGTGGCAACCTGACCGGTTTGCGTCCGCCCGCTTTTGAGGGCCAGCACCGGTTTACGCAGGGAAGCCTGGCGGGCGGCAGCGAGGAAGGCCGGGCCGTCTTTGATGTCTTCCAGGTAGAGGGCGATGACGCGGCTGGAGTCGTCTTCGCTGAGATAGGCCAGCAGGTCTGATTCGTTGACGTCCACTTTGTTGCCGATGCTCAGGAAGCGGCTGAAGTGCAGGCCGCGCGCCTGGGCCCAGTCAATGATTCCGCCGCACAGGGCGCCAGATTGGGAGACGAAGTCGATGAGTCCGCGTCCGTGCATGCCGGTCGCGAAGGTGGTGTTGAGGGGGGTGTGGGTGTCAATGACGCCGATGCCGTTTGGTCCCATCAGGCGCATGCCATAACGGCGGGCGATTTCCAGGCAGAGACGTTCGCGCGCTTCTCCTTCGGGGCCGATTTCGCGGAACCCGCCCGAGAGGATGACGGCGGCTTTTACGCCGCGCCGGCCGCAGTCTTCGAGCAGGGAGGGAATCACCTCTGCCGGGACGATGATGATGGCCAGTTCAACCGGGTCGGGGACAGAGAGGATGTCGGGGTAGCAGCGCAGGCCGAAAATCTCTGTCGCTTTGGGGTTGATGGGATAGATCGGGCCAGGGTAGCCGTCTTGGGGGTCGAGCAGGTTGACCATGATGCCGTAGCCGAGTTTGGTGGGGTCGTTGCTGGCGCCGATAAGCGCCACGCCGTTTGGGCGGAAGAAGGATGTAAGAGTGTCGGGGGAGGGGCGCATAGGACTCCTAAAACAAGGGGAAAGTTTTTAAGGCAAAGTTACGGTTGATTATAGTCGAGCATAGGGCAAAGAGTAAATCGAAT
>Ga0209162_1001717_pt1 | contig 20749 bp, 17 predicted proteins | sample YNPNPMetaG_FD_187121 | JGI IMG/M metagenome (GOLD analysis project Ga0209162, IMG submission 187121) | Anoxygenic and chlorotrophic microbial mat microbial communities from Yellowstone National Park, USA - YNP NP MetaG (SPAdes) (version 2) ... | reverse complement strand
TGTTAGAGGGTCCCTTTGTACATTCCCCCATCTACAGTTAGCATCACGCCGGTGATGTAACTGGCCGCCGGCGAGACCAGAAAGACGGCTGCATTGGCGAATTCTTGCGGGGTGCCCATCCGCCCCAGCGGACTCTCGCGCGATTGCTTTTGAATTTCCTCCTCCACCGTGGTGCCATTCTGACGGGCACGGAAGGTCATCAATTCGATGACGCGCTCGGTCTCGGTCCAGGCGGGCAGGATGGAGTTGAAGCGAATGCCCACCGCGCCCAGTTCGAGCGCCAGGCTTTTGGTCAGGCCGACGGTGGCGGCACGAATCGAGTTCGAGAGCACCAGGTTGGGGATGGGCTGTTTGACCGAGTAGGAGGTCACGGTCAACACGCTGGCGGCTGGTGAGTGGCGAAGATGGGGCAGAGCAGCCCGAATCAAGCGCACGTGACTCATGAGCGCCAGGTCAATCGCCTTTCGCCAGGCCTCTTCATCGAACGATTCAAACGCACCTGCCGGTGGGCCACCCGCGTTGCAGACGAGGATGTCCAGCCCGCCGAAGTCTTTAACCGTTTCCTCGACGAGCAGGGAGGGGGTGGACGGGTCGGTGACGTCGCCGGCGAGGCCCACCACGGGGCTGCCCGTTTCCCGGGCCAGTTTCTCTGCCGCAGCCTGGATGCGACTTTGTTCGCGGCTGTTGATGGCTACCCGGCACCCTTCGCGGGCCAGTCCCAATGCAACGGCATACCCCAGCCCGCGCGAGGCGCCGGTGACGAGGGCAATTTTGTCTTGTAAGCCTAAATCCATGTTTCCTCCGTTTTTTCTGGCAGGCATTAAATGAGTTCGATCTTGTCGTCCAGAATATCGCCATCGGTCCAGTTGGCGTTAACCCACTTGCGCACGGTTTCCATAGCCGATTGCAGGTGGTTCGAGTCATTGCTCAGCATGGCACAGGCAATGACAGCCTCTTGCCATCTGTCTTGCAAGTCAATCTCGGCTGTGGAGAGATTGAAATGCTGATGCAAACGCGCCAGGAGCGGAGCGATTCGTCCGCGTTTCTCTTTGAGCGAAGTGCAGCCTGGCAGGCGCAGGTGAAAAGTCAGAACGGCCAGTCTCATGGGAATCAAAAAATGCTTTACGCTTTGAGTTTTACGTTTTACAATCTCTGCTCGTATGGATACAGAAACTGCTTACAACCTTGCACTCGATTATCTCTACTCGTTTATTGATTATAGCCTCAAAAAGGCCACAGATTGGTCTCAGGCTCAGTTCAAACTGGAGCGCATGGAAGCGCTCCTGGCGCGGCTGGGCAACCCGCATCGCAAGTACCCGATTTTGCACGTGGCCGGCACCAAGGGCAAGGGGTCAACCTCGGCGTTGATGGCCTCTGCCCTCACGGCTGCCGGTTACCGGACGGGCCTCTACACCTCGCCGCATTTGCAAGATTATGCCGAGCGCATCCAACTGAACGGTGTCCCCATCCCGCATGGGCGTTTGCCCGAACTGGTGGAAACCGTCAAACCGCATGTGGCCCAAATTCCAGAACTGACGACCTTCGAAATTACCACTGCCCTGGCATTTCTCTATTTTGCGGAGGAGGGGGCTGATGCCGCTGTCATCGAAGTTGGCCTGGGAGGGCGCCTCGATGCGACCAATGTGGTGATGCCGTGCGTTTCGGTCATCACTTCGATTTCGTATGACCATACGTTTGTCCTCGGTGACACGCTGGCCCTCATCGCTGCCGAAAAAGGCGGCATCATCAAGCCAGGGGTGCCGGTCGTCTCCTCGCCCCAAAAAGAGGAACCGCTGGCGGTGCTGGAGCAACTGGCACGCGAGCGGGGCTGCCCGTTCACGCTTGTCGGCCGCGACGTTCTCTTTACGCCGGGGGAGCATTCGCTGGAGGGGCAGTCGTTTTCGCTGCTCGATCGCCGGTCTGCGGAGCAGAAACCTGTTATACTCCGCATTCCATTGTTGGGCGCTCATCAAATTGAAAATGCAGCAACAGCCTTCGCTGCGCTGCAAGCCTCCGGTCTGCCCATCTCGGAGGAGGCTATCCGGGCGGGATTTGCCGCGGTCAACTGGCCGTGTCGCTTTGAAATTGCCCGCCGCGAGCCACCTTTGATTTTCGACTCGGCCCATAACCAGGATTCTTTTTTACGCTTGCGCCAGACCCTGGATGATTACTTCCCCAATCGGCCAGCGATTTTGCTGATGGGAGCGTCGCGAGACAAGCATTTTGCGGCGATGCTGGCAGAGATTGCCCCGCGCCTGCGGTATGTCATTGCCACCCGTTCCACGCACCCGCGCGCTCTGGAGCCAGAAGTCATCGTCGAAACGGCGACCCGGCTCGGGGTCCGCGCCGAAGCGGTGATGCCGGTCAGCGCTGCGCTCGACCGCGCTCTGCAACTTTCGGACGAGAGCGGCGACCTGATTCTGGTGGCCGGTAGCATGTTCTCCACGGCAGAAGTCAAGACGGCCTGGCAAAACCTGGCTGATAAAAATTCAAATAGATAAGAAGTTGGTTTCTTCTAGAGGAAATAAAGTATGGCAAACAATGATTGGCGTTACGATGACAACGAAGAGGAATTCGGTGGTTCGTTTTCGCAACGGACAGACGAACTTTACCGCGTTCCCAGCGCAACCCCCGACGAGAATGGCTGTATCGAGGCATTTGCCCTGCCTTTACGCGACATTATCGTTTTTCCGCACATGGTCACACCCATTTTTTTGGGCAATGATCTTTCCCTGTTAGTGGCGGAAGAAGCCCATGAACGGAATTACACCGTGATTGGACTGACCCAACGCGATCCCGATCAAGACGAACCAGGGCCAGAAGATTTTTTGCCGGTCGGTGTGGAACTGGCTGTTGGGCGTTTGCTTTCGATGCCCGATGGTTCGTCCTCAGCGCTTGTTCAGGGCCGGCGGCGGGTGGAAGTGCTGGAATTTGTTCAAAAAATGCCGTTGCTGAAAGTCCGCGCCCGGGTCATTGACGAACCGACCACGATTGACAAGACCACACGGGCCTTAATGCGCAATGCACTCGATTTGTTCGCCCGCTGTGTGGAACTCGACCGCTCGATTCCAGAAGAGGCGCATCTCTTTGCCATGAATATCGCTGAGCCTGGCTGGCTGGCCGATATGATTGCAACGGCGATTTCGGTCGGGTTCACCGAGCGTCAGCAATTGCTTTTGATGAAAGACCCCATTCAGCGCCTCCAGCGCGTCAACACGCTGCTGGCGCAGGAACTCGATGTGCTTGAACTGGAAGATGAAATCCATAACCGCGTTCAGAGCGAAGTGGATAAAAGCCAGCGCGAGTTTTACCTGCGCGAGCAAATGCGCCAGATCCAGAACGAACTGGGGGAGGGGGACGTCTTCACCCGCGATTTGCGGGAACTGAGAGAGCGAATCGAGAAAGCCGCCCTGCCAGACCAGGCGCGTGCAACCGCCCTCAAAGAACTGGAGCGCCTGGGGCAGATGCCCCCCCTGGCTCCTGAAGTGGGCATTATCCGCACCTACATTGACTGGATTCTCGATTTGCCCTGGATGGTGTGCACCGAGGACAACCTGGATGTGCGCCACGCGGCAAAAATTCTCGAACGCGATCACTACGGCTTGAAAAAGGCTAAAGACCGCATCCTGGAGTACATTGCGGTTCGCTCGCTGAAACCGAAGAAGGAACGTCAGCCGATTCTGTGCTTTGTCGGCCCTCCGGGGACGGGCAAGACGTCGTTAGGGAAGTCCATTGCCGAGGCGTTGGGACGTAAATTCGTGCGCGTGTCCCTCGGCGGGGTGCGGGACGAGGCCGAGATTCGCGGCCACCGCCGCACGTACATCGGCGCCCTCCCTGGCCGCATCATTCAGACGATTAAGCGCGCCGGCACGGCCAATCCGCTTTTTATGCTGGATGAAATTGACAAACTCGGCGAGGATTTTCGCGGCGACCCGGCCTCAGCCCTGCTCGAAGTGCTCGACCCCGAGCAGAATCACGCTTTCAGCGATCATTACCTGGAACTCGATTTTGACCTGTCGAAGGTCATGTTTATCACCACTGCGAACACGCTGATGACCATCCCGCCGGCTCTGCTCGACCGGTTGGAAGTCATTGAGTTCCCCGGCTACATTGAGGAAGAAAAAATGATCATCGCCGAGCGTTATCTCATTCCACGCCAGTTGGAAGAGAGCGGCATTGACTCGATTGGTTTGCAGTTTATGCCCAAAGCGGTGCAGCGGATCATCCGCGAATATACCTACGAGGCCGGTGTCCGCAACCTGGAACGCGAGATCGGTCGCGTGTGCCGTAAGGTGGCCCGCTTGAAGGCAGAGGGCAAGCGCTATCCGACTGTGATTACTCCCGAACTGGTGGAGAAATTCCTCGGCCCCCAGCAGTTCTTCCAAACCGAGGCCGAGCGCCAGGATGAAGTGGGGGTGGCCACCAGCCTGGCCTGGACGGAAAGCGGCGGCGAGATTATGCCGGTAGAAGTGGCCGTCCTGGACGGCAAAGGCAACCTGCAGATGACCGGCCAGATTGGCGAGGTGATGCAGGAATCGGGTCAGGCTGCGCTGACTTACATCCGCTCGCGTGCCGATCGCTTCGGCATTGACCCGGAAGTGTTTGAGCGGATGGATATCCATGTTCACATTCCGGAAGGGGCTATTCCAAAAGATGGCCCGTCGGCGGGCATCACGCTGGCAACAGCCCTCATCTCTGCCCTGACCGGCCACCCGGTGTACAAAGACGTGGGCATGACCGGAGAAATCACCCTGCGCGGCCGGGTCTTGCCGATTGGCGGGGTGCGCGAAAAGGTGCTGGCCGCCCACCGCGCCGGGCTGAAGGTGGTCATCTTGCCCGAAAAGAATCTCAAGGACCTGGTGGATGTGCCCAAGAAGGTGCGCGAAGACCTGAAGATCATCCCGGTCACCCACATGGATCAGGTGGTGGAAATTGCTATTTCGCCGGAGCAAGTTGCCGAAGCCCCGCGCCCGCGGCGGCGGGCCGAAGATGCCCAGGAGGAGTAGCCCCATGAAGGCCCGTTTTGATGGTCAGGTGGTGCTGATTACCGGCGCGTCCTCGGGATTCGGCGCCGATGCCGCACGCTTGTTTGCCCAAAGAGGGGCGCGGGTGGTTCTGGCAGCACGGCGGAGGGATCGCTTGCAGGCGCTGGCGGACGAGATTCAGGCCGCTGGCGGCGAGGCGCTGGTGACGCCGGTGGATGTCACCAATCGCGCAGAAGTCGAGGCAATGGTCAAGACAGTCCTCGAGGTCTATGGCCGCATTGACATCCTGTTCAATAACGCCGGCTTTGGCCGCCTCGACTGGCTGGAGGCCCTCGACCCGGAGCGCGACATCGAGACGCAAATCGCCGTCAATCTGACCGGCCTGATGCTGGTGACGCGCGCTGTCCTGCCGCACATGCTGGAACGCCGCGCTGGTCACATCATCCACATGTCGTCGGTAGCCGGTTATATCTCCGCGCCGCTTTACAGCGTCTATTCGGCGACCAAGTTCGGCGTGCGCGCCTTCACCGATGCCCTGCGGCGCGAGGTGGCTCCCTTTGGGGTTAAGGTCTCTGGCATTTACCCCGGCCCGGCGGCGACCGAGTTCGGCCAGCATACCGGCAACCATGCAATCAAGCGCTCCTTCAAAACACCGGCCTGGATGTCTCTCTCGTCCGAAGCGGTGGCGCGGCGCGTCGTTTGGCTGGCTGCCCATCCGCGCCGGGCGGTGGTGGTGCCCTGGTGGTTCCGCCCGGTGTTTTGGGCCGATGCGCTCTTCCCAGCGCTGGTGGACTGGGTCATTCAAATGGCCTTTGTCCGGCGTTTTCACCGGCCCTGATTTTTTGCCTTGCTGCTTCAAGTCCACCCGAGAGGAATGGAGATAGACAGTGCTTTCGGGGAACGCGGATGACGCGGATTTGGCGGATTGCGCAGATTTCGGGGAACGCGGATGACGCGTTTGGCGGATTGCGCAGATTTTGGGGAACGCGGATGACGCGGATTTGGCGGATTGCGCAGATTGTATGGAAAAAGGTTTTTAACTGCAACGGACACAAAGTAGACGAAGGCTCATAAAGTGAAAAGATTTTCCTTTGTGTCCCTTCGTGACCTTCGTGGTTGGTTATTCGTGGACGGTTTTCTCTGCACACACGCAACGTGGTGCAATGTTTATCTCTGTTTATCTCTGTTTATCTCTGTTTATCTCTGTTTATCTCCGGTTTCAGTTGACGGAGGTGTTGGCTATGGAGGCCCTATGAATCGCGAACGTCTTAATCGTCTCGACAATGTGCTTGCCTCTTCTGGCCTGGATGCCCTGGCGCTCAACCCTGGTCCCAGCCTGGTCTATCTCACCGGTCTGCACTTTCACCTGATGGAGCGGCCAGTGGTGGCTATCTTTGCTGCTGGACAGGATCCCGTGCTTGTCTTGCCCGAACTGGAGATGCTGAAGGTAGAGGGCCTGTCCGTGCGCGCCTTCCCCTACGGCGAGAATCCCGCCACGTGGACCGAGGTCTTCCGCCGGGCGCTCGATAGCCTCGACCTGAACGGGCGGCGCGTGGGCGTCGAGCCGCGTCAGATGCGTCTGCTGGAGTTTCGCTATCTGCAGGCCGCCGCCCCGGCCGCGGACTTCCCCGATGCCTCCGACGTGGTCAGCCGGCTGCGGGTCCGCAAAGACGCGGCGGAAGTGGCCGCCATGCGCAAGGCAGTGCAGATCGCCCAGTCGGCCCTCGAGGCGACCCTGCCGCTTGTCAAAGTTGGCATGACCGAACAGGAACTGGCCGGGGAACTGGTGATGCAGTTGCTCCGCCACGGTTCCCAGCCTGAGATGCCCTTCAGCCCGATTGTCTCGGCCGGGCCGAACAGCGCCAATCCCCATGCTTCTCCCACCGACCGCCCGCTTCAGCCCGGCGACCTCCTCGTCATTGACTGGGGCGCGGCCTGGGGCGGTTACATCTCTGACCTGACGCGCACCTTTGCCGTGGGCCAGGTGGCAGCCGAGTATGAGAAGATTCATCGCATCGTGCAGGAGGCCAACACCGCCGGCCGCGCCGCGGCCAGACCCGGCGCCCCGTGCGCCGCGGTGGACATCGCCGCCCGGACGGTCATTGAGCAGGCCGGCTACGGGCAGTACTTCACGCACCGCACCGGTCACGGCATCGGCATGGAGGGCCACGAAGACCCGTACATGCGCGGCGATAACGAGCAGATTCTGGAGCCGGGCATGGCCTTCACCGTCGAGCCGGGCATTTACCTGCCGGGCCGCAACGGCGTGCGCATCGAAGATAATGTGGTCATCACCGACGACGGGGCGGAGTGCTTAAGCGATATGCCGCGAGAGATGCAGATGGTTGGGTAAATGGTGAAGGGATTAGGAGATAGCGATATGAATACGAAAACATCTTTGCTTCTCCTATTGAGTGCTTTTTTGCTCACTTCATGTGTCTTGCTCGATTGTGCTATCCCTGCTGCTTCTGCCTCCACGCCATCCTTTTCTGGTGCAAACCTGAGAATAGAGGAATATCTTCTGATTGGTGAACCGCTGTATGAATCGACGACGCTAAATTTTGCCGATTTGCCGCCTGACGACCGCAACAGGCGTATACAGGGGATGGAAGCATGGTCATTTCCTGTTCGATGTGATGAGCAAATCAGTCGTGATTCGCGCGCCTGGTGCGAACGCAGGGATAGTGGAGTGTGGTTAGCCTTACCAGATTACACCCCCGACGTTATGGCAGTTATTCTGACCCAAAATGGCGAAGAGATTTACCGCGTTCCAATTGGCCAACCCTCCCCGACGGTAGACATCATGGGCTTGTGGTTTTGGAACGATCACTGGGCGCTGGAAACGATCTACACTAGCCGACAAGGTCAACAGATTAGGATGACTGGTCAGATCAGCCTGGATGGAACCTTGCTGAACGCGCGTAATCGGTATGAAGAGGCGTTTGGCTTCCAACTGCTTGCAGGACGACCTTTTTTCTTCTTGCAACGGGATGGAAAAGTCCATATCTGGTATGATGGGGAAGAAATTGAATTGGGATACGATGAAGTTCCCCATTATGGTTGCTGTAGTGCGGCAACACGGAACCCCTATTCATTGAGAAACATGGTTACCTTTTTTGCGCGGCGAGGGGAGCAGTGGTACTATACAGAAATTCGCCCTGCTGAGCCGTAATGCGCAATTTATTCCACTCTCCTCTACCGTACAAACCTAAAAACCGAACGCGGATTACACAGATTGACGGATTTGTTTACAAAAAACATCGTAACTATTTTGACAATGTCATCTTTTCGTATAGTTGTCATTGCGAGGAGCGTTTTTTGCGATAGCATCCCCTTTGGGGACGAAGCAATCCCCTCGCAAACCAGGAGACTGCTTCGCTTTGCTCGCAGTGACAAAATGCGTAGAGTTTATGGAACAAGAGTTTAACTTGACATTGTCAAACTACTCACTCCAGAGTCTCTCGTCTCTATCGGCTACCTGCCGGGTGCGCACGACCCCGATTGCCCCGTCTATGGCCGGATTGCCCGCCTTTCTCCGCCCTGGATGCGCTAACCCTGCCCCGCCGCTCTCTGGCGGGATTATAATTTGCTCGTTCCGCATTTCACTACTCTCTACTCCCTGTTCTCCCCTCTCTAACCATGTCCCAAATCATCCCCACTGCTGAACCCTTCTTCTTCCCTGGTCACGGGGAAAACGCCAGAATTGGCTGTCTTGTCCAGCACGGCTTCACCGGTACTCCCAAGGAGATGCGCTGGTTGGGCGAAGACCTGAACCGGCGCGGTTACACCGTCTGTGGGATGCGGCTCACCGGTCATGCCACCCAGCCCGAAGACATGATCCGCTCGCGCTGGCGCGACTGGCTGGCCTCGGTCGAAGATGGCTACCATCTCCTGCGTTCCTCGTGCGACCATGTTTTCCTGCTTGGCCTCTCGATGGGCGGGGCGCTCTCGCTCCTGGCGGCCAGTTACCTGCCGGTGCATGGCGTGGTGGCGATGTCCACCCCCTACAAACTGCCCGATGACCCGCGCCTGAAGCACCTGAAAATCATCAGCAAATTCAGAGCCTACATGCCCAAGAGCAAAAACCCCGGCGCAGGCTGGTTTGGCGACGCCTGGAAACAGCACGTGGCCTATCCACAGAACCCGGTGCGTTCGATTGCCGAACTGAACGAATTGCTGGGCGTCATGCGTGCGGCCCTGCCGTGCATTTCGGTCCCTGTCCTGCTCATTTCCTCTCGCGATGACCACTACATCGTGGAGAACAGCATGGAAATGATTTACGCCGACCTGACTACGCCTGACAAAGAAAAAATCTGGATTGAGGGCAGCGGTCACGTCGTCACCGAAGAGCCGCAGAAGGAATTCGTCTTTGAGAAAGCGGCAGAGTTCATTGCTGCCCATGTCCGCTAATATGCCTGCCGATTTCCTGCTCATTGTCGCTTCGCTCTTTTTGTGGGGCATCGGCGAGGGGATGTTTTTCTACTTCCAGCCGATTTACCTCCAGCAATTGGGCGCCAACCCGGTCGAAATTGGCCTCATCCTGGGCATTGGCGGCCTGGTGATGACCTTTTCACACATCCCGGCCGGTTACCTGGCCGACCGCATCGGGCGGCGTCCGCTGCTGTGGGCGGCCTGGCTTTCCGGTCTGCTGGCTGCCTGGCTGATGGCGCTGGCCTCCTCCCTGACGATTTTCTCCCTTGGCCTGATTCTGTACAACTTCACGGCCTTTGTCGTTTCCCCGCTCAACAGTTACCTGACGACTGCCCGCGGCCGCCTCTCGGTTGGACGCGCCATCACGCTCAGTTCGTCTGGCTTTGCCTTCGGCTCGGTGCTCGGACCCGCCGGCGGCGGTCTGCTGGGCGAGGCGTTTGGCCTGCGCGCCGTCTATTTCGCCGCAGCGATTGCGTTCGTGCTCTCGACCCTGCTCATCTTCTTCGTCCGCGCCCAGCCGGTGGAAGAAAGCGACGGACGCCAGGCGCTGCGTGGCCTGTTTTCCAACCGCCGCTACCTGAACTTTCTGGCGTTGTCTTTCTTGACCTTTTTCGCAATCTACCTTCCCCAGCCGCTGACGCCCAACTTCCTGCAAAATGAGCGTGGCCTGTCGCTGGCGCAGATCGGTCAACTGGGATCGCTGGGCAGTCTTGGCAACGCCGTTTTCAACCTGGCGCTTGGTCAACTGGCCCCCCGCCTGGGCTTTTTGCTGGGGCAGGCGGCGGTGCTGTTCTTCGCCCTGCTCATCTGGCAGGGGAGCGGTCTGCCATGGTATGGCCTGGCCTACTTCATGCTTGGAGGCTATCGTGCCAGCCGGGCGTTGGCCTCGGCGCAGGTGCGCGCCTTCGTCGCAGCGCATCAGATGGGCCTGGCCTACGGTCTGACCGAGACTCTCAACTCCCTGCCGCTCGTCCTCGCTCCGCCTCTGGCCGGCTGGCTCTACGACCTGCGCCCTGACCTCATCTACCCGCTTGCCCTGATGCTGATTCTCCTGTCCATTCTCCTTTCGGCGTTCTTCCTGCCGCATCCGGCGGTGGAAGCCGCTCCCATGTCCCTCTCGCAGGAGTGACCATGCTCGAAATCGTTCGCCTGACGCTTGGCCCGCTGCAAACCAACGCCTATCTGCTTGCTGACCCGCAGACGGGGGAGGCGGCGGTGGTTGACCCGGCCTGGGACGGGCATTTGCTTCTGGCCGAGGCTCGCCGTCGAGGCTGGCGTATTGGTCATCTCTGGTACACGCATGCTCACTTTGACCATCTTGGCGGTGCGGCAGAAATTGCCGACGCTCTCAACCCCTTTCCTATTGTGGCCCTGCACCCTGCCGATCATGACTTGTGGCAAATTGGTGGTGGGGGAGCGTTGTTTGGTTTCCCGATTGACCCCGGCCCAGAGCCGAATGTGGATCTGGCCCATGGGCAAATTCTGCAACTTGGCGGGGCAGCCATTGAAGTGCGCCACACGCCTGGTCACACCCCCGGTCATTGTATCTTCTACTGCGCCGAGGCAGGCGTCTGCTTCTGCGGCGACCTCATCTTTCGTCAATCGGTGGGCCGCACCGACCTGCCCGGTGGCAGTTGGCTGGCGCTCGAAACGAGCATCCGCACCCAGGTCTTCACCCTGCCCGATTCCACCCGTCTTCTCTCTGGCCATGGCGAGGAGACCACCGTGGGCGAAGAGAAAATGTTCAACCCCTTTCTGTGAAGAAGCCTGTTACTATCAGCAAAATGAAAACTGCCTGGGCGGCGTCCCTCGCCACATTTCGATCCGGCGAAATGCTTCTACGTAGCCTATTCGATAGAAAGCGGGTAGGTGAGGATCATGGATTTGTATATTTTCGACATGGGTATCCAGCCGCGGGTACTGATAGTGTAAATGAGAAAGCAAAGCATAAGCCACTGTGGCTGGATCGCCCACTTCTGTTTTGAAGGCAAAACGCGTCAGAATGAATTTCTGGCGTTGATAGACCAGCCAGCCGCGACTACCATCCGCCAGAGCCACACGCAGGCCGGAGATTTCAGAAGCATTGATAAACGACTCGGATTGATTGGTCCATGGCTGAATGCCGCGATCACGTTTTATCAGGTCCATGGCATCCAGACGGTCAAGCCGTTCCGCGTCTGCCACGATAGGGGGGAGAGGAGGAATGCGCGGTGCGCGGCGCAAGATCAAGAGTTCACCAATTTCACGGAAACCAAATTTCAAAAAGAGTTGATGGGCAGGGGTATTGTTCTTGATCACCTCCAGCATCATAAAGTTAATCGAGAGTTCTGCGGCTTGGTCTATCAGACTGGCAACCAAAGCCTGGCCGATACCATGGCGACGGGTATTTGGAATTACTCCTAAGCGTGTTATCCAGGCCCGGCTTGAGCGCAATCCAAGCATGGCAACGCCTAACATTTCCCCACTTGGTGTAACTGCTACCAGAGAACGGCGCAAATCTACATCATAGGTTGAAATATACTCGGCCAGCCGCGCAGCATTCATGGGCATCGGCACCATGTAATCTACACGAGTTTGGTTATAGATGGCCGTCAGTTGTTCGATAGTGAAATGATGAGCGGGGACAAGTTCTATATCAATGGTGAGGTGAGCAGGCATTAAGGATGAGTTTTCAAATAAGAATTGATTTGAGCCACAAAAACCCTTGTCTTGGTGATGGGTTTGCAAATATAGCCGTCGAATCCGTAACTTTCGACCATGAGGCGGACGGTCTCTTCGGGCCAGGCGGTCAGGGCAATAATCGGGGTGGCGTTCAAGGCAGGTTCTTCACGAAGCCAACCGGCCAACGTTTGACCATCATAATCGGGCAAGCCCAGGTCGAGCAAAATCAAATCAGGGCAATGAGCCAGCGCCATTTGCAAGCCCGTTTCGGCGTCAGCGGCATGGATGAGCTCATAGCCGGTAGCAGACAACGCCCTCCGAACGAGTTCGGCGTTATCGGGAATATCTTCGATGAGCAAGATTTTCGTCATGGTGCTCTTTTCACAGATTACCGCTCAACATTCGCATTGTCCGCGCAAATCTCGTTCGCGCCGCCGATGAACACATTGGCAATGAAGGTTTCAATCACACCAGCGGTTGGAACGTCATTTTGGAGATGGCACAAACGCTTCGACTCGCGCCCACAGTTCACGAATGTTGATGGGTTTGGACATGTAGACATCACAACCGGCTGCAAGTGCTTTTTCAGCATCCCCTTTGAGCGCATTGGCAGTGATGGCAATAATGGGAACATAAACCAGAGAATGCTTGTGACTATGTCGAAGCCGGCGCGCAACTTCGTAGCCATCAATGTCGGGTAAGTTGATGTCTAGCAAGATCAAATCTACTTGTTCTTTTTCAGCAATCTCAACCCCTTCCAAACCAGTCATGGCCTGCAAGAGGCGGTATCCTCGCGCTTCGAGGGCACGCTTGACAAGCAGCAAATTGTCCGGGTTATCCTCAATGTACAAAATGTTATATCCCATGAATAGTGCTCCTTGACCCAGACGAGTTTGTAAAGCAGATTGGCACTACTTTTGGCATAGATACGCTTGAATCTGGTCACACAACTCAAAAACATCAACCGGTTTGGTGATGAACGCTGTTGCACCAGCAGCCATTGCCTCGTCTACATCTCGTTGTTGTACATTCGCTGTAACAATTATGATAGGTAAATGAGCAACGTTTGAAAAATTACTGGCACGTAGTCTGCGAGTAACTTCATAGCCGTCTATATCGGGCAGATTGATGTCCAGAATAATCAAGTCAACAGGTTCAGTTTCGGCGATTTTTAAGCCATCCCAGCCGTTGAACGCTTGCTGGATCGAAAATCCAGAACTCTCAAGGACACGTTTTAAGAGGGTCATATTATCCTTGTTATCTTCAATGCACAGGATGTTTCTGCCCATCTCAGTTTCCTTTATTGCTTTTTTCTTCTTCAATAGTCTGGACAACTTGTTCGACGAATTTACGGGGGGTAAGTGAGCCCTTCTGATAAAGAGCCTCAATGTAGCCGTTTAATCGCTTCCTTTCTTCGGGGGTAATATCTTTGGCACTGACAACAACAATCGGTATGTCGCGCGTACGCGGGTCCAATTTGAGTTCTTCCACCAACCCAAAGCCATCAATGCCGGGCATCATCAAGTCAGTGACAATCAAATCCGGTAATTTCTGGCGCGCTAACGTTAGCCCTTCCCAACCGTCTTTGGCATGATCGAGACGGTAGGATTTATGCCGCTCAAGCAGGCGGCGAATGAGCAAGGCATCATCCTGATTATCGTCAATCAAGAGGATGGTGGTGGTCTTCTCATCCAGGTTTTCAAGTGCGGCTTGTAAGCCTTCACGTGGGGCAGGAGATTGGTCTTCGCTCAAGTGAACGTCCACAGCAAATTGATCGCCCAAGACGTGCTTTTCAACTGGGAAGGTATGACCAGTGCAATTGATAACTACTGTTTCTTCTGGAGCGATAAGTTTGTTCTTGAGCATCTTTTCCAGGCCGGCAAAGGCTACTGCTGCGGCAGGTTCTACAGCCATTCCCTCGGTCTTGGCCAAAGTACGCATAGACGAATAGGCTTCGAGGTCGCTTACTGCTTCCATCGTACCGCCATATTTCTGAATCAGATTCCATAGGTAAGTGTAGGTTTTTCCTGGATCACCCGTGGAAAGGATGATGATGCGCGTGCTAGGGACAACTGGCTCAGCGACTTCCTTGCCGGCCTTGAAGGCATTCACCATTGGTGCACAGCCCTCTGCCTGGATAACGGCTAGTTTGGGAATGTGGTCAATCAGGCCCATATTGAACATTTCTTCGAAGCCATGATACACGCCCAATGGCCCCAACCCGCCGCTGACAGACTGGATGTACCAGTCGGGCGCGCGCCATCCTAATTGCTCCACAATTTCGTAGGCAATGGTCTTCATGGATTCTTTGGCAGGGATGGAACTGGCACCGCGGTCCAGGAGCAGGTGACGGCGTTGAGCAAACTGGGAGGCGATTTGCTTGGTCTGGTCATAGTTGCCGCTGACACGGATGACTTCGGCACCGAAGAGAGCCGCTTCACGCAGTTTTTCCTGAGGAACCAGGCTGGTCATGAAGACCCACAACTTGATGCCCGCCCGCGCGCAAGCGGCTGCATAGGCCACAGCCGCATTGCCTGTCGAAGCAATGACCGCCTCGCGCACACCGCCCTCCAGCATGGCGGCTACGGCCACCGCCGCCTGACGGTCCTTGAAGGAAGAGGTCGGGCCGTAGCGTTCGTCCTTGATGTAAACATGAGCATGCCCAAGTTGGGGCGCGAAGCGCTGCGAAAGCCAGAGGGGAGTCCAACCAGCGGGGTATAAGTCCAACGCAGAGGGATTGTTTAGCGGCAAGACATCCGCATAACGCCACATATTGAATGGACGGCCTGGCAATCCACGCAAAATGTCGCGTTTGAAAGTTTGATAATCATAGTGAGGTTCTAGCCAATGCGAACTGCACTGCTTACAAACAGCCGGGACAAAAGGCTCATAAGGCTGCTTGTAACCACATAATTTGCATTGCAAGAACAGAGGAAGAGCCATTTATTTGTCCTTTTTCCCAGAAGTGTCCTCTATATGGGCGATGAGGGGCAATTCTAAATAAAAGGTTGAGCCTTCTCCAGGAATGCCACTGCTTTCGGCCCACAAGCGGCCCCCATGCATCTCAACCAGTTTACGGCTGATAGGCAACCCCAGTCCAGTACCGCCAGCTTTGCGCGTAGGAGAAGAATCAACCTGGGTGAATTCCTGGAAGATGGCTTCCAGTTTGTCGGGCGGGATGCCAATGCCTGTGTCACGCACCGTGACCAGGATACCATCTTTCGTGCGCGTCGTGCGCATACTGATTTTGCCTTTTTCGGTGAATTTCAGGGCGTTGTTGAGCAGGTTGAGCATCACCTGGCGGATACGGGTGCGGTCGGCAAAGATTTCCACTTCCTGGTCGGAATCGCTTTCGATGAACAGAGAGAGCGATTTTTCGCTGGCCAGCGGGGCCGTAATGCTGGTCACTTCTTCGAGGATTTCGTGGAAGCGGAAGGTTTCGGGGCTGAGATTCATGCGCCCGGCCTCGATCTTAGCCATATCCAACACGTCGTTGATGAGGTGAAGGAGATGCTGCCCATTCTTCTGAATGAGTTGCAAATCGTTGCGCATGTTTTCGGTCAGCGGGCCATCGATTCCTTCCAGCATCACGTCAGAGAAGCCAAGGATGGAGTTGAGCGGGGTGCGCAGTTCATGGCTCATGTTTGCCAGGAAGGAGGATTTCAAGCGGTCGAGTTCCTGCAGTTCAGCAGCACGTTTTTGTAATTCTTCGGTCAGGCGCAAGGCTTCGAGGTGAACGCTGGCCTGGGTAGCGATGGCATCCATCAGGTCAGCCATTTCGGGCGAGACTTTGGACAAGCCAGCCACAGCCAGTTGACCGATTGGCTCGCCGCGCACGATGAGCGGCTTGGAAAGGTTAATGTCGGCGGGTGGTTCGGTGAGGGGTAAGACCTGGTTGGCGTTGTAGACAAATCCCAGACTGGCTTCTTCCTTGCCTTTGGCATAGGCTTGCCAGGCCTCGCGCGCCATGCGGCGGGTGGCTTCTTCGGCCTCGGCGCGGGCGCGGGCGGCATCGGCCAGCAGGCGCAAGTTCTCGACCTGTTGAGCCAATTGGCGCGCAACGGCGGAAACCAACGCCTTATCCTCCTCGCTCAGCGGCCGGGCGGGGTCGGTTTTTAGGGCAACTTTGCCGATGTGCTCATCCAAAACGGAAACGGTTTCTTGAATATCGGCATCGGCAGGGGCAGGGTCGGTCAAGGGGCCTACGCCGCTCTGGTCATAGACGTAGCCGATGCGCTCGCTCTGGTGAATGGCATCGAGGAAAGATTCCCAACTTTCGTGGGCAAAGCGGCGGGTGGCTGCCTGGGCTTCGGCGCGGGCGCGTTCGGCGGCTTCGAGCAGACGCAGATTCTGAATTTGGAGCGAAACTTGCCGGGCAACCGCTTCGGCCAGGCTGGCTTCTTCGGGGGGGAGCGGTTTTTCGGGCGGGGCTTCTACCAGAACCGCGCCAATCGGCTCGCCCCCTGCCACCAACGGCACTTGTAAGGCGGGTTGGATGTTCAATTTGCCGATTTCGGGCGGAGGCAAAGGTTCTACCCGTCTGCCATCGAAAGCATACGCAACCTGCTCTTTTTCATAGAGCAGCGGAGCGACAGAACGTCCAGGAGCGGGTCGAGAAGCAGACGAGGCGGATTCGGCTTCCACAAGCCGGGCAGAGTCGCTTTCAGGCTCGCCAGACTGCTGCGCCTGGCTGCGAAGGAATTGCGCCTCCAGTTCGATCACGCGCGCGCGCAGCGCTTCCAATTCACGGCGCAAGCCCTCTCTCTCGGCCTGCGGGTCTGAGGCCAGTCGTTCGATGTCTGCGAACAGCGCTTGAATGCGGCTGTGGAATTTATCCTGCGACATGACCCATCCTCTCCTATTGGCCTGATTCGTGCTTGTCTTTCAGACTCAACTGGGCAATGGCGCGCGGTGCGCCGAGGGCGCGGCCCAGTTCGCGGGCCGCAATTTGCAAAACGGCTTCGACCGAGGTAGCGCTTTGAATTTTCTGGTTGATGGTGTTGAGCAGGGCTTCGCGCTCGGCTTGTTTTTGAGCGCGCTGGTAGTTGCGGGCATTTTGCAAAGCGGTGGCAACCTGCGCGGCGAGGGTCATCTGAATGTTTATATCTTCTTCCGTGAAATGATTGAGTTCGTCCGATTGTACATCCAACACGCCCAGCCATTCTTCACCAACCAGAAGAGGCACAGCCAGTTCGGATTTTGTGTCGGGCAGCAGGGGGTTGGGCAGCCAACCCGGGTCGGCGCGCACGTCGTTGACCACCACCGGCTGGCGGGTGCGAGCAGCGCGCGCTACCAGGGATTGCTCTTGCTCCAAAGGAATCGTCGTCGTTTCATGCGTGCCTTCGTGTTCGTCGCCTTCCTTCCAGCCGCAGGCAACAATTGCCAGATTTTTGGCTTGTTCATCGTAGGTAAAGACGTGAGCATGGTAAAGCCCAAATTTGCGCTGGGTGAGGTGAACCACGCTTTCGAGCAGGCGGTTGATATCCGATTCGCGCGAGGAAATGGTGCTGATTTCGGAAACCGCCGCCAGTTGCCGGGCGCGTTTGTCCAATTCCAGCTGGCCGCGCTGGGTTTCTTCGAGCAGGCGCAGGCTCTCGATGTGTTCAGACAATCGTTCCGCCACCGCATTGACCAGTTCGCGGGTTTCGGGGTCTGCGGCATCGGCATCGAAAACCGCCAGTGTGCCGATGTTTTGCTCTTGAACGCGCACGGGAACGGTCAGGGCGGCCTTTTCGGTCAGTTCGGTTTCGGATTGGATGGGTTTGACTTCTTGCAGGTCATACAGATAGCTCAACGCGCCGCCCTCTTTGGTGCGGAAGTATTCCTGCCAGCCCTCATGAGTCAGGCGGCGGGAGGCTTCTTCGGCTTGGGCGCGGTAGCGCTCGGCGCTTTCGAGCAGACGCAGGCTTTCGATATGCTGAGTCACCTGACGGGCAACGCTTTGCAGTAGCTCAGCCATTTGCGGGGTGCGGCTTTCGGGCGGCAGTTCTACAGAGAGCTGCCCTAACGGTTGACCGGCGAGTTCGAGCGGGGCGGTGAGCGCCTCGTCGGAGACCGGCAGCGATTCTTGAAGCGGCTGAATCTGATTTTCGACAAAGGCAAAGGCCAGGTTTTCGGGTTTGTGCAGGGCATCCAGATAGTCCTGCCAGTTGCGCCGAACAAGCCGGCGGGCGGCACGCTCCGCTTCGGCGCGGGCTTGCTGCGTTTCTTCCAACAGACGAGCGTTTTGAATGGCAATTGCCAGTTGCCCGGCCAGGGTCTCAAAAGCAGGAAGATTTTCAGTGCGAAAGGCGTTGGCCTGCGCACTTTGCAGGTCGAGCGTGCCGATGACGGTTTCGCCCACCTTGAGCGGGATAGCAACTTCGGAGCGGGTCTGTGGCAGCAACGGGTTGGGTTTGAAGGTAGGGGATGTTGCTGTGTCTTGCACTAAAATCGTTTGTCGCTCGTTGATGGCGCGAGCATTGAGCGATGCGCCATCGAGCGGAAGACGGTGACTGCGCGCCTTCAACTGCCGTCCTACTTCGCCGGTGCCGGATTGCAAAACCAGGTGAGTCCGCGCCGGATTGAGGAGATAAACCTGAGCGTAATACAAACCGAACTGCTCGCGGATGGTTTCGACGGCGTCGGCCAGCAAGTCGTCGAGGGCACGCGCCTGCGAGACGGCGGCACTCACAGAAGCAGCCAGGCGCAATTCACTCAAACGGGCATTGACCTCCTGCTGCGCTTGCTGCAAGGCACGGTTTCTTTCCTCCAATTCAACCTGCGCATGGCGGATTTCGTTCAAGCGCAGGCGATCCAGGTTGTTGCGGTACCAAGTAAACAACAGCGTAAAGGCCCCAATGACTGCAACGCCCATTTGTATAAACACTATGACCTGCGCGGATATGGAAGGAAAGATGAGCGGAGCAAAGAGAATGAGTACAAACATGTGCATTGCCCACAGCCAAAACATCCATTTCAGACCTAATAGATTGTTAAATACCAACAGGGCAGCCAGCACAAGCGACAACACCACAGCCGGAAAAGGAGCAGCCGCAGCCAGAAAATATCCCAAAGGCGTCATCCCCAACACCAAGAGCCAGGAGGTAAAACGATGCCAGCGTGTGCGGCTGATGAAATAGATAAATGTGCTCCACAATATGATCAGGACATCGGGAACGGTCCAAAATGTAACCAGGTCGCCCAATGTCAATATTACAGCCAAAGCCAGCGTCGAGCCGGCCATAAATTGCGCCTGAAACCGTTCCGCGGGGGAATGGACAGATTTGTGCGCCTCAATGAAAAGCGAAAATAGTTTGCGCCCAATGGAAGGCGAGAAATGGGGCGCTGCAGTTGGATTGCTCATAGGTTCTCTCCAATCGTTTCTTGCAGCGGGGCAGAAACCTGCACACTGACCTTGGGCGCGCCCATGGCTTGCGCCAACGCCTGCGCAGCCGTTTGCAGCGTTTCTTCGACCGTATCGGCGCGCTGAATCTTCTGACCAATCAGGTTGACCAGGGTCTCGAATTCGGCTTGCTGGCGGGTTTGTTCGGCAGTGCGGGCGGTTTGGTACGAAACAGCCACCTGCGCAGCAATGGTTTGCAGCAAGGCCATGTCGTTTTCATCGAGGGCGTTCACGCGGTTTTGCTGAATATCAATCACGCCGATCACCTGCCCGCCAAGCGCAATCGGCACAGCCAGTTCGGAACGGGTTTCGGGCAGCAGCGGGTTGGGCAGCCAGCCGATGGCTTTGGATACGTCTGTCACCAGCACCGGCTGATTGGTTTCGGCGGCGCGCCCCACCAGGCCGCGTCCACGCGGAATGCGATGCCCGGCAGCAAGCATGGCCGCTCCGGCCTCCCCGGTGCCACCGGTCATCACCAGATTTTCGCCGCTTTCGTCGAAGAAATAGATGTGGGCATGGTAATAGCCAAAGGCCGCTTGCAACTGTTCTACCGTCTCTACTGCCAACTGGCGCGGCGTGGTGGCGGCAGACAGGCGGCGGCTGATTTCCAGAGCGGTCTGCAAGGCTTTGGTGCGGTCGGCGACGCGCTGTTCCAGCGAACCAATCAACTCCTGCAATTGGTCAGCCATGCGGTTGAAAGCGTTTGCCAGAACGCCGAGTTCATCCTTACTCTGGATAGTGGCGCGGCGGCTGAGGTCGCCCTGGGCGAGAGCAACAGCAACCTCCGTCAGCAAAGGGACATTGCGCAGGCTGCGGTCAATCGTGACGATGACGCCCATGGCTGCCAAAACGACCAAACCCGTCACAAACAGGATTTGCGCCTGTACACGGCTGGCGGTTCGAGTCTGGCTTTCAGCGGTCCGTTGGATGCGCCCCACCAGGGTTTGCGAAAGTTTTTGCTGTTCAAGTCTGAAATTTTCCAGGTCGGTGTAGATGAGCAGGGTGAGATAGTTGATTTCGCCTGCCGAGGGGGGATTGGCTTCGTCCAGCAGATTGGTGAGGTTTTCCTGCAAAGAAGGCAACAAAGCCTCCATCTGCGCTACCACCGGCTCGGTGTCTGTGTCCACATCGGCGCGCAAGTTGCTGACGACAGCGGTGAGGTCCGTCAGTTCGGCTTGCACCTTTTCGCGATATTCTGGGCTTTTGAACAAGATATAACGTTCCACGTCCCCATCCAGCGCGGAAATCTGCACGGTGATAGCGCGGGCATACGCCTGCAAAGCGGTAT
>Ga0209162_1001715_pt1 | contig 20772 bp, 12 predicted proteins | sample YNPNPMetaG_FD_187121 | JGI IMG/M metagenome (GOLD analysis project Ga0209162, IMG submission 187121) | Anoxygenic and chlorotrophic microbial mat microbial communities from Yellowstone National Park, USA - YNP NP MetaG (SPAdes) (version 2) ... | reverse complement strand
CGAGGCTATGGGTTGGGGGCAGGAAATTCAGGCGGTGGCCTGTTTCCCCTTGCACGTGCTTCACCACCGCTGGGGGTTGCTCTGCCTGCTATCCGGGTCTCCCGACGCCTTCCCGGTTCCGACCCAGCAGCATCTGGCCCTTTTCAGTGGGGAAATTGCCCTGGCTCTGGAGAACTATTACTTACGCCGGGTCCTGGGCGGGACCGCCTGATCCGGGTCCCGCCCAGGGATGGTCCGTTCAGCACCACCCTAACGGCAGAAACCGACCAGCATAAACTGATGTTCCAGGAGGATGGTCAGGTAGAGCAAAACCAGACCGGCTGCGAAGAAAAAGAAAAACATGACCTTATCCATCATCTTGCTCCTTTTCGCGAGAAGAGGTTTGCATGCAATATATCTGAGGAATCCCCCACTCCGCCGGTCCGTGAGATTACAGTTCTCTGAGCGGAAAAAGCCGGCTGAGGGAAAGGACGGGACCGGATGACCGTATTGCTGACCGTGATGGCCGTGCTCCTCTTCCTCCTGGGGGTGCTGGCCCTGCTCATCGGGCTGGGCATCATCCTCTCCCGGGAGTATATGGAGGCGCTTCGCTCCCTGACCCGGGAGTCCTCCAACCTGGGTTCCAAGGCGGCCCATGATGCCGCCTTTCTGCCCATCCTGGAGGGGGCTTCCCGGCTGGTGGATTCGGTGACCCGGATGGTGCAGACGGCGATGGGTGTGGGAGCCTTCCTCTGCCTGCTGGGCATCGGGTTGTGTACCCTGGCCTACTGGATGCTGAGTCGGCTCCTTTAGGGGAAGCGATGGAGCAGGCACGTTCGCCGAGCCGGAATGCCTTCTTGCGGGCCTACCTTTTGGCCCTTCAGCAGGAAGCCACCTTTCAGGAGGCCCGACAGAAGTACATGCCCCTCTGGCTGTTGCCGCGCACTGCTTTGGAGGAGGAGGCGGCCCGGCGGGTGGCCCTGACCCCCGATCACGCCCTGGAGCGCTTTCCGGCGCTGGTCCTCCTGGGGGAGCCCGGCTCGGGGAAGACGTTTCTCCTGCGTCGGCTGGCCCTGGAGCGGGCCGAGGCCGGCCTGGCCCAACTGGAACAGGCCCCGGGCGAAGCGCCGGCCCCCTTGCCTTTCTATGTGGACCTTTCTACCTATCGGGGCGGTTCCGTCCCGGACCTGCTGGTGGGAATCCTGCGGCGTTTCGGCCTGCCTCAGGCCGGCCCGGCCACCCTGGAAGCCCTGTGTCGCGAGCGGACCTGGCTCTTCCTCTTCGACGGCCTGGGGGAGATTCCTGCGGCCCATCAGGTAGAGGGGCTGGCCGCCCTCACCTCCTTCCTCGGCCGCTTCGGGGCCGCCCATCGCTACGTCGTCTCCTGCCGCAGCGGTGAATTTGCCCTCTTCCAGCCCTGGTTTGCCCGCGCCGCCGTCCTGGAGATCCGCGAACTGGACGACCTCTTCACCCGCCGCCACCTGGGACGCTTCCTGCCCGAAGACCTGGTGCGCGTCCTGCACGACGACCCCGACCTGCGTCCCCTCCTGCGCAACCCCCGCATGCTCGATATCCTGACCCAGGCGGCCCGTTCTCTGCATGAGGCCGGCCGTTTCCCGGCCCGGGGGACCCTGCTCCTGGAGGTGGCCCGGCAGTTGCTGGCCCTGGCCCTTCCCTCCGCTCCGGAGGCGGAGAAATTCCTTCTCCTCCTGGCCCGTTGGGCCCGAACCCTCCTGGATGGCGAGATCGAGGCCTGTTCCCGGGAGGAAGCACTCCTCCTCCTGGCCCGTTCCCTGCCTTCTGGAGAGGGCGGCGAGGTGCATCCCACCCTTTTCCTCCGCCACCTCCTGCGCAGCGGCCTTCTGGTCCCAACCCAGGGAGGCGAGGTGCTGGCCTTTCCCCAGGTGGCCCTGCGGGATGCGCTGGCCGCCTGGTCTCTGGAAGAGGAAGTGCGGGGAGGGCGCTTTCCGGCCCTGGACCTGGAGGGAGAAGAGGCCCGGCAGCGATGGGCCCGCCTCCTGCCCCTGTGGTACGGGATGACCGACCGGCGTGCTGAGTTGGCCAGGCGGCTGGTCGAGGCCGGGGAGAGAGGCATCCCCCTCCTGGTGCGTTGCCTGGTCCAGGGGGAGTCCTCCGCCCGTTGGGGAGCGGTCCTGGGCGAGGTCCTGGCCGGCCAGCCCGACCTGCATTACCGGGCCGGCCTGGCTCTGGAGGAACTGGGATACCTGGACCCGGCGGCCGCCCAACTGGAGGAAGCCCTGGCTTTGGGATTGGAGCGGGCCGAAGTGGCCTTTCGCCTGGGCCAGATCTACGAACGCAAGGACGACCTGCCCCGGGCCCGCCAGGAGTACCTTCGGGCCTCCCAACTCGACCCGGCCACGCCCCTCTACCGGCGCCACCTGGGGGTGGTCTGCGGGAAGATGGGCGAGTACGACGAGGCGGCCCAGCGGCTCAAGGAGGTGGTGCGGGAGCACATGGCCGCCTGCGCTCAGGCCTCCTTCGACCTGGGCCAGGTTTACCAGTTGCAGGGACGTTATGGGGCTGCCCTGGAGGAGTTCCGCCGGGCGGTGGAACTCATGCCCGAAGTGATGGAATACCGTTGCAACCTGGGCATGGTCTACGGCCTGTTGGGGGAGCATGCCCGCGCCGAGCAGGAACTTCTGGCTGCGTTGCGTCTTTCCCCCGATGATCCCTGGGCGCACAACGAATTGGGAGCCGTCTACGAGCGGCAGGGCCGCTACGAGGAAGCCCTGGGCCAGTACATCCGGGCCGCCGACCTGGCCCCTCAGGAGGCCCTCTACCACCGCAACGCCGCCGCCACCTATTTCCACCTGGGGCGCTATCAGGAGGCCCTGGTCGAACTGCGGACGGCGGTGGAACTGGACCCCACCTATGCCGATGCCTACCACGTCCTCGGCCAGGTCCACCAGGCCCTGGGCCACGACGAGGAGGCGCTTCAGCAGTTTCGTCGGGCGGTGGAACTCCAGCCGGACCGGGCCGTGTACCTGCGGGCCGTCGGAGCGGCCTTCCGGCGGCTGGGCCGGCTGGAGGAAGCGGTCCGTTCCCTGCGGCGGGCCGTGGAGTTGGAGCCGGAGGAGGCCGCCGGCCACGAGGAACTGGCCGAAGCCTACTGGCAGCAGGGCCGGCACGAACAGGCCCTGGAAGAATACCGCTGGGCGCTGGAACTTTCCCCCGGCGAGGCCACTTACTACCGTGACCTGGGAGGAGCCTACCGCCGTCTGGGCCGGCTGGAGGAGGCGGAAAGGCACCTGACCCGGGCCCGGGAACTGGACCCCCAGGATGCCCGCAACCACGCCGAACTGGGGTTGCTCCACGCCCAGCGCGGCCGATATGAGGAAGCCCTGGCCTGTTACCGGCGGGCGGCGGAACTGGAGCCCCGTTCGGCCCTGTACCTGTTCCGCATCGGCCAGGCCTGTCGCCTTCTAGGCCGCTATGAGCAGGCCGAGGCGTCCCTGCGCCGGGCGCTGGAACTGGCCCCGGACGAAGCGCCGGCCCAGGCGGAACTGGGCCTGGTCTACACCGCCCAGGGCCGGGACGACCGGGCGCTGGAGTTCTACCGCCGGGCCGTCGCGTTGAACCCTGGGCTGGCCGAGTATCAGGTATACCTGGGGGCGGCCCTGCGGCGCCTGGGCCGGCGCGACGAGGCCGCCCTGGCCCTGCACACCGCCACCCGCCTGCAGAACTGCGCCCCGGCCCATTTTGAACTGGGACAACTCCTGTACGACGAGGGCCGCCTGGAGGAGGCCCTGGCCGAATACCGGCGGGCGGTGCGCCTGGCTCCCCAGGAATCCTCCTATCACCTGGCCTTGGGCCGGGCAGCCCGCCGTCTGGGGCGCTACACCGAAGCCACCGATCACCTGGACCGGGCCATTGCCCTTTCCCCTTCCGCGGCCGAGGCCCATTTTGAACTCGGCTGCGTCTACCAGGAAGAGGGAAGGCTGGGCGAAGCCCTGGAAAAGTTCGAGCGTGCCGTCGCGCTGGACCCCGGCCAGGCTCGCTACCACTGCCGGCGGGGCGAAGTCCTTGGGGTTCTGGGGCGGGAGGAAGAGGCCCAAAGCGCCCTGGAGCAGGCCGTCCGCCTCCAGGAGGACTATGCCGAGGCCCATCGTCTCCTGGGCGACCTGGCCTGGAAGCGTGGAGAGTTGGAGGAGGCCTGGGCGTCTTACCGTCGGGCGGTGGAGGCGTCCCCGCAGGAGGCCGGCCTGCGGGCCCGGTTGGGCAAACTCCTGCTTCGGCTGAATCGAACGGAGGAGGCCCGCGCCGAACTCCAGAAGGCCCTGGAACTCGACCCCCGCTGTGCCGAGGCCCATAACGCCCTGGGGCATCTCCGCCTGCATCAAGGCCAGGTGGAAGAGGCCCTTTCGTCCTTCCAGGAGGCGGTGCGGCTGGCCCCCCAGGAAGGCGCCCTGGCCTATGACCTGGCGCTCGGCCTGGCCCGGGCCGGCCGGCGGAGCGAGGCTCTGGCCCACCTGCGCGCCGCCGTTGCCGGCCAGCCCCGGCGCGCCGACTGGCAACATGCCCTGGGGATGCTCTACGCCGCCGAAGGCCAGGGGCAGGCGGCGGCCAGGCACCTGGAACGGGCCTGCGAACTGGCCCCCACCCAGGCCCGCTATCACCACGACCTGGGCCTGGTGCTGGAGCGCCTGGGCCGGCTGGAGGAAGCCTCGGCCGCCCTGGAAGAGGCGTTGCGCCTGGAGCCGAAACAGGCCGTCTGGCGGGAGGAACTGGGCCGGGTCTACCTCCGGCGGGGATGGTTCCACGAGGCGTTGACCGAGTTCCAGACCGCCTCCTCCCTGCAGCCCAACGAACCCCGGCACCATGTTTCCCAGGCCGTGGCCCTGGACCGCCTGGGGAAGAAGGAAGAGGCGCTGGAGGCGTTGCGCCGGGCCTTGAGGTTGAACCCGGATTATGCCGCCGCCTACGACCTGGCCGGCCGTCTGCTGGAGGAAAAGGGCCGTCTTCTGGAGGCCCGGGAACTCTACCGGCGGGCGATGGAAAAAGCCCCCCGGGAGGCGCTTTATGCGGCCCATCTGGCCGGCCTCCTGGAGAAACTCGGCGCGGAGGCCCAGGCCCTGGAGTCGCTTCAGGAAGCGTTGCGCCGCAAGCCCGATGTGCCGGAGTGGCTGGCCGGGACGGCCCGCCTGCTCTGGAAACTCGGCCGGAAAGAGGAGGCCCTGGCTTCCATCGTCCGGGCCGCCGCCCTCCATCCGGCCGAGACCCGCTATGTGGCCCAGCAGGCCGAATACCTGGCCGGACTGGGCCGGCTGGAGGAGGCCCAGAAGGTGCTCCTCCAGACCCTCGAACGCCGGCCCGAGGACGCCGTCCTCCTGCACCGGCATGGGTTGCTCCTTCAGCGGGCCGGCCAGGTCGAGCCAGCCCTGGAAGCGCTCCGCCGGGCGGTGGAAAAGGCCCCTCAGGAGCCCCAATACCGCCTCGACCTGGGCCTTCTGCTCCGCCAGAACGGGGAGGAGGAGGCCGCCATCGCTGCGTTCCAGGAAGTGCGGCGGCTCTCCCCCCAGGAAGGCCGGGCCGCCTTTGAACTGGGCCGCACTTACGCCCAGCAGGGCCGGCTGGAAGAGGCGGCTGCGGCCTACCGGGAGGCGCTCTCCCTCTCCCCCGATTCGGCCCTGTATCACGGGGCCCTGGGCAGCCTCCTGCGCGAACAGGCTGCCCGTGAGGAGGAGTTGCGGGAGGCCGGCTGGCTGGCCCGCCGGGGCAGGGGAAATCTGGAAGAGGCCCTGGAACACCTGGAGACGGCCTGGGAACTTGCCCCCCAGGATGACCTCTGGGCCTATGAGTGGGCCCAGGGACTGGCGCTGGCCGGACGCCACGCCGAGGCCTGTCAGGTGCTGGAGCGGGCTCTGGAACTGGTCCGCTCCCGCCATGGGGAACCCGGCCCCTCCTGGGAGGTCTGGATGAACGGCGCCCCCCTTCCCTCCCCGGAGGCCCTCTACCGACGGGCCCTGGGCCGGTCGCTCTATGCCCTGGGCCGCTACGAGGAGGCCGTCCGCGAACTGGACCAGGCCATCCGCCTGGTCCCCCAGGACGCCGAAGCCCACTACACCCTGGGGCTGGTGCTGGAGGCGCAGGGGCAGTTCCAGGAGGCGGCGGCCGAGGTGCGGGCCGCCCTGGAGCAGGACCCCCGCCGGCCGGCCTACCCCTACCGCCTGGGCCTGCTCCTCCTCCGATTGGGCCGGCCGGAGGAGGCCGTTCCCCTTCTCCAGGAGGCGGTACAACTGCACGGCGGCTTTGCCGCCGCCCACGCCGCCCTGGGCGATGCCCTCATGGCCCTGGCCCGGGACGAGGAGGCCGCCCGTTCCTACCGGAGGGCCCTGCAACTGGACCCGGCCAACCCCCACTACCACAGCCGCCTGGCCCGTTGGGCCTACCGTCAGGGGCGTTACGGCGAGGCGGAGGAGGAGATGGCCCAGGCCCTGGGCATGGCCCCCCAGGAGGCCGCCTGGCAGGACGAACTGGGCCAGGTCTACCAGGCCCAGGGACGTTACCAGGAGGCGGTGGAGGCCTACCGGGCCGCCCGCCAGGGGGCTCCCGACGAACCCCTCTACGCCTATCACCTGGCCATGGCCCTGGCCCGACTGGGGAAGACGGCCGAGGCCATCGCTGCCCTGCAAGAGGCCGTCCGCCTCTCCCCCCGCCGGGCCGACTGGCGCGACGACCTGGCCGGCCTCTACCTCCAATCCGGACGTTACCGGGAAGCCCGTCTCGAATTGGAAGAGGCCCTCGAACTGGCCCCCCGCGATACCCGACTGCGCTGCCACCTGGCCGCCGCCCTGCGCCAGGAGGGGCGGTTGCAGGAGGCCCAGGAAATCCTGGCCGGCCTCCTGCAGGAGGACCCGACCCTGGCCGAGGCCCACTTTGAACTGGGGCTGACCCTGGCCCAGGGGGGCGACCTGGGAGCGGCCCTATCCCCTTTGCAGGAGGCCGTGCGCCTCTCTCCGGAAAACTCCCGCTTCCTGGAGGCCCTGGCCCGGGTGCAGGAGGAGGCCGGCCGCCTGGCCGAGGCGCTCTCCACCGTCCAGCGTTGGGTGGAAAGCGATCCAGGCAACCCCCTGGCCCACGAGCGCCTGGCCGGCCTCTTCGCCCGGCAGAAGGAGTTTCGCCTGGCCTTGCGGGAAATCCGCACCGCCGCCCGTCTGAAGCCCGATGAGGTCCGCTATCTGCGCCAGGCCGCCGCCCTGTGCCGTCAGTTACAGTGGTTCGAGGAGGCCCACGAAGCCCTGAGGAGCGCCCTGGAACGGGCCCCCAACGACGCGGCCAACCATGTGGAACTCGGCCTGCTTCTCCAGGAGCAGGGGAAGGTGGAAGAGGCCCTGCGCCATTACGAACAGGCCATCTCCCTGAACCCGAAGGATGCCCAGGCCTATTACCACGCCGGCGTGCTCTACCGCCGGCAGAAGGACTATGAACGGGCCATCGAATACCTGCGGCAGGCCACCCGTCTTCGCCCCGGTTATTCCGAGGCCCTGCTCGAACTGGCCAAGGTGACGACGATGGCCTTTATGACTCGCCGCCTGCGCCCGGCCCGGTAGAGGGGCCGGCTTCGGCGGGCGGCCGGGCTTCTCCCGCCATCGGCAACCAGACGGTGAAGGTGCTCCCCTGCCCGGGCTGGCTCTCCACGGTGATTCGCCCCCCATGCTCCTGGACGATGCCCAGGCTGATCGAAAGGCCCAGTCCGACCCGCTCCGGATGCGTGGTGAAAAACGGCTCGAAAAGGTGCGCCTGAACCTCCGGCGGTATCCCCACTCCCGTATCGGAAAAGGCCACGGCCACTTCCCTCCCCTCCTGAAAAGTACGGAGGCGCAACTTTCCCCCCTGGGGCATAGCCTGGAGGGCGTTGCTGAGCAGGTTCCAGAAGACCTGCTCGATCTGTGCCCTGTCCACCAGGACGGGACCGAGGCCAGGGGCATACGATTCCTCGATCACCACCCCCCTCTGCTCCAGGCGGAGGCGTAGCAGGTTCAGCGTCTTCCGGGCGATCTCACCGATGTCGGCCAGGCCCTTCTGCGGCCTTGTTTCTCTGGAGAAATCCAGCAGCCCGCGGACGATGCCGCTGGCCCGGCGGGATTCGGCGGCAATCCACTCCAGGTCCTGGCGGATGGGGGATTGGGGAGGAACCTCCTCCAGGAGGAGTTCGGCAAAGCCCAGAATGCTGGTCAGGGGGTTGTTCAGTTCGTGGGCCACCCCGGCGGCCAGTTCACCGACGGCGGCCAGGCGAGCCGATTGCACCAGTTGTACCTGGGCGTTTTGTAGCCTTTCCATTTGCCGGCGCAGGTCGCTGTAGAGACGGGCGTTCTCGATGGCCACGGCAGCCTGGTCGGCCAAAAGTTCCAGGACGCGGAGTTCGTCCTCCTGGAAGGCGTGGGGGCGGGCAAAGGCGACATTCATGACGCCGACCACTCGTCGGCCGATTCGCAAAGGCAGGCCGACAATGCCTCCGCCCCACTTCCAGTCCTGATAAAGCGGGTGTTCATCCACGTTGGGAATCACGATGCGCTCTCCGTTGCGGGCCACGGTGTAGGTCAGTCCTTCCGGCCGGGGCGTCCATGGGAGACCTTCCTGCCGGCCGTCGGCCCGCCGGGCCGCGCCGAAGGAGAGTTTCTCACCGTCGTAGAGAAAGATGTGCGCATCGTCGGCGGCCACCAGTTTCAGGGCATACTCCAGGATGGCCTCCAGAAGCGAGGGCAACTCCAGACTGGAGGTCAGGCGCAGGCTGGCCTGGCGCAGGGCCTCCAGTTCGTCGTGGCGTTTCCGCTGGGCCTCAAACAGACGGGCGTTTTCCACCGCTGCTGCCGCATAGTCGGCGAAGACGGACAGGAGGTGGAGTTCCTCCTGGGCGAAGGCGCCCTTACGGCTGGCGTTGTCCAGCGAAATGACGCCGATGACCTGCCCCCGGAGGCGCAACGGGGCCACGATGGCCGATTGGATGGCCCGCATTTCTTCGATTTCGCCGTCGTAGCGGATTGCGTCGGCCCGGGCATCGGAGATGAGGAGCGGCCGGCCCTCCCTGGCCGCCAGGGCGGAGTAACCCTCTTCTCGGGGGAAGCGAATCTCACGGATACGCCTGTCTTGATAACCGACCAGAGCCCGAATGCACAGTTCTCCGCTCTCCTCGTCGCGCAGAAGGATGGAGCCCTTTTCCGCCGCCGGTATGGCCTCCAGGGCCGCCTTCAGGATGTTCTCCAGAAGCCCCTCCAGTTCCAGGGTGCTGGTGAGGGCAGCGGTGGCCTGGGCCAGCGCCTCGGCCCGGTGGCGCTGGGCCTCCATCACGGAGAGGATGCGGGCGTTGCGAATGGCGATGGCCGCCTGGTTGGCCAGCAGGCTCAGGAGTTCGGCGTCCTCCTCGGAGAAGGGGTGGGAGAGGTCGGCGGCGACGTTCAGCACCCCCAGGAAATCTTCCCCCCAGCGGATGGGGGCAGCCACGACCGCCATGTTCGGCTCATCCTGAAAGATGGCCGCCCGTCCCTCCCACTGTTGATAGTTGTTGACGATGAGCGGCCGGCCGCAGTCCCAGACCCGGCCGGAAAGGCCTTCCCCCCGACGCAACTGGCTGCCGATGGGGATGGTGTTGCCCAGGCTGACCACCCGCTCCAGTACATCCAGGTCCTCGCGGTAGAGGTAGAGGCCGCCGTCCTTCCCCCCCAACAGCCAGATGCCCTGGGAGACGATGGAACGCAGAAGCGTCTGCAGGTCCAACTGGGCGGTCAGTTCCAGCCCCAGTTGTTGCAGGGCGGAGAGTTGGCTGGCGCGCCTCCTGGCGGCTTCCTCCGCCCGTCGGCCCTGGGCAGTTACTCGGGCCACCAGCAGGCCGAAGAGGAGGAAGCCGAGCAGGATGATGGCATGGGTAAAGACCTTGGGCAGGGTCGGCACGACGGCCGCGCCGGCCGGCAGGGAAAACTCCAGGGCGACATCCAGCCCCCACACCGCCAGGCCGAAGAGGACGGCCAGGAGGATGGCCGCATGTTCACGTCTCATCGCCCGTCTCCATCGGGCTGCAGCGGAGCAAAGGTTTTTCTGCCTCCGCCGCCAGGCGCGCCCAGCGGACATGGCGGCGTTGCAGGAGTTTGCTCCGGCCCAGCGGCCCATGGATGGCATAGGTCTGGAGGAGTTCGTGCAGATGGCGCTTCAGCGCCTCCGGCAGGTCTTCCGGGGTGGCCACCTCCTCATCGGCCTCCAGGCCCTTTTCCCGGAGGGAGGCCGCGGCCTCCGGGAGAGCCAGCAAGGCGTCGGCGGCGGTCAGGGCCAGCCCGGCCGGGCCGTCGTCTCTTTCCAGGGCTACGGCCACGGTCGGCACGGGGAGGGTGAGGAAGGTGTCCATCGCTTCCCCCAGGGAAGCGGAAAGTTCGGCCTCCCGTTGCTTCCGCCCCAGATGCAGGGTGGAGCGGCCGATCAGGGTGACGACCGGGAGGCCGAAACGGCCGGCCAGAAGCAGGAGTCGGGTGGCCTTGCGCCAGCCACCGGCCCCGATCCCGTCGGGGGGGCAGGCGGCCGGCCGGCCCCTTCCCTGGGCCGTAGCCAGGAGGAGCAAACGGAGGTCCTCTCCCAGCCGGGCCAGTCCTCCCCGAAGGGCAGCGTCGTCCCCGGAGCAGCGGTCTCCGTGCAGTTCGAAAAAGTCCCCCTCATCCCCGGCCGGCCTCCCCAGGGGCCAGGGCCAGGGAACGGCCGGTTCCGGCCGGGGCGGGGGCGGCCCGGCCGCGCCGAGCAGGTCCAGGAGGTGGGCCAGGACGGCCCGTTGCTCCCGGCGGGGAAGGACGGCATCGGCCCACCCGGCGCTCAATACCTTCCGGGGTGGGCGCAGCACTTCCGGGGGCAGGCGGCCGGCCCGGCGCAGGACCTCCGGCCGGGCCGGCCGGAGGACGGCCCCCGGCTCGGCCAGCAGGAGGTCGGCCTGGAGGGCGGTGGCGGCGGGGAGGCCGTATCCGGGGCCGCTCAACAGGGCCAGCCAGGGCCGGCCGGCCGCCTGGAGCCGCTTGAGGGCCAGATGCACCCCCGGCCAGTACGACTCGGCCTCCGTACCCTGGGTCGCCGCCATCACCCAGAGCAACGGCCGGCGCTCCAGACGGGCCTCCTCCAGGAGGGCGATGAGGGCGCGCACCTCGGAAGCGTTCCAGCGCACCGTTCCATCGGCCACGGCGACGGCCACCGGCCGGCCGTGGAGGGTGGCCTGGCCCAGGAGGAGCGGGCCGGCCGGGCTCCCCGCCAGAGGGCGGAAGGAGCCGGCATCGGCCAGGAGTTCCAGGTGGGCCGTTGCCTCCCAGGGGAAGTGAAAGTCGCACCAGGGGCAGACCATAGCCTGCTCGCGGACCTCGGTCAGCGGCAGGACCTCCCCACAGGCCGGGCAACGTACATACATCTGGCCCATTTCCCCCCGGAATGGGCCGGCCAGGGTGATGTACCGTCGCGCCATGCTTCCTCCTCTGCCGGCACCGCCGGCAGGACTATGGTATACCAGTTGGACAGGGCTGTCAAGCCGGCTTCAGGACGAGGGCCTGCTTTGACATAACGGCCCTATGGCGGTATAATATAGGGGCATTCCCGCCGGCCGGTTGGGCCGGCCGGAGCAGACCGGATGGTGAAGATCAGGAGAGGAAAAGATGAACGAGATCGAAGAGTTTCTGGACTACCTGGAGGTGGAACGCAACTTTTCTCCACACACCCTGTCGGCCTATCACACCGACCTGACCCAATTCTACAACTTCCTGCGGGAGCGAGGCACCTTCCGGGGCTGGGCCGGCGTGACCCGAGAGGACATCCTGGCCTTTATGCTCTACCTGAAAGAGCGCAAATACACCGCCTCGACCATCGTCCGCCGGGTCTCGGCCCTGCACTCGTTTTTCGTCTACCTGCTGCGGGAGGGGCGGATCGAGCGCGACCCCTGTGAGGGTCTGGAGATGCCCCGGGTTTCCCGCCGGCTGCCGCGCGTCCTCTCCGCCGAGGAGGTGGACGAACTTCTGGAACTGCCGGCCCGCTCCAACACCCCCGTCGCCCTGCGCGACCGGGCCATGCTGGAGGTGGCCTATGCCGCCGGCCTGCGGGTCAGCGAACTGGTGGGCCTGAAACTGGACAGCATCAATCTGGCCACGGGCTCCATCCGTTGCATCGGCAAGCAGAATCGGGAGCGCATCATCCCCCTGAGCGCCACGGCGGTGCAGGCCGTCCAGGAATATCTGGAGGCGGGTCGTCCCTACCTGGCCCGTTCCTCCACCGAACAGCACCTCTTCCTCAACCGACGCGGCCGGCCGATGACCCGCCAGGGCTTCTGGCTCATGCTGAAAAAGTACGCCGAGGAAATCGGCCTCTATGACATCACCCCCCATACCCTGCGCCACACCTTCGCCACCCATGCCCTCCAGCGCAAGGCCGACCTGCGCTCCGTCCAGGAACTCCTGGGGCATACCTCCATCGCCACCACCCAGATCTACACCCAACTGGCCACGGAGCAACTCCACGAGGCCTATGAGCGGGCCCACCCCCGGGCGGGGGAAGAAGGGTAGACCGACGGCCTGTCCCAAGACGTTTTCCAGGAGGTTATCGCCCCGATGACCGCACCTTCTATGGACATCATCGTCAGCCTGTGCAAGCGACGCGGCTTTATCTTCCCCTCCAGTGAGATCTACGGCGGCTTTGCCAGCACCTGGGATTACGGCCCCCTGGGCTCGGAACTCAAGTGTAACGTCAAGCAGGCCTGGTGGCGGCGTGTCGTCTGGGAGCGCCCCGACGTCGAGGGCATCGACGGGGCCATCCTCATGTCCCCGCGCATCTGGGAAGTCTCCGGGCATGTGGCCAGTTTCACCGACCCTCTGGTGGAGTGCAAATCGTGTCATCAGCGCTTCCGGCCGGACATGCTGGAGGAAAAACGGTGTCCCAACTGCGGCGGCACCGACTTCACCGAGCCCCGCCAGTTCAACATGATGTTCAAGACCTTTGTCGGCCCGGTGGAGGACGAGGCCTCGGTGGCCTACCTGCGGCCGGAGACCTGCCAGACGATCTTTGTCAACTTTGAAAACGTCCTCAACACGGCCCGGCCGACGCCCAAACTTCCTTTTGGCATTGCCCAGATCGGCAAGGCCTTCCGCAACGAAATCGTCACCGGGAACTTTATCTTCCGCACCCGCGAGTTTGAGCAATTCGAACTGGAGTACTTCTGCCGGCCGGAGGACGCCGAACGCCTGCATCAGGAGTGGATTCAGGAGCGGCTTCGCTGGTACACGGAGTTGGGCATCCGGCCGGAGCACCTGCGGGTGCGGGCGCATGAACCGGAGGAACTGGCCCACTACGCCGCCGCCTGCTACGACATCGAGTATCGTTTCCCCGATCCGCTGGGCTGGAAGGAACTGGAGGGCATCGCCAACCGCACCGACTACGACCTGCGCCGGCACGGCGAAGGCAGCGGACACCCGCTCCGCTACTTTGACGAGGAGACCGGCCAGCACATCATCCCCTATGTCATCGAACCCTCCGGAGGAGTGGACCGGGCCGTCCTGGTCTTCCTCCTGGAGGCCTACGATGAGGAGGTCGTCCGAGGGGAAAAGCGGGTGGTGTTGCGGCTGCACCCGCTCCTGGCCCCGATCAAGGTGGCCGTCTTCCCGCTGAAGCGGAACGTGCCGGCCCTGGTGAGCCTGGCCCAGGAGATCGCCGGCCGGTTGCGCCCCCACATGCGCACCATCTACGACGACACCGGGGCCATCGGCCGGCTCTACCGACGCATGGATGAGGTGGGCACTCCCTACTGCATCACCGTGGACTTTCAGAGCCTGGAGGACCGCACCGTCACCGTGCGCGACCGGGATACGATGGAACAGGAGCGGGTGCACGTGGAGGAACTCCTGCCCTACCTGCGGGAGCGGATTCCCTGGTAGGAGGAGAAAATGGAGGAGGAGACCCGGGGTAAAGCAGAGACAGTACCCCTGGCCGATGGAGTTGCTGAGCCTCCTGGCCTGGAGTACGTTGTCAAGAACCGGGTCCGAACCGAGGACGCAGCGGTTCATAACTGGTATCGCTTCGTATTGGGCTTCCCCCCACATCTTGTACGCAAATACCTGGAAGCCCTGGGGGCCGATCCCACGGCGGATTGGGTATTGGATCCCTTCTGCGGAACGGGAACGGCCCCTCTCGAAGCACGCTTGCAGGGGTTCCCTGCGATTGGCATAGATGCCAACCCGATTTCGGTCCTGGCCACCCGAGTGAAACTCTCATGGGATATTGACCTGGGTACAGTCCAGTCGAGGCTGGCCGATATCCTGGCCCTTGCCTCCGCATGCCTTCGCAAGGTTTCGTTGGAACCCATCCCGGCAGGAATTCACCAGTTATCCTTGTTCAATCCCCGGATAGGGGATGCTGAGTCAGGTGGATGGATCGAGCAAGGATTTGATCCTGCGGCTCTCCTGCCGGCCGAAGCGATGGCTTTGCTTCCCAGAGGGTTCATCAGTCGGAAACCACTGCTACGTGTCCTAGCGGTGCGCTATGCCATTGAGCGACTTATCCCTCCAGGTGATCTTCGGGACTGGTTTGCCCTCGCTCTCGCTAATACAATCGTAGGAACTGCGGGAAATATCGCCTTTGGACCGGAAATTTATTCTCTACCTCCCCGCGATGATGCTGACGTGCTTGGCGCGTTTTCTTCCATGGTCACGACGATGATCGCCGACTTTCAGGAAATCCTGGCCAGGCGATCCCGGCCGTTTCCGCCGGGGATCGTATTCCAGGATGATGCCCGCATGCTATCCGCGCTTGATCTACTTCCGCCTGTTGGGGTGGTCATCACCTCCCCCCCTTACCCGAACGAAAAGGACTATACCAGGAGCACGCGCCTGGAAAGCGTTTTGCTCGGCCTTATCAGAACCCGACAGGATTTACGCCGTCTCAAGGAGTCGCTGCTCCGAAGCAATACGCGGAACGTTTTTGCCGGAGATGATGACGACAGGTTCGTTCAGGGCATCCCCTCCGTCCTCCGTCTGGCCCGAGACATCGAAGAGCGACGGTTACAATTGGGCAAGACCTCTGGGTTCGAACGGCTGTATCACCGGGTAACCCTTCTGTATTTTGGTGGAATGTATCGCCATCTTGCTGCCCTGTTCCCCCGACTCCGACCCGGTGCCCGCTGTGCTTACGTGGTAGGAGACCAGATGTCGTACTTCCGTGTGCCGATCCGTACAGCGAACCTGCTGGCGGATATAGCCATCAAGGTCGGATACACAGTAGAGGGGATTGAACTCTGGCGTACCCGACGTTCCACGGCGACGCGTATGGACCTGGAAGAAAATGTCCTGATTTTTCGCCGGCCGCCTGGGAGGCCCTGATGCCGAAGTCACATTCTGCACCAAGGGAAACCGGAAAACAGCCCCTTTACGATGAAATCCTGGTCGAGGTGTTTCGGAAACATTACCAGGAGGGAGCCACCTTTCTGACTTTTAACAAAGATGAACTCGCCGAAGCCTGCCGTAAACGCGGGGTTACCATTCGCAATATTCCCGATATTGTCTACAGTTACCGGTCTCGCAAATCACTGCCCCCGGAGATTTCGGCCACAGGGCATTGGGTGATCGAATCTGCCGGCCGCGGGGTCTATGCATTCCGTTTGCTTCAGTATCCTCCCCACTTCAATATCCCATTTCAAGAGTATCAGCCTATAGACATCTATAACGCCATCCCCGAGGTCGTCGAGGGCTTACTCCGGCGCGACGAGCAATCCCTGCTGACGCGGGTACTTTACAACCGCCTGATCGATATCTTTACCGGCCTGACCTGCTTTCACATCCAAAACCATTACCGGAGTTTTATTGCCAGTCAGGGGGAGGTTGAAGTGGATGCTTTGTACGTGGGAGTAGACAATGACGGCAACCTATACATCTTGCCTGTCGAGGCCAAAAGCCAGGCCGAGACAGAAATGGTCGGCCGCTTTCAGGTTTCGCAGATGAACAAGTTGGCCCGGCAGGATTTTCCTCAATTGGGCCGACGAATTCTTGCCGTCAAAGAGTTACTTGACGAAACCATTGTCGTCACGGAGTTTAGCGACCACGACAACCCCAATGAAATAAAGATTGTCTCGGTCCGACGTTTTCGGCTGTTCCGCCGTGGCAGTTCGTAGGGGCAGACAAGTTGCCTGTCCGACCAGGAGTCTCCGATGGAACCAGATGACACCTTGCTACGAACCGCCCTGGCCGACCTCCTCCCTGTCCTGGAGGAAAAGGTCCGGGCCGGCGGTTGCCCGCTGTGCGCCTCCTGTACGGGCGGTTCGCCGACCGCCTCTTCCGCCCGGTGTGAGGAACGGGCCCGGGAACTCCTCCTCCCCCTGGCGGAATACTGGGCGGCCCGCTTCCAGGAGGGGGACCCGGCGGAGGTCCTGGCCGGCCGAATCGACCATACCCTGCTCCGCCCCGAAGCCACCCCGTCCCAGGTGGAGGCCCTCTGCCACCAGGCCCTCCAGCACCGCTTCTTCTCCGTCTGCGTGAACCCGCGCTATGTGCCGCTGTGCGCGCGCCTTCTCCAGGGGAGCCAGGTGCTGGTCTGCACGGTGGCCGGCTTCCCCCTGGGCGCGACCTCGACCCATGCCAAAATCGAGGAGACCCGCCAGGCCCTCCAGGATGGGGCGAAAGAGGTGGATATGGTCCTTTCCATCGGCGACCTGAAGGCGGGAAACGGAGACCGGGTTCGGGAAGAGATCGCCCGTCTGGCCGAAGTCTGCCATATCGCCGGAGCCCGGCTCAAGGTGATTTTGGAGACCGCCCTGCTGGACGACGCTGAGAAAGTGCGCGGCTGCGAACTGGCCGTGGCGGCCGGAGCCGATTTCGTCAAGACCTCCACCGGCTTCGCCTCGGGCGGGGCCACCGTGTACGACGTGCTTCTCCTGCGCCACACGGTGGGGGAGAAGGCCGGAGTCAAGGCGGCCGGAGGCATCCGCACGGCAAGCGACGCCCTGAAGATGCTGGTGGCCGGGGCCGACCGTCTGGGGACCAGCGCCGGCGTGCGCCTGGTGGAGGAGGCCCGCGCCTGGCGGGGTTGATCATATCGCTTCCGGTTGTCTGTCCCATCGATGGGGACTCGCGCGATCATCGGAATTCAGGAGAATCGCCATGGAAGTCCAACAGGCCATCGCCCTTCGCCGGGCCTACCGATCCCTGGAACCGGCGGAAATTACCCTGGAACTGATTCAGGACCTGGCGGAAAGTGCCCGGCTGGCCCCTTCCTGCTTCAATAACCAACCCTGGAGGTTCGTCTTCGTCCATGACCCCGAGATTCTGGAGAGGATGCACCAGGCGCTGAGCCGGGGAAACGAATGGGCCCGGGCGGCCTCGCTGATCGTCGCCGTGTTCAGTAAAAAGGAACTCGATTGCCAGATCAAGGGCCGGGATTACTACCTGTTCGATACGGGGATGGCCACGGCCTTTCTGATTCTGCGGGCCACGGAGTTGGGTCTGGTGGCCCACCCGATCGCCGGATATGACGAAGAGCGGGTCAAGGAAATCCTGGGCATCCCCGACGATATGACGGTGATCACCCTGGTTATCGTGGGCCGGCATTCCCCAGAGATCAGCCCGGTCCTTTCCGAAAAGCAGGTGGCGTGGGAAAAAGAGCGGCCGCAGCGGTTGCCGCTGGAAAAGTTTGCCTATAGGAATACCTATCGTCCCGAAACGCTTTAGCCTATCCGGAGGTTGCCATGCCAGAGATGAGCACTCCCGCCTTGCAGGCCCTGCACCAGGGCATCCAGACCGAACTCCAGGGGCTGACCTTCTATCGGAAGGCGGCCGAACGCAGCCGGGATCCCAAGGGACAGGAGGTCTTTCGCAGCCTGATGCGGGATGAAGAGATGCACCTGCGCCTGCTCCAGGTGCAGTATGGGGCGCTGGTGGGCCAGGGGCGCTGGCTGGAGATGGAACAGGCCCGCGAACTGGAGCCGGGCCGGGAGGTCTTTACCCTTTTTCCCCAGGAGGACGAGGCCCTGGCCGTCCTCCTGCCGGCCGAAGGGGACGACCTCCAGGCGCTGAAACTGGCCCTGGACTTTGAACACCGGGGCTACCAGATGTACCGCCGCCAGGCCGGGGAAACGGGCGACCCGGCCGGCCGCGCCCTCTACGAATTCCTGGCCGCCCAGGAGCAGAAGCACTACAACTTTATCCACCGCGCCCTGGAGTACCTGCAGACGCAGGGGGCCTGGTTCTACGACGAGCGGGAACTCCCCTTCTTCGAGGGCTAGGTCTCAGCGCTGAAAGTACAGCCGCACCAGGTCCGAGACGTCCGCCCCCAGTTCGTCCAGGAGGCGGAAAAAGGTCCGGCGTGTGGCCCGTTGCCAGGCGTTTTCGCGGTAGTAACGCTGGAGGAAGGTGAGAAAACCCTCCTCCCCCAGCCGTTCCCGCAGGTCGCGCAGGAAGCGCGCCCCCTGGCCGTAGAGGCTGTTCACATAGGTGTTGGGGTCGGTGAAGTCGTAGATGCTCCGGTCCAGCGGGCCGGAGGGGTTGCGCCGGTCCACCCGCGTCTCCCACCACCAGCCCACCGCTTCCGGGTAAACCGCCTCGTAGAAAAGGAGTTCGCTATAGCGGGCCAGGGCTTCGTCCAGCCAGGGCTCGTAGACCTGGTCGTTCCCCACCACGCCGTACCACCACTGGTGGGCCAGTTCGTGGGCGGTGAGGGCCGGAAGGACGGAGGCGGGTTTCCCGGCATAGTCGGCGTAGAAGCGCCTGCCCACCAGCGCCAGGGTGCTGTATTCCATACCGGCATCCATCTCCCCCTCGACCACGGTGAAGGTGGGATAGGGGTAGGGGCCGTAGCGCTGCCGGAAGAGGGCCAGCCCCCGCTGGACGATTCCCAGCACGGCCTGGCCGGCCGCCTCATGCTCCCGACGATAGGCGGAGATGACGGTCGTCCCGTCCACCTCTCCCCGGCTCTCGGCATAGTCCCGGGCCAGGAACAGGGCAAAATCGCGCCCGGCCTCCAGGCGAAAGCGGAAACGTTCTCCATCCCGTTCCTGTTCGCCGGAGCCCCAGACGGCGTAGCCGGCCGGCCCCTGCACCTGTACCCGGTAATCGGCCAGGTCGCTCACAAAGGGGTCGCCGACCGGGTGATATTCCCAGGTCTGCCAGCCGTAGCCCTTCCGGTAGGGCACCAACTGGGGATACCAGTGCCCCAACTGCAGGACCTGCCCATCTGCGCTCCTCCCCAGCACGGCCTGGGGAGGCCAGGTGTGCTCATCGACGGTGGGCAGGGAAAGGGTATAGGCCAGCGTCGCCGTCACCGCCTCGCCCGGCGGCAGACGTTGGGGCAGGAAAAGGCGCAACGCCGGGCCGGCCAGGGCGTAGGAGGGAAGGGAAGCCACCCCTTTTTGGACAACCTGGACCTCCTGGAGGAAAAAGGTCCCGGTGTAGGCGTTGGGGAAGACGAACAGGGCCATCTCCTCCAGGGTATCGCCGGTGGTGTTGGGGAAGCCGATTTCCTGCTCCACCCGGACGGTCCCGCCGGCCTCCACCGTGGCCGAGAGGACGTAGGTGGGGCGGGGGGAAGGAGGTGGGGGGAGCGGTTCGGTGGGCCGGACCAGGAGGGGCGTCACCGCCACCCGGCCGCCCGGCGCGGCCAGGGGCCGGGGCTGGACGTCGTCCACGATGCGGGTGGGAATCCAGTCGGCCCGGACGACCCCCTCCCGGCCCAGGACGACGCGCAGGAGGGCGCCGTCGCGGGCCGCGTCCACGATGTCGATGTCGAAGACGAAATCGCCCAGGCCGTAGGCGATCAGGCCGTTCAGGTAGCGTTCCGTCTCCAGGGTGGTATGGGTGTGGTGGCCGATCACCAGGTCGGCGCCGGCCTCCACCGCGGCGTGGGCCAGGCGGCGCTGCTCCGGGGTGACCTCGGCGGCGTACTCCTGGCCGGCGTGCAGGAGGAGCACCACCACGTCGGCCTGCTCCCGGGCCCGGCGGACGTCCCGGCGGAGGGCCTCTTCCTCTCCGCCCCAGGCCAGGCCCTCCTGGGGTGAGCCGATCGTGTTGCGGGCCAGGAAGGCCACCCGCAGGCCGCGCACCTCCAGGATGACGGGAGATGCGGCCTGCGGGCCGGCCCCGACCGGGCGAAGGCCGTGGGCCTCCAGGGCAGCGATGGTTTCATCCAGGCCCTCGGCGCCGTAGTCCAGGACGTGGTTGTTGGCCAGGGAGAGCAGGTCGAAGCCGGCCTGGGCCAGCCCGGCGGCCATATCCGGGTGGGCGCGGAAGGTATAGGTCTTCCCGGCCGGCTCCCCGCCCAGGGTGAGGGCACATTCCAGGTTGCCCACGGCGATGTCGGCCTCCTGCAGGAGAGGAGCCAGGACCTGGAAGGGGAAGAGCGTTCCGTAAGCCCGCATCCGCTCCTCGACGCTGCGGGAGAGCATGAGGTCGCCCACGGCCACCAGGGTGATGCGTCCCTCGGCCGAAGGCGGGAAGGGCGAGGGGGTGGGCCAGTAGGGCATGGTGGTCTTCCGGGGGGCGGCTTCGCCCGCCTCCCCGGCGGGGTCAAAGGCCAGGGCATAGAGGTAATCGCCCGAGCGGGCCAGCACCTCCGGCCGGCCGTCGCCGTCCAGGTCGGCGGCGGCCAGGCCGTGCACCCGCGAGGGCAGGGCGATTTTCCCGCGCTCCTGGCCCAGGGCGTTCAGGAGGAGGATTTCCCCGCCGTCGCTTCCGGCGAGGATGACCGGTTCCCCCTCTTCCTTCGCCACCGCCAGCGCCCAGATGCCGCGTTCGGTGGGGACGTCCCAGAGGCTCCGGCCGTCGCGGGCGTTCAGGGCGGTTACTCCTCCTC
>Ga0209162_1001708_pt1 | contig 20812 bp, 18 predicted proteins | sample YNPNPMetaG_FD_187121 | JGI IMG/M metagenome (GOLD analysis project Ga0209162, IMG submission 187121) | Anoxygenic and chlorotrophic microbial mat microbial communities from Yellowstone National Park, USA - YNP NP MetaG (SPAdes) (version 2) ... | reverse complement strand
ATATCCGCCGTCAACATCGAACGGCAACGGCCGGCGTCATCCCTTGATCGCGCCGACCAGCAACCCGCGCGCGATGTAGCGCTCCAACAGGATCGCCATGATGATGACCGGCGTGATCATCAGGATGATCAACACAGACATGTACCACCATTGCGGGCCGCGGGTGGCGTTCTGTGCGGCCACGGTCAACGGCATCGTCTGGGCCCGGGCGCTCGAAAGAAACAGCGCCAACAGGTATTCGTTCCAGGCAAAGACCAGGACGAACAGGAAGGTGGCCACCAGCCCGGGCACGGCCAACGGCAACACGATGGACAGAAAGGTGCGATAGCGCGACGCGCCGTCGATCGCCGCGCACTCCTCCAGCTCGATCGGGATCGTCTGGAAATAGTCGCGCATCAACCAGACCACGATCGGCAGATTGGCGCCCACATAGGCGATGATCAGCCCGATGTGGGTGTCCAGGAGCTTGAATTGCTGATACAACACGTAGATCGGAATCACCACGGCAACCGGCGGCAGGATGCGCTGCGAGATCAACCAGAAGGCGATGTCGGAATTGCCCAGCGACTTCTGGAAACGCCGGCCGATGGTCTGGACGATCAGCACGAAGAGCGCCAGGGCCGCGATGATGGCCAGCGACCAGGGAACGCCCGACGAACCGGCGATGAACGCCAGCACCAGACAGCCGACGAACGACAGGATGGCCCCCAGCCGCGGCCGATACCGGAAACGCATCAAGCCGTAGGCCGCCATCGTGCCCAGCACCAGGGCCAGCGTCGCGCTGATCGAACCGACGATCACCGTGTTGGCGTAGGGGCGAAACGTGTCGTTCTTGAGGTCGCCGACCAGGATGTATTCCCAGGCGTGCAGCGAGGGCTGAAAGTCCACGAACGGCAGATAGACCGGGCCGTCGTTGACGTGGATCGGCAGCTTGACCGAGGTGATCACCAGCCAATAGATGGGGAAGAGCACCACGAACGCCCAGCCGATCAGGATCGCATAGGAAACAGCCATCTGAAGGGGAGACGGCCGAAAGAGGGACCGCCGACGGAACAGCCTCAGAAACGCGTTCATCATGCCTCCACCACGCGACGCCGGACCACGTTGACCAACACCATCGCCAGGAACGTGACCAGGAACAGGAGCACATAGGCGACCGCGGTCGCGCCGCCCAGGTCCAACGTGCGCCAGTTGATGTACGCCTGCAAGGTGAGCGATTCGGTGGCCGTGCCCGGGCCGCCGTTGGTGAGCACGTTGGGCAGATCCACGATCTTGAACGCCTCGATCATGCGGATCAGGATCAACGTCGTGCTGACGGGCAGGATCTCGGGCAGGGTGATGTGGCGGAAGATCTCCCACGAGTTGGCGCCGTCCACCGTCGCGGCTTCCACCTGTTCGACCGATTGGCCCTCGAGCGCGGCCAACAACACGATGAACATGAACGGCGTCCATTGCCAGATGTCGCCGATCATCACGGCCGCCCGCGCGCCCCATGGATCGTTCACCCACGACGTGTTGTACAGGCCCAGCGCGCCCCAGATCGGCTTGAAGGGCCCCTTCGTCGTATCGGCCAACATGCGGAACATGTACGCCACGCCGACCGGCGTGATCATCATCGGCAACAGGAAGACGACCCGAAAGAAGCGCCGACCCGGCAACCGTTGCGTGCACAAGAGCGCCAATCCCAGCCCCAACAGGTACTGGATCGTCAGGTCTACGAACACGTAGATCAGCGTGACCGTGATCGTGCCCGGCCGACCGCCCGGCGCCAGCGTGCGCACCAGCATCAACAGGATCAGCGCGCCGATCAACACGGCCAACCCCCGGCCGATCAGCCCGCCGGCCGAGACGTTGCCCGCCCGCAGATAGCCGATCAATGTCCAGGCCAGCAATCCCACGCCCAGGCCGAAGACCAACCAGCCGAGCATGGTCGTGCGCCCCGCCAGCCCGAGAAAGTGGACCTGTTCGCTCCCCAGGAAAAGCTTGCGATAATTGCTGAGCCCGATGAAGGTGAGCTGAAAGCCGCCGGGAACGAACTGAAGCCGCACCAGAGACAGGTAGAGCGACAGGACCAGAGGGAAGATGGACAGAAACAGGACGACCACCACGGCCGGCCACAGGAAAGCATTGCCGGCCCAACGGTCGAGCTGTGCCCTCAAGCGATCCATGAGCCACCTCCTCGATGTGTCCGGCGCTATTATGAGGCCGAACACGACATCTTCTCTGTAAGTGTCTGGCGCCCGACGGGCGCCAGACACGTCACCTGGAAGCGGTTCGCGGCCCGATGGGTTGCCCGCGCCCCCGGACCCGCGAACCGCCCCGCTGCACCGGGTTACTTCTGCACGCCCAGGCTACCCAGATAGGCGGCCTTCTGCTTGTCGCGGCCCAGCTCGTTGGTGATCTCCTCCCAGCCGTCGGTGATCTGCTTCATGCACTGATCGCGCGTGATCTCGCCGGCCAGGAACTGGCTGATGGCCTTGTCGAGCACCACCTGCTGGTAGCGCTGGTTCTGCGGGATGCGCAGGTCGAGCACCATGTTGGGGCTGGCCAGGCTCGCCTCGATGGCGCCCAGGTAGTTGGCGGCCGCGGCCGGGCTCATGCCCGCCTTTACCCACAGCTCGCGGTTGAGGAACTGCGACGTGCGGTAGGGGTTGAACCCCGTCTTGCCGATCGTCACGTCCACGTTCGACTGCGCCGGCTGGCTCATGTAGGACAGGAACGCGTAGGCCGCGTCCTTAGTCTTGGGCTTGGCGTTGGCGTTGATCGCGCCCGACCAGCCGCCGTAGGCCGCGAACGGCGCATGGTTGATGCCGTTGATCGCATGCGGGCAGGTGGTCTTATCGCACGCCACCAGCTTGCCGGTCTTGCGATCCAGCACCTTCGGCGTGCCGGGCAGGATGACCGCGCCGGTCTTGTCCTTCACCTTCGAGGTCTGCGGATCGATCGCCAGCGTGCCGATGTCGCCCCAGTCGAGCGAGAGCGCGCAGCGGCCCGCGGTGAAGAGGCTGCGGGTGTCGCCCACATCCAGGTTCAGTTCATCCGGCGGCCCGTACTTGGTCGTCTCCTTGTAGACGTCCAGCGCGGCCGCGAACGCCTCGTTGTTCGTCAAGGGCTTGAAGGTCTCCAGGTCGAAGAAGCTGCCTTCGCCGGTGCCCTTGGCCTGCAGGAAGCCGGCGGCTACCGACCAGACCATCCAGTAGGCCTGCGCGCCGCGCTTCTTGGAGATGCAGGAGCCGTAGTCGGGCGTGCCGTCGCCGTTCAGGTCCTTGCCGTGGAACGTCTTGGCGATGTTGAGATAGTCGTCCCACGTCTCCGGCGGCTTCAGCCCGGCCTGCTCCAACAGGTCGGTGCGATAGTAGACCATCTGGAAGTCGCCGTCCAGCGGGATGGTGTAGATCTTGCCCTGGTAGGTGGCGCTGAAGTCGCGGAAGAAGGGCGCGATGTCTTCCCACTGGATATCCTTGTCGGCCTTGACCCGCGGGGTCAGGTCCTCCAGATAGCCCGGCACGATGTAGTCCACCATCCACTGCGGCGCGAAGACGATGGCGTCATACGCGTTGGTCTTGGTTGCGAAATCGGTCAGGATCTTCTGGTAAAGATCGCTGAACGGAACGACGACGACGTTGATCTTGGCGCCGGTCAACTTGGTGAAGTCGGGGCCGCGGCGCTGAAGCGGCTCGGCGATCTGCGGCCCTGTGAAGGTCAGGATGTTGACCGTGACCCCCTCGAAGGGCTTGGCGGGCGGCGTCGGCGTGACGACCACCTCGACCTTTTTCTCGACGATCTTTTCGACCGGCTTTTCGACGACTTGGGTCTGCACGACCTCGACCTTCTTTTCCTTTTCGACCACCACGGTCTCCTTGACGACCTGTGGCGTCGGCGCGGCGCACGCGCTCACCAGCATGGAAAGAAGGACGAGCAATCCGACAAGGGTCAGGAACCTGGATCGCATGGTGTCTCCTCCTGTAAATTCATAGATTCAATGTGCAGGACAAATATCAGTCGTTCGTTCCGCAGGCGTTAGACGAGGCAACGGGCGCGCATCACCTCCTTTCCGGGTTAGCAAGATGCGCCGGGCCGGCAACCGGCGGGATGGGGATGCTTTGTTCATCCACTCGAACGGGTAACGGCAGGCTCAAGCCGGGCCCTGTGCCCTCCTTGAGCCGGACGCCGCAGGAATAGCGCACGATCATCCGGGTCGGCAGGACAAACTCGCGCGGGGGATCGGCCACCCGCCCTTCGAGCCGGCCGAGGAGGAGCTGGGCTGCCTTCAGGCCGATCTCGTAGGCGGGCTGCACCGCGACCGTCAAGAAGGGGAAAAGCCGCGAGCTGTTGGCCAGGTCGTCGAAGCAGACCAGCGCCAGGTCTTGCGGGATCCGCAGGCCGAGCTCGCCGGCCGCGTCGATCGCGCCCATGGCCAGCGCGTTGTTGGCCGCAAAGATCGCGGTGGGCCGCAACCCCTCCTGGAAGATCGCGCGGGTCATCTGCTCGCCGGAGCTGATCCGGAATTCCCCGCGGCGGATCAGCCGCTCATCTACCGGCAGGCCGGCCTCGGCCAGGGCCATGCGATAACCGAGAACGCGTTCATCGGCCGTGGAGGTGCCGCACGGCCCCGAAATCATGGCGATGCGCACATGCCCCAGCGAGATCAGGTGGCGCACCAGCGCATACGCGCCCGCCAGGGAATCCCCGCGCACCCGATCCACATCCCAGCCGGTCACCATGCGGTCTATCACCACGGTGGGCATGGCGCGCTCGCGCAGAGGGGCTACGTGCTCGGGATCGTCGTCGCAGGGCGCGATGATCACGCCGTCTACCCGCTGGCTGGCCACCAGCCTCAGGTAGCCGGCCTGTTTGGCCAGATTCTCGTCGGTGTTGCAGAGGAGGACCGCGTGGCCGCGGGCTTGCGCCGCGTCTTCCACCCCGCGCGCCACGGTGGTCCAAAAGCTGTTGGTGATGTCCGGCAGGATCAGCGCCAGCGAGTGCATGCGCTTGGAGCGCAGGCTGCGCGCGGCCACGTTGGGCACATAGCCCAGGTCGTGGATCGCCGCCAGGACGCGCGCGCGGGTTTCCGGCATCACGTTCGATGCGTTGTTGATGACCCGTGAGACGGTAACCGGCGACACGCCGGCGCGCTTTGCCACATCAGTGATGGTGGCCACGCATCCCTCCCCTGGTGCGGTTGAGGCGGTTTCCTGCGGCGGAGCAACGATGACCACGACCACATGGTCATGGTATCGTTTTCATCTATATTGTATACGATCTTGTTTGCGCTGTCAAATTTCGATTTGCAGGATGACGGTGGCCTTGCGACTGTGGTAAAATAGGCGTGTAGAATTCAGCTCGACTGATCGGAGTTCCCATGCGACTGACCGGCACCTTTCTCGACGAGATCTCGCACGACATCCCCCATCAAAACTGGGGACCGGCCGAATGGGATGCCGACTTCGCGGCAATGCGGGCGATCGGCATAGACACGGTCATCCTGATCCGCTGCGGCTACAGGCGGTGGTTGACCTATCCTTCCGCGGTCCTCATCGAGCGCGAGGGCTGCTACCGGCCGCCGCTCGATCTGGTGGATCTGTTCCTGACCCTGGCCGAGAAGTACGACATGGCCTTCTACTTCGGCACTTACGACTCGGGGCGCTACTGGCATCAGGGGGAGTTCGACCGCGAGATTGACCTCAACCGGGCAGTCGTGGACGAAGCGTGGGCCAGATACGGCGGCCGCCGGGCGTTTCGGGGCTGGTATCTGACCCAAGAGGTGAGCCGGCGCACCTGGTCCATCATCGAACTGTACGCCACGATGGGCCGGCACTGCAAGGCGCTCTCCGGCGGGTTGCCCGTGCTGATCTCGCCGTGGATGGAGGGAATCAAAGCGGTCAGTGCGTTCAGCGCGCAGATCCACAAAGAAGAAGGCATCACGTTGGCGCAGCACGAACAGGAATGGGACGAGGTGCTGGCGGGCATCGCCGGCGCGGTGGACATCGTCGCGTTCCAGGATGGCCACGTCGAGTTCAGCGAGCTGCCCGACTTCCTGGCCGTCAACAAGAAGCTGGCCGACCGGCATGGCCTGCGCTGTTGGACGAACAGCGAGACGTTCGACCGCGATATGCCGATCAAGTTCCTGCCGATCAAGTGGGAGAAGCTGCTGCTCAAGCTCAATGCGGCCGAACAGGTCGGCGTGGAGAAGGCGATCACCTTCGAGTTTTCGCACTTCATGAGCCCGAACTCGGCCTACCTTCAGGCGCGGCATCTGTACAATCGCTACCGCGAGCACTTTGGCCTGTGAATAACCTGCAACTGTTCAGGGTAACCTTCGTGTGGCCATCCAAGACAATGCTTGCAAGCCGACGGCGCCGGTCACCCTGGCCCGCGTGGCGTAGCCAGCCTGTCCTGGCCGACAGGCCAGGGGGCGGGCAAATCGGCTGGAAGCAGTCCCAAAGCCTGGCTTGATGTATATGGGGCGCAGGCCCCCTGCGAGCAAGAAATCTAAAAAAGGGGATCTCCATGGATTTCACTATATCTCCGCCGCTTCTGCTGGCCCTGCTGGGCCTGTTGTACGTGCTCGTCTTCGGCGGCCTGATGCTCTTGCGCCAGGAGGGCATCTCGGCCCGTTTCGCCATCGAGGCGTGCGCGATCATTGCTGTGGTCGTGGGGGTGACGGCGTTCACCGGCTTCGTCCTGAACCCCGGCTTCTTCCTCCTGCTGCTTTACATCTTCACCGTGCGCGTGCGGCTGCTGGTGGATCTGGGCAATCTGCTGGCGCGGCGCGGCAATCTGGACGCGGCGGCGCGGATCTACCGGCTGGCCGGCCGGCTCTGGCCCGACGAAGCCGGCCGGTTGATCGTGCGCATGAATCAGGGCGTGTTGGCCGTACACCGCGGCGCGCTGGACGAGGCCATCGCGACCCTGCGCGAGGTGTTGGCGGCGGCATCGAGCGGCTATCTGGGGCTCAAGCACGAATCGGCCTGTCATTACAACCTGGGAGTGGCGCTGCTGAAAAAGGGGCTGGATGCGCAGGCCACGCTCGAGTTCAACGCCGTGCTGGAGACCTGGCCGGCTTCGGAATACGCTCGCTATGCGCGCATTGCGTTGGAGCGGCGCAAGCGCAAGGCCAGGTCGGATTGACGCGGCCCGCCAGACACGGGGGCAAAAACACGACGGGGGCGGGGCCATCTGGCGATGGCCCCGCCCCCGCGGAAATGCGCGCCGACGGTGTACGAATCAAGCGCGGGCGGCCAATTGCCGATCCACCATGTAGAGTGCCGTGCCCGAATTGCCGACCAGCTTGATCGCCTCGATGATCTGGGTGGCGTTCTTCTCTTCCTCGACCTGCTCGTTGATGAACCACTGGAGCAAGATCTGCGTCGCGTAGTCCTTCTCGGCCAGCGCGGTCTCGTAGAGCCTGGTGATCAGCGCGGTGACCTTCTTCTCGTGATCGAGCACCTGCTGGAAGAGATCGAGCAGCGAGGTCCACTCGGCCGGCGGCTGGGCGATCGGCCCCAGCAACACGCGGCCGCCTTGTTCGACGACGTAGTTATAGAACTTCATGGCGTGCCCCTGCTCCTCGCCGGCCTGCGCGCGGAGCCAATGCGCCGCGCCGGCCAGGTTGTTGGCCTCGGCCCACGCCGACATAGAGAGATACAGATAGGCGGAATAAAACTCGTGCTTGATCTGTTCGTTGATCGCAGCTTCGACGGTCTTGTTGATCATGGTACTTGTCTCCTGTCAGGTCAATCTCGATATGCAAACAACCGCTCGTTATTGTAGCAGAATCCCCAGACGTGTCAAGGAACCGTGCTGACAGTTCAGCAATTCCAATCCCAGCCGTCCGCGTCGGGCATCACACATCCATCAGGATGGCCCGGATCGCATCCCCGGTTTGCCAGGCCAGCCGTTCTGGCGTATGATGGACGCGGCTGTCGCGCCATGATTCGGGGGCGCGCTTGCCGCATCACCTGACCAGGACCAGACCATGACCTTTCCCACGCTTCCACAAGACCTGCTCGTCCAGCGCCTGCAGCCGCCGACCGGGCGCGTCCGTATGGTGCTGGACACCGACACGTACAACGAGATTGACGACCAGTTCGCCGTCGTCTACGCCTTGCGCTCGCCCGAAAAGCTCACGGTGGAGGCGCTCTACGCCGCGCCGTTCACCAACGAGCGTTCGACCGGGCCGGCCGACGGCATGGAGAAGAGCTACGAGGAGATCGTGCGCCTGCTGGATCGGCTGCACCTGTCGGCCGAGGGCTTCGTCTATCGCGGCTCGACGGCCTACCTGAGCAGCCGGCCAGAGCGCAGCCCGGCCGCGCTGGATCTGGTGAACCGCGCCATGGCCGCGGCCGACGACGATCCGCTTTATGTGGTCGCCATCGGCGCGATCACGAATGTGGCGTCGGCACTCTTGATCGAACCGGAGATCATCCGCAAGATCGTGGTGGTGTGGCTGGGCGGCAACCCGCCCGCGCTGCCGCATACGGTCGAATTCAACCTGATGCAGGATGTGACGGCCGCGCGCGTCATCTTCGACAGCGGCGTGCCGTTCGTCCATGTGCCGTGCCTGGGCGTAGCCTCGCACCTGCTGACCACCAGGGCCGAGCTGAAGGAGGCCATCGCGGGCCGCAACCCGGTCTGCGACTTCCTGTACGAGCGTTTCTGCGAGTACAGCGCCGATCACTTCGCCTACGGCAAGGAACTCTGGGACGTCGCGACCATCGCCTACCTGCTCGACGAGCGCTGGACCCCCTCGCGCCTGACGCCCAGCCCGCGGCTGATGGGCGAATGGCAGATCGGCGTGGGCGGCCAGCTCTATTTCGAGCCGGCCCCCGAACGCCACCTCATTCGCGAGGTGTGGTTCCTGCGGCGCAACCCGATCTTTCGGGATTTGTTCATCAAGCTCCAAAGCATTTGAGAGACAACTCATGTCGCCACGTCAATTCATCTTCATCATGACCGACACCCAACGCCAGGACATGGTCGGGTGTTACGGCAATCCCGACATGCACACGCCCGCGCTCGACCGCCTGGCCGATCAGGGCGTGCGCTTCGACCGCGCGTATACCTGCCAGCCGGTGTGCGCCCCCGCGCGCGCCGCGCTCTTCACGGGGACGTTCCCCCACACCAACGGCGTCTGGGCCAACTGCAACCCGCTCGGCGACAACATCAAGACGGTCGGCCAGCGCTTGCACGACCGGGGCATCCACACCGCCTACATCGGCAAGTGGCACCTGGACGGCGGCGACTACTTCGGCATGGGCCGCTGTCCGGCCGGCTGGGACCCGGCCTATTGGTACGACATGCGCAACTACCTGGAAGAGCTGACGCCGGAGGAGCGGCTGCGCTCGCGCTCGCCCGCGCTCAACCGCGATCCCAACCTGACCGCCGAGTTCACCTTCGGCCACCGCTGCTCCGACCGGGCGATCCGCTTCCTGGAAGCCAGCCGGGACGAGGATTTCCTGCTCGTGGTCTCTTACGACGAACCGCACCACCCGTTCGTCTGTCCGGAGCCCTACGCCAGCATGTTCCGGGACTACCGCTTCCCCAAGCGGCCCAACGTCTGGGACACGTTGGCCGATAAGCCGGAGCATCATCGGGTCTGGGCCGGCGACATGGTCCATTGGGATCGCGACGCGCTGGAAATCAGGGCGCCGGACTATTTCGGCTGCAATAGCTTCGTGGACTTCGAGATCGGCCGGGTGATCGAGGCCGTTGACCGTTATGCGCCGGATGCGCTCGTCCTCTACACCTCCGACCACGGCGACCTTCTGCACTCGCACTGCATCACCAACAAGGGCCCGGCCATGTACGAGGAAGTGACGCGGATGCCGTTCATCGTGCGGTGGCCCGGCCACGCGCCGGCCGGCGCCAGCTCGCGCGCGCTCGTCTCGCACATAGACGTGGCCCCGACCATGCTGGAGTTCTTCGGCCTGTCCACGCCGAAGACCCTGGCCGGTCGTAGCCTGCTATCGGTCTTCCAGCAGCCCGAACGGCCGGCCAACGACGCGATCTTCATGGAGTTCGGCCGCTACGAGACCGACCACGACGGCTTCGGCGGCTTCCAGCCCATCCGCGCCGTGCGCGACGACCGCTATAAGCTGGTGATCAACCTGCTCACCACCGACGAGCTGTACGATCTGGAGGAAGATCCGTTCGAGATGCGCAACCTGATCGGCTCGGCCGAACATGCGGCCGTGCGGAATCGCCTGCACGACCGGCTGCTCGCCTGGATGAACGACACGCGCGATCCGTTCCGCGGCTACTACTGGGAGCGCCGGCCCTGGCGCGGGGATGCCCGGCCCGCCACCTGGGACTATACCGGCATGACCCGCCAGCGCGAGGAAGACGATTACGAGCCGCGGCAGCTGGATTATGCGACCGGGCTGGAGATGGCCGCGGCAGTACGAAAGAAAGGATAGCCGAGGAGCATGAGCACCCCAAAACGGATCGCCATCGTCACCGGCGCGGGAAGCGGCATCGGCCGGGCCGCCGCGCTGGCGCTATGTCGTGAAGGGTGGGCGGTGGTGTTGGCCGGCCGCCGGGCCGACGCGCTGGCGCAGGTCGCGGCCGAGGCCGCGGCGTTCGGCGGCGAGGCGCTCCCCGCGCCGACCGATGTGACCGACCCCGCGTCGGTGCGGGCGCTGTTCGCGCGGACGGAGGAGGCGTTCGGCCGGCTCGACCTGCTCTTCAACAACGCGGGGATCGGCGCGCCGGCCGTGCCGCTGGAGGAGATCACGTTCGAGCAGTGGCAGGCGGTCGTCCAGACCAACCTGACCGGCGCGTTTCTGTGCGCGCAGGAGGCGTTCCGGCTGATGAAGCGCCAGAACCCGCGCGGGGGCCGCATCATCAACAACGGCTCGATCTCGGCCCACACCCCGCGGCCCAACTCCGCGCCCTACACGGCCACCAAACACGCCATCACCGGCCTGACCAAATCGCTGGCGCTGGACGGCCGGCCGTTCGACATCGCCTGCGGCCAGATTGACATCGGCAACGCGGCCACCGAGATGACCGCGCGCATGAAGCGCGGGGTGCTCCAGGCCGACGGCCGGATCGCGCCGGAGCCGACCATGGACGTGGAGGTGGTCGCCCGCGCGGTGGTCTACATGGCAAGCCTGCCGCTCGACGCCAACGTGCTCTTCATGACCGTCATGGCAACCAAGATGCCGTTCGTCGGACGCGGCTGAAGCACCCTCTCAAGATGGAGACCCGATCCATGCGCATCCTCTACCTTGACCTGGACACCCTGCGGCCCGACCACCTGGGCTGCTACGGCTATCATCGCAACACCTCGCCCAACATAGACCGCATCGCGGTGCAGGGCGTGCGCTTCGACAACTATTACTGCTCCGATGCGCCGTGCCTGCCCTCGCGCACCGCGCTGATGACCGGCCGCTTCGGCATCCACACCGGCGTGATCAACCACGGCGGCACATGCGCCGATCCGCGCATTGACGGGCCGAACCGCGGCTTCCGCGATAGCCTCTCCTCGACCAGCCTGCCGGCCATGCTCAAACAGGCCGGCCTGTACACCGTCTTCATCGGCGGCTTCGGCGAGCGCCACTCGGCCTGGAGCTTCTATGCCGGCTTCCGCGAGATCTACGACACGGGCAAGGGCGGCATGGAATCGGCCGAAGATGTGACACCGACCGCGCTCGACTGGATCCGGCGCAACGCGGCCAGGGACAACTGGTATCTCCACATCAACTACTGGGATCCTCACACCCCCTACCGGGCGCCGGCCGAGTTCGGCAACCCGTTCGCCGACGATCCTCTGCCGGCCTGGCTCACGCCGGAAGTGCTGGAGGAGCATCGCAAACACGTCGGCCCGCACAGCGCGCGCGAGACCTACATGTATCACGGCAACGACGACCCACGTTGGCCGCGCTACCCCGGCGAGATCCGCGACATGGCCGACCTGCACCGCTTCATTGACGGCTACGACTGCGGCATCCGCTACATGGACGCGCACATCGGCCAGCTCTTCGCCGCGCTGGAGGAGGCCGGGGTGATGGACGACCTGGCGATCATCATCAGCGCGGATCACGGCGAGAACCTGGGCGAGCTGGGCCTCTATGCCGAGCACGGCACGGCCGACGCGATCACCTGTCGCATCCCCCTCATCGTCCGCTGGCCCGGCGGCCGGCAGGGCGCTGTAGATGGCGGCCTGCACTACAACCTCGACCTCGCCCCCACGCTGGCGGAGCTGCTGGATCAGCCTCCCAAGCCGCGCTGGGACGGCGCGAGCTTTGCCCCGGCCATCCTCCGCGGGGCCGATTGCGGCCGAGAGTATCTGGTGATCAGCCAGAATTGTCATGTCTGTCAGCGGAGCGTGCGCTGGGGGCCGTGGCTCTACATGCGCACCTACCACGACGGCTACCACCTCTTCCCGACCGAGATGCTCTACAACGTGGCCGACGATCCGCACGAGCAGCACGACCTGGCCGCGGCCCGGCCCGATCTCTGCGCGCAAGGGCTGCGCTACCTGACCGAGTGGCACGACCGGATGATGGCGACCATGCCGGAGGGCTACAGCGAGGATCCGATGCGCATCGTGTTGGCCGAAGGCGGACCGTTCCATGCGCGGGGCTTCTTGAAGGAGTATGTCAAACGTCTGGAGGCGACCGGCCGGGGACACGCGATTGCAGAGCTCAAGCGCCGGCACCCGCGCGAGTTCGCCTGAACCCGATCTGAACAGCGCGGCGGACGTGCCAGGCACCTGAATGGGTGCCTGGCACGCGAAGCAGTGATCTATTCTTCAGCCGTGGCCTGGCTCGCGGCGACAGCTCCCGATTGCCCGCGCCAGTGCGCCCGCTCGGCCGCGTCCGGGAAGCGCGGCAACACGGTCGCATCATCGGGCACGCTCACCTTGTCGCCGGGCACCAGCTCGGCCTTGTTGGGCCGCTCGATGAGCGGCTTGGCCGGCAAGGCATAGATGCCGATCTCTTCCCCGGGCCGGGCATAGCGAGCGTTGACATAGGCCAACCCCAGGATGATGCCGTCCACGTCCACGGCCGCGCTGGTCACATAGCCGATCGCCTGCCCCTTCCGGCTGATCACCGGATCGCCGGTCTTCGGCATGCGCACGCCCCGCTCGTTCATCCTGAAGCGCACCACCTGCATCGTGCGCGTCTTTTCGCGCTCGATGTACGCCCGGCGGCCGATGAAGTAGGGCTTGTGCAGCTTGACATAGCCCGGAAAGCCCGCGCCGGCCGGGGAGATGTCGAACGGCCCGGCCAGCTCGTGGCCGTAGAGCGGCAGGCCGGCCTCGGTGCGGGTCGAATCGCGCGCGGCCAGGCCGGTCGGTTGGAGGCCGAACGGCTTGCCCGCGGCCAACAGCGTCTCCCAGAACGCCACGGCCCGGTCGGGATGCACGAAGATCTCGTAGCCGACCTCTTCGCCCGTATAGCCCGTGCGCGCGATGATCAGATCGAAGCCCGCCAGCTGGCACTCGATCAGGCCGGTCTTGCGCACGCGGGCCAGGCGGTCGGCCAGGCGCGCGTCGGCGGCCAGGCTCTGCAGGATGCGCAGCGATGCCGGGCCCTGCAACGCCAGGTCCACGCGCATGTCGGCGCCGGCCGCCGGATCCTTGAGATTGCGCAACGTGGCCGGCCGCAACACGCGCAGATCGGGCCGCTCCCGGTCGAGAAGCACCTCGCCGTTGTTCACGGCATTCAACCACGCCCAATCCTTGTCGGCGTTCGCCGCGTTGACCACAAGCTGAAACAGATCATGGCGCCGGCGATAGACCAGCAGGTCATCTATCACCCGGCCGTCGGGGTCGAGCAGGTAGGAGTAGAAGCTCTCGCCCGGCGCGTACCAGCGGACGTAATTGGTGCACACCAGGTCGAGGAACTCGACCGCGTGCGGGCCGCTCACCTCGAACACGCCCATGTGGGCCACGTCGAACAGGCCGGCCGCGCGGCGCACCGCGTTGTGCTCGTCGAGCACGCCCGTGTACCACACCGGCATCTCCCAGCCGGCAAACGGCACGATGTGCCGGGTGTGGGCCTTGTGCCACTCATAGAGCGGCGTGCGCTTCAGCGGGGCGTTCTTCGGCTCGGTCCAGGCGAATTCGGGCCGCTCCGGCCGCTCGCGCACCTGGGCGAAGACGTGTTGGCCGACGAAGTACGGCTTGCGCAGCTCGAAGCGCTCCCGGCCGCCCGCGTTCAGCAGCTCGACGCCCGTCGGCCGCGGGCCGTCGGCGGCGTAATCGGGCAGGCCATCGCGCCGGCGCAGCCCGGCCGCCATAGCCCGGTCGGCCGGGACCGCGCCCGCGGCCACGAGCAGGTTGCGCACGGTCTGCGCCTGGCTCGTCGGCACCACCAGCTCGACGTGGTTCGGCGCGACGAAGGCCTGGATGCCCCCCACCCCCTTGAGCGACGTCAGGCATTCGGCCGCGCGCTCGCCATGCAACGCCAGCGCGGTGCACGGCTCGGCATGGCTCTGTTCCGCCAGGTCTTCGACCGTGAACGGGCCTTCGACCTTGGCCAGGATGTCGTCGCGGTCGAACAGGGTATAGCCGTCGCTCAAGGCCCGCAACCAGGCTTTGACCCGCGCGTGATTGGCCGGCTGGGTGCGCAGGAGAAACGCGCCGGCTTCATCTTCGGTCTGCGGCAGGCGCATCACGAAGACATCGTCCATCACGCGGCCGTCGGGGTCGAGGATGAAGCCCGCGGCGGCCTGGCCCGGCGCCAACGCGGCCACGTCATTGGTGACGATCTGCTGCAGGCCCGCCTCGGCGCGTTCGCCCGAGACCATCAACAGGCCGCAATGGCTCACATCCAGGAGCAAGGTTGAGGTTAAGGTCGAGATTGAGGCGGAGGAAAAGGCTGTCTCCTCAATCTCAACCTTGGCCTTAACCTTAGACTCCGCCTCCGCCTCAGGAAAATGCGGATAGCCCAGGCCGGACGGATCGCGCTCCGCGGCGCCCCGCGCGGCCAACGCCGCCACCTCGGCCTGTACCTCTTGCAACACATCCAGCTCGATCTTGCCGCGCGGCAGCTCGCCGGCCAGGCCCTGATAGCTGAACGGCCGGATATGGGTGACGATCTTGTGGATCAGGCCGGCGATCTGGTCCATCTCCTCCGGGCCGTAGCCGCGCTGGGTGAGCCACGGCGTGCCCAGGCGGATGCCCATCGCCAGCGAGGTCTGCGTGTCGCCGGGGATGGTGTTCTTGTTGGCCACGATGCCGGCGATGTCCAGGATGCGCACGGCCGGTTCCCCGCGCAGGGGCGCGGCCCCGCGCGCGCTGACGCTGTTCAGGTCCAACATGCAGAAGTGGGTGTCGGTGCCGCCGTAGGCCAAGCCCAACCCGCGGCGACGCAAGCCCTCGGCCAGCGCAGCCGCGTTCTTCTTGATGCGCCACATCATGCGCTTGAACGGCTCGGACGCCGCGATCTTGAACGCCACGGCCATGGCCGCGAACTTCTGGGGGTGCGGACCGCCCTGCTCGCCGGGGAAGACGGCCATGTCTATGCGCCGCGCCAGCTCCTCGTCGGTGGTCATGATGATGGCCCCGCGCGGGCCGCACAGCGTCTTGTGCGTGGTGCAGGTGATCACGTCCGCGTGGCCGATGGGGTTGGGGAACGCGCCCGCTACCGCCAGGCCGGCCGGGTGGCTGATGTCGGCCAGCAGCCGCGCGCCGACCTCGTGCGCGATCTCGGCGAACGCCTCCCAATCGGGCGCCCAGGTGTAGGAGGTGAAGCCGGCGATGATCATCTTGGGCCGATGCCGCCGGGCCAGGTCGCGGATCTCGTCGTAGTCGAGCCGGCCGGTTGTCTTGCTGACGCCGTAGCTGACCACGCGGTAGCGCTTGCCGGAGAAATTGAAGACGCTGCCGTGCGTCAGGTGGCCGCCCTGGTACAGGTCCATGCCCATCACGGTATCGCCGGCCTCGACGAGCGCGTCGTAGACGGCCAGGTTGGCGGCCGCGCCCGACAGGGGCTGGACGTTGACGAAGATATCCTTGTCGCTCACGCGGTCGGTGGCGAAGAGCATGGCCGCCCGGCGCTGGGCCAACGTCTCGATGAAATGCACGTAGTCCACGCCCTTGTAGAAGCGCCGGTCGCCATAGCGCCGATAGTAGGCGAGCTGCTGGTCGAAGTCGAGGAGGGTTTCCTCGTCATCGCGCGTCATGCGCAGGGGCGGATAGCCCTCGGCGTAGACGTTGTTGAAGACCGAACCGAGTGCCTGGCGCACCGCCAGCGGCGCCATGGACTCGGACGGGATCATGATGAGCTTGCGGATCTGGCGTTCCTCTTCGAAGCCGATGATGGCATTGATGTCGGGGTCCACCAGGCCGAGATCGGCACCCAGGAAGCGGTTCCAGTATTCGCTGTGGCCGCGGGTGCGAGCTTCGGAACGGGTCATGGGGGCATTGCTCCTTTGCGCGAGAGGATGGATGAAGTGGTACGATCAGAAGAAGCCCAGTTGGTCTTTGGCCTCCTGGCTCATCATATCCGGGCTCCACATCGGCGTCCAGACGATGTGGACGTTGATCTCATCCAGGTCGGGGTAGGCCCGCTGGAGATACGTCTGCACGCCGCCGATGATCTGAGGGCCGATGGGACAGCCGGGGCTGGTGAGGGTCATCGTGATGTTCACGATCTTGCCGTCCTTGACCTCGACGCCGTACACCAGGCCCAGGTCCACGATGTTCAGGCCGATCTCCGGGTCATGGACGTTTTGTCGCAATACTTCCAGCACGCCTTCGACGGTAGCGGTGGGCATCATACGCTCCTTTTGGATTGCGGCGCTCTTGCGCCGCTTTCGATTCCATGTCAATTACAGGCCCCACGCGGTAGAGGCTTCCGGCCGGTCTGCGACCGGCGTTGTCGGCTCGCCGGCGTCCTCTCGAAGATCACACGAGGGGCGCAGATCCTCCGCAAGCAAGAAGCGCGTAAGTCCTGTCAATCAGCCACGACAAAGATGTCGTCCCCTTCCACGCGCACCTCATAGGTGGGTGCCGGCTCCACGGCCGGCATGGTCAACGCCGCGCCGGTGCGCACATCGAAGCGCGCGCCGTGCCGAGGACAGATGATCTGACACCCCTCCAGCCGGCCCTCGCCCAACGGCCCGCCGTCGTGCGTGCACACATCCTCGAGGGCATAGAACGCGCCGTCCAGGTTGACGATGACGATCTCGATCCCGTCCACTTCCACGATCTTCTTGTGGCCGGGGGGAATATCGGCGACGCGAGCAACTTTGACCCTTCCGGACATCTCATTCCTCCTCGCCCAGTCCCCACACCGCGGCCTTGAGCGCCTTCAGCGGGAGCAGGGCGCATTTGAGGCGGACCGGCCCGACCTCGATGCCGAGCAGGTCGAGGATGTTTTCCTTATCCCACGTCTTGAGTTCATCCAGCGATTTGCCGATGATCTCTTCGGACATCATGGACGCGGCCGCGCGGCTGATGGCGCAGCCGTGGCCCGTGAAGGCCACGTCGGCCACCTTGCCGTCGGCGATCTGCAGCTCCAGGGTGATCTCGTCGCCGCACAGCGGGTTGCGGTCGTGATAGGTCAGGGTCGGATTGTCGAGATGCCCGAAGTGGCGCGGGTGCTTGTAATGGTCGAGAATCTCTTCAGCGTATAGGTCCATGATCACTTCTCGCGATAACGCGTAGAGACACGGCGGGCCGCGTCTCTACGATGAATGGCCGCGCTAAAACGCGAACATCTCGACCACTTTGTGCAGTCCCTTGACCAGCAGATCCACCTCTTCCTTCGTGTTGTAGAGGTAGAAGCTGGCGCGGGCGCTGGCCGGGATGCCGTAGCGTTCGTGGAGCGGCTGCGCGCAATGATGGCCCGCCCGGATGGCGATGCCCAGATTATCGAGCACGGCCGCGATATCGTGCGGATGCGCGGCTTCCAGCGTGAAAGCCACCAGGCCCCCGCGCTTCTCGGCCTCCGGGCCGAGGATGCGCAGGCCCTTCACCTCGCGCAGGCGCTGCATGGCATAGGCGGTCAGCTCGCGCTCGGCCCGATGGATGGCGGCCATGCCGATCCGCTGCAGGTAGTCCACCGCCGCGCCCAGGCCGATCGCCTGCGCGATGGCCGGGGTGCCGGCCTCGAACTTCCACGGCAGCTCGCTCGGCTTGAAGCCGCTCAGGTGTACCTCGCGGATCATGTCGCCGCCGCCCATCCACGGCGGCATGGCGTTGAGCAGCTCGCGGCGGCCCCACAGCGCGCCGATGCCCGTCGGGCCGAGCATCTTGTGGCCCGAAAACGCCATGAAGTCCACGTCCAGGTCTTGCACGTCCACCGGCATGTGCGGCACCGCCTGGCACGCGTCGAGGAGCACGAGCGCGCCGGCCTGATGCGCGGCTCGCGTCAGCTCTTTGACCGGGTTGATCGTGCCGACGACGTTCGACATGTAGGTGAACGCGAAGAGCTTCGTGCGCGGGGTGAGCAGCTTCGGCAGGTCGTCGAGGATCAGCGTGCCGTCGTCGGCCACGCGAACGTAGGCGATTTCAAAGCCCAGCTCGGCCGACAGGATCTGCCACGGCACGATGTTCGAGTGATGCTCCATCTCGGTCAACAGGACGCGGTCGCCCCGTTTCAGGTTGGCACGGCCCCAGCTCTGGGCCACCAGGTTCATCGCCTCGGAGGCGTTGCGCGTCCAGATGATCTCCTTGGGACAACAGGAGCCGATGAAGCTGGCCACTTTGGCGCGTGCGGCCTCATATTGCGCCGTAGCCTCCTCGGAGAGGGTGTGCACCCCGCGGTGGACGTTGGCGTTCGTGTTCTCGTAGTAGCGCGTCAGCGTCTCGATGACGCTGCGCGGCTTCTGCGAGCTGGCGGCATTGTCCAGATAGACCAGCGGCAGGCCGTGCACGCGGCGCTGCAAGATCGGGAAATCAGCCCGGATGGCCTCGACGTCGAGGCCATCCGGCTGAGGAGTGGCAAACCGGGTCATGGTTTCTTGAAGCATGACCTACCTCTTTCGTAAAGCCCGTATTGCTTCCTTCGTCGTGTTCAGCCCGAGGGTCGCGCATTTCAAGCGGGTGCCCGCCAGCTCGCGGCCGAGGATGTCCAGAATGGCCTCTGCGGACGTCGCCTCTACCTCGGCCAGCGTCTTGCCGGTGAACATCTCGGTGACGAGGGAGGCGGCTGCCTGGCTGATCGTACAGCCTTCGCCTTCAAACGAGATGGCGTCAATGCGGCCCTCGCCGTCCACCTTCAGGTAGAAGGTCACGACATCGCCGCAGCCGGGGTTGCCCCCTTTCTGGACGATCGTCGCATCTGCCAACGGGCCGTAGTGGCGCGGGTTTTCGTAGTGATCCAGGATGAAATCAATCTGCGCTTGGCGATCCATGATGGTATAGTATAGCGGTAAAATGGTAAATTGGTAAATTGGTAAATTGGGAATCGGGAAATTGGGAAACTCAGTAGATCACAATTTTGCTGCTCCAAGCCGGTCTGTGACCGGCGGTCGGGGGTCACAGACCCCCTCTGAGCTTGAATCTGTGATCTACTGAAACTGGTAAATCGGGAAATTGGTGATCGGAAGAACCGGAAATCGGTAAATTGCGGATCGGCGATTGGGCCGTCGGGGATTGAAGGTTGATACCCGGGGGACTGGACACCGATTCCCCACCCTGCCAACTCCCAACCTACCCACTCCCAATCCACCAATTTCCCAATCTACCCCCTCCCAATCTCCCAATCTACCAATCTCCCAACTCCCAATCTACCCGCTCACCGTTCGATCGGCACGCCTACCAGGTTCCCCCACTCCGTCCAGCTGCCGTCGTAGTTGCGCACGTTGGGATAGCCGAGCAGGTACTTCAACACGAACCAGGTGTGGCTGGAACGCTCGCCGATCCGGCAGTAGGCGATGACGTTGTCGCTGGGTTTGAGCCCTTGCTCCACCTCGTAGATCTTGCGCAGCTCATCGGCCGACTTGAAGGTGCCGTCTTCCGGGTTGGCGGCCCGGGCCCAGGGGACGTTGACCGCGCCCTTGATGTGGCCGGCGCGCAGCGCGCCCTCCTGGGGATATCCCTCCATGTGATACAGCTTGCCCGTGTATTCGTCCGGGCTGCGCACGTCCACCAGCGGCCGGCCGGCGGCGATGTGCGCCAACACATCGTCCCGGAAGGCCCGAATCTTGTAATCGGCCCGATCCTGTGCGCGATATTCGGTGGGCGGGTACGAGGGCACCTCTTTGGTCATCGGCCGGCCTTCCTTCTCCCACTTAAGCCGGCCGCCGTCCATCACCGCCGTGTGGGTGTGGCCGAACAACTCGAAGACCCACAACGCATAGCAGGCCCACCAGTTGTTCTTATCGCCATAGAACACCACGAAGGTGTCGTTCGCGATGCCGTTACGGGACATCAGTTGTTCGAACTGCGCCTTATTGAGATAGTCGCGCGTGATCGGATCGTTCAGGTCGGCCACCCAATCTATCTGCACGGCGCCCGGAATATGCCCCCGGGAATAGAGCAGAACGTCCTCGTTGGACTCCACGATGCGGACCTTGGGGTCGTTCAGGTGATCCGCAACCCACTGCGTGCTGACCAGTTTTTCGGGATGAACGTAGCCTTGTCCTGCCATTCAAGTCCTCCAGAACTCTCTCACTGTAAATGGGCAAATCCCAATCTACCAATCTACCAACTCCCAATCTCAGTAGATCACAATTTTGATGCTCCAAGCCGGTCTGTGACCGGCGGTCGGGGGTCACAGACCCCCTCTGAGCTTGAATCCGTGATCTACTGAATCTACCAATTCACAACCCCAACTTGCGCGCGATCTCGGCTTCCAGCTTGTTGCGCACCCCTTCGACCGGGATTCGATCCAGCACCTCTTCGAAGAAG
>Ga0209162_1001707_pt1 | contig 20816 bp, 19 predicted proteins | sample YNPNPMetaG_FD_187121 | JGI IMG/M metagenome (GOLD analysis project Ga0209162, IMG submission 187121) | Anoxygenic and chlorotrophic microbial mat microbial communities from Yellowstone National Park, USA - YNP NP MetaG (SPAdes) (version 2) ... | reverse complement strand
CTCCTGGCCGATAGGGGGATTGCTTCGCCGCCTGCGGCGGCTCGCAATGACAAAGATGGGGAAGGGTAGAGGAGTTCAAATTTCCTGAAGGAAAGATACACTACCCTCGGTGGTGAGTTTTTGCATCATGCGATATAATAGCGGCATGGACAGGATCAGGATCAAAGTTTCCAAGGCAGAAATTGTCCGCTTTTGCGAACGCTGGAATGTATCCGAACTTGCCATTTTCGGTTCGGCATTGCGCTCCGATCTTCGCCCCGACAGCGACGTGGATATATTGGTTTCCTTTGCACCGCAAGCGCATGTGACCCTGTTCGACATGGCGCAGATGCAAGAAGAATTGAAGGCTATTTTTGGGCGCAATGTGGACCTGGTCAGCAAACGCGGCGTTGAACACAGCCGCAATTATCTCAGACGCAAAGCCATCCTTGAGTCGGCGCAGGTGATCCATGCAGCGCGATGAGACCTACCTTGTAGATATATTGGAATCGGCAAAAATAGCCCTGGACTATGTTTCCGGCAAAACATGGGACCAGTTCTACGAAGACCTGCAATGTCAGGATGCAGTTGTGCGCCGCATTGAAATTATCGGAGAAGCGGCGGGTTTCTCAGGAAACTCGCGACAAGTATCCACAGATTCCCTGGCGCGAGATGACCAGCATGAGAAACTTCGTTATCCATATGATTCAGTCGACATCGGTCAGGTTTGGGATACGGTTCAGAATAAATTCCCCTCTCTGATTGAAGAGTTAAAGAAGATCGTGCCTCCCGAAGAAAATTGAGTCCCCTCGGCCTCCCCAAAAGGGGAAGGTCTTGCCCGCGCCCTCCGTCCTGCCGGATTGGACCGTAGACCGTTGACAGTGGACGGTCGTTCATCGTCAATCGTCCACCGTCCTCCGTCATTCCATCAGAGACTGTTCGATAACTGTCCCCCTCTATATCACTCCAGCAACCCTGAAAGCTCCAGCGTCCGCTTCGACCATTCCCTGGCCTGGACGGCGAGCAGGAGGCGCTGAGCTGGATTCGGAGGAGCCGTCTGCCCGACTTTTTGCCATAAGGTCATCGGTCACAAGTTAAGGCTTTTTGGGGCGTGTCAAGGGCATTTTTGAAGCGGATTTGCTGGTCAGAAATACCAAACTGCATGAGCAGAGGCTGGTTGGCTGGTCGGATTCTCAAGTAAAGTGCGATTTTTGAGCCACGAAATTGCCGATAAACTACAATCTGCAGGATTCATTGCATCAAAATTGCTCCTTGACATCCGTCAGAAATGCTTAACTTGTGACTGATGCCATAAGGTGATGAGCCTCTGCATCGAGACCAGTTCCGCAGCGGTTTCAGGATCGAACTCAGCAGCCGTCCATTCGATATAGTACTTTGCTTCCTGGAGAAATTGCTCGACGACTGCCGGGTCATTCGCACGACGGGCAGAAGAGGAAATTCTGCCGAGGGTGGCGGCCAGCGCACCCAGGCGGAGCGGAAGGGGGTCACGCAGGAAGCGTTCACGTTTTTTCTCTTTGTCTATCATGCTGCGCCTCCCAGGATTTCTCGGGTGATTTCTTCGACCTTTCGACGCAGTGATTCGTCCGGTATCCGAATGCTTCGATTTCCCAGGCGGGGGCAAATGTTGATGGACTGCCAGTCAATGGCACAGCCCTCTGCTCCGTCTCATTCAGAGGGCTTTTCAAAAAACTGCCCCAGGCGTTCCAGCGCCAGGCCTGTGGCCGCCCCGACTGAAACAAGCGCTATCCAGGAGGCAAGCGTGACAAAGCTACCGCTGGCCCTGTTGGCGAGGACGCCGATCACATAGGCGACCAGCCCGCCGCTGAAAAGGTAAAAAGCCACCCGCAGCCGATGGCGCAAATCCCTTTGACGCTGCAGCCAGAAGCTGAAGGCGGTGACCAGGCTCAGCCAGAGGACGCTCAGGCTCCAGGTCCAGAACGTGGGGCGGCCGCTCTCACGCACCCACGGGTTGGGCGACACGAGCGGCGTCGGCGCCGGCGAAGGGGAGGGAGTGGCCGGCAGGTTTTGCGGCACCAGCACGGTCACCACCGCCGGGGCGCGCTCCGAGACATCGAGCTGGAGGATTTCCGAGACCAGCGCCGGCTCGCTGCTGGCGCGAATTTCGATCCTCCCGGCGCGCTCCAGCCGAAACGAAGCGCGCGCCACGCCCCCCAGCGTTGTCGCTTCGACCTGTTCCAGGATGCCGCCGCCCTCCTGAACCAGCACCATGTTGAACTTCACCACGGTTTGATCGGGAACGGGATGGCCATTCCGATCCAGGATCACGCCGGTACGCACCGCAATCGTATCGCCGATACGGTACTGGGGCGGCGCCGGGGTCCGGGTCGAAGGCGCAGGCGCAACAGGCGGCAGGTCCAGCATCAGAGGGATGATCTGCCCGGGGTCCGGGGAGGTGGCGGTGATCAAATCATATCCTGTCGCCGCAATCGAAACCGGAGAAGCGCCCTGCGGCACCGTCTCCTGGAACAACAGCCGCGCAGCCACCTCCACGAAAGGAGCACTGCGCCCAAAAAGGGCTATCGAGAACGTCAGGCGGGAAAGGTCGGTGGAATCCAGATAGTACGGCGCGCAGAAGAAAAAGAGCACCACCCGACGCTGACGCAAGACATCCTGACGCTCACCCAGAAACTGGCGGATCAGTTCAATCGAAGCGGCGCGACTGCTGGCCAGGGAAAGGATCACCCAATCGGAGCGGCGAAGCTCATCCAGAAGCGGCGAGGTGTCATTCCCCAGGAGCTGCTGCAAATCGCTCAAGGGGTGGCTCTTGAGATGGGTGGCATCAATCTGCCCTCCATTCTCCCGACCATACAGGCGCAGAATGGCCTTCTCCAGCGCATCCACCGCAAAGAGCGGCTGCGGGGGACAGGTGGAACACTGGGCGACCTCCACGGTATCGGTAAAGAAGATCAGGTTTTCCTCCGCCTGGGGCGGCAGCGGAAAGACCTGGGGTAGCTCCGCCTTCTCCGGGCTGACCAGCGTTGCGGCCATCCGCGCCACCTGGAACGCCAGATCGCTCGCCGTGCCGAGAGATTCCAGGTCTTGAGCAGGGAGCACGTCTGCCAGCGTGTTGAAGCGCCCATACAGGCGATATTTGCTGTTCAGAATGCGCAAGGCCGCCCGATCCACCGCGGCCGCAAAAACCGGGTCCTCGCGATATTTCTGGACAAAAAAGGCGATCACGCTCTGGGCGGTGAGATAGGCATCTTCCGTATCGCTTTGCAGATTGCCCAGATAGAGCAAATCATTGCCGGCCAGGAACGCATCCCGCACCACAAGGCGCGGCACGAAAGGCGTATTCCCCGGCGCATAGAACTGGCGCACGGCGCGCGTGCTCAAATCCTCGCTGACGATCAGACCGCCCTTCTCGTGCCAGGAGGCCAGCGCCGGCAGGCTGAGGATCTGGGAGAGCGCCTGCGGATCGAAGCTCACCGGGCGGGTTGTGGCGCGAATATTCCCCTGCAGGCCACGGTAGCGAATATGCGAAACCAGCAGGCCATCTACCACGGATGAGGCATCCGGCGCGTTGCCGGTGACCGCGAAGAAAGGCGCCAGCTCAATTTGTTTGAGCTGCTCCAGAGACTTCTGCACCGTCGCCACCTCGGTCTCCGGCGGACGATCCGCATCGCCGCGCCCCGGAAAATTTTTGCCGACGACCAGAAGGCGGCCGCCTGCCCCCTTGTGCAGCCCGCGCACGAAGGCTTTCCCCATCTCTCCCACCCAGAACGGGTCGCCACCAAAGATGGCAGTTCCCAGATCGCGGCCGCTGGCCGGCGCAGGGCGACTGAGCACATCCAGGGAAGGCCCCAAATAAAGATTGAACCCCAGGCGGGAAAGTTCATCCCCCAGGATTTTTCCGGCTTCCTCCGCCAGTTGCGGCTGCCAGGTTGCGCCGAGAGCCAGCCGCGAAGGTTGAGGGGAAAGCACATTGAAAAGCTGGTCTCCCGGCGGGCCATCGCCATCCTGGGTGATTCCGATCAGCAGGGGCACATACTGCCCGGCCGGCACCTCGGGCAGCAGGCCGTTGGCGCTTTCCCATTCCAGGCGTTGCAGGGAAGCGATCAAGGCGCGCGCCTCGGCAGGCGTATTCGGAGCCGTGAAATTGTCATTGGCCGCCGAAAGCACCACGCCGCCGACGTGGAAGCGGGTGATCAGGTCGTAAATCGGCGTGCCGGCCTCGACCTTGTTCCCATGAAAGGAGACCAGGAAAAGCTGCCCCACGCGCTCTTCCGGCGTCATGCTGTTGAAGAGCTGGCGAACGAAGAGAGCAGGGGTGGGAGTTGGCGATTGCGCCTGCCCGCCCGCGAAATTCGCCCCCAGCAAGGCCAGAAGGAGCATCCAGCGAAGAACCAGCCAGCGCACGCGGGACATGGTTTCAGCCAGGGAAGGAGGAAAGAATTTGCTGGTGGACCTGGGGTTGGATATTGCCGCCGCTCAGGATGACCACGGCCGGTCGCCTTTTCACCCTGCCGCTGAGCAGCGCAGCCAGCCCCACCGCAGCCGAACCTTCAACGATCTGACCATGAACACGCCAGGCGTAGGCGATAGCCTGGGCGATCTCCTCTTCGCTCACCAGCAAAATGTCGCTGGCATAGCGGCGCAGGAGGGGCACAGTGATCGCATCCGCCTCGATGGCGCCGCTCAGCCCATCCGCCAGAGTGGGACGATCTTCTGCCTGCTGGTGACCGTAGTGAAAAAGGTGGTGCACAAAAGGTGAAGCCTGAGCCTGAACGCCGAAGATCGCGCCCCTGGCGCCATACATCTCCAGCGCCGCGCCGATCCCTGTCAGCAAGCCGCCCCCACCGACCGGCACCAGCCAGCAGAGGTCCTCCGTGGGAAGCTGGCGCAGCGTTTCCGCTCCCAGCGTACCCTGGCCGGCAATGACAAGGGGATCGTTGTAGGGCGAAATCCAGGTCTTTTCCTCCTGGGCAGCCCAGCGCATGGCGGTTGATTCGGCCTCCGCATAACCACCAGGCACCTGGCGCACCTCGGCGCCGAGTGCGCGGATCGCTTCGACTTTTGCCGCGACCGCATGTTGTGGCACGAAGATCACCGCCTGGCTCTGCGTCAGGCGCGCGGCATAGGCCACTCCCTGGCCATGATTGCCCGCAGAAGCCGCCACCAGTCCCGCTGCCCGTTCAGCAGGTGAAAGGGCAAGCACCTTGTTCAGCGCGCCGCGGATTTTGAAGGAGCCTGTTCGCTGCTGATTTTCCCATTTCAGAAACGCTTGCAGGCGCTCATCCCGGCTCAGCGGTGTTTCCAGGATGTGCGGACGAATGCGGGTCTCCGCTTCGAGGATGAGAGCAGGTGAGAAGTCCATCGCTCCGCGTTCAGGCATGGGAGGCGCGCCATTCGCTGACGATCTGCAGCGCCAGCGGTGGATCGTCGGTGAAGATACCATCCACGCCCCACTTCAGCAGGCGGCGCATCGGCGCGGCCTCGTTGACCGTCCAGACGTGAACGCGTCGCCCGAGACGATGCACCGAGGCGATCTGGTGAGGTGTGACATCGCTCAGGTACGGGTGAAGCGCCTGATAATCTCCGAAGAAAAAGGCAAAACGCGCCCAGATTCCCTTCCACCCCGGCAAAACCAGCAAACCACGCGGCACTTCGGGAAGAAGCAGCGCCGCCTGGCGCAAGTTCCCCGGCAAAAACGAGGAAAAGAGCACATGCTCTTCCATGTGATGTTCGCGCACCAGCCGACAGACTTCCTCCACCAGCGCATCGCGCGGCGTGGTGTAGTTCGTAAGTTCAATGTTGATCAATGCCCGTCCGCCGACCAGATCAAAGACTTCTTCGAGGGTGGGAATTTTCTCGCCCCGATACTTCTCAGAGAAGAAACTTCCTGCATCCAGGGCGCGCAATTCGGAGAGGGTGAGGCGGGACACTTTGCCTTTGCCGTTGGTGGTACGATCCACAATGGCATCGTGAATGACGACCACATGCCCATCGGCGCTCAGTTTGACATCCAGCTCCAGAGCCGGCGCCCCCTGCTGGAGGGCCAGTTCAAAAGCCGCCAGGGTATTCTCCGGGGCATATGCCGAGGCGCCGCGATGGGCAAAAATACAGGGGCGGGGACAGGCATCCAGGTTCATGGTTATAAATCCACAAAGTAGGATTGGGCGGCGCGATCAATCAGCTCGCGCGACATGGTGGGCGGTACCGCCAGAAAGCGCGCGATGTCCAGAATCTGATCGCACAGGTCGCGCGGATGGGAGGCGCGGAGCTTGCGATTGCGCTTGACGTAGTACTCCTGGATCAGGTAGGCCAGGCCCTGATCGCTGTATTCGATCTTGCGCTCGGCCGCGACGCGGCGGAAAATCTCACGATACTCATCAAAGCTCGGATCGCCGATCTCGATTTTGTGGCGCAGGCGCCGCAGGAAGGCCTCATCCACCAGATCGCGCGGCGGCAGGTTGGTTGAGAAGACCACAAGCACATCGAAAGGCACTTCGATTTTGCGCCCGGTATGCAGGGTCAGATAGTCCACGCGGTTCTCCAGCGGCACGATCCAGCGATTGAGCAGATCGCGCGGGCTCACCTGCTGGCGGCCAAAATCGTCAATCAGCAGGATGCCCCCGTTCGCTTTGACCTGGAACGGCGCCTCGTAGTACTTGTGCACATCATCAAAGACCAGATCGAGGCCCTCCAGCGTCAGCTCCCCACCGACCACGATAAAGGGGCGACGAATGCGCAGCCAGCGCGGGTCTTGACGGCCGGTCGGGGAGCGCAGGGAGCCGGTCGAGGGCAGTCCAGCTGCCTGGGACGGCGGGGAAGATTCCTCCACGATCTTATGGCTGACACTATCATACACCTTGATCACCATGCCATCTACATAAATGGCATAAGGGATGTACATGGTCTGCTGGAGCGTCAGATTCCCAAAGGCGCGCGCAATGCTGGTCTTGCCGTTCCCCGGAGGCCCGTACAGGAAGATGGAAGTGCCAGAATTGAGGGCCGGCCCCAGACGATGGAGGGTTTTTTCGGGGATCACCAGGTGCGCGAGGAGTTGACGCAAGTTACGCACCGTGACCGTGATGCGCCCCGCCTTCTGACGGCGAATGGCATCGTTATAGACTTCCAGCGGCACCGGCGCCGGGCCGGCATACTGAGATCGCTCCAGGGCCTCGCGCGCGCGTCGAACGCCAGCCTCCGTGATCGCATACGTATAGGCCCCTTCCCCTAACCCTCCCTGGGAAGATTTGACCTCGATCAGCTTTTCCCGCTTGAGCATTTCCAGGATTTGAGAGGTGACCCCCGCAAAAGGCAACGCGATCAGCTCCGCCACCTTGAAACCGCTCAGATAGCCCTGAAAGTAAAAAATTTTCAAGGTCAGGTCCTGCAGCCAGAGAGGGTTCAGGCCAGTATCCTCCAGCGAGTTGAGCGGGGGCGGTACAAAAGGGGCATCCGGCGTTGGCGGCACATTCGTTCTTCCTGCCAGCATCTTTCCTCCTGGGATGTGGAATGATTCCAGCACAAAGTGGACTTAACTTTTTTCCAGGGAAGGCATGGGACGGATAACGCCTCCCCTTATGCCCGTAAACCGTATTTCTGTGGATGGGGTAACTTCTCCCCTGCCCAGGCCATCTCCCACAAAAGGCGATATACGCTTTCACGCAAAGGCGAAGCGGGATCGTAGAGAACCTGGTAAAGGGTTGAGAAGACGGCATCGGAAGAAGCGTTTCTGAGATAGAGCAACGCGCTCGCGCGTTCCTCCTCTTCCCCTTCGCGCACAACCTGCAACAAAATCTCGGTAGCCGGAGAGCCGGGGGCAATCCCCATCCCTTTGCGAGCCGCAAATTTCAACAGCCAGTCGGTCTCAGAGGGTGGTCTCAAAGGCCGTGGTAATCGCCGTCGCACGTCTGTCTTCTGCTCCAGCACTGCCGTCGCCGCGTTGCGCACGATCCAGTGATCATCCTGCATCTGCGCCTGTTGGAGCAAGGTAACTGCCCAGGGTTCTTGAATCCGCGCCAGACCGTACACAACCGCCCGGTGCAGCATCACGTCTTCCATGCTCAGGCCATCGCGCAGGGTGGCATGACCTTCCAGCGGATCGTTGGCCAGGGCCTCGGCCGCAATGCGGCGCACTGTTTCATCCCCCTGGAGCAGAGCCCGCGCCAGGGCCAGCAGGGCTTCAGAAGAGCCAATGTTGACCAGCGCCAGCGCAGCGGCCGTGCGAACTTTATCCGAGGAATGCTGTAAAAAGAGCGAGATCAACGCCTGGACGGCTTTCTCATCCCGCACCAGGCCGCTCCCCAAGGCCGCCAGGCAAAGCGTTTCGTCTGCGGAGGCGCTGTCCAGGTAATAGCGAAAGAGGGTCGGCGCACCGGGATCGCGACTGAGGGCCAGCGCGAGCATGGCTTCCGCACGCTGGGCACAGGGCAGGGATTCATCCTGGAAGATTTTGCCCACTTGAGCCAGGAATTTGCGCCAGGCGCTTTTGGGGGGCGCCAGGCGTAACGTGCGCCCCAACAGGAAACGCTGCCGGTAGAGCGGTGGCGCATCCTCTTGAAGCAAGGCCCCAAGGAGGGCGGTCTCCTCGCTTTCGGCCACCAGATACGTGAGGGTGCCCCACTTGCCGCTCCATTCCGGCTGTGCGGCGAGAGACTCCTGCATCCCATAGGCGCTCAACCCGTGAGCGGCCAGGAAGTGCATCAGGCCCGGATGGAGAAAAGTCAGGCGCCCTCCCGTACGGGATTGAAGCAAGCCACCCGCGACAAACTTATCAATCACGCTCAGCGAAGGCCTGACGGGCTGTTTTTGCTTTTTGCCCTTTTTCTTTTGAGAGATTTCCTCGCTCGCGGTTGCCTCTACCTCCGGCGGTTCAAATTCTCGCAGCCATTGACGCGCCTGTTTTTGCTCAAAATACGGTTGAAGCGCCGCCAGCGACTGAAGGGCCAGCGTCTCCACGGCAGCGATGGGCACTTCTGGCGGCATCAAACGGCGAAGATGGGCAGCCAGGGCATGGCGCACATCCAGCCCCCCCATATCGCCAGCGAACGCGCCCCACACTTTCAGCGTTAGCTCCAGCGGAGAAAGCCCCTCCAGCGAACCCTCCAGCCAGGAAGCGATCAAGAGCGGATCAACGGAAGGAAGCGTAACCCCCTCCCAGACTTCTGTGGCCACCCGACGCGCCCATAGCTCTCCCCAGCGCCGCACAAACTCCCGTGAACGCCATCGCTCCCAGGATTGCAGCGCCAGGGCGTGGAATCCCACGCTGAGCAGACCATCCACCTGCTCCGGCGAAACCGTGGTGATGATTTGCAAACGGGGGACGGCGCGACGCAACGCGCGCAGGAACTGGCTCACTTCCTGCTGCTTCTCCGGGGGTAGCTCATCATATCCATCGAGCAGGAACACCGCTTTGCCTTCCGCAACCGCCGACTGGATCAGGGCAATGAGTTCCGAAATGTTCAGGTCAGGGCATTGCTCCCTGAGCGCATCGGCAAGCAACTCAAAGCGAAAATCGGTCTCCTCAAATGGAAGGGGCAACTCGCTCACATGGAACAGGAGGGGTAAGGTGCCGCGCTTTTCCTCCAGGCTTTCATCATCCTGAGCCAGGAGCAAGGCCAGATAAGCGAGGGCCACGGTCTTCCCATAACCGGTGGGCGCCAGCAGGGCAATCGGGCTGGAGGTGAAAAGGAGCGAGTGAACCGAAAGGGGCGGCGCGCCGAATGTCGTGCCCAGTTCAGGCCACCAGGGGAGGTAGGGCAGCGTGGTCTCCACGGTATCCATCGCAGGAGGCATTTCGCCGGGCCAGGCATGGGGAGGAGGTGCGAGCAATCGAGGGGGCAGTACAATTTCTTCGAGCGAGAAAAGGGGCGCAGCCAGATGCATCCCCTGGGCGCGGCGCGCCACATGGCGCAGATAGCGGGCGCGCAGGCTCTGTATCCGCTGCAGTTCTTCCTGTTCCCGCCTTTCCTGTGTCTGCTGGCGCATCTCGATCCACAACCCGCGAATGCGCCCGATCAGGAACCAGAACAGGGTGCCAGCCAGGAAGCCCAGAGCAAACGAGAGCGGATCAAGCAGGGTGGGAGGACGGTACATAGGCTATCCGTAGAGAATGCGCCCGCAATTCGGACAGTGAAAAATGACGCCCGGCTGGCGCGCCTGTTGCTGCTGCGCCGGGGTCAAAAGCGTGCCACAAGCATCACAGCTTCCTTCGCTGATGCGAGTCACCGCCAGGCCCCGATGGGTGGCTCGCAGTTGCTCATATTCTTCCAGCAGCGGTCGCTCGATCCCCTGCAGGGTCACCTGACGCTCCGCTTGCAGGCGTTCCATTTCCCGCGCCAGCTGGCTCGCTTCCCCTGACAACAGACTATGCTCGGTCGCCAGGAGCTTTTCGACATTTCGCATTGCCTCTTGCGCTGCTTGCAGGGCCTCCTCGCTCGATTCCTCCTGGATCATGGCCTCCAACAGGCGGTCTTCTAACTGCTGGAGTTGACGCTTCAGGGCTGCGATCTCGCGCTCCAGGTCCTGCAATTCCTTGGGGTTTTGGATTTTTCCCCCATAGAGGGCGGCCTCCGCCTGGGCGATCTTGATCCGCTGCGCCGAAGTCTCATATTCCAGCTTTTGTCTCTGGGCGCGCGCTTCCTCCCGCCGTGTCTGGCAGGCCTGTAACTGCTCACTGGCCTGGCGGTAGCGCTGATCGTCCTGGAGCTGGCGGCGAATTTCCCCCTGCCGACGCTGAATCTGATCCAGGCGGCTATCAATCTGTTGCAGGCGGTAAAGGTTAACGAGAGACATGATCAGGGCTGGAGTGGGACGTTATAGTAATTATATGCGGTAGAAGCCAGACGTGCAAAGAGCACATTGGCGGTATCATCCAGAATCTGCACCGGGTGATAGGCATACACGCTCAAGACGAAATCGCCTCCCGGCGTATAGATGAGGCCGGCATCGCTGTAATTGCGGATCACGCCATCCACATCCGTCACCCAACCGTGTTTATGGGCAATGCGCGTCCCTTCCGGCAGGCCGGCTTCCAGGAGTTTTCCAATGCGATCTTCGGCCAGGAAGTCTATCATCTTCTGGCAAATATCCTTATCAATGGACTCAGGAAACACCGCGATCAGGCTGCCGCTGCCATGAGTGGCGCACTGGTAGAGGTCTGCCAGGAGCAATCCCATCTCCAGCGGTGTGGTCTGATTGTAGGGATCGGGGTCTGTCCAGACATCGGTGCGGCTGTTGGCTGGGGTGGTGATCCTCGCCAGCAGGGGCGATCCTGGTGCGAAATAGCCGGCGATGAAGGTGTTTTTCAAACCGATACGGCGCATAGATTCGGTCACAACCAGCGGCCCACGCAGCGGGTCTATGCGGTTCATCAGATCATCCGCTGGCGGGTTTTCCGAGAGATGGATCATGTCCAGAATGCGCGCTTCGATCCGTGGGGAAAGCGGTGCTTTGCGATGGGCGATGAAAAAGGCCACCAGGATCGGGATTTTGATCGTGCTGGCAGCGGTGAAAACCACATCCGCCGGCTGGACCGGGATGGCCTGCATTCGATCATAGGCAAAGTGAATTTCATTGCCACTCTGCAAATCTTGCAAATATACGCCGATCACGCCGTCAAAATTCATCTGGAGAACATTTTGCTGGAGCAAAATCTCCAGGAACTTGAAATCGGCGCGGCCGGGGAGGGCGCGCCTGGCAACCAGCTCCACCCGTCGCTGCGTGGGAGAGCGCAGCGCTTGCTCGATCAGCAGGAGCGCATTCTCCACATCCAGCATCCGACCGGGTTTCGGAGGGGTAAACGTGGTGCTTCCCGGCACCGGTTGCGGTGGCGCGGGAGGTTCGTCATAACGCGCCGAAATTTCGTTGACCAGATACTCCCGCAGACGCTCCTTTGAGAGCGTGGCACGCAAAGGAATATCTACGCGGACAATGTTCTGCCCCCAAAGGTAGTTCCAGAGCCCCTGCCAGAAAGAGCTTTCCTTACGCACCTGATCCGCGGCCGCGATCATGCTTTCGACATCCATCTGGAACCCGGCCATCTCAGGCGACATCTGGAATACCGCATCCCCATAGCGAATCTCCAGCGGCGTGTTATAGACACGCAACAGGCGATCCACGGCCTCCTGTGGCGTCAAGCCGCCCACAGGGACGCCGGCAATCGTCATCCCGATTGGATAGCGTTCACGCTGACGGCTGTATTGCACCAGCGAGAACACCGTCAGCACAATCGCCAGCAGGATGAACAGGATGGACGTCGTGCGCAGCACAAGTTCCAGGCTTCGTGTTTTCACCCTTCAAACCTCCGTCAGGCCTGTAGTATAACATCACCTGTGCTAAAATAAAATCGCCTGTCAGCCCCTGCCCGCCAGAACAAAGAGGGCAGAGGGTAACGCCGGGCAACCCACTTTTTCGCATGTTTCCAACGAGGCCGATATGCTCCGCTCCTTCTTCATCTACCTTTCCAAAGCCACCTGGGCGCAGAATCTGATCATGCGCCTGCCGTTTGCCTGGCGAATGGCCTCCCGTTTCGTGGCCGGCACGAGCAAGGAAGATGCCATTCGCGTCATTCGTGAACTCAATGCCCGTGGCATCAATGCCACACTCGATCACCTGGGGGAACATACCACCAACACCGAAGAGGCGCTGGAAGCCACCCGTCACATTCTGGAAATTCTGGAAGAGATCGAACGCGCCGGCGTTCGATCCAACGTCTCGATCAAGCTAACCCAGATCGGACTGTCGCTGGATGCGAGCTTCTGCGCCGAGAACCTGGAGCGCATTCTGGTACAGGCTCAGGCCCATCATAACTTTGTGCGCATTGACATGGAGGACACCCCCTACACGGACGCCACCCTTGCCCTCTACCATCAGATGCGCCAGCGCGGCTACCAGAACTTCGGGTTGGTCATTCAAGCCTATCTGTACCGGAGCGAAAACGACCTGCGCTCGCTGCTCGCGGAGGGCGCGCCCATCCGTCTGGTCAAAGGTGCGTACAAAGAACCGCCTGAGAAGGCCTTCCCCAGAAAAGCAGATGTGGATGCGAATTTTGACCTGCTCACCAAACTCCTGCTGGATGCTTCTCTGGCCCAAGGCTCCCGCCTGAGCGCCGATGGTCGTTTCCCGCCTCTGGCCGCCATCGCCACGCACGATGAAAAGCGCATAGATTTTGCCCGCCGCTATGCGGAACGGATCAGCCTCCCCAAAGAAGGCCTGGAGTTCCAGATGCTGTATGGCATCCGTCGTGACCTGCAGGAAAGACTGGCCGCAGAAGGGTACCCGGTGCGCGTCTACGTTCCCTACGGCACACACTGGTATCCCTATTTCATGCGCCGCCTGGCAGAACGCCCGGCCAACGTGTGGTTCCTGCTCTCGAACCTTTTCCGAGGCTGAACCATGGGCGAAGAAGCTCAATCCCTGGCACAAAAACTTGAACAGGAGGGGGAAAAGGCCCTGGCTTTTTTCCGCTCTCTGGAGGATGCGTCCTGGTCGCGGCCGGTCTATACGGAGCCTCACACCTGGACGGTGCGGGATGTGCTGGCCCATCTTGTCACCGCCGAAAAGGGGCTACTGGAGCTTTTTGAGAGCATTCTTCGAGGAAGTCCTGGGGTGGCAGCTGATTTTTCCATTGACGACTACAACGCCCGTCACCTGGAAAAGACGGCCGCCCTGACTCCCGAAGAACTTCTGGAGGGCTATCGTCAGGTGCGCGCAGAAACGGTACAGTGGACACGTCAACGCACCTCCACAGAGCTTGAGCGGCGGGGTCGGCACCCCTTCCTGGGCGAAACGACGCTGCGCGAGATGCTCAAAATGATCTACCTGCACAATCAGCTCCATCTTCGAGATGTGCGGAAAGCGCTGGGGACATGAAAGAGATCCAACGAGTACTCGCAGCCGCGCGCCCGACCTGGGCTGTTCTGGCCCTCGCAGGCTACCTTCTCGGTGCGGGACTGGTGCGCCATCTGGGACAACCGCTCTCTCTTTCGACCTTCAGCCTGGGCTGCGCCTGGACCCTGCTGCTGTTCCTGACCCTGGGTTTGCTGGAAGAGGTCTTTCGTCCCACAGCGGGGCAAGGAGGGAGCGAGGGCGCCGCAACCCGGCGCCAGCGTTCCCTGAATCTGAGCCTGAGCGCGCTCCTGCTGATCGCTGCCGGCTGGATGGCCTTCCTCATCCTGGCGCAACCCCTTCCCCAGCGACCGCTGCTTTTTCTCTTCTCCGGGGCGATCACCCTGTTGGGGCTGGCCTGCGTGCTGCCCCCTTTCCAGCTTTCCCGTCGAGGCTGGGGGGAGTTCGTGTTGACCCTGATCATCGCCGATCTGTTGCCCACCTTTGGCTATCTGCTCCAGGAAAGTGAACCCCATCGCTTCCTGACCTATCTGGGCCTGCCGCTCACCCTGCTCACGCTGGGCTTTTTCCTGGTTCAGAATTTCATCACCTTCGCCCGCGATGAAAAGTATGGGAATCTCAGCCTGTTGCGTCGCATGGGATGGCCGGGCGGCTTGACCCTGCATCAGGGGTGCCTGATAGCCGCCTACGTGCTCCTGTTTGCAGCGCCCCTTTTTGGCTTTTCCCTGCGCCTGCTGGCCCCCCTCTTCCTGGCCGCCCCGTTCGGTGCTCTTCAGGTATACCTGCTCCACCGTCTGGGACAAGGCGCTCCGGCACGCTGGCCTGTGCTGCGCGCCCTTTCCTATGCCCATCTGGGAATGATCTATTACCTGCTCCTGCTCCGCCTGTGGCTCGGATAACGGACGGCAGGGAACAAAGGTATAATACCCCGCGTGTTCGCCCATTTGCTGGTGAGATGTTTTGAGTTCCTCCAATCTATCCGCCAGGAGGAGTTTATTGAGGGCTGAAGAGACTCATCGTATCCAGGAACCCCGTGCCGACCTCCGTTTATTGAAGCAGGAAAATTTGCCGCTCGAAATGCCTTTGCCTTTTCGCAGCCGCACCGCTGCTATTCTGGATGGTGCAGAGGGTCAGGAAATCGGCATCAGCTTCCGGGAGGAAGTGCCGCGTATCCCTTCCACCACATACGGCAGTTTTGGACTTTATCGCTATCCTGCCAAGTTTATCCCTCAGGTCGTTGCTTACGTGCTCGAAAGCTGGGGAGAACCAGGGCAGAAAGTGCTTGATCCCTATGCCGGAAGTGGCACCACAGGACTGGTCGCACGCCTGTATGGCCTGGATTACGAGCTTTGGGACCTGAACCCTATGCTCCAGGTCCTTCACCGCGTCGCCATCATGCAGCCCAAATGGGTGGCGACGAAAAATTTTCCGTCGCAACTGGTAGAAAGTGCTCTGAAGAGCACGCAAGAGTGGCTGCCGCAATGGTCCAATCTGCGTTACTGGTATCCGGAAGTTGTTCTGCCGCTCCTGGCGCGCGTTTGGGGCTTTTACCACAGCGTGCAGGATGAAGAGATCAGGAACCTGTTCGTCGTGCCCCTGCTTAAAGTGACGCGCACTTTCTCTTACAACGATCCCCAGCGTCAAAAACTCTCCCGTTCCCCCAAAGCCATGCAGCGCGTGGATGCATTGCTAAACGGTGATTGGGAGCAAAAATTTGCCAGAATGTTGCACGATGAAATCTCCACTGTCCTGAAGAAACTCGCCGAATACCATGCCTTGAAATGGGTCTCCAGAGAGGTAGAGGCCAATATCTTTTGCGGCAGCGATTCCCTGGAAATGGCGAGGCAACGTTGCCAGGAGCCCTCTGCCGCATGGGACATTCTGATCACCTCTCCCCCCTATCTGCAGGCGCAGGAATACATCCGTAGCGTGAAGATGGATCTGTTCTGGCTCGGATATACGGAAGAGCAAATCCGTTTCCTGTCAAAACAGGAGTTGCCCTACAAGAAGGTGGAGGCCATCCCAATCCTCTCCCCTACCTATGAAGCATATCGTGAGCGCATTCAGGAATCCCATCTGCGCCAGATGTACGAGCAATATTTTCATAGCGTTCTGGGGACCCTTACCCACCTCTCCCCACGCGTTCATCAGCGAATATGCCTCTTTGTTGGACCGGCTACCATCCGCGGGATGGCGATTCCAATTGACCGCATCTTTGCGGAGCATTTTGCAGCTTCAGGCTGGCGACACGAAGGAACGCTTGTGGACAAAATCGTGGCGCGCGTGATGTTCCGATCAAAATTCAATCCGGCAACCGGAATTGAAGATCATAGAATGCCAACGGAACACCTTGTAGTATTGCACAGAAAAGATTAATTCCAGACAAAGGGGAAACCATGGGGCACGAGATCAACAATCCGGACGTGAAACAGAAAAATCGTATGAACACCATTTACACCTGGATAGAGTCCCCCACTCACCTTTACCCAGGACACCCCGAACACCCCTCACGCCTGCAGCGATTGAAGGAGCGACTCCCGGCGTTCGGCGCCAGGGAATTGCCATTCCAAAAGGCCACGCCACAAGAGGTGATGCGCGTTCATTCGGGCTCTCTGCTGCGAGAACTGGAGCAGGCCTGTCGGGCAGCTCCACAGATCATTGACTATGCTCCCACCTATGTCACCCCCTCCTCCCTCGAGGATGCATTCAACGCCGCCGGAGCGGCGCTTACGGCCCTGCGCGCCATCCTGCAGCAGCAGGCGACCAACGGCTTCGCCATCATTCGCCCACCGGGGCATCATGCCGAACCGCAGCGCGCGATGGGCTTCTGCCTGTTCAACAATGTAGCCATCGCCGCCCGCGAGGCTCTCTCCCAGGGGCTGGAGCGCGTGCTGATCGTGGATATTGACGCCCACCACGGCAACGGGACGCAGGCCGCCTTTCGCGAGGAGCCGCGAGTGGCGTATTTTTCCACCCATCAGTGGGGAATTTATCCGGGGACGGGATGGCTCGAAGATGCCCCACAGGCGCGCCAGCGGATTGTCAACGTACCCTTGCCCGCTTTCAGCGGCGATACCGTGTACCTGCGCGCGTTCGAGGAATGCCTGGAGGCACAGGTCAACCGCTTCCAGCCGCAACTTTTCCTGATCTCCATCGGCTTCGATGCGCACTGGCGCGATCCGCTCACTGAACTGGGATTGACCCTGCAAGGATATTTCCGACTTGCACAACGCCTGGTCGAACTGGCTGAACACTGGTGCGAAGGGCGCATCCTGTTTGTCCTGGAAGGAGGATACGATCCCCACATCATCGCTGAAGGAGGCATGGCTGTCCTGGCTGCTCTCGCCCATCATCCCTGGACACCCCCTCCTGAAACCCCACCCGCTGCTGAACCAGAGATCGAAGACCTCTTGCAGCGCATTCGACGCTGGCATGGGTTTTGAAGATGGACGGCGGACGGAAGACGGCAGGGTGGGCGGTAGGCGATGGTCGGTGGATGGCCGCAGGATGGGCTTTCCAGTTTCAGGCCAGATTCACCGCCTGGAGACTGCTTCATCCCAAAGGACGCTCCTGGCAATGACATGCGCAATGGTTTTGAGGCAGGGCTGAATGGTTACATTTTAGCTGATAGAACGCGCCAGACGCAAAAATCGTGTACAATGAAGTCAAATCTGCACTTCAGCCAGCATTCGGCGTTCCGATCTTTCACCCCATCCATCATTTTGTGACTTCCACGGCGCAGTCCCCGCAATATCGCAAGGCCGTGTGGTCAAAATTCCGCTCAAAAGGAGAAAAATATGAAAAGGCAAACGGCGATTATCCTCACGGTCGTTGCGGCCCTGCTTTGCGGTTGTCCGGGATTGGTCATGCTCTGCTCTGGGAGCTTTTTTGCCCTCGCCTCTATGACGCCAGGCGCCCAGATTGACATTTTCGGCAGCAATAGTCCGCAAAGCGCATTGATCTTCGGCGCCGGCCTGGGCTGTCTTGGACTGCTTGGCCTTCTGATCCCCATCGTTGTAGGCTTTGTCACCCTGCGGCGCAAGGACGAAAGCACAAGCATTCCAGCGGAGCCGCTCCCTCCCACCGCATAACGAATGAGCGAGAAATTTCTGCGCCTGATCTGGACCTGCCCGAGTTGCGGAGCACGCAATCCGGGCAATCAGCGCACCTGCGCGCAGTGCGGTTCGCCTCAACCACCCGATGTGGAAATGGAGCTGCCAGCGCAGGCAGAAGTCGTAACCGAAGCCTCAGAAATTGCAGCGGCTCGACGCGGCGCCGATATTCACTGCGCCTATTGTGGGGCACGTAATCCAGCCGGCAGCTCTACCTGTACCCAGTGTGGCGCCGATCTGCGGGAAGGAACGGCGCGCCGCGCGGGAAGAGAACTTACTCCCCTCGCGCCGAGCGCTCACCCATGCCCGGCTTGCGGCCACGAAAACCCAGAAACAGCCCGCTTTTGTGAACAATGCGGGTCGCCATTAAGCAAACAGGAACCTTCGCCTTCCCCCTCCTCCCCTGCCCCAGCAGCCGCCAGGACAAAACGAAAAGTCATCGCCTGGAAATGGCTCCTGCTCGGCCTGCTCGTAATGATGGCCTGTGCAGGAATTTTTGCCCTGCTTGCCATACCTGTCCACCAGGTGGAGGGAACAGTCAGCCGGGTGCACTGGCAAACCGTGGTTGCAGTCGAGCAACTGAAACCAGTACGCCATGAAGAAGTAGCCGGCAATCCTCCCCAGAATGCCTATGATGTTTCCTGCTATGACAAAATCGAACAGGTTTGCCATGAAAAGACCATTGATCTTGGCAATGGCTATGCTAAGGTGGTACAGGAATGCGAGGATCAACGCCAGCAATACTGCTCCTATACCGTGGACGAATGGGTTATAGCGCAAAAGTACCGCCTGGAAGGCGATGATCTCTCCCCACGTTATGCTCAACCCTCGCTATCCTCGCAGCAGCGTTTGGGAACCACCGAGATCCTCCTGCGGGTTTACTTCAACGTTCCCAGTGGAGAAAAAGTTTACACTGCCGCAGAGCGTGAGTTTTCACAATTTCAGATCGGCAGCCGCTGGCGATTGCAGTTAAACGCACTGGGCGGCGTGATCGCAGTGGAGCCTCTGCCATAAGGCAGTAGCAAGGCGTTGGTCAAGCAAAAGATTTTGAGAGAGTTCCCCGATCCGCCTGCACCCAGGCGATGGCCTGCAAAAAAGCTTCCACCATACGCTCCAGGTTAATTTCCTGAGAGACGATACGGTAGGAGGCTTCCCCTTTACGACGCAAGGCAGGAAGATCGGTCAGCGCCGCGCGAAGCGTTGTCACCAACGCCGGATAATCATCGGGTGGAATTTGCCAGCCATTTTCTGGCCGCACCAGATCATCCTGAGTGCCATCGCCGCGCGCCACCAGCACGGGCAACGCATAACTCATCGCTTCCTGAATCGCCAACCCGCCCGTGCCAGGCAGGACGAAAAGATCGGCTTGAGCGAAGTAAGGCGCCAGCTCTGCGCCATGCTTTTCCCCGAAGAATTCAGTCTGAGGATAAAAGCGGCGCGCGAGCTGCTCCAGGTGCGGTCGCTCCGGCCCGTCCCCGACGATCCATAAGCGCGGCGAAGGCGAGACCTCGGCACAGGCGCGGATCAACCAGTCCACCCGCTTGCGCGCCTGTAGCCGCCCGACGAAGAGCACCGTCGGCTGTTCGACAGTGAGCGGTCGCTGCGGCGGGGGAAAGACGGGACGCGGCGCCACGGCATTCGGCGCCAGGAAAACGCGCGCAGGCGGTATTCCAGCCGCAACATATTCTTCCACCCCACGACGGCTATAGGCGATCAAGCCATCAAACTGCTCCAGGAAGCGCAAACGCCCCAGGCGGCGCCACCCGGCCTCAGGTCCCGCGAGCGCAGGCGCACCCAATCCCCATCCCAGCACCGGGCGCCGACGTTCTTTCATCCATCGCACCGCCAGGTTTGTGCTCAAATAGCGCGGATTGGCCTCCACGATCAGGACTTGCGGGTCCCAGGTGCGTAACCATTCCAGTAAGTTCCTCTGGTAACACAGATAGAATGGTCCCCAAAACAAATGCAGATTGCGCGCCGCAAAATAGTGCCCGTGGCTCAGCCCGGTCGCAGGGCGTATCCCTTCCTGGGGACGCGGCTGGCCTGCGAACAGGCTGAATTGTCCTTCCAGGGCAGCGCCCAGCCGCTCGAAGAAAGGACGACGATAGATGGGGTAAACGCGTTGCAAAAGTCCCAGGCGCATCCCGCTACAGGTGACTATCCCAAAGTGGCTCGGCGACGCCGCGCATTTTGTTCTCATAGCGCGCCATGACGAACAGCGCATCCGAGAGGCGGTTGAGGTAGGGAATGACAAACGCCCCGATCTTTTCCTGCCGACTCAGGGCAACCACCTCCCGCTCGGCACGGCGACAAACGGTGCGCGCCAGGTGCAGCCAGGCGGCGCCGCTGGAACCCCCCGGCAGGATAAAATTTTCCAGGGGGCCAACCACCGCATTTAACTCATCCATCAAGGCCTCCAGACGGCGCACGTGGCGCTCTTCGATCTGGGGCAGGGCATACCGCTGCTTGTCCTCTTCCAGGAACGCCAGATCTGTCCCAAGATGAAACAACTCATTCTGGATCGTGGGAAGTACCTGCTGCAAACGTTCACAGACGCCCTGAGCCAGCGCCAACCCGATCACCGAATTCAATTCATCCACTGTCCCATAGGCCTGGACGCGCAGACTGTCTTTGGGCACGCGTTGTCCGCCTCCCAAGGCAGTGGTACCGTGATCGCCTGTACGGGTGTAAATTTTGGTCAAACGGGGCATAAACACCTCTGAATCAGATGGTTTCCTCACGCAACAAGGCCAATTTTACGTAACTACCTACCATGGCTAATGGAGAACCCTCTGCCTCTTGTCATTGCGAGCGTAGCGAAGCAATCTCCCGGCAAGCAAGGGGATTGCTTCGCCGCCTGCGGCGGCTCGCAATGACAAGGATGGA
>Ga0209162_1001706_pt1 | contig 20825 bp, 25 predicted proteins | sample YNPNPMetaG_FD_187121 | JGI IMG/M metagenome (GOLD analysis project Ga0209162, IMG submission 187121) | Anoxygenic and chlorotrophic microbial mat microbial communities from Yellowstone National Park, USA - YNP NP MetaG (SPAdes) (version 2) ... | reverse complement strand
TGAACGGTGCAGTATCCGCACGGCTGTTAAACCTGAACGAGGAGACTATTGGCGACGTTTGGTTCGAAAATAGTAGCGCCATACTTGACGTCGGCGCAAAACAGATAGTCACGCTTGGCTTTGAAATATAGGTAGCAAGCCGTCACTCGCTATAGCGATTGGTGATCGGTAATCGTCGATCTTTGCCGAAAGCCTTAGGGGTGATTTTCACCCCTGGGGCCGCTTGTCGCCGCTTGTATTCGTTGCGGTCTACCATTCGAATGACGCGTCGGACTGTCTCTTCGTCAAACCCGAGCGCTACGATCTCCATTATACTTCTGTCCTCCTCAATGTAGGCTTGTAGGATCGGGTCGAGAATTTCGTACGGAGGCAGCGTGTCCTGATCCGTTTGGGTAGGTCGGAGCTCGGCAGACGGAGCTCTTTCTAGCACGGAGTCTGGAATGATTTTGCCGAGTGTGTTACGGTAATGCGCAAGCTTATACACAAGAGTCTTCGGTACATCTTTAATCACAGCGAAACCGCCTGCCATGTCGCCATAGAGAGTCGAGTACCCACACGCCATCTCGCTTTTATTGCCTGTCGTTAGAACGAGCAGGCCGTACTTGTTGGAAAGCGCCATCAGAAGGTTGCCTCTAATTCGCGCTTGCACGTTCTCCTCCGCTACACCTGGCTCTGTTCCAGTGAATACGTCTGCAAGAGCTTTACGATACGATTCAAGAATATCGCCTATCCAAATGCGATCCCGGCGTACGCCCAGATTAGCTGCAATCACCTCCGCATCCGATTGTGTGGCCTGCGATGAATATTCGGATGGCATGATCAACACGCGGACGCGTTCGGGCCCGAGCGCATCGCGAGCAATGGCTGCGGTTAGTGCCGAGTCGATCCCTCCGCTTAACCCCAGAACAACCTCCTCAAAACCATTCTTGCGGACATAATCTCTGGTGCCCAACACTAATGCCGAATAGATTTCTTCTAGCTCACCGGGTGCCTCACACGACGGAGTGACTTCGCCGTTATGTTCGATGCGTCTGACTGGTTCCAGCGAGATCACCGGAATCGTTATGCGGCCTGCGCTCTTTACCTTGGCTTTTCGCCTGCGCGGATCGATGAGGCGTCGGTGGTCGACTGGCGAAAGATCTACATCCACCACGGCCAATTGTTCCTCGAACGGTTTTGCTCTAAAGAGAACATCGCCTGACGGCCCGACTACCAGCGAATGTCCGTCGAAGACTAGTTCGTCTTGCCCGCCGACCGCGTTCAAATAGACGACTACGCAACTGTTGTCACTGGCCCGCGCGGCGAGCATCTTCTCGCGGAACTGCCACTTCCCAACGCAGAAAGGTGAGGAGTTTATGTCCACAACGAGCTGCGCCCCGCCCAGCAGCGCCTGAGCCGCGTGTGGACCTTCCGCATACCAGGCATCCTCACATATCTCGACCCCGAATGTTACTTCGCCGAGCGTGTAAACCTGCGTCAAAGTGCCAGACTGGAAGTAGCGATCCTCGTCAAAGACACCGTAGTTGGGCAAAAAGAACTTGTGCGCCTTGCCAACAACTTTGCCGTCGTGAATCACTGCCGCTGCGTTGTAGAGATCCTCTCCCACGTCGACAAATCCAACCACGGCGGTTATACCCTCCGACGCCGCCACTATCTTGTCAAGCGCCGCTACGTTGTCTTCGACGAACGTTGGTTTTAGAAGCAAATCCTCTGGTGGGTAGCCTGTAATAACTAGTTCTGGAAATACAACTATGTCGACGCCTTTGTCCCGGGCCTCCCCAACACGCCTGATGATTCGGTCAGTGTTGCCCCGTATATCACCTACAACAGCGTTGAACTGCGCTAATCCCAGCCGCAGTATCTTGGAGTGTAATTTGCGCATAGCTGCCTCCAGCGCTCCGCTAGCCGTTCTGCCTACTACAGATTTGTCTAACGAACCCGATAATTCCTTACGGCAGAAAGCATTGTAAAGCATTTTGCCGGGGGAGGGTTTATGAAATGCCAATCAGCGGAAAGCCTCGCACAAAAGAATCGCAAAAGCACTATGTCGAGATACCCCGACCCGACACGCAAGTTCTACTCGAAAGGCTTCTCAACTATGAATCCAAGCGCGTCCTATCGGAGCCTCGGCCGATGAGCGCTTCCGAACGCGAAATGCTTCGCGCTGAACTGGTAAGAGATTTCGTCTGTTTCGCGGAGATGGCAATTCAAGGCAAAACACCCGCCAAATCGAAAGCTATATCGGTGTTCGTGCGTAAACTGGCTGAGTTGGCAATTCCATCCCACGAACTACTGGGCACGTATCTGGCCGCCATCAACGTTCTATATGAACGCCACCCAGACCAAGCGGCCAGAACACTCAATGATGCTGCCCGCAATACGATAATATATTTGTTGGACGGCTGCGCAGCCTATCTCGCCCGGAGCAGCGCAAAAAAACCGGGGATAACCGAGCGTAAAGCCGCCGTCGCGCGTGTCGCTGCGTAGATAGCGCTCAATATCTTGCGGCGAAAAGCGATGGCCTTCGGATCTGAAGACAACAAATACGGATTAATGCGTCGTCAGCTCGCGCCAGGGTGTCCGGCCTGATTCATCCTCTAAACGAAATCCTCCAAAGAAGCTCGTGAACACATTGTGGCTTCCGGTAACCTAGCCCACGGCGACGATTTTCCCTCGATCGTCATTTGTGTTGTTACTCGAGCCGGCTCACGTATACGGATGTGACGATAGGGACCGCCTTAGCGTCCTTGCCGAAGCAGTCAGTACCCTTCGTTTCAACAATGAATCCGGAATAGACGATTTGGCGAGAAATATAAGTGGGAAAGCCACGAGTGGGGTTTCAGCACAAATTGCCACACTATACCTACTTGCAGTAGTGCATAGTGCCTGTGGTGTCTTAAGGCTATGCAGGACTGTGCTAGTTGCCGGTTTTTTGCCCAGTAAGGCTCGACGAAGCGAGTAACGTGCGGTGCGGCACAAAAAAGCGATTGCGCTTTAAAAAGAATGGGATATAATGCAAGTACCTGCGTGGTGCGGCGAGAGGTGCTTGGGTGAGGAGGACTTACTACCAAGTTCTAGGCGTTGGCCGATATGCATCTCCCACTACAATAAAGCGAGCATTCAAACGACTCGTACTTACTTGCCATCCGGACATCAATCCTGATGATGAGCTAGCAGCCGAAAGAACCAGGCAGCTCGTGGAAGCCTACAACGTGCTGTCTGACCCGGTTGCAAAGCGAGAGTACGATCTCTTACTTGCAGATGACCGCGACTTCGCACTACAGCTTGTGCGTCTTGGCGAGCCGTGTTACCCTGCTGCGGTGTCCAGGGTTCTTTTCGTGGCTGTCTCATTGTTTCTGTTGATATTCTCCGCAGTTACGTTCTGGAATGCAATCGCCAGTGATCGAGCGGACGTCATCAGACCATTCCTCCCGGAGATTAAGTATCCGCTTGCGTTTAGGGAATTTCCTACATTGGCTGATCCGACCATGACGGATTTGGACACTTGGTATCATACTCAGGAATACAAGCTCTCCCTTGCAAACGGCTGGGCTAAGAACGAGATGCTGAAGGCCTATAACAATGCCCTAGCAAGGGCCTTGAAGCGCCGTGACTACCACCGTGCGAGTTTCTACCGATGTTCGATCAAGGATGCCAACGCATGTTTCCCAGGCGTTTTTTGACGCCGCTAATGCCGACGGCAGACTCTGATAGTGGAATGCATCTTGTCACTTCTGTCCAAGCCCTGATAGAATAGTCAGCGGGATTGTACACCTCTCGCGGCATTGCCTCCGTGGAGTGTTCCGCGTCCGCGCGTGGCAAGCCGGTTTGAATTCGCACTGAAAACGTCGAGACTCACGATAAGTCGAGTCCTGGGTCGGCTGGCTTTTTAGCTGAGGCCGTTGTGATGAGGTAGTGGTGGATATGTTTAACAAGTCCTACGAAGAAATGCTTGAGGATCTGGGACGAGAGATGCGCAAGATGTCAGACGATGTCTTGCTCCATATGTTCCGAATGTCCAGCATGTCCGGAGAGGTGTGGACGCCGCGCGTGGATGTTTACGAGACGGCGGAGGCCGTGGTGGTCAAGGCGTGTGCCGCAGGACTGCAACCGACCCAGATCGAGCTCACCCTTTCCGGCGACAACCGCTTTCTTACCCTCAGAGGCATTCGTGTGGAGGAAGATGAAGACAAGCCCGATCGCATCAGATACCACCAGCTTGAGATCTACTACGGCCCCTTCGAGCGCGTCATCGCTTTGCCCACCGAATTGCACCTTGACAGGGAAAACCTTAGCGCGACGTACTCCGGCGGATTCCTGAAGGTGATCATCCCCAAACTTCAACGCTCAGTGCCCAAGAAGATCCGAGTCGATGAGTAAGTCGGCCGCCCGGAGGTATTGATGGAACCGAACCCGACCGATTCCGGACAGCAGGTAATAAGAGTTGACGAAGACATAGGAGCCGACCACCGGTTGGTAATTCCTGATATCTTGAGCCTGCTACCGCTCAAGGAAACGGTGCTATTTCCCATGGTGGTGATGCCGCTTATTGTCACCCGCGAAAGCTCGATGAAGCTTGTTGACGATGCGGTAGTAGGCGAATCGCGCATCATCGCTGTGTCAGCCTTGAAAGATCCCAACGTAGAGAACCCTGGCGCGAACGATATACATCCCGTTGGGGTGGCTGCCGCCATTCACACTATGCTCAGGCTTGCCGAGCACCAGCGGCTAATCGTGCAGGGACTTAAGCGCATTCGGTTAGTGGAGAGCGTGCAGACTCACCCTTACCTCAAGTTCAGGGTTGAGGAGATGCCTGATATCAAGGACTGGTCAGAAGACGAAAGCGTGGAAATCGAGGCTCTACGGCGCAACGTGGCCAGTGCCTTCCAGAAAGTCGTTGCGCTTTCGCCGAACATGCTTGATGAGCTTCAAGCCATAGCCACCAATATAACTAAACCTGCTGTCCTTGCCGATACTATCGCTTTACATCTTCCAATCGAGGTGCAGGAAAAGCAGGACCTGCTTGAGACACCTGGCGTCCGGGCCAGATTGCGAAAGTTACTGGCCATTCTTATGCGCGAAGTCGAAGTGCTGGAGCTTGGCAGCAAGATACAGTCGCAAGTCCACTCGGAGATGGGCAAAACCCAGCGAGAGTATTACTTGCGTGAGCAGATCAAGGCCATACAGAAAGAACTAGGTGAAGGCGATGAGCGCACCGCAGAAATCGAGGAGCTCAGGAAGAAGATCGCAGACGCTAAGATGACAAAGGAGGCAGAGAAAGAAGCGCTGCGCGAGCTTGACAGGCTTGGCCGAATGTCGCCTGCCGCTCCAGAGTATACCGTTTCACGAACCTACATAGATTGGTTAGTAAGTATCCCCTGGAGCTCGTATACCACTGACAATTTGGAGATTCCGGAAGTTCACAGAATACTCGACGAGGACCACTACGGACTGACGAAGGTTAAGGACAGAATCCTCGAATACCTGTCGGTTCGCAAGTTCAAGGAGCAGGGTGACATTAGGCAGCCGATACTGTGCTTCGTGGGACCTCCCGGTGTTGGCAAGACATCGCTAGGTCGATCGATCGCACGTGCGTTGGGCCGCAAGTTCGTTAGAATGAGCCTCGGGGGAGTTCGTGACGAGGCGGAAATCCGCGGCCATCGACGCACCTATATTGGAGCCCTACCCGGTCAGATAATCCAAGGCATCAAGAGAGCCGGCTCTCATAACCCGGTTTTTATGCTCGACGAGATCGACAAGGTCGGAGCCGATTTTCGCGGCGACCCGTCTTCCGCATTACTGGAAGTCCTAGACCCTGAGCAAAACGGCCAATTCAGGGACCATTACTTGGAAGTAACGTTCGACTTGTCCAAGGTTCTGTTTATCACCACAGCCAACGTGCTGGACACAATATTGCCACCGCTGCGGGACAGAATGGAAGTCTTGGAAATCGCCGGCTACACGGAAGAGGAAAAGCTGGAAATTGCGCGGCATCATTTGATACCAAAGCAACTGGACGAACATGGACTGAAGAAATCTGTGCATATATCGTTCCTCAAGTCAGGAATTATTGAGATCATTCGAGGTTATACCAGAGAAGCCGGTGTGCGCAACCTGGAGCGGCAGGTCGCATCCATTTGCCGGAAAGCCGCCCGCGAGTTTGCCGAGGGCCGAACCGAACGCATCCGCGTAAACCGTGAACAAGTTCACGCATACCTTGGCGCTCCCAGATACGTAGTTGAGGAGTTGGCGGATCGGACCACCGAGCCAGGCGTCGCCGTCGGCTTGGCCTGGACGCCCACAGGTGGCGATGTGCTCTTCGTCGAGGCTACCAAGATGGAGGGAGGCAAGCAGCTCATCATCACTGGCCAGTTGGGCGACGTGATGAAAGAGTCTGCGCAAGCCGCGCTCAGCTATGTGCGTAGTCACGCGAGTGAGTTGGACATTGCGCCAACCTTTTTCAACAAGGCCGACATCCACGTGCACGTACCTGCCGGAGCAATTCCAAAAGACGGGCCGAGCGCAGGCGTTACGATGCTTACGGCGATTGCATCTCTACTTACACGTCGAAGGGTAAAACCAAAATTGGCTATGACTGGCGAGATCACTTTGCGGGGCAAGGTGTTGCCCGTCGGAGGTATTAAAGAGAAAGTGTTGGCTGCGCACAGGGCTGGTGTCGAAGTGGTGCTCATCCCAAAAGCGAATCGCAAGGACTTTGAGGAGGAGGTTCCGTCCGACATTCGCGAAGAGATTGTGGTAGAGTACGTCGACAATGTGGATCAAGTCTTGAAGCTTGCTTTGGAACCGAAAGCTTCCTAGGTAGTGGAATTACCTCTTGCGGCCTGCGCCATTAACGGTAGTATGTCGTCATCGGTAAGGTCGCGCCAGGTGATGTATGCATCTGCTACAGCGAAAGGCACTGACGAGCTGACGTTCTCGAAAGCCACAGCGTCTGCCTCTCTTGCTACCATTGCCGCTGTTGATTGAGAAGCCACCGGAGCGGCAGCTATCACCTTGAGCGCGCCACGTCTTCGCATAGCGCCCATCGCTGCAAGTATGGTGTAGCCGCTAGCGACGCCGTCGTCAACCACAATCACTGTTCGGCCTTCGATTTCTGGCATTGGACGGGCAGGGCGGTAGATCTCGCTGCGCCGATTTGCTTCCTCGCGGACACGTCGGATTACCTGGTCAATCTGAGTGGTGGTCATTCTCAGCTCGGCCAGCACTGCTTTGTTCAACACGGCGGCTTCGTCGGCGGTGACGGCTCCGAATCCAGCCTCGGGGCTCCACGGTATGGGGAGCTTTCGGGCAACCACAACTCCCCACTCGAGTCGCAAATCCCCCGCCGCTGCCGCAGCCACGGGCACCCCGCCTCGCGGTATAGCCATCACCACCGAGTCTTCGTCAATGAGACCCCAAAGACGCCACGCCAGCTTGTGGCCCGCTTCTGTCCTATCTGCAAACAAGGCTTCAGTCATATTCGGCCTTGGCCTAGTAGTCAGTCGAACTTCGCTTAAGCATGTCCACTACTTCCTGGTCGGTGACTTGCCTGAAGTCACGATACCAATAACTTACGGCCGGGAACGGGGTTGGAGCACTCACACATATTACCTCGTCGAAGTCGGGTCTAAGCGCCTCGAGGGAATCGGGTGGGGCGACCGGCACGGCGAGTACTACCCGCGCAGCACCCAATCTTCTTAGCGCCAGTGATGCAGCGCGCACCGTGTAACCCGTAGCAATGCCGTCATCGACCAGCACAACATTCTTATTAACCACGTTGGGCGGCTCGACAGTCCCACGATACGCCAGCAATCTTCGCTTGACTTCCTCTAGCTCCTGTCCAACTCTCTGCTTGATGTAGTCTTCTGATACTTTCAGGTACTCTGTGGCCTTAGAATCCAAAACAGTGTCGCTGTTTCCCCAACTGATTACCGCTCCAATGGCGAGCTCGGGTTGTCCTGGCGCGCCGATCTTGCGCGGCACGATTACATCAAGAGGAAGTCCGAGCGCATCGGCGATTACCCGGCCCACCACCACGCCACCTCGCGGTATAGCCAGAACAACGCAGTCACCTTTCAGGCGATTTCTGAGTGCCTCTGCGAGGATGGCTCCCGCCTCGCGTCGGTCGCCAAACACTCTGATAACATCCATAGGTGCTAATCCTCCCTCGCCGCCTAGCCTTTCGTACGAACAGATCTAAGGAACGAACTCGACGTTTGACACGCACCTGATGCCAGTGATAGATTATACCCGGCTTATCAGAGCCTAATAGGTTGGGTTTGGCACTAGCTGAACTTATAGAGTTAACGGGCTAGCACCTTGGGGGTAGTGAGTAGGCGATGCCTCTAATATCACCTGCAATGATGGACGAAATTGAGCGGCGTAAAGAGAACGTGCGCCGGGTGTGGAATTATCAGAAGGTTGACCACATCCCTGTGATGCTGAGTGTCGTAAGTGAGCAGCCGCGTTACACAACGCAAGAGCATTTTCTTGACGGTGACAAGCAATTTGAGCTGGAGCTTGAGAGAGTAAAGTTGTCCCTCGAGCGCGTGCCCGACGACTATATACCTGCAATGAGGCCTGACGTTGGCTGTGTGGTGATCGAGAGCGCACTTGGGGCGGAGATTGTCTTCGGCGACGACCCCTGGCAGACTTGCAACGTCAAGGAACCCATCCTCAACTCCGTTGACGACATATACAAGTTGAAAAAACCCAATCCGTACACGGATGGTCTCGTCCCTGAAGGACTACGGCGCATCAAAAGCTTCGTTGAACGCACGGATGGGCAGGTCTATGTGTCTTGTCTGGACATGGGCGGGCCGATGAACGTTGCGTTCACACTGCTGGGCGGAGTTCAGTTCTACATGATAAGCTACGACGCGCCAGAAGCGCTGGAATACCTTGCCGGCTTCGTCGCGGACGTGTTCATTGAGTTCGCCGATGCGTGTATTGAAGCTGCCGGAGGCATACAACACGTTACAACCACTGACTTCCCATATCACTGGCAGCCAGAGGACAAAAAGGGGCATATGTCGGACGATATCTGTGCTCAGTTCTCCCCTGAGTTCTTCAATCGATTCAGCAAGCCCTTCAACAACCGCATCTATCAGCGTTACGGCGGCGGCATGATGCACAACTGCGGTCCGAACCCATGCGCGATGGAATACTTATGGCACGAGCCACGTATTTATGGAGTCGATCTAGCGTATCAGTACTCCAAAGGAGATTTGGCCCTTTTCAAACAAGCATTCAAGGGCGAGGGCATAATCTATTTTGAACTCAATCAGAACCCACCAAAGCCAACAATCGAATATGTCGAGGACTACCGTCAAATAATGGACGCGCTGGCTCCGGATGTAATTGCCATACCGTCAGTCACTGCGACGTCCAACGAGGACGTCCGTGCCATCTACGATGCATTCTACGAGGTAGCGCGCGAGTATGCTGCCAGAATGAACTGGAAGGATGACTAGTCCCTGGGATTCAAACCGCAAACGAGTCGCCGTGCGAAGATGCGTATGATAAAGCAGGTGGTAGGGTCAGGCTACCACCTGCTTGGGGCAATAGAGGACGGCTATCTTGCCAGGTCGGCACCGTCCCGTAGGCAGGCAGGTTATACCCGGCGGGCATTCGTGTGAAACGCCAGCCATAGCAGTCTTTGGCCAACATCTGAAGGGCTCGACGTAAGAATCGTGTTCGCAGCTTTATTCGAGAGGTTCGAATGGTTCTTGCAGAGCTTCCTCGACATAGAATTCTTCGTAGTCCTCGAACTCGTCTAGACAGTCATCGCTGCAGAAGTAGTATGTTCGCCCATCGCGCTCGGCCTGAAATGGAGTCTCAGCGCCAACCTCAGCGCCGCACACAAGATCTCGATACATCGCTGGGCCTCCTATAAAGAGTGCTCCATAGTAAAATTACCGGTGCTGGCGCCCGCACAAACCTGTCGAGACTACCTTACCCTTGGGTTCCACCACTGATGAGTGAAGGCTGCGGTTGCGGCTTCGGCAGTGACCGGTTGACCGAGTGCGTTGAGAGATTCCCGTGCGATATCGCCGACGAACAGTATCTGCGTCGAATGAGAATCGCTACCCGCAGCTAGGCAACGCAATGTCACAGACTTTACTTCTGTGTGTGAGGCAAACGTTATACGGGCTAGCGTAAGTGCTGTGTCTAGAACAGCTACTCTCGTGATCGAAAGCAGGGCGGTCGTCGAATAAGTAACAATGGCTGTGCCAGTACGCGGGTCCGCGATTACATCGTCAACGATTATTTTCGCCGTGGCCACAGCCTCCGATTTCAGCAGTTCAGCCTTGATCATCTGTTCGGCAGCGGTGCGTGCGGTTGTGCTTGGCTCCGCTCGACCCGACAGCGATGGAGTTCTTTGAGTTAAGGGCGTAGTGGGTTTATCGGCGGACGGCACGCTTGACTTCGTTCTGACAGAGGACTTTGGGGGAAGTTGGGTGTTGTTGGCCTTGATGACCCAGACTCCAAACAGTGTGAGCGCTATCCCTACTACAACGGCGAGGATCGGTAAGAACCACCGGCCGATCACTTGTGATCGGCCGGTTCCAATTATAGACGACGATCTACTTGGTGAGCCGAATGAAGAAAGCTCGGCGGCGACTTGGCGCCATACCCTTGCTTCGTCTAGCATCCCGCGCTCCTCATAGATCGCTGCTAGTAAAGCCGGACCTGCCGGGTTGTGAGGATCAAGACGCATAGCCTCGACAGCATCCGCCAGCGCTGCGTCCCATTCCTGTCGAGCGCGATGGTACTTGGCGGACTGGACAAGTGCATTTGCCTCTGCGTTTTGTTGTGCCGACAGTGGCTTACCGCAGTTCGGACAATACTGTGCGCTTGTGTCGAGAACGATCCTGCAGTCTTCGCAACGGCGCATAAGCACTACGACACAGCAAACTTCTCCGCTGCCTTGACTGTTTGCGAGAGTAGCATCGCGATTGTCATGGGACCTACGCCGCCGGGAACGGGCGTGATGTAGCTAGCGCGCTGAGCGGCACCTTCGTAGTCCACATCACCCACGTCGTGCGATTTGCCCTCCACCTTGTTGTAGCCGGCGTCCACGACAACTGCGCCTTCTTTAATCCAGTCGCCTTTGATAAACTCTGCTTTGCCGATGGCTGCTACCAGGATGTCTGCCCGACGCACAATGTCGGGTAGGTTTTGGGTTCTAGAGTGGCAGATGGTGACAGTTGCGTGCCTCTCGAGGAGAGCTAGAGCCACGGGCTTGCCGAGTATAATGCTTCGACCGACGACAACAGCCTCCTTGCCCTTGATCTCGATGCCGTAGCGTTCCAACAGGGTTACGATCCCCAGGGGCGTGCAGGCAACGAAGTCTGCAGTGCCTAGCACCAGCCTTCCCAAGCTGATGGCGCTTATGCCATCAACATCCTTCTCAGGAGCTACGGTAGAGAGTATATCGAGTTCGTCCAAGTGTGACGGCACGGGGTGCTGCACCAGTATACCGTGTACCGATTTGTCGGCGTTCAGCGAGGCTATGAGATCCTTTATCTCGTCCTGGGTACTGGTCGCGGGCAGCTCAATGAGGTCTGAGAGCATCCCGATCGACTCGCAAGCCTTTTTTTTCATACGGGTATAAGTGACCGAGGCTGGATCATCACCTACGAGGATAACGGAGAGCCTCGGCACTATCGCTCGCTCGGTCTTGAGCTTCTCAACACGAGCGGCGAGCTCACTTCTTATCTCTTTTGCAAGCGCCGCCCCGTCCAATATTTTTGCTTCCAAAATCAGCCTCCAGATTGTCTTTGTGTGCTTTTATATAGCCGGCGAGCACGCCGTTGACGAACTTGCCGGACTCAGCCGTACTGTATTTCTTTGCCAGCTCCACCGCCTCATCCACGGCAACAACAGCAGGCACGGTTTCTACGTACTTTATCTCATAAATGGCCATTCGCAGTATGTTGCGATCTACTGCTGGCTGCCGATCCAGTGGCCAATCCTTAGATAGCGATTCTATCTGTTCATCTACTTCCTTTATGTTGGCAAGTACGCCCTGAGCAAGGTCCTTCGCGTAGCCTCTGGCCTCTTCCGACTTACTAGAGTCCTTTGTTTCGAGCTCGCTGAGATCAGCCATTTCGAGAGCCGTTTCAAGAGCTTCTGAAAACGGCACGCCGCATGCGTCCCACTGATAGAGTATGTTCAGTGCAAGTTCTCTGGCGGCGCGTCGAATACGTTTCATTTCGTTACACGCCGGAGTTGAGCCGTCGGGGAATGAAGCTAGTGGACAGCTCTCCCCTGCGGAAGAACTCATTCGAGATGATGCGCGCCTGATAAGGTATGTTAGTGTTTACACCCTCGATCTTGAACTCCTCCAAGCAGCGCAGCATACGAGCGATTGCCTGATTTCGATCCGAGCCCCATGTAATTAACTTGGCTAACATCGCATCATAATACGGCGGAATCTCATACCCGGCGTACATATGCGTATCCACGCGAACGCCGAAGCCACCCGGCATCAGCAAGTGCTTGATGGTGCCGACAGACGGCGCAAAGTTGTTAGAAGGGTCCTCGGCGATAATGCGGCACTCGATGGCGTGTCCCTCGATTCTCACATCCTTCTGTGTGATGGAGAGTCTCTCACCGGAGGCAATTCTGATCTGCTCCTTTACAATGTCTACTCCTGTCACCGCCTCCGTTACCGGATGCTCCACCTGCACTCGAGTATTCATTTCCATGAAGTAGAAATTACCATGCTTGTCGAGCAGAAATTCCACGGTCCCGGCGTTGGTATAGCCGACGGCTTTGGCCAATTTGATGGCCGCTTCGCCCATTTTCGAGCGGACGGAGGGCGTGACGGCGGCCGATGGCGCTTCTTCGACAAGCTTCTGGTTTCGCCTCTGAATCGAGCACTCACGCTCACCAAGATGGACGTATTGCCCATGTTCATCCCCGAGAAGTTGAATCTCGACGTGTCGTGGTTCTTCGATCTCTTTTTCTATGTAGAGCCCGCCGTTTCCAAACGCCGATTCCGCCTCCGCCGACGCTACCTTAAGAGCGCCCGCTAGGTCTTCTTCGCTTTCGACCACGCGAATTCCGCGTCCGCCGCCGCCTGCTGTAGCCTTGAGCCTGATCGGATAACCCATCTTGGACGCGGTGCGGAAAGCTTCCTGCTCGCTCTGAATGATGCCTCTGCTGCCGGGAATCACGGGCACGCCTGCTTTCGCAGCAGTTTCCTTAGCGCGAGCTTTATCGCCCATCAGTTCGATGGCGGAGGCCTTCGGACCGATAAACTTTAAGTTACAGGCCTCGCATGCCTCGGCAAAGCTGGCTTGCTCTGAAAAGTACGCATAGCCCGGATGGATTGCCTCAGCGCCGGTAATGATCGCGGCACTGATGATGTTGGGCATGTTGAGGTAGCTATCTTTGCTGGGCGCTGGTCCTACGCAAACCGCCTGATCAGCCAAGCGCACGTGAACCGAGTGCCTATCGGCCTCCGAGTAAATGGCGACAGTTTCAATCCCCATCTCCTTACACGCGCGAATTATTCTTAGCGCGATCTCTCCGCGGTTTGCGACGAGTATTCTCTTGAACAAACCTGAACCCCTTGGTCTCAATAAGTAGCGTGCGATTGGTATTGACAGCGAACGGAGCCGTCGGCTGGGTTGTATATGTAAGGCTGTTTGGACACCGGACATTGGAAATAGTCAGCGGAAACGCCCAACCGCAATTCCTCAAGGGTCGGAGGATTCGCCTCATTTGGGTCCGATGCCTTGTATGTTACTATGGCTGCCCGTATCTGACGTAGCCTCTCCTGGCAGTCGACGCCCTTTGCAGTATCAATGGCCTTGCCGACCACCGTGCTCTTGCGGCTTTGTTGATCGAGAAGCTTGTTATCGCTTTTGACCGAGCCAGTCCATAGTCGGCTCAGGTAAAAAGCTCCTGCCGCAACAAGCAATGCCACCACGAGAATGATGCCCATAAGTGTCCAACTTCCTTTGCGGCCCATCACTGCTTTACCTCCGGTTCAAGGCGGAACAACGGTTGGCCGTATTCCACGGGCACTTCGTCCTCCACTAGGACCTCGACCACTTTACCGCTTACGTCACTCTTCACGTCGTTTAGCAGCTTCATGGATTCGATAGCACCGACAACTTGCCCTTCCTTCACGTGAGAGCCTTTTTTTATGCCTTCGCTAAAGTGAAAGATGCCGACCATCGGAGCAACAACGAAGTGTCGTTGCTCAACCGACTCCGCCACAACTTGAGCACTATCCGCACCAGTCACGGAGATCGGAGCAGAGGCTTGTGCTATCCTGGTGCCCTTCTTGGCCGTAACCGTAAAGCTCCCTTTTCGCATCGAAAGCTCGCAGACGGTGGAGTGCTCCAAAACCTCAATAATCTCTTCGATGCGTGCAATATCCATAGTCACATAACCTAAAAGTCGAATACTGAGTATTCATTAATCCGGAGGCCGCAGCGAACAAACAGATGTCGGGACTACTGTTTCACTCGCTCAAGATACTCGTTAGTTCTGGTATCGACTTTCACTCGGTCACCCACATTTATGAAAAACGGAACCTGAATGACGGCACCCGACTCGATGGTCGCGGGCTTGCTGCCGCCGGACGCCGTATCGCCGCGGACGCCAGGATCAGTCTCGACAACGGTCGCTTCGATGGTCAACGGCAGCTCGATGTTGATTATCTCACCTTGATGGGTAAGAGCCGTTACGCTTAAGCCCTCCTTCAGGTATTTCACGCTGTCTCCGATCTTCTCTCCGGGTACCGGAATCATTTCGTAACTCTCGGTATCCATGAAGTAGTATTCACCGTCTTGCTCGTAACTGAACTCCATCTGGAAGCGTTCTAGGATTGCCTGATCCATTCTTTCACCAGCGCGGAATGTTTTCTCTGTTACAGCGCCAGTGCGAACGTTCTTGAGCCTAGTGCGAACAAACGCACCGCCCTTACCTGGTTTGACGTGTTGAAACTCTACAATTGTATAAATCTCGTTGTCGAGTATAATTGATATCCCATTCTTGAAATCACTGGTATCCATTGACTAGTGGGTCCTCCGGGTTGGCTTCTGATCGGCGAAATTATAGCACAAGGTTTCACGCACCCGCAAATATTCGCCCGCTTTAGATTCTCAGCAAGTCTTTAATCTATTGAGGTTCCCGAGGGTATAAGTGAGCGGAGATAAGACCTTGTTTCGCTTGTCGTACGTCTTGCCGTGCGCCGGTATCGCGCTGGCGCTTCCCACGTTGAGCGCATTAGGTGTCGAGAACCGCCCAGCCGACAACCGGGGCTTTCTGGAAGATGCGCCCGTGTTCGTTCATAGCGAGGCTGATGTTCCTCTGACGCAACTCGGCGCTGGAATACCCAGTACGGGAACCACAGTGCCGGACGTGGACATACAAACTGTCTCTTCTGGCGGCTTTCGACAGCATGGTCAGGTTGTACAGCCCCTTCTGAAGGTAACAGAAAATTCTTACCGTATCGGTGTCATTAGGGGATATGGTGCGTTCGCTCTTGGCCTATCTGTGCGCTACGTTCGCAATCACGTGATAGGAGCTATAGGAGGATTTCCTGCATCTGGGGTAGCAGAGGGTTGGGGTGACTTGAGCCTCATTGGGAAGAGAATCCTGTGGTGCGGACCGGGCAACGGGCAGCTCGTGTTTTCTGGCGGCATCGAAATCCCCACCGGCGAGGACAATTCGATCTTCGGGCAAAGCAACGTCGTTACCAAGTCCTACTATGCTAGCCAACGGCTCTTAATGCCAATAGGTTGGCAGCCAGGGACAGGCACCGTCAACGGTTACCTTACCCTCGCTTACAGAGGGGGCAGGGGACGGCTTTCCTACGAAGGCAACATTGCTTGCAAGCTTTTTACTCCAGGGGTGGAGGATTCAAAGATCGGCGATATACTGATCGTCGGCGGACCTGTTACCTGAGGGCTCGCAAGAGATTTAGCAGTGTCCTTGGCAGGAACCGTTCGAGTGCAAGCGGACGATAGCTATCCAAACGCGCCACCACCCGAGGTGGGGCAAGCGGCTCTCGCCGGAACCACTACTCACGGAACTTTATTTTATCTTGATCCTAGCATCAGATATCGGCTTCCCAATAACATGGTGATTGGGATAGCGGTTAGAGTGCCGATGTCGGTGCCCGAGAACGGCTTGGTCCCGCAAAGCCGGATATCACTGATAATCTTCCCTATGTTTTAGACTCGCAGTCTAGTTCAACTCTTCTTTAACAGAAAGATAGAGTAGTCAGCGAAAAAGTTCGGCAGTAACCGAACGCGCTTGCAACCTTTCTCGCCAAGCACCAGATGAGTTTCGCGCACTATTTTAAGGCCATGTTCGGTACAGAAACGGCGGAAGTCCTTAGTTGTCGTTAGGTGTATGTTTGGCGAATTATACCATTCATACGGCAGCCGTTTGGTCTTAGGCATTACACCGCCAAAGAAAAGCTGTACCCGCACCCGCCAGTAACCGAAATTTGGGATCGATATTATGCAATTTCTGCCGACCCGTGCGGCCTCCCTAATGAGGAAGTCCGGTCTGTGCAAAACTTGAATAGTGCTGGTGAGGATTACGTAGTCGAAACTGTCGTCGGTGAAATCTGCAAGCCCCTCGTCAAGGTCGCCATGGTACACGAATAGACCTTTGGCAATACACTCCTGAATGGCTTGGTCCGACAACTCGATTCCCTGCACTCGGGCGCGTTTCTCAAGCTGCAACGCCTTAAGCAGTTCCCCTTCACCGCATCCAAGGTCCAATACCTTGCTTCCCGGAGCCACGAGTTCAACAATTTGTCGAAACTCGGGCCGCAGATCTGCCAATGTCGACTTCGCGGAGCTAGAGGTCATACGATCTTCCTCCTAGATCCGCGTATTCAAGAAAGTTGACTATCAGTCTTCCTAGGCTCTCGACTTCAAGCAAGAAGGCGTCGTGTCCATAGTCCGATTTTATCTCCGCATAGCTCACATCTGCATTGTTTCGGCGGAGCGCCGAGACGATTTCCTTAGACATATCGGGTGGAAATAGCCAATCCGACGAAAACGATATTACCAGGAACGCCGCCCTGGCGCGTGCAAGCTCCTTGCGCAGGTCGCCGCTGGGCTGTGCAAGGTCGAAGTAGTCCATAGCCTTTGTGATGTATAGGTATGAGTTAGCATCGAAACGCTCGACGAACGATTCGCCCCTATAATTGAGATAGCTTTCGACCTGGAACTCGGTTACAAAGTCATAGTCAGGGACGGCCTTGTCCTGCAAGTCGCGTCCAAACTTGCTGTGCATAGACTTATAAGACATGTAGGTTATGTGGCCGATCATCCTTGCAATGGCAAGGCCAGAGCTTGGAACCGCCTTGCCATAATAATCGCCACCGTTCCAATTGGGATCCGACATAATTGCGTGTCGACCAACTGCGTCGAATGCGATCGCTTGTGCCGAAAGACGAGCAGTGGTTGCGATCGGAATAGCCAGCCGGACCATTTCGGGATAGGCCACAGCCCACTTAAGCACCTGCATACCGCCCATGCTGCCGCCCACAACGCACATCAATTGCTTTACCCCCAGATGATCGACAAGCGCTTTTTGAGCGTTCACCATATCCGAAATAGTTACCATAGGGAAATTCAATCCGTAAGGCTTGCCTGTAGTGGGGTCGATCGAACTAGGACCGGTGCTGCCCTTGCAGCCGCCTATAATGTTGGAGCACAGGACGAAGTACTTCCTAGTATCGAAAGGCTTACCGGGGCCAACCATGTTATCCCACCAGGGAATGGACTTGGGCGAACCCGGCGGATGTTGGCCGGCGACGTGAGCGTCCCCTGTCAACGCGTGGCATATGAGTATGCAGTTGCTCTTGTCCTCGTTTAGTTCGCCGTAGGTCTCATAGGCAATAGTGATGGGCCCGAGTTCGCGGCCGCATTCCAATTTAAGCCGATTCGGCGGCTCTGCGAATGTGAAGTACTGGGTTTCTACGATACCTACTGACCCATCGACAACGTTCGACATTGCCAATTCCTTTGCATCCTTCCCGGCGCGGGATCTCATTGGCCCAACAGAGCATTCATACGAAAGGATACCACCATTGCCAAGCGTTGCGCAACGTGTGCAAGCCTTTGGAAACCGTCTTGTCTCGCTGATCAAAGTTTAAGGTACGCCGAGCTTGGCACAAAGAGGGTGGTCGGATGGGCGCAGTGTTGCAAGCGCTATGCCCAGGATTCTGAGCTTGACCGACATTACGACTTCGGAATGCTGAGTTTGGGTCTCTTGTCTTGATTTGGCGTCAGAATTGGAACGGTTCAATCGAGGAGATAAAACGGGCACTTATAAGTGGAAGCAAAATCCCATTCCAAGGAACGAGTCCAAATACGGAACAAGAGTAAGTGCTAGTCAAGATCGCCACGCGCCGGGGATCCCGCGAGTCAGCTCTGGAGGTCCGAATGTTTGGTCGCTCGTCAGGGAAAATTGAAATACCAAGTATGCCCGCAGCCCTTGCCCGCATAATACAAATTACCAACTCCCCCAACGCCACGGCCGAGCAAGTCGCAGGCGTCGTCATGCTCGACCAGGCCCTTTCAGCTAAAGTACTGAGATTGGCCAACTCTGCGTTTTATGGACGCAAATTGAAGGTCGAGACCATCTCCGAAGCTGTTATGACTCTTGGTTTTATGTCGGTACGTAACCTGGCTGCCTCTGCCTCTATCGTTGACGCATTGTTCCCACAGAGACTGTTTCCGGGATTCAACTGGCAAGACATGTGGGTGCACTCAGTTACTTGCGCGGTCGCTAGTGAGGCAATCTACACACACGCGACCAATTCACGCGCGGATGCCGAATCAGCGTTCGTCGCTGGTCTTCTCCACGATATGGGTAAGCTGGTGATTGCTCGCGCGCTTCCTCAGCGTTTCACACGGGTAGTAGAGAAGTGTCGGGAGGTAAACTCCGAGATGTTTGTGGTAGAGGCCCACTTACTGGGCACCGACCACGCCAGAATTGCCGGCGATTTATCGGAGCAGTGGCAGTTTCCGGAAAAGTTAAGTGTCGCTGTTGAATACCACCACGCGCCGGATATCGCACCGGGCTACGATCATCTCGTCCGTGCCGTCTATGCTGGCAATATGCTGACCAAGAGGCTTAGCCGCCACTACATTCAAGGCATGCGCTCCGAAGTTGGCCTCAAGCAAATCGCCGAAGCAGGTGGGCTAAGACCGGAACAGGTTGATTCGGTCGTGAACGATACTCGGGAGAAATTAAAGCAATGCGGCCAGATACTTGCGTGGGGCAACAGTATGCCAGGAGCTCGAATCGCACACGCCGCATAGACCTTTTTGGGGAGAGAATGGCGCTCCTAGCGTTAAGTTTTGTAAGGACTTGCATCAGTCGATGTTGAGCACGAATTGATGATGTGGAAATGTGACCTGCCCCTGATTTGGGGGACCAGTCACGGAGTCGTAATACCTTTGTTTTCGCAAAGGCCACCGGCAGGGATCACGGCCTCCGGTGCGGGCGGACCTTGTTGTAGTGCTTCACCCACTCGCCCACGATCACCTTCGCCTCCAGCAGCGTGTCGAAGAGCTCCCCGTTGAGTAGTTCGTCTCTCATCTTCCCGTTGAAGCTCTCCACATACCCGTTCTCCCAAGGGCTCCCTGGCTCGATGAACAACGTCACCGACCCCATGTTAGTCAGCCACTTTCGCACCGCGTTGGCCGTGAACTCACGGCCGCACGCCGCTTCGCCGGGCTCAGAAGTTTTCCGACACCGCCTCGCGCAGTATCGAGTTGTCAAGAGACAGGTCCGCAACCAGCCTCTTCAGACGGCTGTTCTCAGCCTCCAACTCCTTGAGCCGCTTGGCCTGATCGACACGCAACCCACCGCTCCTTGCGCTAGCGTTAGTAGGTGTTGCGAGTCACACGGATCTTGCGAATGGCAGCGTCGATTGACTCGCCATTAGCAGTCATCACCTCTACCTCACGAAGCTTGTTGATGATCTGCTCGGCTGTGTAACCCTTCTTCGGCATCTAAGCCTCCCCTTATACCAGTCACACATATTGTAACTCAACATGTGGACCAGGATTTGGGGGGCAGGTCACACTGTCATTCGTGGGCGTCAGGATCGCTTCATCTAGTGCCCACCCGGTGCCGCAAAGCAGTGTTGCGGCGATCCATACAAGAAAGCCGGTCAGGGCCTTGGTTCTCATTTCTTCCTCCTCATCTAGTTTAGTAGTCAAACTGCGAGTTCATTGCTCGTGGCAAATGGCCCATTCCATTGCCAGGTCATACGCCTGTTTGAGTAATTCGTGTTTACTCCAGTCAGCAAAGAAGCTCCGAAATCTAGGTTCCTCAAGAACGTGCTTCAGGGCTCCTGTGACTATAGCAGCCTGCACTTCAGAATCATTGCCCAGGTAAACCTGCGCTAGCAAATCCTTTAGTTCAACAAGAAGCACTTGCTGCCCGGGTTCTTCGTCACGCGCCAAGGCACGAAACCGACTCGCTATGGCAGCAGCGGCTTCGTAACGACTGAGTGCCCACTCACCTTTCGGGTCTTCCAGCAGACACCTTCTGTAGAAAGGGATCAGGAAAGCTAGAAGATCAGCTTCTTCCAGTGGAGGATCTACACGCTCCCAATTTGGAGAGTAGGTCACGAGTTCATGGACGGCTCCCAGTACCTCCAAGTTGGAATGCTGCATCCACTGCAAGACTGCATCCTTTGAGACTGGCCTGTACCCGGTTGTACGGGTACTTTGTTAGGCAGCATTGGCCAGGGTAGCTGACTCGAACTGCGCCGGGGAAAGGTATCCCAGCGTCGAGTGTAGCCTGACCCTGTTGTAGAACAC
>Ga0209162_1001704_pt1 | contig 20837 bp, 17 predicted proteins | sample YNPNPMetaG_FD_187121 | JGI IMG/M metagenome (GOLD analysis project Ga0209162, IMG submission 187121) | Anoxygenic and chlorotrophic microbial mat microbial communities from Yellowstone National Park, USA - YNP NP MetaG (SPAdes) (version 2) ... | reverse complement strand
TGCACTGCTTTAACAAATTTGGAGTGGAGGTATCTGTCCCAAAAGGGCAAACAGCCTACATGCCGTGCTTTGTAAGCATCTCTTCAAACTGTGAGCCCAGGCACTGGCAGAACTCTCAACAAGAGGTGGAGGAATTTCTAAACAGGCTTCCTGCCATGGGCTACAAAGAGATCCTAAACTGGATGGAAGAGATCAAGGTGAGGGCCTCCTATTCTGCCCAAGGACTTAGGCAAGGCATAGACACATTGACCTTGCTCATAGACAAGAGGTATCCCACCTACGACAAAAAGAGGAGATCCTTGCTCCAGATCTATCATAACACCCTAAAGGAGATCTTGAATTCCATCCCCACCATTCAGGAAAAGGCTGTGGAATTTACACGCATCAACTGGGATTTGAGGGGTGCACTAAGGCCACCTGAGGGACAAGAAAGGGTTTTGGTGATAGATGGAAGCCTCTTTCCGCCAGAGGGCGATGAATGCGATGCAAGGCTTATGGTGGAGGCCTACATTTTGGGGTGGAAGAGGTTTATTGTGTATGGTCTAAAAGGCCAGCGTTTCCACGGGTGCGGGTTTGGGCCTGAAAGCATGGAAGTGAAGATAGATGTGTACGGTAGCTCAGGCGACTATCTGGCCTCTGGAATAGACGGCCTTCAAATATATGTCCACGGCAATGCCCAGGATCAAGTTGCCCAAATAATGAAGGACGGAAAGCTGGTGATATTTGGTGACGTGGGACAGACCTTTATGTATGGGGCAAAAGGGGGTGTTGCCTATGTAATGGGAAATGCCGCCGGAAGACCACTTATCAATGCAGTGGGAAGGCCAAGGGTGGTAATAAACGGAACATGTCTGGATTATCTTGCAGAGTCCTTTATGGCAGGAGATCCCTTAAAGGGTGGAGGCTTTGTGGTATTGAACGGTTTGTATTTTGACCACCAAGGAGCGGTAAGGGATTTACCTTCACCCTATCCAGGATCCAATCTCTTTTCCTTGGCCTCAGGCGGTGCTGTATATGTGAGGGATCCCTTTAAACTAATAGACGATGACCAACTCAACCAAGGACAGGTGCTGGAGATCCATAAGGAAGACTGGGAGCTCATCCTTCCATACCTTCAGGAGAATGAAAGGCTTTTTGGGATAGACATTGAAGGGCACCTCCTCACCGTGGAAGGAAAACTTCTTCCACCAGAAGCAGTTTATCGAAAGGTGAGGCCCAAAAATGGCTCCCTCCATTCCTTGGATGGCTTGGAAGAATGGGTTTAGGAGAGTTTTGACTTTTCCTTTAGATGGTGCCTAAACCCATTTGTTATGGGCATTCTCCTATCCTTTCCAAAGGCCTTGGGTGTGATCTTGATTCCAGGAGGAGCCTGTCTCCGCTTATACTCGTTTCCGTCAATCATCCTTATAACCTTTTCGACCAAAACCCTATCACCAATCAACCCAACTATCTCATCAAAACCCCGATCCTCTTCCACATAGGCCTTGATAATCCTATCCAGCACCTCGTATGGTGGTAAAGTGTCTGTATCCTTCTGCCCAGGCCTAAGTTCTGCCGATGGCTCCTTGATCAAAACCCGATGGGGAATCACTTTACCCATCTTGTTTCTGAATTTGCAAAGTTCATACACCATTGTCTTGGGCACATCCTTTATCACGGCAAAGCCACCGGCCATATCACCATATAGGGTTGCATACCCCACGCTCATTTCGGATTTATTCCCAGTGGTCAAAACCAACCAGCCGAACTTATTGGAGATGGCCATAAGTATGTTACCCCTTATCCTGGCCTGGATGTTTTCCTCTGTAATATCCTCTTTTCGCCCCCTGAACACAGGTGCAAGGGTCCTAAGATACGCTTCATAGGTCTCGGTTATGGGCACCTCAAACAGCTCCATTTGAAGATTTCTCACCAGTTCAAACACATCTTCCTTGGATTCCTTTGAGGTGTAAGGCGATGGCATAAACACCCCTTTTACCGCCTCATGCCCCAGTGCATCACAGGCGATTGTGGCAACAAGAGATGAATCAATCCCGCCACTGAGCCCAAGTACCACCTTATCGAATCCGTTTTTCTTCACATAGTCCGTAAGTCCCAAAATCAATGCCCCATAGACCTCTTCCACAGGATCCAGGTAATCCACCTGTCCAAGGCCCTTAAGGTCCAAACCGGGATCAAGCAACATGGGATTATTTATAACAATCTCTTCAATTTGGCCCTTCTCTTTTAACTTAACATCTTTCTTTGGCAAGGTATCCAAGTCAATATCAACCACTAACAAGTCTTCTTTAAATGCAGGAGCTTTTGCTATTACTTTACCATTTGGTCCTAAAACCATACTATTTCCATCAAATACCAATTCATCTTGTCCACCCACCAAATTCACATAGATACTAAAAACCTCTTTTTCAGCAGAAAGTCTACTCAAAATCTGCTCTCTCACCCTTACTTTGCCACAATAGAACGGCGAAGCATTTAAGATTAAAATAATTTGAGCACCTATATCTGCCTCAACATTCACGGGAGTCTCTGGTACCCATATATCTTCACATATGCTAACTCCAAGATTTAAAGGACCGAACCTACACATAAGCGGAAGGCTACCTCTTGCAAAATATCTTTTCTCGTCAAATACTCCGTAGTTTGGCAACACCTGTTTATGATAAATACCCACGATAGAGCAATCATAAATCAAAGCTGCGGCATTGTATAGCTGTGAGTTTTTTTGATCCACAAAGCCTACGATAGAAAGTACCTTGTTAGAAAATTCTGTTACCTCTTTTAGAACTTTAAGATTGCCTTCCACAAAATCCTTATGCAAAAGTAGATCTTCAGGGGGATATCCTGTTATACACAGTTCTGGAAAAACTAAGATACTAACACCTTTCTCATAGCCAAGCTCCATATACTCCTTGATCTTTCTTTTATTTCCCTCAAGGTCTCCAACTGTGACATTTATCTGAGCCAAGCCAATTCTCACACACTTACCCATGAAAGACCTCTAAAATTATATTTTTGGCGCTCTTATTAGCATCCTATCACCTACATTTCAAGATCCCATACTTTATTTTGTGTCGGCATATTCCGAGATAACTAAAAACGTGAAGGATCGTTAAATTGAATTTCTCTTGCATTTTTTAAGCCCAAGCATACTGTAAAGGGAAAAAGCTTTGGGAGGTGGCTTAAGGTGAAAAAGATCGAGGCAGTGATTAAGCCCTTTAAATTGGATGATGTAAAAAACGCCCTGGATGCCATAGGCGTTAAGGGCATGACCGTGCTTGAAGCCAAGGGATATGGAAGGCAGAAGGGACACAAGGAGGTCTACAGGGGAGCAGAATACACAGTGGATTTTGTGCCAAAGGTAAAGATAGAGGTAATCGTCCCCTCTCATTTGGAGGAGGAAGCGGTGAAGGCAATCTTGTCCAGTGCCTATACCGGTGAAATAGGAGATGGGAAGATCTTTGTGAGCGATATTGATAAGGCCATCAGGATCAGAACAGGAGAGACAGGTGAGGAGGCTGTATAGAACCTGACGCAAATCAGTGGCCTTTTATCTATTTACATTTACAATTTTGTGGGTTAAGAGACAAAATTGAAGGATTCAAGGATCAAAGCACCCAGATCTTAGGCCGTGGATGAGCTAAAAAGAAAAAATGCAGAACTAACAGCCCTCTTTGAGATCAGCAAGGTCTTGGGGGCTTCCTTTCGTCTCAGGGAAAACCTTCAAACCGCAATGAAATTCCTCTCTGACATTTTGGAAATGAGGAGAGGAACCATTACCCTCTTGGACAATACAACAGGAACTCTAAAGATAGTGGTAGCCCATGGCCTAACCCACGAACAGATCAGGAGGGGCATTTACAAGATAGGTGAAGGGGTTGTGGGAAAGGTGGTGGAAACAGGGGAACCAATGGCAATCCCTGATATTGAAAAAGAACCCCAGTTCCTAAACAGAACAGGTGCACGGCAGGACAAGAAAAATATCTCATTCCTCTGTGTCCCCATTAAAATAGGAGCAGAGATCCTGGGGGTTCTTTCTGTGGATAGAGTGTTTGACGAATCCATATCCCTCCAAGAGGACCTAAGGGTCCTGGAGATATTAGCCACCCTCATAGCACAGGCCATCAAACTCCATAAGGAATACGACAGCGAAAAACAAAAAAGGGAGGAAATGGCATTTGAATTGAGATCCCGATACAGTCTCTCAGGTGTAATCAGTGTCTGCGACAAGATGCAGGAGGTTATAAGGACGTGCATAAAGGTGGCCAAGAGCGATGCCACGGTTTTGTTGACAGGAGAAAGTGGAACAGGGAAAGAACTGGTGGCAAGGGGAATACACCTTGAGAGTTTAAGGGCAAAGGCTCCTTTTATTGCACTAAATTGTGCTGCGTTGCCAGAAAACCTATTGGAAGCAGAACTATTTGGATATGAAAAAGGGGCATTCACAGGTGCAATTGGTTCCAAGCCTGGTAAGTTTGAGTTAGCAGACAAAGGAACTCTCTTCCTTGACGAGATAGGAGATATATCGCCTGCTATACAAGTAAAGCTCTTGAGGTTCTTGCAAGAACACACATTCGAAAGGCTTGGAGGTATAAAAACCATCAAAGTGGATGTTAGAGTGATTGCCGCAACCAACAAGGACCTTGAATCAATGGTAAAGACGGGCAAATTCAGGGAGGATCTCTTCTGGAGACTCAATGTGGTCCCGATTTTCCTGCCTCCGCTCAGAGAAAGAAAGGAAGATATACCCTTACTCATATCCCACTTCTTGTTCAGATTTAATGAGCAGTACCACAAAAATGTAACAGTGGAAACGGAGGCATTGAACTTTCTCATTGGTTATAATTGGCCTGGAAACGTAAGGGAATTGGAAAACACTATCGAAAGGCTTGTTGTGCTCTGCGATAACGATTGCATAAATGTGGATGCACTCCCTCCTCATCTTAAGACACATCTTAATATTATTAGTTGCATCAAAGAATCCTCAGCAATCAATTCACTTGAAGATGAAATTGAAGAAATAGAGAGAACTCGAATAATTAATGCCCTAAAGGCCTTCAATTTTAATCAGAGTAAGGCAGCAAAGGCCCTTGGGATCACCCAGAGGCAAATAGGGTATAAGATCAAGAAATATAACATTAACCCTCAGGCCGCTTCCTGAGCATTTGGCATAATGGTTGCATGTCAAATTCAAGCATCTGGCTAGAGTAAAAGAGCAGGTGGACCCATCCGAGGGTATAGGGTTTTTAAACCTAAAGCCATAAAGCCCTCGTGTCTTATACATGTTGGCTTAGATTGGGCGAAGAGAATAAAAGATGAGAAAAGGAGGAATTTATGGAAAAGCCGAGAAGCAACAAGGATGTAATGGAGCTTGTGAAGGAGTATGGCGTTCATTTCGTGAGACTATGGTTCTGTGATATCCATGGGCTTTTGAAGAGCTTTGCAGTACCTGTTCACGAACTACCCATGGCACTTGAAGAAGGTATGGGCTTTGATGGCTCTTCCATCAAAGGTTTTGCACGGATTGATGAAAGCGACATGATTGCCAGACCAGACCCATCCACATTTGCCATTTTGCCCTGGAGACCAAAGGAAAGGCCTGTTGCGAGGATGTTTTGCGACATATACGAGCCCGATGGTTCTCCTTACAAGGGCGACCCAAGATATGTCCTAAAAAAGGCCACTGAAAAGGCCAAGAGCATGGGTTTTACCCACTTTTACTTAGGCCCGGAGCTGGAATACTTCTATTTTAAGAACGACAAGTGTCCCGAAACCCTTGATGAGGGTGGATACTTTGACTACCCAATGGACGCAGCAGAGGATTTGAGAAGGGACACCATCCTGGCCTTGGAGGAAATGGGTATTAATGTGGAATACTCCCACCATGAGGTGGCACCCTCCCAACACGAGATAGACCTTAGGTACGCAGATGCCTTGGAAATGGCAGATATGGTGATGACCTACAGGGTCACCGTAAAGGAGATCGCACGGAAATATGGGGTATATGCCACCTTTATGCCAAAGCCACTCTTTGGACAAAACGGAAGTGGCATGCACACCCACCAATCCCTCTTTAAGGGTGAGAAGAACGCCTTCTTTGACCCTTCGGACAAGTATCACCTCTCAGATGTGGCAAAGGCCTACATTGCAGGCATCTTAACCCACATCAAAGAGATCACATTGGTACTCAACCAATGGGTGAACTCTTACAAGAGACTTGTGCCGGGCTACGAGGCCCCTGTGTACATCTGCTGGGCCAGGAGAAATAGATCTGCCCTTGTGCGGGTGCCCATGTACAAACCGGGTAAGGAAAAGGCAACCCGTATAGAGCTGCGCTCCCCAGATCCTGCATGCAATCCATATCTGGCATTTAGTGCGATGTTATGGGCAGGGCTTAAGGGGATAGAAAAGGGGTATGAGCTTCCTGAGCCAACGGAGATAGATGTGTACCACCTCTCCCAGGAAGAAAGGAGGAAAATGGGCATAGATGAACTACCCGGCTCCCTTATAGAGGCAATAGAATTTGCTGAAAAGAGTGAACTTCTAAGGGAGGCCTTGGGTGAACACATTTACAGGGAACTCATAGTGAGCAAGAGGGTGGAATGGGATGAATACCGTATCAGGATCCACCCCTATGAGATCGAAAAATACCTCCCCATGTTATAGGAGTGCTTGAAAAAACTTTGAGTCACCACCTATGAGTCTTTTTAGTCTCATGGGTGGTGATTCCCATCTGGTGTGTCTGAAAAATCTATTCTATTGCCTTCATAATGAATGCTTTGCAACCCAAAAGGTTAAAGGCAAGTTAATTATCTAACTTTCCCTTGAATTCAATCACCTGATTTCTAAATACCAAGAGTCACAAACCCATTATCTTTAATATGTTGTAATTCGCATGAATTAGTTTAACAAACAGATAAAAGGAACTCCCACAAGACGAATTATTTCAATTAAAATTACCAGCTCACGTAGTGTAGCCTTCGTTGATCAATTGTGAAAGGTACTCTAATGAGCAGGCATCTTGTATCCACAAAAATGTAATATCAATACCAAATTGTAAGCGCTGAACTCCCACAATGCCTTTATTACCTACCCTTGAGGCTGGCATGGTCCTCGCATAGAAATATCAACAAGTAAAAAACTATCTTTTGAAAAAGGGAGATTGAGTGATGAAAAAGAAAAGATTATGCTATGTTTTTTTGGTTGTATTCATGGCAATTACTTCCCATGCATATGCCAATGAGGAATCGCAGCTTTCAGGAAATGCTTCTGTTTCTTTTTTGAATCGTTACATATTCAGAGGTTATGAAATTGGTTCCAATAGTGCCATCATACAACCTTTCATAGGGATTCTATATAAAGGTTTTTCAGCATCAGTCTGGGGTAATATTGATACAAGTGAACATGCAACACAGTCTTTCATCCCTGACAAGGAGGGCCACAAAAGCTTTAATGAAACAGACCTAACTTTGAGCTACACCTGGACTATTAATAAACTCAACCTGGGGCTGGGTTATACTTACTATGCCTTGAAGTATAATAGTCCACCAGGCGATACGGAAGAGGTGTTTTTATCCGCAGCCTATGACACAATCTTGAAGCCAACCTTATGTGTGTATAGGGACATCACCTCATACCCTGGAACTTATGTTAGTTTGCTTTTGTCACATTCTGTCAACCTGAATAAGGAAATCACCTTGGACATAAGTGGCTCTTTGGGATACTTCAGTGGCAGTGATGATTACTGGAGGACATATGAGAGCCAAACCAACCGATACACCGGGAAAAAGTACAGTACTCTGCATGATGGTATGATTAAAATTGGACTAACATTTCCGATAGTGCAGAAGATTTCCATGCAACCTTTTTTACAATACTGGTTTCCACTTTCAGCTGATGCCAAGAGGAGTATAGATGGTAAATCATACAATCCCAATGGCAAACTTGATAGTACATGTGTGATTGGAATTTCTTTGAATTTTAACTTTTGACCATAACTGAAATTGAGGAGGATAAACATGAGATTAGTAATTTTTAGCACCCTAATTTTAGGCATAATGCACTTTTCAGGCATTGTATTTGCCGAGGAAACACAACCAAGAATTGATACTGGTGATACAGCCTGGATGATTGTTGCAACTGCCCTTGTTATGCTTATGACAATTCCAGGGCTTGCCCTCTTCTACGGAGGTCTTGCAAAGAGGAAGGACAGCCTCAATACAATAGCCATGTCCTTTGTAGCCTTCTCGATAGTGAGTATCCTGTGGGTCATCTATGGCTATACCCTTGCCTTTGGAAAGGATATATCAGGGATCATAGGGAAGCCTACTAAACTATTTCTTTCAGGTATAGGTATTAATAGTATATCAGAGGCTGCAAAGACGATCCCTGAATACACATTTATTGTCTATCAACTTACCTTTGCAGCCATTACAGTTGCCCTCGTAAGTGGTGCGTTAATTGAGAGGATGAAGTTTTCTGCCTGGGTGCTATTCTGTATATTATGGATGACCCTCGCCTACCTGCCTGTTGCCCACTGGGTATGGGGAGGTGGATTCCTTGCAAGGATTGGTGCCCTTGACTTCGCAGGTGGGACTGTAGTCCACATCAATGCTGGTATAGCAGCCCTCATAGGGGCTATCATGCTCGGCAAAAGAAGCGACACATCTTTGATTCCCCATAATCTTACAATGGTAGCGACAGGAGCTGGACTTTTATGGTTTGGATGGTTTGGATTTAATGCTGGCTCTGCCCTTTCTGCAAATGGACTTGCAGGAGCTGCCTTTATAAGTACTAATACTGCTGCAGCATCGGCAGCCCTATCATGGATGTTTATAGAATGGCTATATTTAAAGAAAGTCACTATACTCGGAATTTCCTCAGGAGCAGTTGCTGGACTTGTTGCCATAACTCCTGCTGCAGGTTTTGTGAATATTATCGGAGCCATTATCATAGGTATTGTGGCAGGGATAGTACCTTATTTTGTAGTGGCAAAGCTAAAACCACGGCTTGGTTACGATGATACCCTTGATGTATTTGGAATCCATGGCATTGCAGGGACACTTGGTGCACTCTTGACAGGACTCTTTGCAGACCCTGCTATAAATGAGGCCGGTAAGGGATTATTCTATGGAAATCCATCTCAATTCTTCATCCAAATCTTGGCAGTTGCCATTACCATAGCTTATGTATCTTTGATTTCTAGGCTGATATTTCTGCTGATAAGACTGTTTGTTGGGCTCAGGGTAGATAGAAACGATGAACTTATAGGCCTTGATGAGAGCCTACATGGTGAAAAAGCTTATAGCCTGCATATTTAAAGGAGGATAAACATGAAAAAAATAGAAGCAATCATTAAGCCATTTAAATTTGATGAGGTGGTGCAAGGCTTACTACAGGCCGGTATTGCATCTGGTATTACCGTTACAGAAGTTAAGGGTTTTGGTAAACAAAAGGGGTTTGTGGGGATATACAGAGGTAAGGAATACGAGGTAAGATTTCTGCCAAAACTCAAGATAGAGCTAATCCTAAACGACGAGGATGTGGAGAAGGCTATGAAAATAATAAAGGAAAAGGCAAGAACAGGTGAGGTTGGAGACGGAAAGATCTTTGTATTTAACCTTGAGGATATAATGAGAATAAGAACAGGTGAAAGGGGCAAAGAGGCGTTATAGACATTAGATTGCCAGTCCTGCACTGTTATTGCTTTAGAAGTGCGGGATTGGCCCACATGTTTTTAGTCTTGTTTGCCGTACATGAATACCCTCTTAATGAGAGGCAACCTTTTATAGTGATCCACGATGGGCCTTGGATAGGGTAGCTCATATTTCAACGGGTTGTGTAGCATATGTGCTGGGATATGGCCCAATTCAGGGATGTATCTCTTCATGAATGTGGCCTCTGGATCAAATCTTTGGGCCTGTAGAATGGGATTAAATATCGCAAGTGGCTTGGGATCAGGGCCTACGGATGCATTCCATTGCCAATTTCCTATGTTTACCACCTCGTCATAGTCCAACAGCTGTTCCTTGAAAAATCCTTCACCCAGCCTCCAGTCCAGTAAAAGATCCTTTGTGAAAAAGGATGCCACGATCATCCTGGCACGGTTATGCATCCAGCCTTCGGAGATGAGTTGCCTTATGGCTGCATCTATTATGGGATAACCGGTTTCTGCAGATCTGATGGCCTCAAAAAACCTCTCATCACCTTTCCATTGGATACCCCGCCTTTTTTCTTGGAATTCCAAATCCCTCATATGGGGGAAGTTTAGCTTTATGTGATACCAAAATTCCCTCCATGCAAGTTCTTTTACATATTGGCTGTTTAATCCTGTCTCTTCAATAACCCAGTTCAATATCTCCCTTAGGGAGAGCACCCCAAACCTTATGTAAGTGATAATTTTGAAGTGCCATCCATATAAAGTAAATTCCTGGTTTTTTCATACGCATTGAATTTAAAAAGTCTTAGGGCATGAAAGACAAGTTCCAGGCCTTGTCCCAAAAAGAAAACTGTGTCCAAAATTGATCCGTTTTTAGGGCTCTTGCAGCAGTGATCCTTCCAGTAACCAGATGCTCCACACCTTATCACCAGCATTTCAGGCAAAGTTAGCCCTGCCCCTATGGCCCTCCAGGTGTCATGGGTGGAAACAAGTGGTGGGTGTAAGAGGCCAAAATTTCCTTGACAGTTAAATCCATATAAGGGTATGAAACCAAGAGATTTCCGTGCACAGATGTTCAGCAGAAAGGGATCCAATACCTTTTAGATAACAAAATCCCGGGGGAAAAAATGGCAAACAAAAAAGGATCTGTTTTAATAGTTGGCGGTGGCATAGGCGGCATGCAGGCCGCTTTGGATTTGGCCGATTCGGGCTATTATGTCTATTTGGTGGAAAAAAGTCCTTCAATCGGTGGGGTTATGGCTCAATTGGATAAGACCTTCCCCACCAACGACTGTGCAATGTGAATACTTTCTCCGAAACTGGTCGAGGTCGGCCGGCACATAAACATAGAGCTGATTACATTGGCAGAGGTCAAAAAGGTGGAAGGGCAGGCAGGAGATTTTAAGGTCCAGGTGGTTCAAAAGCCCAGATATGTGGATATGAGCAAGTGTATTGCATGTGGTCAATGTGCAGAGAAATGCCCTTCTAAGGTGGACGACGAGTTTAATCAAGGCCTTGCCAAAAGAAAGGCAATCTATGTACAGTACGCACAGGCTGTTCCACTTAAGTACGCAATAGACAAAGAACACTGTATCTATCTCAAAAAAGGCAAATGTAGGGCATGTGAAAAGTTTTGCCAGGCTGGTGCTATTAATTTTGAAGATAAGGAAAAAGAACTTACACTTGAAGTGGGTGCTGTGATATTGGCGCCAGGCTTTAGAACATTTGATCCTTCGCACTACACCACTTACTATTATGCAAACTTTCCAAATGTAATTACCTCACTTGAATTTGAAAGGATACTTTCCGCCTCTGGTCCCACAATGGGACACCTTGTAAGGCCTTCTGATCACAAAGAGCCAAAAAAGATTGCTTGGCTCCAATGTGTCGGATCAAGGGATATTAACAGATGTGATCACGGTTATTGCTCTGCCGTTTGTTGTATGTATGCCATAAAAGAAGCCGTTATCTCCAAGGAACATGCAGGAGAAGACCTGGACTGTGCCATATTCTTCATGGATATGAGGACCCATGGTAAGGAGTTTGAAAAATATTACGAAGCAGCAAGGACGAAACATGGAGTGAGATTCATAAGGAGCAGGATTCATTCCATTGACCAGGTTAAGGAAGGGACGGATCTTATTATCAGATATGCCACGGAAGATGGTGAGGTAAAAGAAGAGATATTCGATATGGTGGTGCTATCTGTTGGCCTTGAGACCTCGCCGGATGTTTATAATCTGGCCCAGAATTTGGGTGTGGATCTAAGCATTGGTGGTTTTGCAGAGACAGAATCCTTTAGCCCTGTGGCTACCAAGATACCCGGCATATACGTGTGCGGTGCATTCCAGGGCCCCAAGGATATCCCCCAAACGGTGATCGAGGCGAGTTCTGCTGCGGCAGAGGCCGGCGCCCTGCTGAAGGACGTTAGGAGCACCCTCACAAAGACAAAAGAGACCCCTGCCGAGAGGAATGTTTTTGGAGAGAGGCCAAGGATAGGGGTGTTTGTGTGCAATTGTGGCATCAACATCGGTGGTGTGGTGGATGTGCCTGCTGTAAGGGATTATGCCGCTACCCTGCCATATGTGGAATTCGTCACAGACAATCTGTACAGCTGTAGCCAAGATACCCAGGATACAATGGCAAAGCTCATTAAAGAAAAGGGCCTCAACAGGATCGTGGTGGCTGCCTGTACCCCAAAGACCCATGAACCCTTGTTCCAAGAGACCCTTGTGAATGCAGGGCTGAATAAGTACCTCTTTGAGATGGTGAATATCAGGAATCAGGACTCCTGGGTGCATAAGGACGATCCAAAGGCTGCCACAGAGAAGGCCATGGACCTGGTTAGGATGGCAGTGGCCAAGGTTGCCTTGATGGAACCTTTAAAAGAGGCCCAGTTGGAGATCAATCAGAGGGCCCTGGTAATAGGCGGAGGGGTCTCAGGCATGGTTGCGGCCAAGACCTTTTCCCAGCAAGGCTACAAGGTGAGCTTGGTGGAAAGGGAAGAGATCCTGGGAGGCCAGGCCAGGAGGCTTTATAGGACTTGGAAGGGCGAAGATGTGCAAGGCAAGTTGAACCAACTTATTAAGTCTGTGGAAGAGGATCCGAATATAGAAATTCATTTGGGTGCACAGATAACCAATGTGGATGGTTTCGTTGGGAATTTTAAGACCACTATAAAGAAAGGTGGTAGTGATCAGGTCATAGAGCACGGGGTGGCTTTAATAGCCACAGGAGCAAAGGAATATGTTCCCAACGAATATCTATATGGTCAAGATAGTCGTGTTTTGACACATCTCCAGTTGGATGAAAGGTTTATAAAAAATGATCCTTCCCTAAAGGATATCAAGTCTGCAGTATTTATCCAGTGTGTTGGCTCAAGGGAACCAGGGAGGATGTATTGTTCAAGAGTTTGTTGTACCCATAGTGTTGAAAGCGCCCTAAAGATAAAAGAGCTCAATCCTTCAGCAGATGTGTATATCTTGTATCGAGACATCAGGACTTATGGTGAAAGGGAGTATCTATACAGAAAAGCAAGGGAGAAGGGTGTTATATTCATCAGGTTTAGTCTCAACAATAAGCCACAGGTTGAATCGGCTCAGGATGGAATACATATAACGGTAATTGATCATGTGCTTCAGAGGCCTGTGAAGATAGTTGCCGATCTACTGACCTTAGCCACTGCAATTGTACCAGAAAAGGATGAGGCCCTGGCACAGTATTTTAAGGTCCCCATGAATGAAGACGGGTTCTTTGTGGAGGCACATGCCAAGTTGGGACCCAGCCAGTTTGCCACAGATGGTGTATTCTTGGCAGGCCTTGCACATTATCCCAAGCCCTTGGATGAGTCTGTTGCCCAGGCACAGGCTGCCACCTCAAGGGCGGTCACCTTGCTTGCAAGGAAACAGATATTTGTGAGCGGTCAAGTGGCCCAGGTAAACCCCTTCTTCTGCAGCAGTTGTGGGGTTTGCGTGGAGATTTGCCCGTATTCAGCACCCGGTTTTATAGAGAAGGGCCCATTCCAAGGCAGGGCTGAGATAAACCCTGTGCTTTGTAAGGGATGTGGTCTTTGTGTAGCGTCTTGTAGATCTGGCGCAATAAACCTTAAGGGTTTTGGTGAAGACCAGATTATGGCAATGATAAATGAGTTATAGCGAGGAGATTATCATGAGCGAATGGGAACCAAAGATTGTAGCCTTTTTATGCCACTGGTGTAGCTATGGAGCGGCTGACCTTGCAGGGGTGAGCAGGCTACAGTACCCGCCCAATTTTAGGGTTATCAGGGTACCGTGTTCAGGAAGGGTAAGTCCCAAGTTCATATTGGCTGCCTTAAGGCAAGGGGCAGATGGTGTCTGGGTGTCTGGCTGACACCCAGGCGATTGTCATTACCTGGAAGGTAATTACTACGCCAGAAGAAGATTTGCTTTACTGAAGGGTTTGTTGGAGCACATAGGTATCGAACCTGGCAGGATTCATTTCTCTTGGATCTCTTCTGCAGAGGCAACCAAGTTTGTGGAGGTGGCCACTAAGGTTGCCAATGCTGTTGCCCAGCTTGGGCCGGCCAGGTGGCTAATCAAGCAGAGAGCAGAGGTGGCATAATGATCGGCTATACTGAGAAGATCAGAAAAAGGGCCAGGGAGTTATTGGCCGAGGGAAAGGTAGATGCCTTTGTGGGTTACAGGCTTGGATCAGTTCCATTGATGAATCAGCCTGTGATGATAAAAAGGCCAGAGGATACAGAACAGCTGGTGTGGGACAGCAACTGTTGCCTAAATTTGGCTAACTACCTAACAAAACGCCAGGAAAGGATAGGAATTGTTGCCAACGGCTGTAATTCCAGAAACATAGTAATACACATCACAGAAAATCAGATAAAAAGGGAACAACTTTACATACTGGGTATTCCCTGTGAAGGCACCTTGGATCACAGGGCAATACTAAGGGCAATGGGCGAAAAGGAGCTAATCTCCTATGCCGAACAAGGGGATAGCTTTACAGTTAAGGCCAATGGATTGGAGAAGACATTTAAGAAGACCGATTTTCTCAGGACTAACTGTAGGACATGCCAACACAAAAACCCTGTAATTTACGATGAGCTCTTAGGTGAATTGGTACCTGAAAATACAAATGTGGATCCTTATTCAGATGTAAGGGCCATTGAAAATCAGAGTAGTGAAAAGAAGTGGGAATTTTTTAGGAACTTGATTTCAAAATGCTTGAGGTGTTATGCATGTAGAAATGCATGTCCACTTTGTTATTGTCCCACTTGTTTTGTGGATGAATCAAAACCCCAGTGGGTCGGTAAGAGCATTGATCCCACTGATACAATGACATTTCACATCCTTAGGGCATTCCACTGTGCTGGAAGATGCACTGATTGTGGAGCCTGCGAAAGGGTCTGCCCTGTTGCAATTCCCATGAGGCAGTTTACCAAGAAACTCAACAAGGATGCCAAAGAACTGTTCAATTGGGAACCAGGGCTTAGTTTGGATCAAAGGCCCTTGTTTGATTTCTATAAACCAGAAGACTATAACGATTTCGTGTACTGATTAACAGCAAAGGGAAAGGTAGAGAAGATGAGCACACCAAAGATATTCAAAAAAGAAGAGTGGCTCAGTGTAGTAAATGGATTACGAAATAAGTACAAGGTCTTTGTGCCTGTAAAGGACGGAGACATACACCTATTCAAAGAACTAAAGGATGGGACAAAGCCAGACTTTGCCTATTCCAATACAAGACTTTCCCCAAAGGGCATTGTGTACCCCCAATCAGAGAGGATGTTTGAATGTCCGTTGGAGGAGGGAAAGGAAGGGGCCTTCATACTAAAAGAATCCCCAAAGGAATTTGTACCTCAGGTGGTACTTGGCATAAGGCCCTGCGATGCCCATGGATTTTTGATCGTGAAGAGAAACTTTGACAACCCCCAGTACCAGGATCCCTGGTGGGTCCAAAGATACCAGGCCACTACCTTTATCGGGCTGGGTTGCAATGATCCATGTCCCACTTGCTTTTGTAATGCAGTGGGGGAAGGACCATTTGGAGAGCAGGGCTTGGACATCATCATGTATGATGTTTCCGATTCCTATGTGTTGAAGCCTGTTACCGATAAGGGAAAGGAGCTGCTATCAGGGCTGGGCGGCAGAGATGCCAATGCCGAGGAGATAAAGGCCATAGATGAGATTAAGGCCTCTGCCATATCAAAAATGGCGAGTCCTTTTAGTATTGAGCCCCTCAGGAGCAAGACGCAGTTGGATCTTTTTAATGCACCTTATTGGGAAGATGTGGCATTTGCATGTATCAATTGCGGAACATGCACTTATCTGTGCCCAACATGCTGGTGTTTTGATATTCAGGATGAAACATACAAAAAGTATTGTGATAGGATCAGGAACTGGGATTCGTGTATGTTCCCATTATTTACCCTCCATGGATCAGGGCATAATCCCAGAGACAAGAAATTTCAAAGGGTCAGGCAAAGGTTTATGCACAAACTAAAGTATTATGTGGATAAGTATGGTGATGGAGTTCAATGTTCAGGGTGTGGAAGATGCGTTAGATATTGCCCGGTGAACATTGACATAAGACATGTCTGTAAATTGATGTGTATGTAAAAAGTCAAGGGGGTGTCCATTGAAGAATCCATATTTACCATATCCTGTGAGGATAGAAGATATTGTTGTGGAGACAGAGGACAGGAACCTAAAGACATTTAAGTTCAAGTTCCTGAATCCTGAAGATGAGGCCAAATTCCAATACATACCAGGCCAGTTTGCAGAGCTCTCTGTACCTGGGAAAGGGGAGATCCCCATCGGTATTGCTTCTTCTCCCACAGAAAAGGGCTATGTGACATTTACCGTGAACAAGGTGGGGGTTGTGACCACTTTTTTACATAATATGAAGGTGGGAGACATTATGGGGATCAGGGGCCCCTTGGGAAACTGGTATCCCTGGGAGGAGATGGAAGGGAAAAATGTGGTGATAATAGGCGGTGGTTTTGCCTTCACCACATTAAGGTCTAGCATTGTCTATATGTTGCATCCTGATAACAGGCCTAAGTTCAAAAGGATCATAGTAGTATATGGTGCAAGGAATCCAGGTCTTTTGTTGTATAAGCAAGAGCTCATGGAATGGGAAAAACGGGACGATATTGAGATGCACATCACAGTGGATGCCACCGATGACCCCAATTGGAAGTACAATATTGGATTTGTGCCTGCAATAACCGAACAAAAGGTAAAGAGCTCTGAGGATGCATACGCCATAGTGTGTGGGCCTCCCATAATGATAAAGTTCACGCAACCTGTCCTGGAAAAGTTGGGATTCCCACCTGAGAGGATCATCTTGAGTCTGGAAAACAGGATGAAATGTGCCATCGGCATGTGCGGCAGGTGTAATGTTGGAGATCAGTTTGTATGTAAAGACGGGCCGGTATTTTCCCTGGCCAAACTGAGAACACTACCACCTGAATATTAAGATCTATTGATGGCCTGCCTTTGGTTAAATCTATGAGGCAGGCTATTTTTGTTTAGAAGGGACGCAAATAATGGGTGTAGGGTTTTTAGGGTTTAGAGAAAGGATGAGGGCTCGTTTCTATGAACAAGTAAGGCCCCTGGAAAGGTTTCTGGTGGGTTCAGGGGTGGATGCCAACATCATAACCTTCTTGGGGCTCATATTCTCCTGTGTATGTGGTATCTGCTTTGGAGGAGGACACTTCTTTTGGGCTGGCTTGTTTCTATTCTTAGCCGGATTATGCGATGCCTTGGATGGCAGTGTTGCAAGGGGACAGGGAAAGGATTCAAAGAGGGGGGCATTCTTGGACAGCACCCTGGATAGGTTGGGCGAGATATTGATATTTGTTGGGCTTATATACTACTTTGGGGAGAGAGCAGAGCCCTGGTTTTTGGCATCTCTCATAGTGGGTTTAGGTTGTTCCATGATGGTGAGCTATGTAAGGGCAAAGGCAGAGGCCCTTGGTTTTTCCTGTAAGGTGGGCTTATTTCAAAGACCTGAAAGGTTTGTGATGTTGATCTTGGGCTGTATTCTGAGCCTGATACCCAAGATCGGTCTGTATCTTTTCCAAGGCCTGCTTGTTATAATGGCCTTACTTGCCGTCTATACCACAATTGAGCGCATGAGGTATGTATTGAGAGTTCTAAAGAGAGGAGGGTTGGAATGAAGGATTACCTTATGTGTCCAAACTGTGGCAAAAAGGTTGTGGTCTATAGGAACCCTTATCCAACCGTGGATGTGATTATCGAACTTCCTTCGGGCATTGTGCTCATAAAGCGCAAGAACCCTCCTTTTGGTTGGGCATTACCTGGTGGATTCATAAATTATGGCGAAAGTGCGGAAGTGGCGGCTGTGAGAGAAGCCCTGGAAGAAGTAAGTTTAAAGGTGAGATTGAAATACATACACGGTGTTTACTCCGATCCCAGGAGAGATCCAAGACACCATAGCATATCTATAGTTTTCGTGGGAGAGGCAGAGGGAGAGCCTGTGGCAAAGGATGATGCAGCAGAGGTGGGCATCTTTACAGAGGAATCTTTGCCAAGCCCTATTGTATTTGACCACAAAAAGATTCTAAAGGATTACTTCAGGAGGCTAAAAAAGCCTGAGGATTCTGTTATATGCAAAGGATAAATCTCTTAGACATCTTTAAAAAGAGGACAAGGCACCCCTTTAGGCCAAGGGCCTCTGACATCATTAAAGGACTATTCCATGACTATGTCCCCTTGCCTGTGCCTGAACATGGCTCTTTGGTCTTGGGTAATGCAAAATTCAACGGAAAGACCCTGTATGTGATAGGCCAGCAGAAGCCAAAGCCAGAGGATCTAAAAGGCCCTGAGGAACTGAAAAGGCTAAACTATGGCATGCTGACCAGTGACGACCATTCCGCAATCTTGGATGTGCTGGAGATGGCAGAAAAGGAGGATAAGGAAGATACTGCCATCTTCACCATTGTGGATACCTATGGTGCTGATATATCCATGTATTCTGCCCAAAGGTTTCAGGCCTTTTTCATTGCCCAGCTCATCAGAAGGTTTTTGACGATTCCTGTAAGGACCATCAGCCTCATATTAGGGGAAGGCGGGAGCGGAGGAGCCCTTGCCTTGCAAGTGACAGATGTGAGGGGCCAAATGGAGGATGCCATGTATGCCACTGCTCCTCCTGAGAGTATGGCCTCCATCATCTTTCGAGATCCAACCAGGGTAGAGGAATCCTTGAGTATCCTGAGGCCCACTGCAAGGGAGCTAAAGAAGCTAAATGTGATAGACGCAATAGTACCCTCTCCTGAAAATGTGGTAGATCTGGAAGGGTACCTAAGGGAGATAAATCTATTTTTGGAGAAGGCCCTTCGATGGGTGTTCAAAAAAAGGATAAAAAAACTCATAAAGCTGAGGGCCATAAGGGCCCAGAACTACGGTATCCAAAAGAAGGTTGGGCCCTTACATGACATAATGAGGTACATAGAAAGGCCGCTAAAGGCAGCTTTTAGGAGGCCTTCCCCGGACATAAAGATAGTGAGTTATTCGGCCCTCACAGAGGTGGCAGAGGATTACGGCTCCCACAACGGAAAAGAGCATCCCCAAGACATGGTGCAGTGTACCGGCGCAAAGGAGGGAGGCCCCCAGGCCCAGAAGGGATGCGGGAAACTGATTCCCCTTCATAAATTCCTGGATAATCACCACATATGCCCAGAGTGTGGTTATACCTATGTGATGGGTGCTTCAGGTTGGATAGACTGTCTTTTGGATCAGAACACCTTCCACGAGCTTTACAGGCACCTAACCGTCTATGATTTACTAGAAGAGTCGGAGATTACACCCTATTACCAGGAGTTTTTGAAGAGGCAGGAGGGAAGATCCCCTTTTAAGGAGTCCTTAATTGTTGGTACAGGACGCATGAACGGTTTCAGGGTGGTGGTTGCCATATGCGAGTTCTATTACTGTGGCGGTTCCATGGGCGTGGTCTTTGGTGAAAAGTTCAGGCGGGCCGTTGACTATGCAATAAACGAAAGGATCCCCTTGGTTTCAGTATGCTGTTCTGGGGGAGCAAGGTTGTATGAAGGTATCTTGGCCTTAATGCAGATGGTAAAGACCATAGAGGCAGTAAATAGGCTGAAGGCGGCAGGCCTTCCCTTTTTGAGTATCCTTGCCGACCCTTCCACAGGAGGGGCCATTGCCAGTTATGCTGCCTTGGGAGATGTTATCATTGCAGAACCAGGGGCATTGATTGTATTTACAGGCCCAAGGGTGATGAAGGCCAGGGGATTTGAAGTTGATGAGAAGTTGGTTAGATCCGAGTATTTGTTCGAGGTGAGCAAAGAAATCTATAGCAGGCTGGATTATTACAAGGAAATAAGGGGTATTCAAGAGATTTCTGAAAGAAGTGAGATGAAATATTGTGTAACAAGGTATTTGGAATTTTATTATAGGCAGAAGATTCCTGAAAAGAACAAGGTTTTTTTAAACTTTAAGACTCCTTAGGCCTATGAGCAGGCCAGATTGCATTAGCAATAGAAATATCAAAATCATCGCCACATATGTGTATAGCAAAATAGGCACCATAACTGGCTTGTTGGAAGGCCTCCCATATCCTTCTGAACTATATAGGAAACCCGACGATTTTTTCCTGAATGAAGATGAATGGACAACATTAGAAAACTTTAGAACCATATTTTTGCGTGCAAGGGACCTTGTGCTGGAGGATAATTTCTTCTATAGATGTGGCTTTTCAACTGCAAAGCTAAGTTCGTGGGGGAAGTTACACTATTTTGCAAAGGTGTTTGCAGGTCCTGCAGATGGCTTTAGGCGTTTGGAATTTTTTAATAAGCAGTTTAACGATACAAAGGATATAAAAGTAGCCATCCCACCATATTACGATAAGAGCTTGGGGCTAAACAGAACTATTATAATTATTTCCTATCACCATGACATGGATCCCAATGAAGATGTAATGGGAGAACTATATACACGGGGAATTATAGCCTCTATCCCAACCTTGTGGAATCTGCCACCTGCTGAGATAAGACTTATAATGGCCTCCTATGATCCTGTGGAAGTTTCAAGAAAGGATCCTGTGGAGAAAGGGGGTGAGGTGTCTATTGAGTGGGAAAAGGACCTCTTATGGGAAAAGATGGGAGATGAAAGGGTAAGGCTGGGAGAATGGGTGGAATTGA